>Ga0154440_1252_pt2 | contig 17551 bp, 14 predicted proteins | sample RifGroC2_FD_115944 | JGI IMG/M metagenome (GOLD analysis project Ga0154440, IMG submission 115944) | Candidatus Rokubacteria bacterium GWC2_70_24
CCATCGTCGCCACTGCCGCCTTCACCGACGAGAGCGTGACCTTCCTCGGCCGGAGCCCGCTGGAGGTGGTCCGGGCGCTCCGCGCGCTGCCCGTGCAGGCCGTGGGCGCCAACTGCTCCGTGGGCTCGAGCGTCCTCTACGACGTGCTCGAGCAGATGCTGCCGGAGGCGGGCGGGCTGCCCGTGGTGATCCAGCCCAACGCGGGACTGCCGAGCCGCGTCGGCGAGCGCCTCATGTACCTCTCCTCGCCCGCCTATATGGCCGACTACGCGGCGCGCATGATCGCCGCCGGGGCCCGCATGGTCGGTGGCTGCTGCGGCACCACGCCCCAGCACATCCGCGCCATGCGCGAGGTGGTGGACCGCCACGTGCCGGGGCGCGCGGCCGTCCAGGTGACGCAGCCCGCGGCGCGCCTCGAGGTGGGCGAGGCCGCCGCCCTGGGGCCGCAGGCCGCGCCCACGCGGCTTGCGCGCAAGCTCGACGCGGGCGAGTTCGTCGTCACCGTCGAGCTGGACCCGCCGCGCGGCCACAACATCGAGAAGCTCGTGCAGGGGGCCAAGCTCCTGAAGGAGCGCGGCGTCGAGATCCTCGACATCAACGACGGCTCCCTCGGGCGCGTCCGCATGTCGGTGCTGCCGACGGCGATCCTGGTGCGCGAGGCCACGGGGCTCGACATCAACATGCACTTCACCTGCCGGGACCGGAACCTCATGGGCATCCAGGCCGACCTGCTTGGCGCGCACGCCATGGACATCCGCAACATCCTGGCCATGACGGGCGACCCGCCGCGCACGGGCGACTACGTGAACGCCACCGCCGTGTTCGACGTGGACGCCATCGGCCTGATCCGCGTCCTCGCCGCCATGAACCAGGGACTCGATGCCACCGGGAACTCGGTCGGCGAACCCACCGCCTTCTGCGTGGGCGCGGCGCTGAATCCCGCTGCCGAGGAGCCCGCGCGCGAGATGGAGCGCTTCCTGCGCAAGGTGGAGGCCGGCGCGCGCTGGGTGCAGACTCAGCCCGTCTACGACCTCGAGGTCCTGGATCGCTTCTTCGCCGGGACGCGCCCGCCGGTGCCGGTGGTCGTGGGGGTCCTGCCGCTGCACTCCTGGCGGCACGCGGAGTTCCTCCACAACGAGGTGCCGGGCATCACCATCACGGACGCCGCGCGGGCCCGGATGCGCTCTGCGGGGGACCGGGCGCTCCGGATCGGCATCGAGATGGCCCAGGAGCTGGTTGCGGAGGTCCGCCGCCGCTATGCCGGCGCGTATCTCATGCCCTCCTTCGGGCGGTTCGAGGTCGTCGCGGAAGTCCTCGAGGCCCTCCGCTAGCCCGATGACCGACCTTCACGATCTCTCCGCAGCCGAGGCCGCCCGGCGGATCCGCGCCGGATCGCTCTCGCCGGTGGACCTTGTCACCGCGTGCCTCGCGCAGATCGAGCGCACCGAGGCCTCGGTTTCCCGTGCTTGACATCAAGATCGAGGGCGGCACCGTCATCGACGGCACCGGCGCCCCCGGCGCGCGCGCCGACGTGGGGCTCGTGGGAGACACCATCACCGCCATCGGGGATCTCGCCCGGGAGCGCGCGGGGCGGACCATCGGCGCCGCGGGGCTCACCGTCACGCCGGGCTTCATCGACATCCACTCGCATTCGGATTGGCGGCTCTGGGCCAACCGCCGCGCCGAGTCCAAGATCCGCCAGGGCGTCACCACCGAGGTCGTGGGCAACTGCGGCTTCTCGCCCGCGCCCGTCTCGGACGAGTTCCGGGAGGAGATGAAGGGCTTCGCCCTCTACCTGCCGCCGGGCATGGACTTCTCGTGGCGCTCGATGGGCGAGTACCTCCGCCGCTACGAGGAGGGGGGCGTGGCGCTGAATGTCGTCCAGCTCATGGGCCACGGCACGCTCAGGCTGGCGGCCATGGGCTTCGCGCGGCGGGCGCCGAGCGCCCGAGAGCTCGCGACGATGGAGCGCCTCGCCGACGAGGCGATGGCCCAGGGCGCCGCGGGGCTCGCCACGGGGCTCATCTACGCGCCGGGCTCCTATGCGACCACGGAGGAGATCGTAGCCGTGGCGCGGCGGGTCGCCGCCTGCGGCGGCTTTTACGCCAGCCACATCCGCGGTGAAGGGGCCACGCTCCTCGACGCGGTGAGCGAGGCCATCCGCGTGGGGCGCGAGGGAGGGCTGCCGGTCCAGGTGAGCCATATCAAGGCGGCCGGACGCCCCAACTGGGGCAAGGTCAAGGACGCCCTCGCGCTCATCGACGCCGCCCGCGCCGAGGGCCTCGATGTGATGGCCGACGTCTACCCGTACACCGCCTCCAGCACCACGCTGCGCACGCTCCTGCCCGACTGGGTGCTGGAAGGCGGCATCGACGCCATGCTCGAGCGTCTCCGCGACCCCGCCGTGTGCGCCCGCGTCCGTGCGGAGATCACCGGCGGCGGCGAGACGCTCATGCGGGGGCTCGGCTGGGAGGACATCATGGTCGCCTACGCCCCGTCGCGGCCGGAGGCCCAGGGACGGCGCCTGTCCGACATCGCCGCGGGCTGGCAGCTCGACCCTCTCGATGCATGCATCGACCTGATCCTCGCCGAGAAGGGGAAAGGCTACATGATCCTCTTCCAGCTCGATGAGGCCGACCTCCGCCGCGCGCTCGCCCACCCCTGCGTGATGATCGGCTCGGACGGCTCGTCGCTGGCGGCCCACGGGGAGCTGGCCGCCGGCAAGCCCCACCCGCGCAGCTACGGGACCTTCCCGCGCGTCCTCGCCCGCTACGTCCGCGAGCAGCAGGTGCTGACGCTGGAAACCGCCGTGAGGAAGATGACGGCCTTGCCCGCCGCGCGGCTGGGCCTCGCCGATCGAGGCGTGCTCCGGGTGGGGGCGAAGGCGGACGTCGTGCTGCTCGACCCGGAGCGTGTCGCCGACCTCGCCACCTACGAGGATCCGCACCAGTACGCCCGCGGGATCGAGGGCGTGCTCGTCAACGGCCGCGTGGTCGTCGACGGGGGCGAGCACACCGGCGCCCTTCCCGGCCAGGTGCTCAGAAAAAGCTGACTCTCCGTCGTCTCCAAGCCCTTCGATCCGCGCGACCTCCTCGCCAAGGTCGAGCGGGCCTCCAAGCAGGTGCCGGCACGCCCCGGCGCTCACGCCGAGATCGGGGCGCTCTGCCGCTGACACCCGATCTGGTGGCGCCGCAGCCCGGGCTTCCGGGTTCCCGTCACGCGCCTTGCGGTCGGGCGATCGTGGTGTAAGATCACATTGGTGTGTGTGGTCCACCAGTGCCTCCGATGGGCTCCTCGGCCTTGCGGGGCGTGCGTCAGGGCCGAGGAACAACCGAAGGAGATTCACATGGCAGCGAAACTGTACGTCGGCGGGCTCTCATACTCCACGACCAGCGAGACCCTGCGGGAGTACTTCGCGCAGTGCGGGACGGTGGAGTCGGCGTCGGTGGTCACCGACAAGTTCTCCGGGCAGTCGCGCGGCTTCGGCTTCGTCGAGCTGTCCACGGCGGAGGAGGCCCAGCGGGCCATCGCCGAGCTGAACGGCAAGGACCTGGACGGGCGCAAGCTCACGGTCAACGTGTCGAACCCGCGCGCGCCGGGCGGGGGGGGCGGCGGGCCTCGTGGGGGCGGTCGCGGCCCCGGACGTCCGGGCGGCGGCGGCCGCGGCGGTGGTGGTGGTGGGGATCGGGGCGCCTACGGCGTGCCGCCCTCCAAGAAGCCGTTCCGCTGGTAGCAGCCGAGTCGAACCGAGCAGGGCAAGGGCGCGGTGGGGACCCACCGCGCCCTTGCTGTTTCACGCGGGCCGGATCGCGTCGCCAGTGCGGATCACGCCTTCGTTGAGGATCCGCGCGCGCAAGCCCCCGCGGTGGACGAGGCCGCTCAACACGCCCTGAAGCCGCGTCAGCTGCTCCAGGTGCATGCACGGCTCGCAGAGCCGCGTGCCGAGGAGCCGCACCTCGCCCACCCAGAACTCGCGGTCCACCAGGTGGTTGAGCGGTGCCCCGGACGTGGCAATGTTGCGGCGGGACTCGACGGCCGGGAGCTTGATGTTGAGCGTCGTGGCGAGGGCGTCCAGCGTCTCGGTCTCGATCAGGGTGATCTCCCGCCCCCCGACGCCCGGACGGTTGGAGTAGAAGCCCGTGCCCAGGAAGTACCGGTCGCCCTCCAGCCCGCGGCCGGGCACCGCGCGCGCCTCGGCGAGAGTGTCCATGGGCGCCGAGGCTTCGCGAGCGACGTGGATCGAGACGACGTGGCCCCGCCACATGGACGCGATCATAAGCCTCCGACCTCTCCTCCCGCAAGCCCGTCGTCTGCACTAGGCAAATAATCCGGCCGGCTCATGTCGGGGCCGGCATCCGGCTGTTACCGTGAGCGCTCGTTGACTGAAAACGAATGAGCGCTACAGGCCTTCGCGTCCTGCTGGTCAACTGCAACACGCCCATGGACAACCTCATCCCGGCGGGCGTGTCTCTCCTGTCTGCCGTCCTCAAGGCCGAGGGGTGCGAGGTTCGCTGTTTTGACACCACCTTCTACCGCCCTGCGGACTTCGTGACGGGTGACGAAGCCCGGGCCATGACGCTCCAGGTCAAGCGGACCAACTTCAGCGAGCTGGGCATCCACCCGAAGCCGAATGCCGCCGAGGCCGACTTCCGGGCGCTGGTGGCCCAGTTCCAGCCTGACCTGATCGGGTTCTCGGTGATCGAGTGCACCCACCACCTGGCGCTCACGCTCGCCCGGGCCATCGCCGACTACCGCCCCGAGGTGCCGCGCATCTGGGGCAACGTCCATGCCACCTTCGCCGCAGACCGGATCATCGGCGCGCCCGAGATCGACATGCTCTGCGTGGGGGAGGGCGAGGTGGCGATCCGCGCGCTGGCCCGCGCGCTGGCCGACGGCCGCCGGCCGTCCGGGATCCCGAACCTGTGGATCAAGAACGGCGGCGTGGAGCGCAACGCGCTCGCCCCTCTGGTGAAGCTCGACGACCTCCCCGAGCAGGACTGGGAGATCTGGGAGCGCGAGCGCTTCTTCAAGCCCATGGGCGGACGGATCTGGGTGACCGGCACCTTCGAGATGAACCGGGGCTGCCCGTACTCCTGCATGTACTGCGTCAACTACGGGCTCAACCGCCTCTACGAGGCCCAGGGCGGCTACTTCCGCGAGAAGTCCATCCCGGTGCTGGTCCGCGAGATGCTCGACAAGAAGCAGCGCTACGGGCTCGAGTTCGCCTACCTCGTGGCCGAGAGCTTCCTCACGACGACGCGCCAGCGCCTGGAGCAGTTCGCCGACCTCTACCCCGAGGTGGGCCTGCCCTTCTGGGTCGAGGCGCGTCCGGAGTCCGTCACGCGGGAGAAGGTCGCCCTCCTCGAGCGCTGCGGCTGCGAGGGCATCTCCATCGGCGTCGAGAGCGGCAGCCACGAGTTCCGGCAGGCGTTCATGAACCGGAACATCCCCAACGACAGGATGGTCCGGGCCATGGAGATCCTGGCCGAGTCGCGGCTGCGGGTGAGCGCCAACAACGTGATCGGCTTCCCCACCGAGACGCGCGCGCTCATCTTCGAGACCATCGAGCTCAACCGGCGCTTCCCGCGAGTCGACGGCGTGATGTGCGCGATCTACAACCCCTACCACGGCACGCGGCTCCGGGAGATCGCCGAGGCGGAGGGGTACATCGCGCGCGATGCGGTGGCCGGCGACTACCGCAAGGACACCATCATGCGGATGCCGCACCTGTCACCGGAGGAAATCAAGGGGCTGCAGCGCACCTTCCCGCTCTACGTGAAGATGCCGAAGGCCCGCTGGCCCGAGATCGTTCGGGCCGAGGCGCCCAGCCCCGAGGGGGACCGGATCTACGCGGCGCTGGCCCAGGAATACACGGAGCGCCACGGATGACCCGCGTGGGGATGATCGGGCTCGGGCGCATGGGCGCACCCATGGCCGGGCGCATCCTCGACGCCGGTTTTCCCCTGACCGTCTGGGCCCGACGCCCCCCGGGCCTCGCCGCCCTCGCCGCGCGCGGGGCCGTCGTCGCCGACTCCCCCGCCGTCCTCGGCGCCGGCTCCGACTGCGTGCTGACGTGCCTGCCGCGTCCCGCGGACGTCGAGGCGGTGGCCGCCCAGGTGCTCGAGGGCGCCCGCCCGGGCAGCGTGCTCCTGGACATGAGCACCATCGACCCGGACACGAGCCGGCGCGTGGGTAGAGCCGCCCGGGCCCGCGGGGTGGACTACCTCGACGCGCCCGTGAGCGGCGGGCCCGGAGGCGCCGCGACCGGCACGCTCACCATCATGGTGGGAGGCGAGGCCGCCGTGCTCGAGCGCTGCCGTCCCGTGCTCCTGGCGCTCGGCACGCGCATTCACCACATGGGGTCCACCGGCAGCGGCCATCTCGCCAAGCTCTGCAACCAGGTGCTGACGGGCGTGGCCTACGCGGCGGTGGCCGAGGCGCTGGTCCTCGGCGCGAAGGGCGGCCTCGACCCCGCCCGGCTGCTGGAGGTGCTCTCCACCTCCTCGGGCCGCTCGCGGACCCTCGAGCAGGCGGGCCCGGCGATCCTGGCCCGGGCCTTCGACGCCGCGTTCACGGCCGATCTCGCCGCCAAGGATCTCGAGTGCGCGCTGGCCGCGGCCGGCGCCCTCACGGCGCGCCTGCTGCTCGCCAGCACGGCGCACCAGTGCTACGTGGAGATGCGGGCCCTCGGGCTCGGCCACCTCGACCAGGCGGCCGTGGTGATCCCGGCCGAGCGCATCGCCGGCGTCACCGTGAGAGCCGGGCCGGCGTGACCTTCCCGTCGGCCAGCGCCATCCACCGGGGACTCGGCCGGTTCGAGGTGTTCGACGTGGCGGCGGAGCGGCTGCCGTCGCTCGGCGTGCACCTCCTGTTCTCGCCGCTGCCCTACAGCATCCACGCGCCGCTGTCCCGCCCGGAGCTCGCGCGCAATCCGTCAGCCGTCTTCTTTCTCTCGGACTCGCCCGGGCGCGAGCAGTCCTTCACCGAGCTTGATCAGACGCTGCGGCAGGCCGCGGCGCTCCACGCGGAGTATGTCGTCACGCACCTGAACTGGACCGACGACGTGCTCTCGGAAGCCCGGGCCGAGGCCCTTGCCCACGACACGGGCGCAAGGCTTGCGGCGCTGTCGCGAGCCCATGGCATCGCCGTCCACGTCGAGTGTGGAGGTTACTCGGGCGGCTTCCATCGGGCCGAGCAGTTCGCCGGGCTCGCGCGGGCGTTCCCGGAGCTGGGGCTCTGTCTCGACGTGGGGCACGTGTGGCTCATCGCCCAGGCGCGCGGCCGCTCCGCCTACCGGGAGATCGAGATCCTCGCCCCGCACGCGCGCTCCATGCATCTCTGGGCGGCGCGCGACATGGCGACGTACCGGCGGCGGGGCCACGTGCCGCTCAGCCCCGCGCTGTCGGGGACCGACGGCTGGCTGGACCTGGCCCGGGCGGTCACCCCGGTGCTGGCCGCGCGCCCGGACTGCGCGGCCATCTTCGAGTTCACCTGGGAGCCCGGCGAGGAGGCGGCCGTCGCCGACGGGCTCCGCTGGGCCGAGGATCTCCTCAGGGAGTTGGCTCAGCCCAGCACGCGGTCGTAGCGGCCGTAGTCGTGGGCCGTGTCCATGAACCAGCGCACGATCTCCGGGCTGGAGCGCGGCGGGATCTCGCAGGAGGTGGACAGGATGAAGCCGGAGCGGCGGGCCGCCGTGTCGATGCAGCGCCGCACCTCGGCCTCCATCTCCTCCCGGGTGGCCGTCTCGAACCTGGTGGCGTCCACATTGCCGATGGCCACGGCGCGCCCGTGCGCGACCTCCATGAACCGGCTCAACTGGTCCACGTGGAGCGCCGGATCGGACTGCTGGTCCAGATCGAAGGAGACCGTGGTGAAGCCGCAGGCGATCAGGTCCTCGAAGATGGGGTAGGTGGTCCCGCAGATGTGGGTCGTGAGACCCACCTTCCTCGCCTTGAAGTGGTCCACGAGCTCCTTGTGATAGGGCGCGATGAACTCGCGGTAGTTGTCCGGCGAGATGAGGCTGTTGGACGCGGTCGGCTCCGAGAAGGACAGGCCGATCTTCGTCGTGACGATGGCCTCGCCCCAGGCCTTGCAGAAGTCCGTGGTGATCCGCATGAGCGCGTGGATGAATGCGGGATCCTCGAAGGTGTCGAGCAGCATCGTCTCGGGATTGCGGAGCAGCATGGCGATCGTCCACGGGCCCACCGCCACCGCGCCCATGGCCGCCGGCGGGGCGGCCTTGACGAGCGCCTCGCACTGATCGAGGAAGCCGGGCAGCCTGGCCGTCCGGTACGGGTCCGGCATCGTGAGCCGGGCCAGGTCGGCCTTGTCCTCGAGGATGTGCGTCTCGATGGAGGGCACCACGTAATCGGAGTACTTGACCGTGCAGCCGAAGGCCTCGGCCTCCTTCGCCAGGTCGTTGTAGGCGAGCACCACGTCCGGCTGGTAGCGCTCGTAGTAGTTCATCATCGCCTTGATGGCCCGGGCGGGGTTCGTGCAGTACTCCTCGATGGAGAGCCCGTCCAGCGTGCCAGCGAAGGAGGCGACGATGGGGTACACCGGCACCCGGTCGGCGAAGGAGCGCTTGTAGGCCGCCACCACGCGGTCGCGGTTGGTGAGCGGGGCCTTGCCCTTCTCCGCATCCCAGAGGCGGTTCACCTCCATGTAGCGCGGCGGCATCTTCGCCTCGTACTCCATGAACTGGGTGATGGGGTAGCGGATGCCACCGGCGTGGGTCCCGCGGAGCCCCTCGATGATCTCCTCCATGCGCGGCCACGGGATGGTGAACGCCATCTCGTGGTCCTGGGTCTGGCCGAAGATGCGGTCGCCGGAGCAGGGGAGGATGACCTGCGGCTCGCCGGTTTGCATGGTGGTGACGATGATGTCGGCGCACACGGCGCGCCCCTCGAAGGACGACGCCAGGCGCCCGCCCCGCTTCCAGAGCGCCGCCTGGGTGAGCCGCATCACCTGCGCGGGGTTGCCATAGACGCACACGAGGTGGGGCTCGAATGCCGCGCGGTCGAGCGGCGCCACGAGGAGGGTCTCGTACTCGCCGGGGGCGAACTTGTCGATGGCTGCCTCCGAGCGCTGTCCCGCCTCCTTCGTCTCCGTGTACATGCCCTCACAGAGCGTGCCCACGTTGTAGATCGGCAGCGGCCTGTCGAAACCGATGGCGGTGATGCCGAGGGAGCAGATATGGTCCTCGCGGGTGAGCGCGATCATCCAGCCGTAGCGGCGCGCCATGTCGATCACCTGGCACGCCATGCTGAGCTTCTTGAAGTCGCGCGCGGGCCGCTTGGCCCGCTCGGGGATGGGCTCGCCGGGCTTGAGCATGCGGATGGCCACGGGGAAGGTCTGCGGCCGGAGATAGGTCGTGAGCTCCCGCTCCGCCGTCTTGGTATCGATCATGGGTGGAGGCTAAGCGGGGGGTGAACCTTTGTCAAGCGAAGGAGGCGCGTGTGGGTAGAATGGGCGCCGGGATACGGACCATGGCGCGCTACCGCATCGTTCGCTGGCAGGGCATTCCGTCGGTCGTCGAGGCCTCCGACGGGGACCGGACGGTGCGTCGGCCGCTGTCGCCGCGCTTCCAGGATCTCATCGACGCCGTGGCCATGCGCACGGGAGCCTCGGCGTCAGACGCCTACCTGGAGGGGTGGAGTCGAGGGGAGGAGGCCGAGCGAGCCGGCAGCCCCGATGCCGTCGCCGCCGAGATCGCGGGCGAGCTCGAGGCGTCCTTCGAGGGGCTGGTGGCCCGCCACCTCTCGCCGCCCCCGGGGTGAGGACGCCCACCCGTCATAGAAGGCTCAGGATCGACGCGGGCCAGGGGCCCCTTGAAGTCCGCCCGAAGATGGTTTAGACACAGGGAGCCGGTGCGCTGAGCGCGCCGATTCGTATCGCACACCAGAGCGAGGGTGACTCATGACGACCAAGACGGCAGGCGGGACGGCCCCGATCGAGGCCCTTCTCAAGGAGCGGCGGAAGTTCGTTCCGCCCAAGGAGTTCGCCACGCGGGCCAACGCCAACCGGGCGTCCGTCTATGCGGAGGCCGCCAAGGACCCGGTGAAGTTCTGGGAGCGCTGGGCGAAGGAGCTCCACTGGTTCAAGCCGTGGAGGAAGGGGCTCGAGTGGAAGCTGCCGGACGCCAAGTGGTTCGTCGGCGGCAAGCTCAACGTCTCCGACAACTGTCTGGACCGCCACATCGATACGGCGCGTCGGACCAAGGCGGCGCTCATCTGGGAAGGGGAGCCGGGGGACACCCGGACCCTCACCTACTGGGACCTCTACAGGGACGTGAACCGGTTCGCCGCCGCGCTCAAGAAGCACGGCGTGAAGAAGGGGGACCGGGTCACCCTCTACATGCCCATGGTGCCCGAGCTGGCGGTGGCGATGCTGGCCTGCTCCCGGATCGGCGCGCCCCACAGCGTCATCTTCGGCGGGTTCGCTCCCGATGCCATCCGCGACCGGATCCACGATGCCGACTCGCGGATCCTCATCACCGCGGATGGCGGCTACCGGCGCGGGGGCGTCGTGCCGCTCAAGAAGAACGTGGACGAGGCGCTCAAGGAGTGCCCCGACGTCACAACCGTCGTCGTGCTCAAGCGCACGCGCCAGGATGTCCCCATGCAGCCGGGCCGCGACATCTGGTGGGACGACTTCATCAAGGACGCGCCGGCCCTCTGTCCGGCCGAGAAGATGGACTCGGAGGACATGCTCTACCTCCTCTACACCTCGGGCTCGACGGGCAAGCCCAAGGGCATCGTCCACACGACGGGCGGCTACCTCACGGGGATCTATGCCACGACCAAGTGGGTGTTCGACCTCAAGGATACCGATGTCTACTGGTGCACCGCCGACGTGGGCTGGGTCACCGGCCACTCCTACGTGATCTACGGGCCGCTCGCCAATGGCGCCACGAGCGTGATGTACGAGGGGACGCCGGACTACCCGGACAAGGACCGCTTCTGGCGCATCATCGAGAAGCACGGCATCACCATCTGCTACACGGCGCCCACCGCCATCCGGACCTTCATGCGCTGGGGCGAGGAGTACCCGAACCGCTGCAACCTCTCGAGCCTGAGGCTCCTGGGGACGGTGGGAGAGCCCATCAACCCGGAGGCGTGGGTCTGGTACTGGAAGGTCATCGGCCAGGGCCGCTGCCCCGTGGTGGACACCTGGTGGCAGACCGAGACCGGCATGATCCTGATCACCCCCTTGCCCGGCCTCACCACGCTCAAGCCGGGCTCGGCCACCCGGCCCTTCCCCGGCATCGACGCCAACGTGGTCAACGACAAGGGCGAGCCCGCCAAGGCGGGCTACCTGGTCCTGAAAAAGCCCTGGCCAGCCATGCTCCGCGGCATCTACGGAGACCCGCAGCGCTACAAGGCCCAGTACTGGAGCCGCTTCCCCGGCACGTACTTCACCGGCGATGGCGCCAAGCGGGACGAGGACGGCTACTTCTGGCTCCTGGGGCGGGTGGACGATGTCATGAACGTCTCCGGCCACCGCGTGTCCACGATGGAGGTGGAGTCGGCGCTGGTGGATCACCCGCTCGTGGCCGAGGCCGCCGTCATCGGCCGGCCGCACGACATCAAGGGCCAGGCCATCGCGGCCTTCGTGACGATCCGCGACGGGGCCCAGGGGTCGAAGGAGCTGATGGAAGAGCTCAAGGGCCACGTCGCCAAGAAGATCGGCGCCCTGGCCCGCCCGGACGACCTGATCTTCGCCGCCGACCTGCCGAAGACCAGGAGCGGCAAGATCATGCGCCGGCTCCTCCGCGACATCGCCGAGGGCCGCGCGCTGGGCGACACCACGACCCTCGCCGACCCCGCGGTGGTGGCCACCCTCAAGGACAAGTACGGGGAGGAAGAGTAGGGCGAGGCGCAGCCGCAGGCGAGCCGAGCGAATATGGGAATCCCCTTCGGCTCCCTCCATCGGCAGGGGTTCCGTGGCGACAACTTGTCGCCCGAGCGACAACGTGTCGCGGAGCTTTGCTGTCCCATCTGCTGACTCCCGCCCGCTACCGGGGCGCATGACCTCGATTACCAAAGCCTCGGGGTGTTCGTCGCGGCCACGTCGCAGCCTGGACTCAGACTTGCTGGCATCGAGCAACGGCGATGCCCATTCCTCACGCGCAACCGGTGCACCGATCGAGGTGGGCGGCCCGAATGCACAGGGGCCTGGCTCGCGGGAACTCACAGGCAGCACCGAGAGGCAAGTCATGACCGGACGCTTTGGCACGGTGCCCCTTGTCGTCACGCTGGTGTCACTGGTGCTCCTGCTCACCGGATGCCCGAAGCGGCCGGCAACGACGGCCGCGTCGGCACCTGCACCGGGAGGTCCCCCGGCAATCGCTGCCCCGAGCGTGGCCGCACCGGCCCCTTCAGCCCCCGGACCAGCCACGCTCCCCCCCGTGCCAGCCGGCCCGCCGGCTACGGTTCGGCCGACAACGCCTCCAAAGCCAGCGGAGTTCTCGCCCACTGCCGCCCTCAAGGACATCCACTTCGACTTCGACCGATCCGACATCCGGCCCGGCGACGCGAAGATTCTGGATGCGAATGCGATCTGGCTCAGGGCTCATTCGGGCGCGCAGGTGCTGGTCGAGGGGCACGCTGACGAGCGAGGGACCAACGAGTACAACCTCGCCCTGGGGGATCGCCGCGCCAAGGCGACGCTGAGCTATTTGATCGGCCAGGGAATTCAGGCCAGCCGCTTCGCCACCATCAGCTACGGCGAGGAGCACCCGGCCTGCACGGCGCACGAGGAGGGGTGCTGGGGGAAGAACCGGCGGGCGCACTTCCTGGTGAAGGGACGCTGAGGCCGGCTGGCGGGACGAGCGCACCCGGCTCCTCTGCCGCCTTTCTCCGGCTTGGCCGTGCGGCGGAGCACCGTGGCTGCGGGCCCACCGTCACGCGGGGGCGAGCCGGGCGGGCGGTGTTGAAGGCCGCTTCCCTGTTGCGGGAGCATCCCCGCACGGTCTCGGCGGTCGCGCAGACACCAGCATCCGAGAGCGCCCCCGAACGCTGATCGTCCTCGATCAGCGCCGGGCCAGGGCTCCTCCTCGCCCGCCCATTTTCCCAGCCAGAAGGCGCCGGCCGCGTCAGCGCGGGGCGCCGAAGCCGCCGGGCGCCCCCTCGTCGGCGTGCGCCGTGTCGGCGGCCGCCACCACCTTCGCCTCGAGCGCGCGCAGCCGCGCCCGGAGGCGCCAGCGATCGATCCACAGCGGCACCCCGCCGAGCACGATCCCGGCCGCCGCGGAGAGCAGGATCACGGCCGCCAGCGACATCCCCTCGATCTGCCAGACGAGAACCCGGATCGCTACCGCCGCGTGGTTCTGCAAGGCGAACACGGTTAGCACCGACGCCAGCACCGCCACAAACAGGGTCTTGAGCCCTCCGGAGTCCTTCATCCTGGTCGCCTCCCGCTTGGCGCCGCGCCCCGGCGCGCGCCAGGCGCATTATGGCATGCGCGCTCCCTGCCGCGCTCGGAGCACCTGGGCCACTTCCTGCGCGGCTGCCGCGCGCTGTATGTCCTCCAGGGGTGCCGGGAGAGCCAGGCACCAGTTCGGCCATTGCGCTCCGGTGGCGGCTGGCATGTTCGGGCGCTCCTCGACTCCGAGCATGTCCTCGAGGGTCGCCGTCACGATCGCCGAGGGAGCCCGGGCGAGAAGACGGTACGCCGCCACCACCGCGTCCGGGCTCCGGGCGGCCGGTCCCAGCCCTCCGGCGGCCGCCAGGGCGCCACGGATCCGCTGCCAGCCCCGCTCGTTCGGCTCGAGCCCCAGCGTACGCTGGGCGCGGAGATCCGCTCCGCTCCAGAGCCCGGCCACGGTGGGCAGGTCATGCGTCGTGACCGCCGCAAGCGAGCGCGCGGGGTACCGTCTCGGGTGGGCCTCGAACCAGAGGAGGCGATAGGAGAGCACGCCCCGGGCCACGAGGCGCGCGCGCGCCTTCCGGTCCACGGTACCGAGGTCCTCGCCCACGACCAGCGCCCGGGCGCGCTGGCTCTCGAGGGCGATGATCCCCAGCAGCTCCTCGGCGGGATAGCGCACGTAGGTGCCGGCGGCGGGGCTGGCGCCGCGGGGAATCCAGAAGAGCCGGAAGAGACCCATCACGTGGTCGATGCGGAGCCCGCCGGCATGGCGCAGCATGGCCCGCAATGTCTGGACCACGGGCCGATAGGCCGCGGCGCGGAGCCTGTGCGGGACGAAGGGCGGCAGGCCCCAGTCCTGGCCCCGGGTGTTGTACTCGTCGGGCGGCGCCCCGACGGTGGCATCGAGCGCCAGCAGATCCTGCCAGGCCCATGCATCGGCGCCCTCCGGATCGAAGCCCACGGGCAGGTCCTGGATCAGCCGCAAGCTCGCCGCGGCGCGCGCCAGCTGCCCGTCGAGCAGCCACTGCAGCCAGGCGTGGAAGCCGATGCGCTCTGCCCGGTCCGCGGCGAAGCGCGCCACGGCCGGAGCCTCAGGGCGCCGGTGCTCCGCGGGCCAGCGCCGCCAGCCCGCGCCATGCTGCTCGGCCAGCGCGCAGAAGGTCGCGAACTCGGTGAGCTCCTGTCCCTGCTCGGCGCGGTAGCGGTCGAAGCCGGGATCGCCGGCGAACCGCTGCCACAGCCGCGCCAGGGCCTCCATCTTGAGCCGGAACACGGCGTCGCGATCGATCCGCCGCTCGCCACTGAGCGCGCGCCCCGCGGCGGCCAGCCCGTCCAGATCGAGCCGGGCCTCGGCGGCGCCGGGCGCGTCCTCGACGCGCAAGCACAGGGGGTTCAAGTAGCGCCGGCTCGACGGACGGTAGGGGCTCGGCTCCTGTGGCAGCACGGGGGTGGTGGCGTGGAGCGGATTGATCACGATCACGCGCGCCCCGAGATCGGCACTCGCCCACTCGCCGAGCGCCCGCAAGTCGCCGAGATCGCCGATGCCCCAGCTCCCCGCGGAGCGAAGCGCATAGAGCTGCACCGCCAGCCCCCAGGCCTTGAGCCCGGCGGGCAGATGGCAGCGGCCGGGGGTCACGATGAGGGTGTCAGCATGCGAGCCGTCCGGCCAACGTAGCTCGTGATAGCCGAGGGGGAGGTCCGCGGGCAGGCTGTGCTTCACCGCCAGGACCGTCCCGTCCTCGAGCCTCACCTCGGCCGGCCCGTCCACGCCCAGGCGCCGGCCCTGGCGAAGCACCAGGACCCCGCCGGCCGCCTCCGGCTCGCTCCCGTCCGCCCGCATCGCGGCGACGAGCGCGGCCCGGGTCTCGTCGGGCGTCGGGCACCACGCTCCCAGGGCGTCCTCGTACCCCTCCTCGATCCCCCAGTCCCGCGCCGTCACGGCACCGCTCGCCGGAGCCACGGATGCCCTCACCCCTGCCCGGGCTTCAGGACGAGAACGCCGAGCGGGGGCAGGGTGAGGAGAAGCGAGTGGGGCCGGCCGTGCCAGGGCGTGGGCTCGGCCCAGACGCCGCCGGCATTGCCGACGTTGCTGCCCCCGTAGACCTCGGCGTCGGTGTTGAGCAGCTCGCGGTAGTAGCCGCCCGCGGGGACGCCCACGCGGTAGCCGTGGCGCGGCACCGTGGTGAAGTTGCAGACCACCAGCACTAGGTCCTGCGCCCGCCGGGCCCGGCGGACGAAGGCGACCACGCTCTGTTCCCAGTTGTTGCAGTCCATCCACTCGAACCCGGCCGGCTCGAAGTCCGCCTCGTGCAACGCGGGCTCGCCCCGGTGTTGAGGCGCTTGAGGAAGGCGATGGCGGCCAGGTTCTCGCTGCCGCCGAACTGGTTGGGCACCCACTCCCCTGGCTGCCGTGAGTAGTCGAGGTACAGCATGGAGGCCACGGCATCCACCCGCAGCCGGTCGGCATTGTAGCCCTCCAGCCAGTGCAACGCGCTGGCGATGAGGAAGTTGGCCACCTCGCGGCGGCCGAAGTTGAAGATGCGCGTGCCCCAGTCGGGGTGCTCGCGCTGGCGCAGGTTCTCGTGCTCGTAGAGGTGGGTGCCGTCGAAGTAGGCGAGGCCGTGCGGGTCCTTCGGAAAATGGGCCGGCACCCAGTCGAGGATCACGCCGATGCCCCGCCGGTGCAGGGCGTCCACCATTGCCATGAACTCCTCGGGCTCGCCGTAGCGCCGCGTGGGCGCGAAGTGGCCGAGGCGCTGGTACCCCCAGGAGCCGTAGAAGGGGTGCTCCATCACCGGGAGGAGCTCCACGTGGGTGAAGCCCATGTGCTCCACGTACTCGCCGAGCTGCTCGGCCAGCTCGGCGTAAGTGAGAAAACGATGGCCCTCCTCGGGCACCCGGCGCCACGAGCCGAGATGCACCTCGTAGATGGCGACCGGGCGGTCCAGCGCGTTGTGCCGGCCGCGCTCGCTCATCCACGCCTCGTCCTGCCAGACATGGCGATCCGGCACCCGCACCACCGAGGCCGTGCGCGGCCCCTCCCTGTCGAAGGCGAACTTGATGGCCTTGCGCCGAGCCGTCACAGCGCCTCCATGATGAGCGCCACCTCGGCGGGCCCGAGCCGCACCCGGCCGGCCGTCGGCAGGGCGGTCGGGGCGGCGCCGTCCACGCAAGGCCGGAACAGCCGGGCCCCCCGCGGCGCCGCACCGTCCAGCGCTACCTCGCGGGCGGCGCTCACGTTCCGGTTGACGAGGATGAGCCCGCGGTGGGTGCCACGCTCGTCGGACCGGCGCTCGATCACGGTGACGTCGGGTGCCTGGATCGAGTGAAGCCGCAGCACACCCTCGCCGGCCAGCAGGGGATGGCGCCGCTTGAGGTCGTTGGCGCCCCGGATGAAAGCTCGCAGATCGAAGAGCGGCGCTTCCCAGTCCTCCGGCCGTGTTTCCACCACGTGGAGCTGACGCCGGAACCCGAACTCGTAGCCCATGGTGATCTGCACGCCCGCCGAGAACGCGATCGCGAAGGCGTAGCGCTGGCGCTGCACGGCCTCGCTTCCCCCGGTCTCGGCCGCTAGGCGCGCGGTGTCATGCGACTCCGGAAACGCGATGGACGGCGCCAAGCCGCGAACTTGCTCGTGCTGCTCCAGGCACCACGGCTCCACGAAGTCCCACCACTTGGAGCTGTTGTAGAAATACCCGAACCCGGCCTCCCCCAGGGCCTCGATCTCCTCGAGGCGGCAGCCGAGGGTCTCGGCCACGACCACGACCTCGGGGCGCCGCGCCCGCGCCGTGTTGATGAGGCGCCGCCAGAGCGGCACGGGGACCTTGTAGGCCGCGTCACAGCGGAACCCCGTGCAGCCCACGTCGAGGAGGCGCAGGACGACGCCCTCCCAGTGCCGCCACAGCGGGTCGCGGTCGAGGGAGTCCTCGTTGTCCACCTCCGCCAGATCGCCCCAGACCGTGACTTTTTCGGTGTCGGTCGGGTCGATGGCCGAGGGGCTCACGACCTGCCCCTTCGCGTCCCACCGGAACCATGCCGGGTGCTCGGCGACGAGCGGGCTGTCCTTGGCGGTGTGGTTCACCACCAGATCCACCATCACTCCCATGTCGAGATCGCGGATCGCCCGGAACACGGGAGCAAGGCGGTCCAGGCTAGCGCCGGCCTCGCCCGGGGCCAGCGCCGG
>Ga0154440_1016_pt1 | contig 17051 bp, 19 predicted proteins | sample RifGroC2_FD_115944 | JGI IMG/M metagenome (GOLD analysis project Ga0154440, IMG submission 115944) | Candidatus Rokubacteria bacterium GWC2_70_24
AAGGAAGAGTCGGAGAAGAGCCCGCAGGCCAGGAAGGTGTACGCCTCGGTCAAGAAGTTCGAGGCCGCGCTCAACGACTGGCGCCTGCTCTCCGAGGCCGCCTACCACGCGCAGATCGCCGCCGTCTAGCGACGCGCGGCCGGCCCACCCGGGGCGGAGCCGAAGGGCTCCGCCCCTCTTTTGTCTAGCCGCGGAAGACGACGAACAGCGCCCGGACGATCTGCGGGAAGGCGATGATCACCGCGAGCCCGATCGCCTGGAGCGCGATGAAGGGGGCGACGCCCTTGTAGATGTCGGTGGTGGTGATCTCGGGCGGGGCGACGCCGCGGAGGAAGAAGAGCGCGAAGCCGAACGGTGGCGTGAGAAAGGAGGTCTGCAGGTTCACGCCGATGAGGACGCCGATCCACAGCGGGTCGAAGCCGAAATGCGTGACCAGCACCGGGGTCAGGATCGGCACGTGGATGAAGACGATCTCGAAGAAGTCGATGAAGAAGCCCAGCAGGAAGATGACGAACATCACGATGGCGAGCACGCCGTAGGGGCCGAAGGGCAGTCCCTTGAGGAAGTCCTGGATCAGGTGGTCGCCGTTGAGCCCCCGGAACACCAGGCCGAAGCTGTTGGCCCCCACCAGGATGATGAAGGCCAGGCTGGTGATCCGCGTCGTGGTCTCCATCACGCTCCGCAGCATGGGCCAGGAGAAGCGCCCCTTGAGCATGGTGAGGATGATGCCCCCGGTGGCCCCCACCGAGGCGGCCTCGGTGGGCGTGGCGATCCCGGCGAAGATGGAGCCCAGCACACCGACGATGAGGGCGAAGGCGGGGATCAGCGCGATCGTCACCCGCTTGACAGCCTCGCGCTGGAAGTCCCTGAGCTCCGCCGCCGGGATGGCGGGCGCCAGCTGCGGCCTGACGATCCCCAGGATGACGATGTAGATGAGATAGAGCCCCACGAGGACGAGCCCGGGGAGCACGGCGCCGATGTAGAGATCCCCGACCGAGATCCCCATGATGTCGCCCAGGAGCACCAGGATGACGCTCGGCGGGATGATCTGGCCGAGCGTCCCCGAGGCGCAGATGGTGCCGCAGATCAGCCGCTTGTCGTAGCCGCGCCGCAGCATCGTCGGCAGCGACACCAGCCCCATGGTGATGACGCTGGCCCCGACGATGCCGGTGGAGGCGGCCAGGATGGCGCCCACCACGACCACCGAGATCGCGATGCCCCCGCGCAGCTTGCCGAAAAGCAGCGCCATCGTCTCGAGCAATTCCTCGGCCAGCCCTGATCTCTCGAGGACTACCCCCATGAACACGAAAAGGGGCACCGCTATGAGCGTGACGTTGGTCATGGTGCCCCAGATGCGCAGGGGAAGGATGTCGAAGAAGTTGGCTTTCAGGACGCCCAGCCCGACGCCGAGCATGCCGAAGAAGAGCCCCGTGAACGTGAGGCTGAAGGCCACCGGGAAGCCGAAGAGCAGGAAGGCGATCATCCCGAGGAACATCAGACCGCCGAGCGTCTGGTCCAGCGGCAGCATCTCAGTGGACCTCCCTGGTCTGCCGCGAGGGCTCTTCCCACCCCTTCAGGACGTAGTAGTTCTTCACGGCCTGGGAGAAGCCCTGCAGGATCAGCAGCGCGAAGCCGACGATGATCATGCTCTTGAGGGCCCACCGCCCGGGGATGCCGCCGGGGTCGGGCGAGCCCTCGTTGACCAGGAAGGAGTTCTTGAGGAACGGCCAGGTGGTGATGAGCACCAGGAGGCAGGAGGGGAAGAAGAAGACGAACAGGAAGATGAAGTCTGACCTGGCCTTCTTCCGCGGCGTCCAGCGCGAGTAGAAGATGTCCACGCGCACGTGCTCGTCGTACAGCATGGTGTAGCCGGCGGCCAGGAGGTAGCCCACGGCGAACAGGTGCCACTCGAGCTCCTGGGTCCACACCGCGCTCTGGTTGAACGCGTATCGCAGAACCACGTCGCCGAAGGTGACGAGCACCATGGCCAGCATCACGAACGACATGGCGCGGCCCACGCGCTCCTGGAACCGGTCGATCTTCCGCGCAAACCTTCTGAGTGGAGACTCCACGCAGTCCTCCGCAGGGGTGGGACGGGTTGGCAACCTGGCGATGTGTAACACGCCGCCCTCCACCCCGTCAAGGAACGCAGGAAACGTTGACGGCTGATTGTCGTGCACTTACACTCAGCCTGACCGGTCGGTCTGATCCCTTTGGAGGCCCGCATGCCCGTTGCCGCAGAAGGCCGTATGGAGTTACGTGACGCCCGACTGCTCCCCGTCCGGGACAAGGTCAGGGCCGGCGAGCGCCTCACGCGTGAGGACGGTCTCCTCCTCTTCGAGACCCCGGATCTCCACGGTCTCGGCAGTCTCGCCGGCCACGTCAAGAGCCGGCTCTACGGCGACCGGGTCTGCTTCGTGATGAACCGCTACGTCAACCCCACCAACGTCTGCGTGCTGTCCTGCGCGTTCTGCGACTTCGCGCGGAAGAAGGGGGAGGCCGGGGCCTTCGAGAACTCCATCGAGGACGTCTTGGCGATGATCACGCCCGGCACCCGCGAGGCGCATATCGTGGGCGGCCACCACCCCGACTGGCCCTTCGACTACTACGAGCGCCTGATCGCCGCCATCCACGCCGCCAGGCCCGAGACCCAGATCAAGGCCTTCACGGCGGCCGAGGTGGACTTCTGGTGGCGGCGCTGGAGGATCGAGCCCCGCGAGGCGCTCGAGCGGCTCAAGACGGCGGGGCTTCACTCCATGCCGGGCGGCGGGGCGGAGATCTTCTCCCCGCGGCTGCAGAAGCTCCTCAACTTCACCGGCAAGGCCGACGCCGACCGCTGGTGCCAGATCCACGGCATCGCGCATGGCCTCGGCATCAAGACCAACGCCACCATGCTCTACGGTCACGTGGAAACCATGGAGGAGCGTGTGGACCACCTCCTGCGGCTGCGCGACCAGCAGGACCGCTCCGGCGGCTTCCTCACCTTCATCCCCCTCGCCTACCAGGTGGGCGACACGAAGCTCGTCCCGCGACAGACGCCGCCCACCGACGACCTCCGCACCATCGCCGCCTCCCGCCTCCTGCTCGACAACTTTCCCCACATCGAGGCGTACTGGGTGATGCTCGGCGAGGCGACCGCCTCGCTGGCCCTCCACTTCGGCGCCTCCGACGTCAACGGCACGGTCGAGAACGAGAAGATCGCCCACATGGCCAAGGCCGAGAGCCCGGCGGGGCTCGCGCGCGAGCAGATCCTCCGCATGATCCGCGACGCCGGGAAAACGGCCGTGGAGCGGGACGCCCTCTACCACGTGGTCCACGTCTGGAGCTGAGCGTGCTCGGCGCGATCCGGGACAAGGTCGAGGCGGGCAAGCGCCTCGATCGGGCCGAGGGGCGCTGGCTCCTGACCGAGGCGCCGCTGCTCGACCTCGGCAGCCTCGCCCAGGACGCCCGCTTCCGGCGCATCCCCGAGCGGCGCGTCACCTTCGTTGTCGACAGCAACCCGAACTACACCAACGTCTGCGTCACCGACTGCCAGTTCTGCGCCTTCTACCGCAAGCCCGGCGATCCCGAGGCCTACACGCTCAGCGTGGACGACGTGCTCCGGAAAGTCGAGGCGGCATCGCTGGGCGGCGCGACGACGGTGCTCCTGCAGGGTGGCCACAACCCGGACCTCCCGCTGGACTACTACCTCTCGCTCGTGCGCGAGACGCGGCGGCGCTTCCCTTCGGTCACGCCCCACTTCTTCTCCGCCTCCGAGATCCACACCATGGCTCTCACGAGCGGCCTCGCCGTTCCCGACGTGATCGCGCGCCTCAAGGAAGCGGGGCAGACCACGCTGCCCGGTGGCGGCGCCGAGGTGCTGTCGGAGCGCGTCAGGACGCGCATCGCCCCGAAGAAGGGCGGGCCGGGGGCCTGGCTCGAGGTGCACCGGGAGGCCCATCGGCAGGGGCTCAAGTCCACGGCCACCATGATGTACGGGCACGTGGAGGAGCCCGAGGACGTGCTCGACCACTGGGACGCGATCCGCGACCTGCAGGACGAGCATGGCGGGTTCACCGCCTTCGTCCCCTGGTCCTTCAAGCCGGGCAACACGCTGCTGGAGAAGTGGATCACGCACTACAAGGGCCCGAGCGCCTACCTGCGGATGCTCGGCGCCTCGCGCCTGTACCTGGACAACTTCCCCCACGTCCAGGCGTCGTGGTTCTCCGAGGGGAAGCGGACGGGCCAGGTGGCGCTCCACTGGGGAGCCGACGACTTCGGGGGAACGCTCTTCGAGGAGAATGTCCACGCGGCCGCGGACTACGTGAACCGGACCAGCGTGGCCGAGATCGTGACCCTGATCCGCGACGCCGGCTTCACCCCAGCTCAGCGCACGACCACCTACGAGATCCTTCGCGAGCTCTGAGACGGTCTAGATCGGGTCGATGGGCGGGATCTCGGAGATCAGCCCCCTGGCATGCGCCATCTGGTAGAGCCGCAAGAGCGCGTTGCGCCCGTCGTCCCCCAGGCGCCGCGTGTACTCGTTGACGTACATGAGGACGAACCGGCGGCACGTCTCCTTGTCGATCCCGCGCCCGTACTGCATGGCGTACTCGAGGGCCTCATCCAGATGCGCGTAGCCGTACTCGATGGAGTCGCGGAGGCCCTGGGAGATCTTGCGATGCAGGTCCTCGCCCAGGTCGCGCCGCATGACGTTCACGCCGAGGGGCAGCGGCAGGGTGGTTTCCTTCTCCCACGCCTGGCCGAGATCGAGCACCTTCACGAGCCCCATGGAGGCATGCGTGATCTGCCCCTCGTGGATCAGGAGACCCAGATGCGCCTGTCCCTCGATCACCGCCTTCGGGATCTTGTCGAAGGCGACCTCGATGATCGGCGGGTCGCCACAGTACAACCGCAGCAGGAGCGCGGCGGTGGTGTGGCTGCCGGGGATCGCGACCACGTGCTCGGCGATCCGCGCGGGGTCCATTGGCTCACGGGCCACCAGGATCGGACCGTAGCCCTTCCCCATGGAGGCTCCCGGGTCCATCAGACGATAGCGGTCGTGGATCAGGGTATACGTGGCCGCCGAGACGGCGGTGACCTCGAGCTCGGCGGTCCTCGCGCGCCGATTCAGCGACTCGATGTCCTCCAGGACGTGCAGCACCTCGAAGCCCGGGATGCGCACCTTCCCCGCGTTGAGCGCATGAAACATGAAGGCATCGTCGGGATCCGGGCTGTGACCGATGCGGATGACGGGCATTCCTTCTCCTCATGACGAAGCTCGCGACTCGAGACAGGATTCTCCAGTCGGCGCCGGAGGTTTCCCCGAGGAAAGGGTATCACAGGGCCCTCGCGGTGAGATCGCGGCGCGTGACGGTCCACTGGAAGGGCGTGGCACGGGGGCCTGGGCTTCGCCGAGTGGCCCCCCTGGGCTGGATTGTTTCTAGCCGTAAACATTATAACCGTGATTATAATAATCCTGACTAGAAGCTCTCGTGACGGGAGGCGCTCGGATGCGGTTCGTCGGCAGGACGGCCGAGTTAGCGGTGCTCGACGCACAGTGGCGGAAGCGCGAGGCTCAGCTGATGATCGTCACGGGCAAGCGTCGCGTCGGCAAGACGTTCCTCCTCAACCGCTGGCTCCAGAAGAAGCCCGCGGTCTATTACCTCGCCGACCGCCGTCCGGAGCGGGAGCAGCTGCGGGAGCTCGCCAAGCGGCTCGGGGCTCACTTCACGGACCCGTTCGTCGCCGCGACTGGATGTTCTCGAACAGCTCCAGCTCGTAGAGCGTGACGTCCCGGTGACGGAGCCAATGCCCCAGAAATCGAAAAAGTCCCTGTACGGACTTCAGGACCCCTTCGTGGCGCTCTGGTTCGAGATTGTCCATCCCTATCGCTCAGAGCTCGAGCTCGGAAACTGGCACCCGTCAATCGAGCGGTTCCGAAAGTCTCGCCCCCAGATGATGAGCCGGGGCTATGAGCGGATCGCGCGAGAGACGATCCGGAAGGCGGCGGATCTCCCCTTCGCGGTCCATCAGGTGGGCCGGTGGTGGGATCACGATCACGAGATCGATGTCGTCGGCGTGAATGCGGACGCGAACGGGCTGCTCCTCGGGGAGGCCAAATGGAGCACACAGCCCGTCGGCGTCGATGTCCTCGCGGGGCTCCAGGCCAAGGCGCCCCACGTGCGGTGGGGCACCCCCGGGCGACAGCAGGCCTTTGCTCTCTTCAGCAAGAGCGGATTCACCTCGGATCTCCGGCGTCGCGCCAAAGCCGAGGGGGTCCTGCTGTTCCAGGGGACGCGTCGCGTCGTTTGACCGTAGCTCCTCGCGGTTCCCCGCCCAGCCAGTGATTCCTCGGCCGGGGCGGTGCTGCGCCATCCCCAGGAGGCGCAGCGATGCGACGTCGCCGTCCCCCTTTAGCCCCGCCTCTCGCTTATGGCCCGCGGCCCGGCGGGGGGCGTCACGGCGCGGATCCCGAAGCGCTCAGCGCCGGTGAAGTCTCGCAGGCGTGTAGAGGCGACGAGCCCGTCGCCGGCGGCGAAGCCCACGCGGAAGTCGCCCGCCTTGATGGCGCGCAGGATCGCGTCCGCGCTCCGTGCAGCGTCCACCTCGACCCAGGCCCGGCCGAAGTCGGCGTCGCGGTGGGAGTCGTCGGTGGCGATCTTCGGAAGCTGGATGGCGTCCACGTCGTATTCCGCCTGGTAGATCCCCGTGTCGCTGACCTCGACGGCGTGGATGGGGAGACCATCCGCGCTGATCTCCGCGATCCGCCGGAGCGTCTCCTCCACCGTCAGGTGATAGCGCGCGGGGTGGTTCAGCACGAACAGCGTCTCCCGGTCTCCGATGATCTTGCCCACGTGCTGGGACAGGGGGCGATAGTCGAGCTCGATCCCGCTCAGGATGAGCATGCGGTCGTCGCCGGCCGGGATGCCGAACCAGTACTCGTCCGAGATGCGATCGTCGTGGTCGGTAATGGCGAGAAAGTCGTAGCCGAGATCTCGATAGCGGGCGACCACCTCGCCGACGGGGCGGCTCCCGTCGGAGAACGTGGTGTGGGCGTGCAGGTTACCCTTGAGAAGGGGCGAGGCTCACTCCCAGACGAGGCTGAAGCCGACCCCGAACCAGCCGCTCGTCTCGTGCTGGACGATCCCGTCCCCGCGCCCGGGTGGCGACGTCCATGCCGACAGCCCCAGCTTCTTGAAGGGGCCAGAGGCGGGAGTGGCAGTGAGGGGCTCGATGAACGCCGGCTCGTGCCGGACGCGCACATCTTCCCGGTAAAACTCGGCTTCGCGGGGCCGGGTGGCCTCGCGCAAAGCCGGCCCCGGGGCGACGATCTCGAACTTCGGCTCCTGCGAGGACGGCGCCTCCCTGGCCTGCTGGGCAAGCGCGGGGCCCATCCAGAACAGCGTGATCAGGCCAGCCGCCGGGACCAGGATCGCCCTTCTCATGCACTCATGATGCCAGATGGATCAGGTCGAAGCAAGGAAAAGCCCCCCGCCGGTACTGCGTCTTTCAGCGGATCACGCCATCCGACTTGAACGCCTCGTACTCCCCTGCCGACAGACCCAGCACGTCGAGGAACACGTGGTCGTTGTGCTCGCCGAGACACGGCGCGGCGCGATCGATGTGGCCGGGAGTCGCGGAGAGGCCGATGGGGGAGCGGTACAGCGCGAACTCGCCGGCCTCGGGATGCGTGACGGGCACCACCACGTTCCTGGCCCGGAAGTCCGGCTGCGAGCACGGCAGCGGCAGCGGCGGCCGCCCGGGCTCGCCGATCACGACGGATGCGCCGCCCGCAGCGCCTGCCTGAAGCGCATGACCGCGGAAGTGCCGCCACGGCCCCGAGCGGCCGAAGGCCGTGACCGAGCAGTGCACGAGCCGCGGATAGCGGTCGCGCGTCTCATCGGGAGAGAGCCCAAGGGTCCGTGCCTCATCCGGGTGGAGGCTCTCGACCAGGACGTCGGCATCCTCGAGCAAACGGCGGAGCCGCAGACGGCCCTCCGGCTCCGAGAGGGAGAGCGTGACGCCACGCTTGTTGCTGTTCAGGAGGCAGAAGAGCCCGCTGCGCTCGGGATGCGGAATGTCCCCCGGGAATGGACCGTGGCGACGGGACGGATCGCCCTGGGGAACCGTGTGGTCGTCACGTGCGCGACAGGCGTGGTGGTGCCGAAGGACTCGACGCCTACCGCCAGAGGAAGGCGAGGCCGAGGCGGAGGGCGGGAAAGCCGGGATGGGTGAGCGTATCGTCAGGGCCGAAGGCGCCGGCGGGTCGGTAGACGGCCTCGTGGTTGGCAAAGCACTCAAGGGTTCGGGTCGGAGGGTCCACGATCCAGTAATGGGGAACACCCAGCGCTGCGTACCGCTGGGCTTTCGCGGTGCGATCGTACACGGTGGTCGTGGGAGAGAGCACCTCAATGACGAGCAAGGGGGAGCCCTCGATCCCGCGGTCGGACACCTGCGAAGGGTCGGCGAGCACGACGAGGTCGGGTTGGACCACATCGTGAGCGGTGAGGATCACGTCGACAGGAGAGACAAACACTTCGGCCGGTGGACCGAAGTGCTCGGAAAGCGCTCGGGCGAGGCGAAGAACTATTCGTTGATGTAGCGGGCTCGGCGCGGGCGTCACATGGACCTCCCCATCAATCAGCTCGTAGCGCTTGCCGTTCAGGGGAATGGCGCAGTAGTCCTCGTAGTCGAGCCTGGTCTTGAGCCCAATCACCACTTCTGAGCCACCTCGGCAGGAGTGTACCTCACCGCAAGAGGATCCGCACGGATGTCCTTGCGCTGAAGGGCTGATTATTGTCATCTCCGAGCGTCCTGGCCCAATCAAGGGCCCTGCCGGGACACATTGGGTATTGCATTTCATATCAACACTCACATAATAGGGCCCTGCCTGAGGAGATCTCCGGAGCCGACCTCGAGTCAGGGACGCTTCAGGCGCGCGAGGGTGTCGCTGAGATGGGCCAGCACCGCGGGCTTCTTGATCACGTCGAGCGCTCCCAGGGCAAGCGCCTCCCTGGTCAGCTCCTCGTCGGCATGGCCCGAGAGGATCACCACCGGCAGCTCGGGGTGGCGGCTCCGGATGCGCGCCAGGACCGCGAGTCCGCTGAGCCCCGGCATCACCAGGTCGAGGAACACGCCGTCCACGGCCGTGGTCTCGAGCAGGTCGAGGGCCTCGCTGCCATCGAGGGCCACCAGGGCCCCATCGCCGCGGGCCCGGATCGCCTCCGCGATCACCTCGGCCACCGCCGGATCGTCGTCAACCACGAGGATTCGCATGGCGCCTCCGGGCAGGAGTATCCCGGCGGCGCCGGCTTCCGTCAAGGCTAAAGGGATACGGTAAAGGACGAGACGAGCAATGCCTCAGCCCAGCACCCTCATCATCGACTCCGATCCGGAGAGCCGCGACACGCTCGCGCGGCTGGTCAAGGATGGAGGCCACTCGGTGCTCACCGCGGCGAGCGGCACCGAGGGGCTCGCGCTCGTCTCGACGCTCCGCCCCCCGGTGGTGCTGGTCGACCTGGACGCTCCCGGAACCGAGCCCTTCGAGCTGATCCAGCAGATCCGGCTGGAGTCCACCGACACCGTCGTCCTGGCGCTGTCCACCGTACGGGACACGAGCTTCGTGGTCCGCGCCATGAGAACGGGGGCATCCGATTTCATCGTCAAGCCCGCCGCCCCCGCGGAGATCCAGCAGGCCATCGCCGCCGCCCTGACCCGGACCGAGATCGCGCACGCGGGCGAGGCACTGGGCAGCCGCTCGTCGGATCCGGAGCACCATTGGCCCGATCTGGACCTGCTCTTCAGGAACAGCGAGCGGATGCGGGCCGTGGAGAACATCGTGCGCCGGGCCGCCGACACCAACGCGACCATCCTGCTGCAGGGCGAGAGCGGAACCGGCAAGGAGATGGTCGCCAAGGCCATCCACTACATCTCTCAGCGCCGGGACAAGCCGTTCCTCAAGGTGAACTGCGCCTCCCTGCCCGGGGAGCTGCTCGAGTCCGAGCTCTTCGGCCACGAGAAGGGGGCCTTCACGGGCGCGCACCGGCGCAAACCGGGGAAATTCGAGCTGGCCCACCGGGGGACCTTCCTGCTCGATGAGATCGGAGAGATGCCGCTGGGCTTGCAGGCGAAGCTGCTTCACGTGCTGCAGGACGGGAAGTTCTTCCGGGTGGGCGGCAGCGAGCTCATCGACACCGACGTGCGCCTCGTCGCCGCCACCAACAAGGATCTCGCCTCCGTCATGGCCGCGGGGCTGTTCCGCGAGGATCTCTACTACCGCCTGAACGTGGTCACCATCGCGGTGCCGCCGCTCCGGGAGCGGCGAGAGGAGATCCCGCTCCTGGTCGAGCACTTCCTCAAGAAGTTTGGCCGCCAGTACGACCGGGAGACGCCGAACATCTCGCCCGAGACCATGCGGCTCCTCCAGGAGTACACGTGGCCCGGCAATGTCCGCGAGCTGGAGAACATGATCAAGCGGCTGGTGGTACTCCAGAACGATGGGCTTCTTCACGAGGAGATCGCCCTCAGGCGCGGGAGGGGATGGCCGGCGTCTCAGTCTGGACTCGTCGTCGCGACGCCCCCAGCACCCCCCCAGCCTCAGGTCAGCCCTACAAATTTCGAGGCTTCGCTCGGCCTCAAGGAGATCGCCAAGCGAGCCGCCCTCGCGGCCGAGAAGGCCGTCCTCAAGGAGGTGCTCGATCGTGTGAGGTGGAATCGGGCGGAGGCTTCGAGGCTGCTCAAGATCAGCTACAAGGCCTTGCTTTATAAGATCACGGCGGCCGGCCTCGACGCCAAGAGCGAGCGACGAGGAAGGAAGAAATAGATTTCCCAGTTGACAAAGATTTGTATAGCGATTGTCCCGCGCAGTTCTTTCGGGGCCGAAGCACGGTGAGGCGTTCAAGGGCGGGAGACGCAGGGCTGACCTCCAGAGATTCTCGCAACTAGCTGAGAACTATTGCCTCTCACTAGCCAGGCGGTCTCACGGCGGCTACGCAATCTGATCGTGGCGCAGGCATTGCACGTAGGTTCAGCGCTAGCAGATGCCCGGAATAGGTTTTTCGCGGCCGTGATCGGCACGGCAACCGAGCCGCAACACGCAGGACGGCCAAAGGAGCCTGAAGGTGACTGACTTCATCGAGCCTGGAACCGGGGTCTTCGTGGAGGGCGCGTTCCGCCATCTCTTGACGCGAGAGGCACTCAGGGCCACGCGCTACCAGGACTTCTTCTCCGTCTGCCTCCTCAAGCCCGACGTGTCGGCCGGGCCGGGAACGACCGAGGAGGACACCCGCCAGGGGGTCTCCAAGAAGATCGCCCAGTTCCTCCGATCCACGGACATGGTGGCCACGGTCGAGGACGGCATCGCCGTCCTCCTCCTCCACACGGAAGGCTCCGACGCCATACGCGTCGCCGAACGGATCCGCACCCACATCGAGCAGGTCGCCTTCCCCGGCGAGCCTGGAGGCAGCCCCCGCCAGGTGACCCTGAGCGTCGGGGGAGTCTCGTTTCCGCGCGATGGGTACAACGATGCCGTGCTGCTGTCGCGGGCGCAGGCGCACCTGGAGGAGGCCTCGAAGCGCGGAGGCAACCAGGTCGTCTATGCCGGCGAGAGCAGGCGCTGAGGACCCACACCGATGAAAACCCTTGTCCTCGACGAATCGCTGGACATCTCGGAGGATCTCCATCGGCTGCTGGCAGCGCGCGGGACGGATACGGCCTTCGTCTGCTCTCCGCACGAGCTTCAACTGGCCGAGGCGGCCGACGGCCCGGTAGACCTCCGGATCCTGAACCTCTCGCCCACGCTCGGCGCCTGGGAGATCTCCCGCTCCCTCAGCGTCGGAGACCGGCAGCGGCCGACTCTCGTGCTCTACGGCCCCGAGTCCTCCCAGGGGATCGAGCACCTCTCGAGCCTTCCCGGGGTGGACTGCGTCGAGCGCCCCCGGAACGCTGCGGACCTCGGGGCGCTGGTTGACCGCGCGCTCGCCCGGGTGCAGTCGGCCGGCCGGGTGGCGCAGGCGACGGCGGGCCCTCAGGCGCTCGCGGCGCCGGGGGACGGCGTGGTCTCGGACATCATCGGCCAGTCGCCGCAGATCCGAGACGTGTTCGCCAAGATCGAGAAGGTGGCGGGAGGCAACGCCAATGTCTGCATCGCGGGCGAGAGCGGCACCGGCAAGGAGCTGATCGCCCGCGCCATCCACCACACCAGCCCCCGCCGGGACCGGCCGCTCGTCACCCTCGACTGCACCGCGATTCCCGAGGGCCTCATGGAGAGCCACCTCTTCGGCCACGTGCGGGGCTCCTTCACCGGGGCCGTGGAGAACCGGGACGGCGTCTTCTCCCTCGCCCACACGGGAACCCTCTTCATCGACGAGATCAGCGAGCTGTCGCTGGCGCTCCAGGCCAAGCTCCTGCGGGTCATCCAGACCAGGGAGTTCGTCAAGGTCGGCGGCACCAGGCCGCTCCATACCGACATCCGCCTCGTCACCGCCAGCAACAAGGACCTCCGCCGCGCGGTGGAGGACGGGAGCTTCCGCGAAGACCTCTACTACCGCATCGCCGTCGTGATGATCCAGACCCCGGCGCTCCGCGACCGGCGGGGGGACATCCCGCTCCTGGTGGCGCACTTCCTGGACAAGTTCAGCTCCGCCCACCGCAAGCCCATCCGGGCCCTCACCCCGCACGCCATGGAGATCTTGACCAGCTACCAGTGGCCGGGCAATGTCCGGCAGCTCGAGAACTGCATCGAGCAGGCTGTGGTACTGTGCGAGGGGGATGTGGTGGATGTGGACGCCCTCTGGCTCGGGGATGCGGCCCCCCAGCGCGGGGAGGCCGATACCTCGATCCGGATCCGCTCGGGCCTCACGCTCCGGGACGTGGAGCAGCAGTACATCCTGCGGACGCTCCAGGAAACCGGCGGCAACCGGACCCGCGCCGCCCGCATTCTCGGCATCAGTCTGCGCTGCCTGCAGTACAAGCTGAAGGCCTATGCCGAGGGCGCCGCCGGCCCCTCGGCTCAACCCAATCGGGCCACCGAGCCCCAGCACCTGCTAGGAGTCTAAGCGGTAAACATCACCCGGACTTCAGTCCGGGGCTTTCACAGAAAGGAGCCCGAACGTGCAGCCCGAGAGCCGGACCTTACGGTATCCGGTTGACGTTTCATCGGCCCCCTGACTACGGGGAAGCCTCCACGTCCAGTACGCCCGCCGTTTCGGCGGCTCGTGGCGCGCGTGGTCAGCGCCAAACCGGGACAAGTTTTTCACGGGATGCTGGCCCCTGTCAACGCTTGAGATCGGCGCTTCCTCCCGCGCCCTGAAGGGCGGGGTATCCGCGCCGAGGAGGTTCTATGAAGAGGCCTCTCGTCGGGCTGCCGTTCCTGCTCGCTCTCTCCCTGCTCCTCCTGCCGCTCGGGACCGGCTCCGCGGGCGCCGCGGAGGAGCCTTATGTCATCGGGGCGGAGGATGTGCTCGACATCCAGGTCTGGGACAACAAGGACCTGAACCAGGTGACTTTCGTCAGGCCGGACGGGAAGATCTCCCTCCCCCTCGTCGGCGAGATCCAGGCCTCGGGCAAGACCGTCCAGGGCCTGTCGACCGACCTCGTCGCCGCCTACGGCAAGACCGTGAAGGAACCCGCGGTCACCGTCATCGTGAGGGAGATCAAGAGCCGGCCCGTGTACTTCATCGGCGGGTTCGGCAAGCCTGGCCCGCTCCAGCTCACGCGGGACCTGAACATGCTGCAGGCCCTCGGGATCCTCGGCGGGGTGCTGCCGGCGGCGGACGCCGAGAAGGGCTATCTCCTCCGGGGGGGCAAGCGGATCCCCATCAACTTCGAGACGCTCGTGAAGAAGGGCGATCTCTCCCAGAACCCGAGGCTCGAGCCCGGCGACACGGTGGTTGCCCCCATCGCGGACGTGGTCTACGTCCAGGGCGAGGTCAAGGGCCCCGGCGTGGTCAAGTACACCAACGACCTGACCGTGGTGAAGGCCATCACGCTGACCGGCGGCCTCACCCCGCTGGCCGCCTCGGGACGCGTCGATCTGGTCAGAACTGAAGGCGAAAAAAAGGTGCGCATCCGCATCGATCTTGATAAGATGCTGCGGGCCCCGGAGGACAATCCCGACATGCGACTCCGGCCCGACGACATCATCTTTGTGCCCCAGCGACTCTTCTAGACAAGGCGCAGGCCCTGGAGGGGAGGGGCGAAGCCGGCTCCTTCCCTCCGGGGGGCTTCTCCCGTTCGCTTCCCTCCTCCTGATCCTCGCTCTCGGCAGCCCGGCCTTCCCGCAGGAGTCCTCCTCGCAGCCTTCGCAGCCCTCACAGCCGGGTCAGTCAACGCAGCCGGGACCGTCACCGCTGCCCGGTCAGCCTTCCCAGCCGTCGCAGCCGCAGCCCGGCGCCACGGCCCAGCCTGCTCCGGCCGCGCCCACCGAGCCCCCGTTCATCCCGCCCGCCCCCCCTGCCCCGTCCCAGACGCGGGTGCCGGGACCGTTCCGGGAGCCTTTCCTGGCCGCGCCGACCACGAGCTTCGAGCTCCACCCGACATTCGGCTTCAGGGAGGAGTACACGGACAACTTCACGCTTGCCTCCCGCGGGCGGACGGACAACTTCCGCTCGACGCTCAGCTCGGGGCTCAACCTGCTCATCAACCGGCCGAGGACCAAGGGCACGGTCTCGAGCAGTGTGAGCGCCAGCCAGGACAGCGCGACCGGCCAGGGCGACTACCAGATCTTCCCGACGCTGAATGGCTCGGTCCGCCACACTTTCGACCCCCGGCTCAGCCTGACGGTCACCGACAGCTTCACCCGGACGGACGAGCCCTCCCAGGGGGACCAGGGGGGCCTTCGCCGGGAGCGCCGCACGTTCACCAGCAACACCTTCAGCATCGCCGCGGACTGGCTCCTCGACCTCATCGCCACCCAGAGCTACTATCGCAACTCGGTCTTCTTCGGCGCCGCGGACACGGTGAGCCACATCCTCGGATTCAATGCGTCGACGCGGCTGGGGGCCCTGATGGGCCTGACCGGGGGCTACGAGTACAGCCTGAGGGAAACCTCCGGGGGCACCAGCTCCGCCAGCACGGGCACGACGACCACCAGCCGGAGCGCCTCCTCCGAGAGCACCGGCCACCGCGTCTTCGGCTCGCTGTCGCGACGGGTCGGCCAGTTCGGCAGCGCCGGGGTGTCCAGCTCCTACTCGATCGACTCCACGGACGACAACGACAGCCGGACCTGGAACATCTCCCTCGTCACGGCCTATGGCCTCCCGACGGGGCTCTCGCTCTCGAGCAGCATCGGCTACAGCCTGCTGGACTCGGACCGGAGCGGCACGCTCTCCACGATCTCCACCAACACCAATGCCAGCTACCGCTTCGTGCGAGCCGTCATCAGCCTCGGCCTCTTCCAGGACTTCAGGCAAACGGCCGAGGAGGGGCAGGACTTCGGCGTGGTGGTCACGCGGACGATGACCGGAACGTTCTCCTACCAGCTCACCCCGTTCATCAACACCAACCTGCGGACCTCCTACAGCCGCAACGAGCCCACCGGGAGCGGCAACACCGCCTCCGCTCAGGCCAGCTCGACGTTCGCCGCCGGCGGCGGGCTCTCCTGGCAGGTCCTCCGCTGGCTCAGCATGGTTCTCGACTACACCCACACCGAGCGCAGCACGGACGGCTCGAGGACTCTCACCACGGGGAGCTCGACCAGCGGGTCTTCCAGCAGCACTTCCAGCGACGTCTCCGAGAATCGCGCCTTTCTCAGCCTCACCGCCTCGTTCTGACGATCAGGCTTCCATCCGTCATGCTGTCGCACGACGCTTGGTCGGGCTGTCCTGGAACACCCGCCCCCTCCCGTCCGCTCCGGGATTTCGGCCACGAGCTGGTGACAAGCGTTGCAGCGTTGCAAACCCTGTATTTCCAATGAGTTACAGTACAGCCCAGCACGTCCCGGTCGATACTTCCAAATCTTGCGTAACTCTGTGAATTCATTGGGTTGTCAATGCTTGTCAACGCCTGTCAGCGGTTCCTGGAAGGAAGCCGGCTCCGGGGCCGGCCCGTCAGATGAGGTCCCGGCCGGGTTGCGGGGCCCCTCGCTCCGGGCGAGGAGCCCATCGCGCGCGCGTCGCTTCGCTCCGACGAGCGATCACGATGGCCGGAATGCGGCCGGGCTCGCCCATATCGAGCGCGAAGTTGCGCAGGCGAGTTCACAGCCGGCGGTGATTCAGCGCGTGGTTTGGAGTAAGATTCGCCGATGAGGCCCCGCATCTACGCGGACACGTCGGCCCTTGGCGGCTGCGAAGACGAGGAGTTTCGCGAGCCATCCCTCCGCCTGCTTGAGGCGTTTGTCCGTGGCGAGCTGACTCTCGTGCTTTCAGAGCTGACCCTCCGCGAGCTCGACGTTGCGCCGACAGAAGTAAGAAGGCACGTCGCCAGCGTGCCGGAAGCGCATGTCGAGGCCCTCTCGGTTTCTTCTGAGGCGGAGGAACTCGCCGCCGCGTACATCGCAGATGGCGCCGTCAGGGAACGCATGCTTGCCGATGCCCTGCACATCGCGCTTGCATCAGTGGCGCGAGTCGACGTCCTCGTCAGTTGGAACTTCAAGCACATCGTCAACCTTCGGCGAATCCGCGCATACAACGCTGTCAACCTCAAGCACGGCTACCCTCTTCTGGAGATCAGAACCCCTCGGGAGGTTCCAGGCAATGAATGAGTCAAGATCCAAGTCCTTTGATTGCGTCCAAACCATGCGGCGGATTCGTGATCGGCTGAGCAACGAGATCGCGGGCATGAACCACGAGGAGATAATCCGCTGGCTCCGATCGCAACGGTACTCAGACCCTTTTCTCCAACGGCTAGCGGACAAGGCTGCCCACCAAGGCGATGCACCGGCGGCGGCTTCGCCGCGCCGCTGATCGCCAGGGTGTCAACGGCGCCCGGGTCGCCATCGCTGGGGCCCACAAGGCGCAGGAGCGCCGCGGAGGAGGCCGGGGTGGCGGCCACGCCAGCCGCGGCCCGGGAAGCCACGCCCCCGCTGCCACCCGCCGCGCTCACCGCGATCGGCTCGTGCTCCGGCGCCACGC
>Ga0154440_1053_pt1 | contig 16989 bp, 16 predicted proteins | sample RifGroC2_FD_115944 | JGI IMG/M metagenome (GOLD analysis project Ga0154440, IMG submission 115944) | Candidatus Rokubacteria bacterium GWC2_70_24
GGCTGGCGTCGTGTTCCCGAAGCTCGGCGAGGTGCGCGCCGTGCGGCATCGCCCCTGCGTCGGCGTGCCGAAACGCTGCACCATCGTCCGCGAGGTGGACCAGTGGTTTGTCTCCATCGTCTGCGAGCAGGACGTCGCGGAGCCTGAATCGCGGACGGCTCCCGTCGTCGCCATCGACCGCGGAATCACAAACCTCCTCGCCGACTCGGATGGGGTGCTGGTCCCGAACCCGAAACACTTGGACGCGGCGCTCAAGCGGCTGGCGCACGCGCAGCGCGTGGTCGCTCGCCGGCAAAAAGGCTCGCGCCGGCGTGAGCGCGCGAAGCTCCGCGTTGCAACACTCCACCGGACGATCCGCCGCCAGCGTCAACATCTCCTCCACGTTCTCTCGCATCGCTACGCCAAGAGCCACGGCACGGTGGTCGTCGAGAACCTGAACGTCAAGGGGATGGTGCGCGGTAGCCTCGGCCGCCAGATCCACGGCGCCGGATGGTCGTCGTTCTGTACGATGCTCCGCTACAAGCTGGGGGCCACGGGCGGGACCCTGGTGGAAGTCCCCGCCCACTACTCTAGCCACACCTGTGCGGCCTGTGGCGTGGTTGACGCCGCGAGCCGAAACGGAGAGAGGTTCCACTGCGTGGCCTGCGGGCACGAAGCCCACGCGGATCTCAACGCTGCCCTCGTGCTCCTCAGCCGTCGAACCGGCGGTGATGCTGGCCGTGGAGGCTTCCCCGAAGTCAAGGGGCCTGTGAAACGGCAACTCCGCGTTGCAAGGCGCGGACTCCCGACTGTCCAAGGTCGTGGGCTCCTCAAAAGCCACGGACTTCAGTCCGGGTGATGTTTACGAAGCTCTCCTTGCTCCCCCGCTACTTCCTGGCTTCCCTCGCGCTCCTTCTGGTCCTCGTGGCGCTCTACACCGCCTGGGCCGCCCGCCGCACCCAGCGCGAGCTCCTCGCGCAGATGGAGGAGAAGGGCCTCGCGCTCGGCGAGGCGCTGGAGGCCTCGAGCCGCGCCGCGATCCGCGGCAACGCCCTGATGGAGGAGATGATCGCCCAGCGGCTCCTCGATAACGCGCGGCTCATCGATGAGCTCCTCTTCTCCCCGCGCTTTGACGCGGCGGACCTCGGACGCATCGCGGCCATGAACCGCCTCCGGCGCGTGGACCTGCTCGACCCGCAGGGCGCCCCGTACCCCGTGGCCACCCTGCGCCCGCCCATGGGCCGGCCGGGGGACATGGGCGCGATGATGCGCGGGATGATCCCTCACCCGCCTGGCGCGGGAGGCCCCGCGGGGGAGCATCCGCCAATGCCCATGTACATGTGGGGACGCCGCTGGGGTGCCGGGAACGAGGACGCCCGCTCCGTCCCTCCCGCCATCCAGGATCGCAAGTTCTGGGAGGGCAGCCTCTTCGGCGTGGCCGTCGGGGCCCGGGCCTTTTCCGGCATCATCGCCGTCCACGCCGACGCCGACTTCGTGCTGAACTTCAGGAAGGAGATCGGCGTCGACGCGCAGCTCCAGGAGCTGGCGCGCCGCTCCGGGATCGAGTCGGTGGCGCTCCTGGATCGGACCCTCACCGCGGTGGCGCACTCCGACCCGGCGCGGGTGGGCCGGCGCGAGGAGGACGCGGCGATCCGCGCCGCGCTCGACGGCGCCCGGACCTCGACGCGCCTCGTCCGCAACGAGCGTGGGGCGCAAGTCCTCGAGGTGCTCCACCCGGTGGTGGCGGCGGGAACACCCTCGGGGCTCCTGCGACTCCTGCTCTCCACGGAGCCCATGGAGCGCGCGTGGCTGCGCGACCGGAACGCGGGAATCCTCCTCGGCGCGGCTGTCCTGGCGCTCGGCACGATGGGTCTCGCGCTCATCTTCTACACACAGCATCGCCATCTGAAGGAAGTCCGGGCGCTCGAGGAAGCCATGGACCGGCGGGAGCGGCTGGCGACGCTCGGCGACATGGCGGCGACGGTGGCGCATGAGGTGAGGAACCCGCTGAACGCGATCTCCATGGGCCTCCAGCGGCTCGGCGCCGAGTTCCGGCAACCGGAGGACCAGGAATACCCTCGCCTCGTCGGCCTCATGCAGGGCGAGGTGACGCGGCTCAACGGGATCGTCGAGGAGTTCCTCTCCCTCGCCCGTCCGCTCTCGCTCTCCGTGGCGCCCACCGATCCGGGCGATCTGCTTCGCAACGTGGCCGGGCTCGTGGAGGGTCAGGCAGCGCACGCCAGCGTTCGGCTGGTCGTGAGCGTGCCGGATGGCGTGCCGACACTCCAGGCGGATCGCGAGCGGCTCACCCAGGTCCTGCTCAACGTGGCGCTCAACGCCATCCAGGCCATGCCCGACGGCGGCACGCTCACCTTCCACGCTGCGGCCTCAGGGGGCACAGCCACCGTCACCGTCAGCGACACCGGGGCCGGCATCCCCGCCGACATCCTGCCGCGCATCTTCGAGCCCTACGTGACGACCCGGGCGCGAGGGCTCGGCCTGGGGCTCGCCATCGCGCGGCGGATCGTGGAGGCGCATGGCGGCCGCATCGAGGCCGAGAGCGAGCCCGGCCGCGGAAGCCGCTTCATCATCAGGCTCCCGCTCGACGGACCGGTCCGTGGCTGAGCCCTTCCGCATCCTCGTGGTGGACGACGAGCCCGCGCAGCGCGAGCTGGTCTCGGGCTTCCTCCGCAAGCGCGGCTTCGAGGTGGACGAGGCCGCCGGTGGACAGGCGGCGCTCGCGCGCTTCACGCAGGAGCCCTTCGATCTGGTCCTCACCGATCAGCGCATGCCCGATCTCTCCGGGCTCGACCTCCTCCAGCGCCTCCGGGCGGTGACGCCCGAGGCGGCGGTCATCGTCATGACGGCCTATGGGACCATCGAGACGGCGGTGGGCGCCATCAAGGCCGGCGCCACCGACTATCTGAGCAAGCCGATCAACCTGGACGAGCTCCTCCACCGCATCGAGCGGGTGCGCGAGCGACAGCGCCTCCTCGGAGAGAACCGCGAGCTGCGCGCAGCGCTCGAGGAGCGGCACCGCGTCGAGGGGATCATCGGCGACAGCGGCCGGATGCAGGAGGTCCTCTCCCTGGTGAGACGGGTGGCTCCCAGCGACGCCACCGTCCTCATCCGCGGGGAGAGCGGCACCGGCAAGGAGCTCATCGCCCGCGCCATCCACCACGCGAGCCCGCGGGCCGGAGGTCCCCTGGTGGCCGTCAACTGCGCGGCGCTGCCGGAGGGCCTGCTCGAATCGGAGCTCTTCGGCCACGAGAAGGGCGCCTTCACGGGCGCCGCGGCCTCCCGCAAGGGGCGCTTCGAGCTGGCCGACGGCGGCAGCATCTTCCTCGACGAGATCGGCGACCTGCCGCTCCACCTCCAGGTGAAGCTGCTGCGCGTGCTCCAGGAGCGGCAGTTCGAGCGCGTGGGCGGCACCAGGACCATCCCCGTGGATGTCCGCGTGCTGGCCGCCACTCATCGGAACCTGGAAGCCCTCGTGCGCGAGGGGCGCTTCCGCGACGACCTCTACTACCGCATCAACGTGGTGACGCTCCTCCTCCCGCCGCTCCGGGAGCGGCGCGAGGATCTGTCGCCGCTCATCGAACATTTCCTGACGCGCTTCGCCGGGAAGAACGGCAAGACGATCCGCGGTCTCACCCGCGAGGCGCGCGACGCCCTCCTCCGCTACGACTACCCCGGGAACGTCCGGGAGCTGGAGAATCTGATCGAGCGCGCGGTGGTGCTGACGCGCGACGAGGTCATCGGCAAGAGCGACCTGCCGCTGACGCTAGACGAGCAGACCGCGGAGAGCGACGCTCCCGCCGGGCTTGTGGCGGCCGTGGAGGGCCTCGAGCGCCGGATGATGCGCGACGCGCTGTCCCGCGCCGGCGGCGTCCAGACGCGCGCCGCCGAGCTCCTCGGCATCAGCGAGCGCGTTCTGCGCTACAAGCTCCGCAAGTACGGGCTGGCCGGCGATCGCTGACCCGAGACGACGCTCGCCCGTGACACGGGGCGCGGGAACTACCCCTTCACGTTGGCGATGGGCTTGAGCGAGACGACCTTGCGGGAGATGTCCACCCGGTGGAGGACGTCCACCACCGCGTCGATGTCCTTGTAGGCGAAGCCCGCCTCCTCGGCCGCGCCCGATTTGGACGCCGCGCGCACCAGGATGCCCCGCGACTCCATGTCCTTGAGCAGCGTCTCCCCCCGGATCCGCTTCTTCGCCTGAGCGCGCGACATGGTCCGTCCGGCGCCATGCGCGGTGGAGCCCCAGGTCTCCTCCATGGCATGCGCCGTGCCCACCAGGAGCGCGGACCCGGTCTCCATGGAGCCGCCGATGATCACCGGCTGGCCGATGTCGCGGTAGGCTTCGGGCACGTCGGGCGCGCCGGGGCCGAACGCGCGCGTGGCGCCCTTCCGGTGCACGACCAGATCGAGCCATTCCCCGTCGACGCGATGCCGCTCGACCTTGGCCGTGTTGTGGCAGACGTCGTAGATCACCGAGAGCCCGAGGGCATGCGGGTCGCGGCCGAACACCTTGCCGAAGACCTCGCGGATGCGGTGGGTGATCAGCTGGCGATTGGCGAAGGCGCTGTTGGCGGCAGCCGTCATGGCGGCGAAGTAGGCCTGGCCCTCGGGGGACCGGAAGGGCGCGCAGGCCAGCTCACGGTCCGGCACCTTGATGCCGTGGCGAGGCATCACCTCGTCGAAGCGGCGGAGATAGTCCGTGGCGATCTGATGACCAAATCCCCGCGAGCCGCAGTGGAGCATGACGAGCACCTGCCCGGGCGCCTCGATGCCGAGCGCCCTGGCGAGCCGCTCATCGTGGATGCCGTCGGGCGGCACCACCTGGATCTCGAGGTAGTGATTCCCCGAGCCGAGCGTGCCGAGCTGCTCCAGCCCACGCGAGACGGCGCGCTCGCTCACATGGGCCGGGTCGGCGCCCGGCAAACAGCCGCGCCCCTCCATGTGCTCCAGGTCCTCGCGCCAGCCGTAGCCCTCGGCCACGCACCACCCGGCCCCCTCCACCATGACCCGGCGGAAGGCCGTGTCGCTCAGGCGCAAGATTCCCTTGGCGCCCACCCCCGACGGCACGGCGCTGAACAGCGCGTCGATCAGCTCGCGGAGCCTGGGCCTCACCTCGGCCTCCGTGAGCCCGGTCCGCAGCACGCGCATGCCGCAGTTGATGTCGAAGCCGATGCCACCCGGGGAGATCACCCCGGTGTCGGCGCGGAAGGCCGCCACGCCCCCGATGGGGAAGCCATAACCCCAGTGGCCATCGGGCATGCAGAGGGCCGCCCGCACGATCCCCGGCAAACAGGCCACGTTGGTCACTTGCTCGAAGACGCCCTGGTCCATCTGCGCAAGCAAGGCCTCGGACGCGTAGATCCGCGCGGGAACCCGCATGCCGGGTTTCTCCGTGGGCGGGATCTCCCAGATGCAGTCTCCGGCCGGTATCACCTTCATCTCATCCACCCCCTTCGTCCTCAGATGTCGATGACGACCCGGGCACGCCAGCCCATCCCCGTCTCCTCCACGGCGAACCGGTGCAAGGTGACGGCCTTCAGGTCCGCTCTGAGCGCGGTGTGCTCCGGATCGATGCTCCCACCTTCGAGCCGCGCCGCCAGCCGCCAGGGGCTGGCGGTGGTGACGCGGACCTGGGTCCGGATGAAGACCTCACGGTCGCGATCCTTGAGGAAGATCAGCTCCGAGAGCCAGTCGTAGAAGAGGAGGTCCACCGCCCCCGCGACGAGGCTCACGGTGCGCTCGACGGTCGGCGCCACGGTGGCCGGGTCCACCATCAGCTCGCAGAGCGCGCGGGCAGCAGTCTCGAAGAGGTCGTCGAGGCTGTCGCCCTCGATCTCGAGGGCGCAGTCCGCCACCGCGATCTCCTCGAGGACAGTCCAGCGGCCCACGTCGCTACCTCCCCCCTCACCCTACCCTCTCCCCCTCCAGGGGAGAGGGTTCAGCTCCCCGGGGGCGAGGGTGTCGGTTACCCGGCGGCCTCGGCCATGATCGCTTCCAGCGTCCGCTCCACCTCCTCGGCGACTCCTCGGAGTTCGGGGTTCGGGTAGAGCGCGATCATGGCCGTGGGCTTGATGGTGGCGAGCCTGGTCCCGCCCCCCTCCTCGTAGGCCGAGATGCGGCAGGGCAGTGCCGTCGAGATCTCGAGGTTGGCCTCGAGCACCTTCTTGGCCTGGTGCGGGTTGCAGACCTCGAAGATCCGGCACGGGCGGGCGAACTCCACGCCCTTCTTCGCCATGGTCTCCTGGAGGTCGTGCACGCCCAGCACGCCGAACTTGTGGCGGGCCACGGCGGCCTCCAGGTCCTTCGAGAGCTGCTCCATGGACTTCTTCGACTCGATGATGTGCAGCATGGGTCGCCTCCTTGGGGTGATGGACCTCACGCGGCTGCGGGGGCCAGCGCGCCTCCGCGCGCCCGGTCCCGGCCGCGCTCGGCCAGGTAGTAGAGCACCGGCACCGCCATGCGGGAGAGCAGCGTGGAAGCCACCTCCCCCGCCATGAGCGAGATCGCCAGGCCCTGGAAGATCGGATCGAACAGCATGACGGACGCCCCGACCACCACGGCCGAGGCGGTGAGCAACATGGGACGGAAGCGCACGGCGCCCGCGTCCACCACGGCCTCGGCGAGCGGCATGCCCTGGCGCCGGCGTAGCTCGATGAAGTCCACGAGGATGATGGAGTTGCGGACGATGATGCCCGCCCCGGCGATGAAGCCGATCATGGAGGTGGCGGTGAAGAAGGCGCCCATGAGGAAGTGCGCGGGCAAGATCCCCACGAAGGATCGCTCACGTGGCCATCATAATACGCGGCTGGCGGGGGGAGGGTGGCCGCCGGTCGTCTGCCTTCAGGCCCTACTCGGTCTTGATCGGGATGAACGTGCCCTTCAACTCGGGGGCCTTGGGCAGGGTGACCGTCAGCAGCCCGTTCTTGAAGGCCGCCGTCACCTTGCCACCATCCACCGGCGCAGGCAGCCGGACGCTCCGCATGAACGCGCCGTAGCCCCGCTCCACCCGGTAGTACTGCTCGTCCTTCTCTTCCTTCTCCTGCTTCTTCTCGCCCTTGATGGTGAGCACCTGGCTCTCCAGGCTCACCTGGATCTCCTTCGGCTCGATCCCCGGGGTCTCGGCCTTCACCACGAAGGCGTCCTTGGTCTCCGAGAGATCGAGGGAGGGGGTCCACTCGCCGAGGGCGCGCAGCTCCGGGAACTCCCAGTCGCCGAAGCGATCGAAGAAGCGGTCCATCTCCTTGCGGAGACTCGGGAACCCACTCAACGGCATCAACGCTCTCATCTGCTGGCCCTCCTGTGGTCTTCCTCCTGGCACACCCTATGTCATGGCAGAACACCCTCCCCGGGGCAGGACAGCTGCAACGGAGATGCCACTGAGTGAGACCACAGATTCAATGGGTTGGACTGGAGCGCCTGCGATCTTCGTGGAGGCTCCGCCTCACTTCGGGGCAGCCGCGCCCCAGCGCCACCGCGGCCCCTCCTCACTCGCGCGCCGAGCAAGCGCGCAGGAGCAGCAGCGACCGGCCCACCACCGAGACGGTGCCACCCACGTCCAGCACCGGCGGCCCGCTCCCGGGCGCCACCGCGGTGTCCACCACGGCCTGCCAGCCGTCTCCCGGGTGCGCATCGGGCAAGACGAAGTGGACCGGGTCCGCGCTGGCGTTCAGGAGGATGAGAAAGGTGTCGTCGGTGTCGAAGAGACAGAGCTCCACCGCGGAGGCCCGCTCGCTCCACAGGGCGAAGTTGACGCCCTGGCCGTCCCACGTCGCCCCCAGCGGGTACGGGGCGCCCGGCCACGCGTGGTTGGCTGGTGGGGTCATCGCCTCGCCCGTCACGGGCCGTACCTGAGCTCGAGGGGCGCGGTGACCGCGCGCGCCAGGTCGCCGATCTCCCCTCGGGCCCAGCGCGCCTCGACCTTGCGGAGGAGCGTGGCCAGGATCCCATCGGAGAACACGTGCTCCACCCAGCGCGAGACATCGCCCCGGCGGCAGTGGTGGGCCAGCACCTCCTCCTCCACGCAGGCCGCCGCCTCACGGAACTCGTTGAGACTCTCGGCCATCGCCACCACTCTCCCGTCGCGGCGGCGGAAGAGGAAGGCCCGGTCCGGCCCCACGCGCTGATCGGCGTACTTGGTGAGGTGGCGGACATGCGGCGTCTCCCTCGGCGTCGCCGTGAAGCTCCAGAGCCTCGGAGGCCCGCCCGCATCCGCCTCCACCAGGACGAACTCACCTCGGGCGAGCTCGGGCAGCACGGACACCGCGCTCTCGCCGTCTACGGGGAAGGCGGCCAGACGCGCGCGCAGGAAGTCCAGCTCCTCCCGGGCCGTGGTCCGCGCCAGGACGAACACATCCATCGCCTCGACGACCTTGTCACTGAGCCAGCTCCCCTTGTAGCTGGCGAGGCAGAACCCCTTGTCCTCCAGGCCCAGCGCCTCGGGCGCCACCCCGCCGCGGTGCAGCGAGTAGTGCGCCTCGTCGAGGATCACCCAGTGGGGCAGCCCGAACCGGTGCCGCAGGCTCCGGATGGCGGCGAGCCCCGCTGCGATGCACTCGACCTTGTCGCCGTGGGCGAGCTCGGAGAGGTCGGCCACGACGCAGGCCGCCGGGTCGCGCTCGAAGCGCCCCAGCGTCCGCTCCATCGAGCGCCGGTCGCGGATCGCCGTCCAGGTCACGCCGGCCAGCCGCCGGAGCACGCGGTAGTCGCCCTCGGGATCGATGACGCACACGGAGTACCGACGGCCGAGCAGCCGCTCGATGAGCCCCCCGACCATCCACGACTTCCCGGACAGCGGATCGCCCTGGATCAGCACGTTCACGCCGCGCTCCGGGATGGTCACGGGCTCGGCGCTGCCCACCGCCCATCCCACCGCGATCCGATGCCGGGGCGAGCGGGCGACGGAGAGGCGCTCGGGCAGGATCGAGTCCTCCAGGGCGCAGGCGATGGCCTCCCCGTCGGTGCCGGGGAACACCCAGTCCGCCCGCGCCTGCAGGCCGTCGAACGCATTGGACGGACAGGCGCACCAGCCGCAAACCTCGAACAGCGGCAGGTCGTTCTCGGCATCCCCGAGCGCGAGGACGTCGTGGAAGGAAAGCCCGAGGGCGCGGATCACCTGGGCCACGCCGGTCCCCTTGGTGATTCCCGCAGGCAAGAGCATCAGCGCCCCGCGATTGTAGACAAGATCCAGGCTCACCCCGGCGGCGACGAGGGCCTCCCGCACCCGCGGCTCGTCGCTCCGCCCGGTCCCCACGATCACGTGGCCGTGCTCGTAGTAGATGCCGCGGCGGTCCAGCTCGGCGAGGAGGCGGAGCGGCGGCGGCGGCGCCTGGTCGCGGATGAGGCCCTCGAGCGGGTAGTAGAGCACGGCCCCGTTCTCCGCCACGACGGCATCGAAGAGGTCGAGCCGCTCGCACACCCTTGTGATCTCGAAGAACGTGCGCCCGGTGACCAGGACCAGGCGCAGCCCCGCGTCCCCGGCCTTGCCGAGGGCGCGGAGCGCCTCGGGCCCGATCAGGTCGTGCGAGGCCAGGGTCCCGTCGTAGTCGCAGGCGAGCGCCTTGAAGATCACCGCAGCTCCATGGGAGCAAACCCGATGCCACCAGATCCCGCCCCGTTTCCGCTCGGTTGCCGAGCCGGCCACGGCCCGTCGCGGGGTACCCATGCCCCACCTGGGGCGCGACCTCCAGGCTTGCCCCTCGGCCCCCGCCCGGATCACGAAAACCGTTTCGCTCACTTAGCTCGGCGCCGGCGCGGGGCACCACCCTTGCAAGGCTGGATCGGCGGTTGCAGTTGTGTTCACGGGCTCGGTCGAAGCAAGCCGTAGGCCGGACGCGCTCTGGCCGGCGCCCGGCCCGGTGGAGAAGGGGCGATGGCGACCACGGAGATCCTGGGTGCCCCCGCGAAGGCCGTGGAGGAGCGCGTCCTCGGCCTCGTCGGCGCACTGATCGCCGAGCTCGGCCCGCTTCCCGCCCATCGTTCCCCCGGTATGGACGACTTCCTCGATCGCGATCTCGGCATCGGCAGCCTCGAGCGCGTCGAGCTCCTGCTGCGCCTCGAGGAGGCCTTCGGCGTGCGGCTGGCCGATGCCGTGATGGCGGAGGCCGAGACGCCTCGCGACCTGGCCCGGGCGGTTGTGAGCGCTGCGCCCGCCGTCCCCGAGCGCATCCACGAAGCGCTTCCTCCGCTCGCGGCGGCGGCCCGCGTGCCCGCCAGCGCCGCCACGCTCGTGGACGTGCTGCGCCGCCACGCCGAGAGGGATCCCGCGCGCGTCCACATCTTTCTCCGGGAGGAGAGCGACTCGGAGCAGCCCATCACGTACGGGGGCCTGCTCGAACGGGCCGACCGCGTGGCCGCCGGCCTGGCCGAGCACGGCATCGCGCGGGGCCAGTCGGTGGGGCTCATGCTGCGAACGGAAGCCGCCTTCTTCGAGGCCTTCTTCGGCACGCTCCTGGCGGGGGGCGTCCCCGTCCCGATCTATCCGCCCTTTCGCATGGACCGCATCGAGGAGTACGCGCGCCGCCAGGCCGGCATCCTGAGGAACGCCCAGGTCCGCCTCTTGATCACCTTCGCCGGCGTGGAGCGCCTGGGGAGGCTCCTGCGCGGGCGCGTCCCGACGCTCGGGGAAGTCACCTCCGTGGAGCGGCTCGCCGCGAGCGGCGCCCGTCCGCCCGCGCTCTCGCTCGGCGGAGGCTCCCCCGCGCTGATCCAGTACACCTCGGGGAGCACGGGCGAGCCCAAGGGCGTGCTCCTCTCCCATGCCAACATCCTCGCCAATATCCGCGCCATCGGAGAGGCCCTCGCCATCCGTCCGGACGACGTCGCAGTGAGCTGGCTCCCGCTCTATCACGACATGGGACTCATCGGCTCCTGGCTCGGCTCGCTCTACTTCGGCATCCCCATCGCCATCCTGTCGCCGCTCGCGTTCCTCTCCCGCCCCGCGCGCTGGCTCCGGACCGTGCATGCCCACCGCGGCACGCTCTCGCCCGCGCCCAACTTCGCCTTCGACCTCTGCGTGCGCAAGGTGCGCGACGCCGAGATCGAGGGGCTCGATCTCGGCTCGTGGCGGCTGGCGCTCAACGGCTCAGAGCCGGTGAGCCCCGAGACCATCGAGCGCTTCACCCGGCGTTTCGCCGCCTACGGCTTCACGCCCGAGGCCATGTGTCCGGTCTATGGTCTCGCCGAGTCCTCGGTGGGCCTCACGGCCTCCCCGCCGGGGCGCCCGCCCCGGGTGGACCGGGTCGCCCGCGAGCCCTTCCAGCAGCGTGGCCAGGCGCTGGCCGCCGCGCCCGCCGAGCCTCACCCCCTCTGCTTCGTCTCGTGCGGGCGTCCGTTGCCGGGGCACCAGGTGCGCATCGTGGACGCCGCCGGCCGGCCGCTGCCCGAGCGCAGCGAGGGCAGGATCGAGTTCAGCGGACCGTCGGTGACCGCCGGCTACTTCCGGAACCCCGAGGCCACCCGAGCCGTCCGCCGCGACGGCTGGATGGACGCAGGCGATCTCGGGTACCTCTCGGACGGCGAGCTCTTCGTCACCGGCCGCGTCAAGGACATCGTGATCAAGGCGGGGCGCAACCTCTATCCCCAGGAAGTCGAGGAGGTCGTGGGCGACATCCCGGGCATCCGCAAGGGGTGCGTCGCAGCCTTCGGCATCCCGGACGCCACGCTCGGGACGGAGCGCCTGGTCGTCGTGGCCGAGAGCCGCGAGGCCGGCCCCGAGACCCGCGAGCGGATCGAGCGCGACGTCATGGATCGCGTGATGGCTGTCCTCGGCATTCCGCCCGACGCCGTCCTGCTTGCCCCGCCGGGCACGGTCCTCAAGACGTCCAGCGGCAAGGTGCGCCGGAGCGCGATGCGCGAGGCGTATCTCGGCGGAACCCTCGGCCGCGCGCGCCCGTCGGCCCGCGCCCAGTGGACGCGACTCGTGCTCGAGGGCCTCCGCGCGACGGTCAGGCGGGCGGCGGCGCGCTCGGCGGCGCTCCTCTACGCCGCCTATGTCGGCGGCCTCCTCGTGCTGACGTGGCCCTTGCTCTGGCTCTCGCTCATCGCGTTCCCGTCGGGGCGCCCCGCCCACGGGCTCGCCAGGCTCTGGTGTCAGGTCATCCTGGCCCTCGCCGGCTGTCCCATCAGGGTGGAAGGGCTCGAGCACCTGCGAGGTGTCGGCCCCGCGGTCCTCGTGGCCAACCACTCGAGCTACCTCGACGCCGTGGCGCTCCTGGCGGGGCTCCCGGGAGACTTTCGCTTCGTCGCCAAGCGCGAGCTGCTGCGCGCCCCGGTCATCGGCACCGTGATCCGCAAGGGCGGTCACCTCACCGTGAATCGCACCGACCTGGCAAGGAGCCTGGAGGACGCCGATCGCGCCAGCGCCGCGCTCCGGGGCGGTGTCTCGCTTCTCGTCTTCCCCGAGGGCACCTTCGTCCGCGCCCCCGGGCTCCTGCCCTTCAAGCTCGGCGCTTTCAAGGCAGCATCGGAGAGCGGCTGCCCCGTGATCCCCGTGACGATCCGCGGCACGCGAGAGATCCTGCCCGCCGACACCTGGCTCCCGCGCCAGGGGCCGATCACCCTCGCGATCGGCGCGCCGATCGCCCCCGAGGGCGACGGCTGGCCCGCGCTCGTCCGCCTCCGCGACTGCTCGCGCGAGACCATCGCGCGACGGCTCGGCGAGGAGCCGCTCAGCGCTTCTTGATCTTGGGCTTGGTGACCCCCCAGAGCACCCGGGGGCCGTGGTCCGTCTCGCTCATCACGGTGTCCTTCCGCACGGCCACATGCGCCCTCTTCGGCCCGCGCTTCGTCCTCGACGACGTGATCCAGGCTTCGGGCGGGCGACCGGCCTTCGCCGACCGCGGGGCGGCAGGCGCGCTCTTGCGCTTGGTCATGGTCGCCTCCTCAGCCGCCGACGTCCTTCTCGCGCTCGTGGAGGCAGAACTCCCCCACGACAGGCGTCGTCAGCCGCTCGTACTCGCCGTACGGCAGGTGGGCGACCTCGTGGTGGTTCCCCGCCTGGAAGAAAATCTCCCCGGTCCTCTTGAGGCACGCGTCCACGTAGACGGGCATCCCGTAGAGGTTCCCGAAGGGCGGCATTGCCCCCATCTCGCAGTCGGGGAAGAGCTGGCCGAGCTCGGCCTCGGCGGCCAGCGCCAGGTGCCGCCGTCCCGTGCCGTGGCGCACCGCCTGGAGGTCGATACGGCAGGCGGGCGGCAGCACCACCATGAGATGGCCGCCGCCCTCCCCGCGCACAACCACAACCTTGGCCAGCTCGCGCTCGGCCACGTGGGTGGCCGTGGCGACCTCCTTCGCCGTGAAGGCCTCGCGATGGGGCATGACCGCACAGGCGATGCCCCGTTCGGTGAAGAAGCGGTGGAGACGATCGTTGAGTGCCATGATGACCCTCCTTGTCCCGGCCTGTATTCCCCGGCGGTCACGTCATCTGAGTGCGCAGCCACGTCGCGGCGAGCGCCGCATCACGCTCGTCCGTCACCCGGAGCACCGGCACCCTGGGCGCGGGCGCCCCGGCGGAAGCCCCCGACGGCTCCGCCGAGAAGCAGGCCACCGCACGGATACGCGCGTCCCCCGCCGCCACCGTCACCGCAGCCGGGATGCCGGAGCCGATTCCGGCGAGCGCCACGCGCCCCATGTCGAGCTCGTCCAAGGTCGTCAACGCATCCACGGCCGCGCCCAGGTCCTCGACCTGCTGCGTCGTCGTGCACTGCTCCGGAGCGCCCTCGCTGTCCCCGTGTCCCGTCCAGTCGAAGAAGAAGGCGGCCAGCCCCTCGCCCCAGAGCGTCTGGGCCAGCCGGCGGCTCTCGGGGCTGTCCTTCCCGGCGCCGCCTGGGGCGACCACCACGACCGGATGCGGTCCGGGCCCCTCGGGAACCAGGAGCTCGCCGGCGAGCCTGAGCCCCCTCGAATTCCTGAACGACACGCCGAGGCCCTCGGCCCTGGTGGCCGGCTCGGCGTCCGTGTTGGCAGACGCAAGCACCCGGATCACCTCCTCGTCGGAGACCGGGGAGAAGTCCGCGTAGTACTCCCCGACGGCCGCGAACGCCTCATCCACGATCAGGCTCACGAAGCGATCCGCCTCCCTCCGGAACCGGTCGGCGGCGTGGGCGGAGGCGCAGGGCGCGGCGACGGTGACCTCGGTGGCGCCGTGGCGGCGCGCGTACCGGAGCGCCGCCTCCACCGTGAGCCCGGTGGCCAGCCCATCGTCCACGAGGAGGACGGGCACCCCCGGCAGGTAGCGCGCCAGCGGGCGCACCGGATAGGCGACCATCCGCCGCCTGATCTCGGCGCCGACGCGCGCCTTGATCCGCTCCACATCGTCCGGGCCGAGGCCGAGCGCCGCGACCACCTCGCGGTCGGTCACGGCCTCGCCGTCCTCGTCGAGCGCCCCGAAGGCGACCTCGGGGGCGATGGGCGCGGTGAGCTTGCGCGCATACGAGCAGGTGAGCGGCGCCCCGAGCCGTCGCGCGATGGGTGCAGCCACCACCACGCCGCCACGGGGAATGGCCGCGACGATGGACAAGCGCGAGACCAGCGACGCCAGCGCGTCGGCCAGCGCGAGGCCGGCCTCCGTGCGGTCCTTGAAGCCGGTGCGCCCCTCTTTCACCACATCACATCCTTGATCTTCATGCCCGTCCCCTTCGTGAGCGGCTGCGGCGAGCGCCCGACCGAAGCCGGCGCCGTCACCCGCGCCAGGAGTCTCTCACCGTATAGCCTCTGGCCTCCAGCGCCCGGATGGCGGGCCCGGGGTTGATCGTCGCGAGGCGGACGATCGCCTCCTTCAGCCCCGCGCGGTTGAGCAGGGTCATGACACTCGAGATGGTGGCGCCTGCGGCCTCGACCACCTGCACCACTTCCGACAGGGCCGCGGGACGCTCGGGCAGCTCCACGTCCAGCCGACTCGATGGCTCGTGGGCGCCCATCGCCCGCACGAAGAGGTCGAGCACGTCGGTCTCCGTCACGATCCCGACCAGCCGCCCTCCCTCGGTCACCGGCAGCGCGCTGATCTTCTCCGCCACCATGAGCCGCGCGGCCTCCTCGACGGGGAACATCGGCCCGGTGGTGATCACCGTGCGCGTCATGATCTCGGACACGGCCAGGCGCTCCAGGAGGTAGCGGAGCTCGTGGGCCTCGAGGGTCGTCGCCCCCGAGGGCATGGCGCGCTTGAGGTCCCGGTCGGAGACCATGCCGCAGAGCTTGCCGTCCTCCACGACCGGCAGGTGGCGGATGCCGCGCCTCTGCGCGAGCTGCACCGCCTCGGGCACGGTCGTCGTCGGCGAGATCACGAGCACCTGCGGCTGCATCACGTCGCGGACGAGCATCAGCACACCTCCTCGGGCAGGCATTCCTCGAGCGCGGCGGGCCGCTCGCCCACCGACTCGGCCACGGCCGGGTGGACGATGCGCCCGGCCCAGACATTGACCCCGCGCGCCAGATCGGCATTGGCGCCCACAGCCCCCGCCGCCCCGCGCGTCGCCAGGTCGAGGACATACGGGAGCGTGGCATTGGTCAGAGCGAACGTGGAGGTGCGGGGCACGAGCGCCGGCATGTTCGCCACGCCGTAGTGGACCACGCCCGCCACGAGGTAGATGGGCTCGAGGAGCGTGGTCGGATGGATGGTGGCGACGCAGCCGCCCTGGTCCACGGAGATGTCCACGATGACCGCCCCCTCCTTCATCCGCTCCACCAGCGCGCGCCCCACGAGCCGGGGAGCGCGCGCGCCGGGCACCAGCACCGCCCCGATCAGGAGGTCGGCGCGCTCCACGGCCCGCGCGACATTGAACGCGTTCGACGCGAGCGTCACCACCTGGCCGCGGAGGAGGTCGTCGGCGTGCCGCAGCCGGTGGAGGTTCACGTCGAGCAGCGACACGTCGGCGCCGAGCCCCACCGCGGCCTTCGCCGCGTTGAGCCCGGCCGTGCCCGCCCCGAGGATCACCACATTGCCCCGCGGCACGCCCGGCACCCCCGATAGGAGGATGCCCCGCCCCCCGTGGGCCTTCCCCAGATGATACGCCCCCTCCTGGACCGCAAGCCGCCCGGCAACCTCGCTCATGGGCGTGAGCAGCGGCAGGCTCCCGTCCGGCCGCTGCACGGTCTCGTAAGCGATGGCGATGGCGCTCGAGCCCTGCAGCACCCGCGTCAGCTCCGGGACGGCGGCGAGGTGCAGATAGGTGAAGAGGATCTGGCCACGCCTGAGCCGCCCGTACTCCTCCTGGATCGGCTCCTTCACCTTCAGCACGAGGCTCGCCTCGCCCCAGACCTGGGAAGCCGTGGCCAGGGTCGCGCCCACCGCGGCGTACTCGTCGTCGCGGATCCCGCTGCCGGTGCCCGCTCCGGTCTCCACCAGCACGCGGTGGCCGGCGTCCCCCAGCGCGCGAGCCCCCGCGGGGGTGAGCGCCACCCGCTGCTCTCCCGGCTTGATCTCCCTCGGCACGCCGACGATCATCGCGCCCCCCTCACCAGCCCCCGCCGGGTCCGGCTATCCCGCCTCCCACGAGTGTCGCCCTCTCCACGCCCGCGGCCGGCACTACTCGTGCATCGGCATCCCGGGCTCCTTCTTCTCCTCCGGCACCTCGGTCAGCGTGGCCTCGGTGAGCAGCAAGAGGCTCGCCACGGACACGGCGTTCTCGAGGGCCACGCGCACCACCTTGGTCGGGTCGATGATGCCGGCCGCGACCAGGTCTACGTACTCACGCCGCGCCGAATCGAAGCCGAGCGTGCCCGCGCCCTTCCGCATCTCGTTCACCACGACGCCCCCATCGACGTCGGAGTTCTGGGCGAGCTGCCGCGCGGGCGCCTCGAGCGCCCGCTTCAGGATTTGCAGTCCCGTGCGCTCGTCGCCCTCGGCACTCCGCTCCTCTCTCTCCACCGCCTCCATGGCGCGAAGCAACGCCAGGCCGGCGCCCGGGACCACTCCTTCGGCCATGGCCGCCTTCGTCGAGGCGATGGCGTCGTCGAGGGCCTCCTTGCGGCTCTTCATCTCCACCTCTGACG
>Ga0154440_1085_pt1 | contig 14747 bp, 14 predicted proteins | sample RifGroC2_FD_115944 | JGI IMG/M metagenome (GOLD analysis project Ga0154440, IMG submission 115944) | Candidatus Rokubacteria bacterium GWC2_70_24
CCTGGTGATGGGCGTGCGGACGCGTGGCTTCTCCTACACCCTGCGCGGGCTCGCGCCGCCCGCGGTCCCGGTGCGCGTCGAGCTGGTCCTCCCCTCGGGCGCCCGGTGGGAGGATGGGGAGGCGGCCGCCGAGAACCGAATCGCGGGACCGGCCGTGGACTTCTGCCGCGTCGTCACCCACCGGCGGCACGTGGACGACACCGGGCTGACCGCCGTCGGCCCCGCCGCGCGCGAGTGGATGCTCGTCGCGCAGGCCTTCGCCGGTCCGCCGGCCCCGGGGCGCAGGCGCGGCCAGTTCCCCGCAGCGCGCGCTTGACCGAGCGAGGACGCACCATGAACCTGTCACGTCGCGCCTTCAACCGACTCGCCGTCCAGGCGCTCGCCGTCTCCACCCCGGCGCTCGTCGGGGCGGGCTGTGCCGGGCCCGCCACGCTGCCCGCCCGATCCGCATCCCGCGATGTGAAGTCAGGACTCGTCATCCTCGCTCAGTTTCCTGACGTCCCTCACGCCGTGCCGAGGAGATGGGCTCAGCGACGATTCTCGCAGGAGCTAACCGACTACGTGGCGGAGATGTCGTACGGACGGGTCCGGCTCGACGCGGACATCACCGAGACGTGGCAGACCCTCCCGCGCCCCGTCGCGCAGTACGCCATCTCGCCGCGCAACCTCGAAGTCGACAAGTCCCGGGTCCGCGCGCTGATCGACGACGCCCTGAATGCGGTGGACCGCGACGTGGACTTCTCGAAGTACGATTTCACCGTCGTCTTCCTGGGGGCAAAGCGGGAGGAGTACGGCATGATCGGCCTGTGCGGCTGGCCGGGGATGCTCGGCTGGGGCACCGAGAAGCCCCTGAAGACAGCCCGCGGTCAGGTGGTGAGGGGCGGCGTCGCGATCTTCTGCTACCAGGCCCACCTCGGGACCCTATTCCACGACGTCGCCCACATCCTCGGCGGCGTGCACGAGGGCAAGCGTCTCGTGCCGTGCCTCTACGATCACGATCTGCAGGCGCGGCCGGGCCCGCTCCGCGACGTCTTTCTCGGTGCGATCGTCAACATGGGCTTCTGGGACCCGATGTCCTGCCACTTCCACAAGTGGGAGATCCCGCCGCCTGGCGTCTCGTCGTGGACCAAGCTTCGGCTCGGCTGGGTCGACACGAAGCAGGTGCGCGTGGCGAAGCCAACGGAGAGAACGAAGCTCCTCCTCGGACCGCTGGCCGACGGCTCGTCCGGGGTTCTGGTAGTCAAGATCCCGCTGTCGGCGAGCACCTACTACCTGATCGAGAACCGGCAGCCTGTCGGGTTCGATCGGCACCTGCCCGGCCACGGCGTCCTCGTCATGTACGCGGACGACACCATCGCCGAGTGCCGGCGCGGGCAGGCCCCGGTCAAGCTCGTGAACGCCGATCCGACGCTCCCCCGGCTCGAGGGCGCCGCGTTCGACTTCCCGCACAAGACGACATTCGTGGACGAGAAGAACCGCCTCAGGGTCACGCTTCTCGAGAAGGGCGCCAGCGGTTACCGGATCCGCGTGGAGCCGCTCGCCCGGTAGGAGGGTCGCCATGACCTCGAAGGTCGCCCTGGGCCTGGCCTCGGTCCTGTTCGTCGCCTGCCAGTCCTTCGACCCCCCGGCACAGTCGGGCCGCCTCCCGAACCGCTGGCGGTCGACACCTCCGGCGAGCGCAAGCCGCCGCGGCCCGGGTGGACGCTTCGCCTGCTCGAAAAGCAGGGCGGATCGTACACCGTCAGGATCGACGCGAGCCGGCATTCCGATCATCGAGCCGGCCGCGGTAACCGTGGCAGGGCGATCATCAACAAATGCGGTTCACGGAGTGGCATTGCCACTCGCCCCAGTTCGTGAGCTGCTCGGCCTTCTTCAAGACCTCTTCTTTGGTCAGCTTCGCCATCACCGTTCTGCCTTTCTCTCGGCATTCCCGGGGGGACCGCCCAGGTGCTCGCGGCTCGACCGGCCGCTCCAGTCGGAGGGGCCTTGAAGGTCCTCCGCAGCCCCGTCCTCTGTTCGTCGCTGCTGTGCCTCGCGGATCATCTCGCGGAGAAGCACCGGCCGGATCGGCAGGCTGTCGATCTTGATGCCGAGAGGCTTCAGCGCATCCTCGACGGCAGACGCCAACGCCGCGGGCGCCCCCATTCGCCCCCCCTCGCCTCCGCCCTTGATGCCATACTCGGTGTAGGGTGATGGCGTCACCACGTGCCCGACCTCGATATTCTCCGGAGCCTCCATCAGCGTTGGAATCAGGTAGTCAGCGAAGTTTGCGGTCAGGAGCTGGCCCGACGAGTCGTAGTAGTAGTGCTCGTAGAGCGCCGATCCGATACCCTGCACCGTGCCGCCACGAATGTGCCCGGCCAGGGTCATCGGATTCACGACCGTGCCAGCGTCGTGGACGGCCACGTATTTCAAGAACTTGATCTGCCCGGTCTCGATGTCCACCTCGATGATCGGTATGTGGCACATATGACCCATGATCGGGTAGAACACGCCCATGTCAGTCCGGTCGGCGTTGGGCAGCGTCGTGTAGGGATGGTCGTAGGTGTAGCGGGCATCGAGACCGCTGCGGAAGTCCGGTGGGAGCGACAGCTTGAAGTAATGGGCCTGGAGAGCGATCTCGCCGATGCTCATGCCGCGGTCCGTGCCGCGCACGCTGACGCGCCCATCGCGCAGTTCCAGGTCCGACTCCGATGCTTCCAGCAGGTGCGCGGCCACCTTGAACATCTTCTCCTTGATCTCTTTCGCCGCCCCAGCAATCGCCCCGGCAATCATCACCGTGTAGCGGCTGCCGCCCGGGCCGGTGCCAGGCAAGCCGCTATCGGTGTCGGCGTAGGTCACCGTGATGTCGACGGGGTCGAGCGTCAGTTGCTCGGCCAGGACTTGCGTGGCCACGGTCTCCGGGCTGTTGCCCCAGAACGGTGCGTGCAAGCGCACGAACGCTTTCCCGGTCGGGTCGATCTTGATGTCCACGCTGTCGGGAGAACTCGTCAGCGCGAACCCGGGCTCGTGGTTCCAGAACCAGAACTCTGTCGCGCTGAACACGCTGCGCTCCTGGCACGACACCAGGCCAATGCCCACGTAACGGCCCTCCTTGCGCGCCTCGTGCTGCTTCCTGCGCCAGCCGTGGTAGTCGGCCATCCCCAGCGCCTTGTCAAGCACGGCCTCGTAGTTGCCGCTGTCGTAGACGTTGCCCGTCGGGATCTTGTAAGGGAACTGATCGGGCTGGATGAAGTTCTTCCGCCGGATGTCGACGGGGTCCATCTTCAGCGCCTCAGCCGCGGCGTCGGCCATGCGCTCGACCGCGAAGTTGTTGACCTCCGAGCCGAAGCCGCGGTAGGCGCCCTGCTGGCCCTTGTTGGTCATGACTGCGGTCAGGCTCACCTGGGCGCTCTTGATCCGGTACGGGCCGGTGAGCTGTGCGAGGGCATTGCCGTGGTGACCCACGCCGAACTGCAGATACGCACCGTAGTCGTCGATGACCGTCATGCGCAGGCTCAGCATGGTGCCGTCTTTCTTCAGCGCCAGCTCCAAGTCGTAGATGCGGTCCGACCCATGGTTGTCGCAGTTCATGATGTTATCGATCCGGTCCTCGACGTACTTGACTGGGCGACCGCAGGCGCGGGCCAGGGTGGCGGCGAGAATCGGGACCTTGTGCGTGAACAGCTTGCTGCCGAAGCTGCCGCCCGCGATGGTCGGGATGATGTTGAGTTTATGCGCCGGCGCCTTGAGCGACATGGCCATCAGCCAGCCGACGTAGTTGTACATCGACGTGTTGGCGTAGATGCTGAACTTGCCGGTCGCGTCGTCGTAGGACGCCAGCGCGCCGACCGTCTCCATCGGCTGGGCACCCGAGCGGGGCCATCGCAGCTTGCGCCGCACCACCACATCGGCTTTGGCGAAATCCTCATCGACCGGCCCAAAGGTCAGCGTGCGCTGAAGGGCAATGTTGTTCGGCCCGCGCTCCGGATGGAGCACCGCATCGCCGGTCGAACGAATGGCCTCCTCGGGGTCGGTGACCACCGGCAGCGGCTCGTACTCGACCTCGATCAGGTCAGCGGCGTCCTCGGCGATGTAACGGCTCTCGGCGACCACTGCCGCCACTGCCTCGCCGACGTGGCGCACCCGGTCCACGGCGATGCAGTATTGCGTCACCGGCGGGCTGGCGAAGCAGGGCAGCGGCCCGGTCTGTTGGGCCGCCTCGGCGCCGGTCATGACCAGAATCACGCCAGGAACCGCCTTGGCCTTGCTCGTGTCGATGCTCCTGATCCTGGCATGAGCGTGGGGGCTGCGCAGCGCCGCCGCGTAGGTCATGTTGGGCGAGGTGATGTCGTCGACATACTGTCCTCGCCCGGTCAGCAGGCGCGGGTCCTCGACACGCTTCATGCTCTGTCCGATCCAGCGATACCCGGTCTGTTGAGTCGTCATCACACGCCTCCCCGCATGAGCGTCGCTGCGTGCTCGACCGAGTCCACAATGGTCTGGTAGCCGGTGCAGCGACACAGGTTGCTCGAGATCGCTTCGCGGATTTCATCGCGGCTGGGGGTCGGGTTGTGGTTGAGAAGCTCGAGAGCGGTCACGAGCATGGCCGGGGTGCAGAAGCCGCACTGCAAGCCGTGCTTCTCCCAAAACGCCTGCTGCAAGGGATGCATCTTGCTCGGCGTGCCCACGCCCTCGACGGTCGTGATGCTCGCACCATCAGCCTGCACGGCAAACATCAGGCAGGAGCGGGCGGTCTGGCCGTTGACCAGCACGGTGCACATGCCGCACACGCCATGCTCGCAGCCCACGTGGGTCCCGGACAGTCCAAGGTCCTGGCGGATAAAGTCGCACAGCAGGCGTCGTGGCTCGACCAAGCGCTCGTACCGGAGGCCGTTGACGGTCACGGTGACTTTTTCTTGCTCCATGGCGTTACGCGCTCCTCTTCCCACAGCGGGCCAGCGCCTGCGCGAGCGCGCGGCGTGTGAGGGTATTCACGAGATCGCGGCGATAGGCCGCTGTCGCATGAAAGTCCGAATGGGGATCGACACGCTGACTGGCGATGCTCGCCGCCTCGCGGAACGCAGCCTCGTCGGCGTGGCGCCCGACCAGTGCCCGCTCCGCCTCGGGGACGCGCTGCGCCCGACCGGCGACGCCGTTGTACACCAGCCGGGCGGCCTGGCACGCGCCGTCTTTCACCTGTAATGTGGCAGCCACGCCGACCAGGGCATAGTCGCCCTTGCGCGGGCTGACCTCCATGAACGACCAGCCCTGTCCCGCTGGCCGCCACGGCGGCACGCGCACCTCGGTCAGTAGCTCGTCGGGCCGGAGCGCGGTGGTCAGATGGCCGACGAAAAAGTCGGCGGCGAGGATGGTTCGCTGGCCGTTCGCGCTTCGCACCACGAACGTCGCATCGGTGGCCACGGCTACCGCGGGCAGCTCGGAGGTGGGATCGGCGTGAGCCAGATTGCCGCCGACGGTGCCCCGGTTCCGGATGGGTCGGTGGGCGATATACTGAATGGCCTCGGTCATGAGCGGGCAGTGTTGAAGCACGAGCGGCGATGTCTCCGCCGCCGATTGCCGGGTCAAGGCGCCAATGGCCAACGTGCCGTTGTCCTGGCGAATGTAATCCAACGCGGCCACACGATTGATGTCGACCAGGCACCGCGGCTTGAGTAGCCTCAAATTCATCATGGCGATCAGACTCTGGCCACCTGCCAGAACCTTCGCTTCGTCGCCTTGCTGCGCCAGAGCAAACAAGGCCTCCTCAACCGTCATGGGTCGCACATACGAAAACGGCGCGGGTTTCATGGGTCCTCCTGTCCACGTTATGGATCAGTCTGGGAGTCACCGTTCAGGGTGGTCAGCGTATTGGTCCGGGATTTCCGATATGGACCGATCGCCACCCCGGTGACGGCGTGCACCGAGCCGCCCATCCCGTCGGCCAACTCGTCAACAGCAGTCATCCTGGTGAGCCCTGTGGTCTGTGTGGCCCGGTGCCCCCGAGTGTGGTCACTCCGACCGTATCGTTCAACGACACCGCCGCCGCGTCCCCCTCTCGCTGCTCATTCCGCCCGCTCCCTGCGTGAGACGCCGGCCCAGGTCGGCGCATCGTCAGGACACAGGCCCTCTCTGCGCTGTCGGTCCCGCGCGAGCTGGGCGGCGGGCCCCCTGGCGAACCCCGCGCTCCCGCCGGCACCCGGCGGGTGAGGGACGGCACCACGCCTCCGGCTCTCGATCGCCCTCTGGCTGCCACGGATCCTGCTCCGGCCGGGACGCCCAGTCAAGGACCGACCGTGAGCGCCCCGCTGACGCGCCCCGTGTTCGACTTCGACATCCTCGCGTGTCCCCGCTGCGGCGCCCGGCTGCGCGTCATCGCCACCGTCCAGGACCCCCTCGTCGTACAGGCCATCCTCGCCCACCTGGCCCGCTCCGGCGCCCCCGCGCCCCCCGGCCCCGCCGCCCCACCCCTCTGCCCGCTTCTTGACCGCGCGCCCGCTCCCCTGCCGGATGGCTCGGAGCCCGCGCCCGATCACGATGCCCACGCTCGCCTTCGCCGACCGCGAACGGGCCTTCCAGCCTCTAGGCCGGGGTTCGCGGGGGGCGGCCGGACCTGGCGCGACGCCGCGACGCCCGCCGCCCCAGCCGAAGTGGCGTTAATCGCTCCTATGCGCGCAGGCGGGCTCGGACGTCAGCGATGCGCTTGCCCAGCGTGAGGAGCACGCGGCGGCCGGGGCGGATCCAGTCGAGGACGAGGGCAGAAGAACCCCGAGTCCGAGGTCTGCGCAGTCGGGTGGAGCCAATCCGGTAAGTCCCCGGGCTCCCCCTCCGCCGCGACTACGTCGTGGCGAGGAAGCCGCCGAGCGCCGCGGCGAAGGCCTTCGGTTCGTCCAGCACGAGGTGGTGATGGGCCCGCGGGATCTCCACCACCCGCGAGCTCGTGATGCAAGCGGCCATCTCCTGCGCCATGACCGGAGGCAGGATCGGCGAGTGCTCCCCGCGCACCAGCAGAGTCGGCGCGGTGATGCGCGGCAACAGCGGCCAGGCATCCGTGGGCCTTCGGGTGCCGTTGCACGCCGGATCGAACCGGTACATGAACTGGCCCTCGCGCTCGGCGATCCCCTGCCGGCTCAGGTGGTCGAGCAGCGCCGGATCGGCAGTGGTCTCGGGCGGCAGGAGCCTGAAGCTCCGGAGCGCCGATTCCAGGCTCTCGTGGCGACGGGGGCCCCGGTGGCCGCGGCGGTGCATGGAATGCAGGCGGTCGGAGGGAATGGCCGGGCGGCTGTCCACCACGCAGAGGGCCGAGAGCCGGGCCGGATGCCAGGCGGCGAAGGCCATGGCGTTGTGGCCGCCCATGGAGTGCCCGACAAGCGCCATCCGCTCCCAGCCGAGAGCGTCCATCACCCCCAGAAGATCCGAGGCGAAGTCCTCCGTGGCATAGGCGGGCCCTGCGGACCAATCGCTCTCCCCGTGGCCGCGCTGGTCGAGGGAGAGGATGTGGTAGCGGCCCTGGAAGGCCGGCACCACGGCATCGAACCAGTGCGCATGAGCCGAGCCGCCGTGGAGGAAGCAGAGAGCCGGCCGCCCGGGCGCCGGCCACTCGAGCCCGCGGAGGGTAAGCCCGTTCACCGTGAATGCCCGGCGCACGGCACCGTCACAGGGATAGGAGCCGTCAGAAGAGCTGGAAGATCTGGTCGTCATGAGTCGCATTGTAGCCCGGGCACCGGCGGCGGCCGCTCCGTGTTTCACGAACACGACGGGTGTGAAGAAATTCCTTACGCCGGATCGCAACACAGGCGTAGGCTCGTGCGTGCCGATGATGCTCTCCTTCTCGCCCGAGCGCCCGCGTCCACGATTGGCACTGTGTGGCGCCGTGGCCCTCGGGACATTCGCCGCCGCGAGCCTCGCCGGCTACCTCCTCTTCTCCGCCCCGACGCTGCTCCAGGCGGGCCAGCTGGATCAGCCGCCGTCCGGCTCCGCCCCGGCGCCCGGTCCGGCACAGGCCGGAGCGCCGGCACCGGCGCCCGCGCCTCCCGTGACCCTCGCGGGGCGGGTGGTGGCGTCGGGCGGCGGAACGCCGCTGCGCGGGGCCACGGTGAGAGCGGGCGACCTCGAGACGCGCACCGACGAGGAGGGACGCTTCTCCCTTGGGCCGCTCGCGACCGGCCGTACCGTCCTCGTCAAGCTCCCGGGCTACGAGCGCCGGCGGCTCGTTCTCGAGGGCCCCGAGTCCACGGTGCAGCTCAAGCCGCAGGTGGTGAAGGCCGCCTACCTCACCTACTACGGGATCGGCGACAAGGGGATCCGCGAGCGCGTCGTGGAGCTGACGAACCGGACGGAGCTGAACGGGGTCGTCATCGACGTCAAGGGTGACCGGGGGCTCATCCCCTACCGGACCGGCGTGGCTGCGGCGCTGGAGGCGGGGGCTCAGGGGCCGGTGATCATCAAGGACTTCGATGGCCTGCTGGCCGACCTCAAGGGGCGCGGCATCTACACCATCGCCCGCATCGTGGCCTTCAAGGACAATGTCCTCGCCGCCCACCGCCGCGACCTCGCCGTCATCGACACGCGTACCGGCAATCCGTGGATCGACAACGAGAAGCTCGCCTGGGTAGACCCGACGCGCGAGGAGGCCTGGGACTACCTGATCGCGATCGCCAAGGAAGCGGCAGCCAAGGGCTTCGACGAGATCCAGTTCGACTACGTGCGCTTCCCCACCGACGGACGGCTCTCCGCCGCCCGCTACTCGAAGCCCAACAATCAGGCCACCAGGATCGAGACCGTCGCCGGCTTCCTGGCGAAGGCGAAGCGGGAGCTCGGGCCCACGGGGGTCTTCCTGGCCGCGGACGTGTTCGGCTACACGGCCTTCAACGAGAACGACACCGACATCGGCCAGCGGATCGAGGAGATGGCGCCTCACCTCGACTACATCTCGCCGATGGTCTACCCGTCCGGCTACCACCGGGGCATCCCCGGCTTTCGCAACCCGGTGGAGCATCCCTACGAGATCGTCCGCGAGAGCGTGCGACTCATCCGGAAGCGCTCCACCCATGCCACGGTCCAGGTCCGGCCCTGGATCCAGGACTTCCGCGACTACGCCTTCGATCGGCGCATCTTCGGCGTCAAGGAGATCCGGGCGCAGATGCGCGGCGCCGATGAGGCGGGGGGCGCCGGCTGGATGCTCTGGAACCCCCGCAATGACTATACGGCCGAGGCGCTCCGCTCCAAGCCGGTCGTGGCGAGGACGCCCGACTCCTGAGGGAGGTCTGATCGTGCGGCGCTCGCTGCTCTTGCTTGTCGCGTTGCTGCTCTCGCTCCCGCCGGCCCCATCCCCCGCCGCCGAGCCCCTGCCGCCCAACGAGCTCGGGCGGATCATGATCCTCGAGTACCACAAGATCGACACCCCCGAGGAGCGCTGGACGCGCACCCCGGCCAACTTCCGCCGGGACCTCGAGCGCCTGTGGGAGCGCGGCTACCGGCTCGTCGCCCTCGGCGATCTCCTCGACGGCAAGCTGGCCCTGCCCCGCGGGACCACGCCCGTGGTCCTGACCTTCGATGACTCCTCCCCCGGCCAGTTCCGGTACGTCGAGCGCAACGGGGAGTGGCTGATCGATCCGGACTGTGCCGTCGGCATCCTCGAGGCCTTCGAGCGCGCCCACCCGGAGTTCGGCCACGCGGCGACCTTCTACGTGCTGCCGGGCGCCGACCCGCCCAACCGGCTCTTCAACCAGCCGGCGCTGGCCGGCAAGAAGCTCGCCTATCTCGCCAGCCGCGGCTACGAGATCGGCAACCACACCCTCTGGCATGCCAACCTGGCCCGCTACGGCGAGGACGTGGTGCGCAAGCAGATCATGACCGCCCAGGAGTGGATCCAGCGACACGTGCCGGGCTACCGCCCGCGGACGCTGGCCCTGCCCATGGGCGCCTATCCGAAGGATGTGACGTGGGCGGCGGCGGGCGGCAGGAACGGCTCGAGCTACCGCCACGACGCGATCCTCATGGTGGCCGGAGGGGCCGCCCCCTCGCCGTACGGGCGAACCCTCGACCTCTACCGTCTCCCGCGGATCCAGGCGGTGGAGAGCGAGATCAGCCGCTGGCTCGACTACTTCGACCGCCACCCGCAGGAGCGCTACGTGAGCGACGGCGACCCCGCAACCATCACCATCCCCCAGGGCCAGGCCCCCAGGGTCCGCCCGCTCTCCGGCGTGCGAGTCGTGGAGCGTTGACCTGCGATCGCTTGATCGCGACTGACGACGCGCGAAGGATGAACCCGGCGCGGAAATCCGGCGGGGCTGGGCGGGCGACAGCCCGGGTGCCCAGCCCGGGTCAATACATCAAATACGACGCGCGGCGCTTGAGGAAGCTCGCGCGTTCGGCCTCGGCCCAGCTCCAGATGCGCGCCAGCGGGCTGCGGAGCAGGAGAGTCCAGATGGTCGCGCGGTTCACGAGCAAGTTCTGGATGGCCGCCGGCTGGAAGTGGGCCGGATAGCGCTCCATCAGCTCGCGCGCCACGGCGAGCCCCGTGGCCACGGGCCTGAAGGCCTCGCGTTCCGTCACCACCAGGCGAATCCCCCCGAGCGGCTGACCCGAGTAGATGCTCGCCGAGGGCGTGTAGGCGATGGGCTCGAAACGCACCCCCGCGAGCCCGCGCGCGTTCAGCGCCGCAGCCAGCCCCGCCGGATCGTCGATCCAGGGCGCCCCCACCACCTCGAAGGGCATGTCCGTCCCGCGCCCGACGGAGACATTGGTCGCCTCGAGGAGCCCCACGCCCGCATAGAGCAGCGCCTGGAGGGGTGAGCGGATATTGGGCGACGGGTTCACCCACGGGAGCCCCGTCTCGTCGAACCAGCGGCCGCGGTCCCAGCCCTCCAGCGGGATCACCCTGAGCGCCACCGGCAGCTTCCGCTCGGCCACCACCATCCGCGCGAACTCGCCGATGGTCATGCCCGTCCGCACCGGGATGGGGTGCGGGCCCGTGAAGGAGCGCAGGTCGGGATCCATGAGCGGCCCCTCGACCATCCGCCCCGTGAGTGGGTTCGGGCGGTCCAGCACGATCACGGGGATGCCCTGACGCGCGCCCTCCTCGAGGAGATAGACGAGGGTCGAGAGATAGGTGTAGTAACGGACGCCCACGTCCTGGATGTCGAAGATCAACGTGTCCACGCCCTGGAGCATCGCGGGCGACGGACGCCGCTCGGCCCCGTAGAGGCTCCAGACCGGAAGCCCGGTGGCCGCATCGCGGCCGTGGGGGACAGTGGTATCGAGCTGCCCGGCGAGCCCGTGCTCCGGCGAGAACACCGCGCGCACCTTCACACCGGGGGCGGCAGCCAGGAGATCGAGCCCGCGGCGGCCCTGGGCATCCACCCCCGTCTGATTGGTGACGAGGCCGATGGAGCGCCCCTGAAGGGGAGCGAAGCCCTGGGCGACGAGCTGGTCGAGCCCCGTCCGCGTGCGGCCGTTCGGAGCCGGGGCGGCGTCCGCCGCGGGCGCCGAGACCTCCGCGAGCACGGGCCCCGCCGCGGGCGGATCGCCGGGTGGGAAGAGGAGCGCCCCCACCACGGCACTGATGCGCCGGCGCAGGTCCACCACCTTCCCCTTGCCGTAGGGGTGCACGCGATTGGTCAGGACGATGGCGTAGGTGCGGCTCGGCGGATCCATCCAGATCGAGGTGCCGGTGAAGCCGGTGTGCCCCACCGAGCCCACCGGGAAGTAGGAGCCCAGCGCGCGCGAATAGGCCGAGGCCATGTCCCAGCCGAGCCCCCGCGTCGTCTCCCCGATGAGCCGGGGCTCGAACATGGCAACCACCGTGGCCTCTTTCAGATAGCGGTGGCCGGCGAACGTGCCCCCGTCGAGCAGCATGCGGCAGAAGCGAGCCAGGTCGTCGGCCGTGGAGAAGACGCCCGCGTGCCCCGCCACGCCGCCGAGCAGCCGGGCATTGCCGTCGTGGACCACCCCCCGCAGCATGGTCCCGCCCAGGGCCTCCGTCGGCGCGATGCGCGGGCGCCAGGACTCGGCAGGCCGAAAAGCCGTGGCGCCCATGCCCAGAGGCGCGAAGAAGCGGCGCCGGGTGAACTCGTCGAGGCGCTCGCCGCTCACTCGACGCACCACCTCGCCAAGCAGGATGAAGCCCGTGTCGCTGTAGTGGAAGGTCGTCCCCGGGTTGTACGCCAAGGGCTCACGGGCCAGGAGCGGCACCGCCTGGGGCATCCCGTTGGGGATGGCTCTCGGCGACGGCAGATCAGGGAAGCCAGCGCTGTGGGTCAGGATGCGCCGGATCGTCACTGAGCGAAACGCGGGCCCCGCGAACTCGTGAAGGTAGCGACCGAGCGGAGCATCCAGATCGATCTTGCCTTGCTCCCAGAGCGCCAGCACAGCGGGGGTCGTGGCTACGACCTTGGTGAGCGAGGCGATGTCGAACACCGTCTCGAGTGTCATGGGCTCCACGGCCGGCGTGACGGCGCGCGAGCCGAACGCCTTGCGGTAAAGAACGCGGTCGTCCTGGCCCACCAGGACCACGGCGCCCGGCAGGTCCCCCGCGCTCACGGCGTCCCGGACCGCCTCGTCCAGCGCCGTCCACTCCAGGGCCTCGGCAAGAGCCGCGGCAGGCGCCGCCATGGCGAGCCAGAGGAGGGCCAGCGCCAGTCGCATGGAGTGCCGGGGCATGCGACCATGATACCCGTCGCACGGACCGCCCCCGCGGAAGAATTTCGGTCGGGGGACGTGCTACGATTCGAGCGCATGATGAAGCGGATCTTCGTGACGGGCGGCACGGGCTTCGTCGGCAAGTCCGTGATCCGGGCCCTCCTGGCCCACAGCTTCCTGGTGCGCTGCCTGGTCCGGCCGGGGTCGGAGGCCCATCTGCGCGGGTTCGAGGCCATCGACCGTGTGCCGGGGGACGTGCTCGAGCCCGACGCCCTTGCCGGATCCGTCGAGGGCTGCGCGGCGATCGTCCATCTCGTCGGGATCATCCGCGAGCATCGCCTCCAGGGCGCCACCTTCGAGCGCCTCCACACCCAGGCCACGGCCAACATGCTCGCGGTGGCGAAGCAGGCCGGCGTCACACGCTTCCTCCACATGAGCGCGCTGGGGACGCGGGCGGACGCGCGCTCACGCTACCACCGGACCAAGTGGCAGGCCGAGGAAGCGGTGCGCGCCAGCGGGCTGGACTGGACGATCTTCCGCCCCTCGGTGATCTACGGTCCGGGGGACGAGTTCGTCTCGCTCTTCGCCGCGATGATCCGGCGGCTGCCCGCCGTGCCCGTGCTCGGCGACGGCCGCTACCGCCTCCAGCCCGTGGCCGTCGAGCACGTGGCCGAGGGGTTCGCCCGCGCGTTGAGCGTCCACGAGACCATCGGCCAGACCTACGAGGTGGCCGGCCCGGTGGCGCTCCCCTTCGACGAGCTGCTGGACCAGATCGGTCGCGCCCTGCGCAAGCCGAAGGTGCGAAAGGTCCACTCCCCCATGGGACTCGTGAAGCTCTCGACCCGGCTGCTCCACTGGCTGCCCGGGTATCCCGTGACGATGGACCAGCTCCAGATGCTCGAGGAGGAGAGCGTCACCGACCCGTCGCGCTTCTATGCCGACATGGGCCTGCGGCCCGAGCCCCTCCCCGACGGCCTCAACCGCATGCTCGCGCCCCCCCGATGAGCGCTTGCGCGAAGAGGCCCAACCGCCGCGTGATCTCATCCACATTCAGGCGAGAGGGAAAGAGGCCCGTCAGGGCGAAGAGGCCCAACCGCCACCCGACATCATCCCCGTTCAGGCGCGCCGAAGAAACGGCCGGAGGCCCGAAGAGGCCCCGGTGATGCGGGCGTCCCGATGAGCCCCATGAGGGCGAAGAGGCCAAGCCGCCACCCGATGTCACTCACATTCAGGCGAGAAGAATGACCGGCCCGTTCCCCCACCAGCACGGCGACCCGCGCGGACTCCAGGAGCGCATCGACGGGCAGCTCCAGGAGCGAATCGAGGAGGCGGTGGAGATGGCCGGCCTCGAGCTGCTGGTGGCGCTCAGGAAGAAGCAGCGCCGCCCGGCCCCCGAGGAGCACAGCGCCGCCGACCGCCAGGAGTTCGAGGCCCTGGCGGCCGACCTCCTGGCCTCCTTGCGGGAGGTCCTCCGCGGCGAGCTGTCGGCGGCGGAGCTGACCGCGCTGGACGCCGCTGAAGCCTCGGCTGGCGATGTGCGCCCACAGGTGCTGGCTGGCCAGGCCTTCCTCGCCAAGCGCCTGCCCGACTACTGGCAGCGCTTCGAAGCCCACCGGGCAGCCCATGCCCAGGCACGCCTCTCGGAGACGGTGGAGAGCGCGGGCTGGCTCAGGCGGCTCTTCGCCCGCTACTAAGCGGCGCGCAGCACCTCGATCTCGACCGGTTCCTCTGGCGCGAGAGCCTCACCGGCCCTGAGCCGCGACAACGCCCAGAGGCTGTCGCATTCATCCATCGCCTGGCGCCACTCCGCGTAGTCCCGAAGCAATCGGAGCCGCACCTCGGAGAGATGGCCCTCGGCCAGGTCCATCAGCAGCCGCAGCCGGTCCTCCTTGGGCGGGGCCGTCGTCCCCGGCGTCTCCAGGGCGGAGGCGACAATCCGGTCGAGCAGTCGGTTCAGGTCGTCGCGGAGCAATCGGTCCAGCGAATCCATGGGGCACCTCCTCAGGAGCCTGATACTACTCAACACCTGAAGAGTGACACAGTCAAGCCATTTCTCCCAGCCCTGGGGCCTGGCTTGACAGGCCTGGAGGCCTCGTCCAGAGTCCCCAGGGTGAGCGCGAACGGCT
>Ga0154440_1077_pt1 | contig 14318 bp, 12 predicted proteins | sample RifGroC2_FD_115944 | JGI IMG/M metagenome (GOLD analysis project Ga0154440, IMG submission 115944) | Candidatus Rokubacteria bacterium GWC2_70_24
CGCTCTACACCCAGAAGCTCATGGGCTACGACGCCTGGACGGCCGGCACCGTGCTGGCGCCGGGCGGGGTTGGCAACATGCTCTCGCTCCTGGTCGCCGGGCGTCTCGTGATGCTGATGGACCAGCGGCTCCTGCTCACGGCGGGCTGCCTGCTCAACGCGCTGGGGCTCTACTGGATGTCGAACCTCACGCTCGGCATGGACTACTGGACGCTCGTCTGGCCGCGCTTTCTCCAGGGGCTCGGCAGCGGCTTCGTCTTCGTCCCGCTCACGACGCTGGCGCTCTCGACTATCAGGAGGGACCGGCTCGGCAATGCGACCTCCGCCTTCAACGTGCTCCGCAACCTCGGCGGCAGCATCGGCATTGCGGTGGCCACGACCCTCCTGTTGCGGCGGAGCCAGGTCCACCAGGCGACGCTCGTGAGCCACGTGGACGTGTGGAGCCCGGAGACGGTCGCGCGCCTGGCGGCGTGGACCCAGCACTTCGTCGCCCAGGGCGCGGACACCTTCACGGCCCAGAAGCGGGCGCTCGCCATGCTCTACCACGACACCGTCAGCCAGGCGCAGGTGCTTGCCTACATGGACAACTTCTGGCTGCTCGCCGTCCTGTTCTCCGCGATCCCGTTCTTGATCCCGCTGATGCGGCGGGTGCGCGTGGAGCCTGCCGCCCCTGTCGCGGGGAGCGCGCCGCCCGGAGCGCAGGCGCCGCCGGGGCAGCGAGCGGCAGCGCCCGCCTCCCCGCCGCGGGTCATCATCGACTGATGGTCGCGACCTTCATCGAGGTCCTGAAGGACCTGGGTCACGACCGCTCCCGCTGACCCCCGCGTGACGGTGGGTCAGAGGTCCGGCGAGGCGTGGTGGCCCAGCTCGTGGTCGCCGGCGTGGGTGCCGAGCGCGCGCGCGTAGCGCCGCGTGAGCGCGGGCATGAGGCTCTCCCCTCCGGGCACCCGCTGGAGACCGAAGACGGTCCCCGGAAAGTCCAGCGGCCCCTGGATGGCCCAGATGCGGTCGTGCTCACCGGGCGGCAGGATCTCGGCGGGGTCTCCCACGGCGACCCAGCCGATGGGGACGACGGCATCCGGCGCCACCCGCGTCCGGATGTGAACGACGCCGTTGATCCGTACTTCGGCGCGCGCGCCGAGGTGCGCGCCGTTGAAGACGGTTGCCCCCGCCGCCAGGAAGACGCACTCCTCCACGCTGCACCCGGAGAGGTAGGCGCGCGGGCCCACCAGGACGTGGTCGCCGAGCCGCACGGGATGCCGCGCGGTGCCGCGGATCACGGCGCCCTCCATGACGATGCAGTGGGCGCCGATGACCACGGGGCCGCCCTCCGCCGTCAGCACCGCGCCGAAGAGGATGCGGCTCCCGGCTCCGACGGTGACGTCGCCGCAGATCGTGGCCGTCGGGGCGACGTAGACGGACGCGTGGATCTTGGGCCGCTTCCCCTGGTGCTCGAGCAGCATGGCGTGCCCTCCCGGCGCTCCTGACGGGGCGCTCGCGCTGATGGGATCGGTGGGTGAGAGTACGTATTGTAACGCGCCCAGGCGCCTTGACGGCGCGCGGCGCACGTCGCATGCTACCCCCTGACATGCACGACGCGCGGCCGCTCCCGGCGCAAGAGACTTGCCGAAGGCTCGCCGACAGCATCGGGCGGGTGATGAAGGGGCAGGCGGGCTCCATCCGCAAGCTCCTCGCCGCCTTCGCCTCGGGCGGCCACGTCCTGCTCGACGACTACCCGGGCACCGGGAAGACCACGCTGGCCAAGGCGCTGGCGCGCTCCATCGGCGCCCGCTTCAAGCGCGTGCAGTTCACGCCGGACCTCCTGCCCTCGGACATCCTCGGCGTCTCCGTCTTCGATCAGCGCGACCAGAGCTTCCACTTCCACGAGGGCCCCATCTTCACCAATATCCTCTTGGCCGACGAGATCAACCGGGCCTCGCCGCGGACTCAGTCGGCGCTGCTCGAGGCCATGGCGGAAGGGCAGATCAGCGTGGACGGCACCACGCGCCGGCTCGAGACGCCCTTCTGCGTCATCGCCACCCAGAACCCCGTGGAATTCCGCGGCACCTACCCGCTCCCCGAGGCCCAGATGGACCGCTTCGCGCTCCAGTTCGGCCTGGGCTACGTCTCACCCGAGGACGAGGTCGCGATCCTGTCGGCCCAGGAGCGGGCGCACCCCGTGGACCAGGTCACGCCCTGCGTGTCCACGCAGGACGCGGTCGCGCTCCGCGCCCGCGTCGCCGAGATCCGCATCAGCGACGAGCTCCGGCGCTACGTCGTGGACCTCGTCCGCGAGACGCGGACGGCCCCGGGTGTCTCGCTCGGGGCCAGCCCGCGCGCCTCCATCGCCCTCATGAAGGCGGCCCAGGCGCTGGCTCTCCTGGATGGGCTCGACTTCGTCACGCCGGAGCACGTGCAGGAGCTCGCCGTGCCGGTCATCGCCCACCGGATGGTGGTGGATCCCCAGGCGCGCTTCTCCGGCGTCACGGTGGAGCGGGTGGTGGAGGACATCGTGAAGACGGTGCCCGTCCCCGCGTAGCCCGCGGATCTGCGGGTGTGATGCGGCGTCTGCTCTTCCGCGCGTTCGGTCTCACCTTCCTGGCAGAGCGCTGGATCCGCAGGCGCTTCACCACGGCCGGGCTCCTGGCGCTCGGCGCCACCGCCGCGGCGGCCGTCGTCGGGCTCGACACGAACCGCACGCTGGCCTACCAGGCCTTCACCTTCCTCGTGGCGCTCCTGACCGTCGCCATGGCGGCGAGCCTGTCCTTCCGCGGCCGCTTCTCGGTGCGGCGGCTCTTGCCGCACTTCGCGACGGCGGGCGAGCTGCTCGCCTATCGGGTCGTGATCCGCAACGAGACGGCGCGAGTCCAGGCCGGGCTCACGCTCATGGACGAGACGGCCGATCCGCGCCCCGCCTTCGAGGAGCTTTTGCGCGCGCGGGAGCCGGGGGAGGAACGGCGCAACTGGTTCGACCGCACCGTGGGCTACCCGCGCTGGATGTGGCTCATCGGCCGGAACCAGCGCGCCTGGATCCCCGAGGTCCCGCTTCCGGCGCTCTCGCCTCGCGGGGACGGGGAGGCGCGGGTCGAGATCGTCCCGCTCCGCCGCGGGCCGCTGCGTCTCATGGCGGTGACGCTGGCGCGCTCCGATCCTCTCGGGCTGTTCCGGGCGCGCGTGACGGTGTCCGCGCCGCAGTCGGTGCTGGTGCTGCCGCGGCGCTATCCGGTGCCGGCTCTCGCGCTCCCCGGTCCGCGGAAGTACCAGCAAGGCGGCGTGGCCTTGGCCGCGTCGGTCGGGGACTCGGAGGAGTTCGTCGCGCTGCGGGACTACCGGCCCGGGGACCCTGTGCGCCGCATCCACTGGAAGAGCTGGGCGCGGTCCGGCCGGCCGGTGGTGAAGGAGTTCCAGGACGAGTTCTTCGTGCGCCACGCGCTGGTGCTGGACACCTTCGCCGCGCCGGAGGAGGGCGCCCGCTTCGAGGAGGCCGTGTCCGTGGCCGCCTCCTTCGCCTGCGCCGCGCCCACCCAGGACGCTCTCCTCGACCTGATGTTCGTGGGGGCCGAGGCGTACTGCTTCACGGCGGGGCGCGGGCTCGCCCACACGGACCGCATGCTCGAGATCCTCGCCTGCGTGGAGCCGGCCACGGGCCTGTCCTTCCGGGCGCTCCGCGATGCGGTGATGGAGCGCCACGCCTCGCTGAGCGGCTGCATCTGCGTCCTGCTGGGCTGGGACGACGAGCGCCGGGATCTCGTGGGGCGGCTCGGTGCGCTGGGGGTCCCGGCGCTCGTCCTCGTGATCGGCGACGGCGCCGGCGCGCCGGAGCAGGAGACGGACGGGGCCGCGGCAGTCCACTGGCTCCAGGTGGGTCGGATCGCCGAGGGGCTCCAGCGCCTGTGAAGACCCCACCGCTCCTCGCCGGGACCGCAGTGGTCTTCTGGGGGTGGCAGACGGGCTTCCTGCTCCCGGCGGCGGCCGCCGCCCTGCTGCTCGAGGGCTCGCGTCTCGCGCCATGGCGCTGGGAGCTGTCGCGGCCCGACTTCAACCGCGTCTCCGATCTCTCGAGCCTCATCTTCGTGAGCCTCGTCGTCTACCTCGGAGCCACGAGCGATGCCCCGCGGGCCCTCACGCTGCTCGTCCAGTGGCTCCCGCTTGTCCTGCTCCCGCTGCTGGCGGCGCAGGTCTACAGCACGGCCGGCGGCGTGGACTCGCGGATCTTCTTCTGGAGCCAGCGGAAGCGCGCGGATGTGGACGGCGACGGCACGCGCCGGCTCGTGGATCTCGGCTACCCGTACGTCGCCCTGACGATCCTGGCGGCGAGCGCGGCCAACGTGAGGACCTGGGGCTTCTACGGGGGCCTGTGCGCGCTCGCGGCCTGGGCGCTCTGGGTGAACCGGCCCCGCTGGGCCTCGCCCGCCGGCTGGGCAAGCCTCGTCGTGGTGGCGGCGGTGGTGGGGTATGGCGGGCAGGTCGGCCTCCACCAGCTCCAGCGCGTCATCGAGGCCACGGCCTTCGAGTGGCTATCGGACTGGATCCGCCGGGACACCGACCCGTTCCGCGCCAGCACGGCCATCGGCCAGCTCGGCGTGCTCAAGCTCTCCGACCGCATCGTGCTGCGGGTCCTCAAGGAGGGCGACAGCGTCCCGCCCCGGCTCCTCCGCGAGGCGACCTACAACATCTACAGCGCGCCGACGTGGCTGGCCGTGGACCCGGGCTTCAGCCGGATCCAGTCCGAGGCCGACGGCACCACGTGGAAGCTCGGGCCGGGGGCGCCGGCGCCGCGGCGGGTGACGGTCTCGGCGACGCTCCCCCGGGGGCGCGGGGTGCTCGCGCTCCCGGGCGGCGCCTTCGAGATCCAGCGGCTCACCGTCGCGCGGCTCGAGCGCAACCGGCTCGGCGCGGTCAAGGTGGCCGAGGGGCTCGGGCTCGTCACCTACACGGCGCTGGCGGGCGCCGGCGCGCCGCTCGACGACCCGCCGGCCGACGTGGATCTCCGGCTCGCGCTGCGGGAGGCGGCCGTGGTCTCTGAGGCGGCCGCCCAGCTCGGGCTTCGCGCGCTCCCGCCGCGAGAGGCCGTGGCCGCCGTGGTGGACTTCTTCGCCCGGGGATTCCGATACTCGACCTATCTGCCGGGACGCGAGACGGAAGCCGGCGCCCTGGAGGAGTTCCTCCGGCGCAGCCGCGCCGGGCACTGCGAGTACTTCGCCACCGCCACGGTGCTCCTGCTCCGGGCCGCCGGGATCCCCGCGCGCTACGCCACGGGCTTCGCCGTGCAGGAGTGGAGCCGGCTCGAGGAGGCGTACGTGATCCGGCAGCGGCATGCGCACTCATGGGCGCTCGCCTGGGTGGATGGCGCCTGGCGCGACGTGGACACGACGCCGGCGGCCTGGGCCGAGGAGGAAGGAGCCCAGGCCTCGTTCTGGCAGCCGGCCGCCGATCTCTGGTCCTGGGGCGTGTACCTCTTCTCCCGGTGGCGGTACGGCGAGCGGCGCGAGGGGCTCACGGGGTGGCTCGCATGGCTGCTCGTGCCGCTCGTCCTGCTTCTCGCCTGGCGCATCTACTCGAGGAAGCGGCTCACGCGCTCGGGGGCCGGGAGGGCGCGGGTGCGCGACACGCGTCCACGCACCGGGCAGGACTCGGAGTTCTACCTGATCGAGCAGCGGCTCGGCGGGCTGGGGCTGGCGCGCGGGGAATGGGAGCCGCTGTCGCGCTGGGTCGAGCGCCTCCGCCAGGCGCCGGATCTTGCCGCCTCGGTGGAGGCGCTCCCGCGCATCCTACGGCTGCATTACCGCCACCGCTTCGACCCCGCGGGCCTCTCCGCGCAGGAGCGGGAGCGGCTGCGGGAGGATGTCGCCGGGTGGCTCGAGCAGCACGGCGCGCGCCGCTGACGTCGGGCTGCTGGGCGCCGCGCGAAGGGCGGCGCGTAGCTGGCTGCTGAAAAACCCGCAGGCTGCTCAAAAAGGTCCAGATGCGAGGCGGCGCCCGACGGCCGCACGCGAGGCGTACTCCGCTTGGCGAGCCGAGCTGGAGGCGAGGTGAGCGGATCCGGAGATCCGGGCGAGCGTGAGCGAGCCACGTTGAGCGTGCGGCTGAGGGCGCCAACGAAGCAGATGGGCCTTTTTCAGCAGCCTGCTAGGCGAGATCGGTGAGGAGGCCGGCCGTGGTGCGGATGCCCTGGAAGAGGTGGTCCAGGCGCAGGTGCTCGTTGGGGCTGTGCTGGCGGTTATTGGCGTTGGCGTAGGGCAACACGAGCGTCGGCAGCCCGAGGATGTCGGTGAAGGCCCAGAGCGGCACGCTGCCGCCGAGCGTCGGGAGCAGCAGCGCGCGCTCGCCGCCATGGGCGCGCTCCACCGCCGCGATCACCTCCCGGCAGATCGGCAGGTCCAGCGCCGTCTTGGCCGGATCGTAGCCCCGCTTCTCCACCACACGGATCGCCCGCCCCCGCAGCGCGTCCGGCAGCGGCGCGTCCGCGCCCTCGATGACCTCGAAGCCCTGGGCGCGGATGTGGTCGACGATGCGGCGGTAGACCTTCTCGATCCGCTGATTCTTCACCATGCGCACGTCGAGGGCCACCGTGGCGCGATGGGGGATGATGGTGTTGGCCTGCTTGCCCGTGAAGCCGCTGGTAAGGCCGCGGATGTTGAGCGTCGGGTGGAACATGAGCCGCTCGAGGTAATCGGCCGGGACGCGCACCCCCAGCTCCTTCTCGAGCGCGGGCAGATCCACCGGGATCCGGGCCATCATGTCGCGCTCGGCCGCCGACGGCCGGGCCACGTTCTCCTCGAAGCCCTCGATGAGCGGTGTGCCGTCGGGGGCCGCCATGGAGGCCAGGAGCCCGTTGAGCGCCCACGCCGGGTTCGGCACCACGAAGTTGCCCGAGTGGACGTCGCGCCGCGCCGCCTCCAGCGTGAGCTCCAGCCCGAGGACGCCGCGCGCGCCGCCCGAGACGGTGGGCCGACCGCTCGCGTGCTTGGGCCCGTCGGTGACGAGGACGAGGTCCGCCGCCAGGAGATCGCGGTGGGCCTCGGTGAAGGGGCCGAAGAAGGGGCTGCCGATCTCCTCCTCGCCGTCGAAGATGAGCTTCACGTTCACGGCCGGGGCCATGCCGGCCGCGTCCATCAGCTCGAGGGCCCAGAGATGCGCCCAGATGGGGCCCTTGTCGTCGGAGGCCCCGCGCGCGTAGAGGCGGTGCTCCCGGAGATCGCCGTCGGCGAGGGCCGCGGGGTCGACCGCCGGCGCGCCCTCCTCGGCGAGTCCCAGGCGGAACACCGGCTCGAGCGGCGAGGGCTGCAGCCACCCTTCCGGGGGGACCGGCTTCGTGTCGTAATGGCAGTACAGCAGAAGCGTCCGGCGGGCGCCCGGGACGCGCCGCTCCCCGAAGACGGCGGGGTTGCCGCCGGTCTCGATGACGCGGGCCTCGAGGCCGCGGGCCTGCATGGCGCGGGCAAGCCATTCGCCGCAGGCGCGGACGCGCTCGCGCTCCTGGCTCACGGATTCCATGCGGAGGAACGAGATGAAGCCATCGACGATCGGGCGGCGGCGCGCGGCGAGCAGTCGGTCGAACGAGTCCCAGTTGGTCATGGCCACGAGAATACTGTGGAACCGCCGCGGGAGGGTAGGGGGGCTTCTGCTGGCAGCGCTGGCCGTCCTCGCGCTGCCAGGTCTTGCCGCGGCCCAGTGCGCGTCGGCGCCGGCCCTCCGCGGCGCTCCGCTGGCGCTCGTGCTCTCGGGCGGCGGCGCCAAGGGGGCCTACGAGGCCGGCGTGGCGATGGCCCTCCTGGCCGAGGGGGTGCCCATCCGCCTCGTGGCCGGGTCGTCGGCCGGCGCGCTCAATGCGGCGATGATCGCCGACGGCCGCCTCGACCACCTGGAGCGCATGTGGCGCGGGCTCACCCGCGAGCAGGTCTACACGCTGCGCCCGTCGGTGTTCTTCGCGGGGCTCCTGCCCGGGTGGCTCACGCTGCTGGCGCTCGACGGGGCGGGCTCGCTCCTCGATCCCGCGCCGCTGCGCGAGCTCATCGCTGGCGGCGTCGATCTCGCGCGCGTGCGCGCTTCCCCGGTGCGCGTCCTCGTCGTGACCACCGACCTCGAGCGCCGGGAGCGCCGCCTCTTCGACAACGCAACGCTCACGGTGGAGGTCCTCATGGCCGCCTCGGCGGTGCCGGGCGCCTTCCCGCCCGTCGAAGTGGACGGACGGCTCCTGGTGGACGGCGGGCTCATCGGGCGCGCGCCCTTGCTCGAGGCGCTCGAGGCGGAGCCTGGCGTGAGCCGGGCGCTGGTCGTGATGAGCTACGCGCCGGGGGAGGGCGGCACGCGACCGACCACGATGCGGCGCGCGCTGGAGGAGGCCTTCGAGACGTCCATGATCCACCAGATCCGCCGCGACACCGAGCTGGCCCGGTTCAAGCACCCGGGAGTCGACATCCAGCTCCTCATGCCCTCGGCGCCGCTCCTGCTGCGCCCGCTGGAGTTCGACCCGGCTGCGCTGGCGCGCGCCCTCGAGCAGGGGCGCGCCGACGGCCGCGCCTGCATCCGGAGATGGGGAGGACCCTAGAGTCAGTCGTACACGTCAACGACACGGCGGTGTGGATCAGGAAGGCGGAGGCGGAGCCTCCCGGCCTCGAGAGGCGACGACCTGAGCGAGAAGGACGCGTCCCTCTTCGAGGTTCTGCCTCAGGGTCCGGGTCATGACCGCGAAGTCCGGCCCCAGGACCAGGTGCAACCCAAGCGGCGGCGCGCCCGTGTCGCGGACCTTGCTGGCCAGGTTCGCGAACCACGCGGTGGCAGCAACGGTGGTGTCTTCCCAGCTCTCGATCGTGAAGCCGCTGGCCTCGAGCAGCCGGCACAGCTCGTCCGGGGTGACGAGGAAACTCGTCTCGGGTGAGCGTGCCCACGGGACGGGAAAGAGGACCGGGCTTGCAGGCCCGGCGAGAACGTCGTACAGCGCCAGCGCCCCGCCGGGCTTCAACACGCGGGACATCCCCCGATAGAGCGCCGCCTTGTCCCGGATATTCATCGCGACATGCTGGGTCCAGACGACGTCGAAGGCCGCATCCGGAAAGGGAAGGTCGAGCGCATCGCCCTGCCGATACGTCACGCGCTGCGACAGCCCGGTGCGCTCCGCGAGCATGGTCGCGACGCGGCAGTACTCGTCGGTCAGGTCGATGCCCGTGACCTGGCAGCCGAATTCACGGGCGATGCAGCGCGACGGCCCCCCGAGGCCGCTGCCGATGTCGAGGACGCGCGTGCTCGCATCGAGCCCCGCGGCCCGGGCCAGCTCGAGCGTCGCCTTTCGCCCGCGCACGTGGAACTCGTCGATCGGCGCGAGGTCCTCCGGCGTGAGGGCGTTGACGTCTTTCCCGGCGTTCGCGAGGGCCGTGAGGATGACGGCCGCCAGGTTGGCCCGCGTGTAGTGCCGCTTGATGTCTGCGCTCAGCGGACCCGACGGCGACATGGCCCTCCATCCTTCATCCCGTTCTTCCAGGTCCCGGGCACCGCGTGTCGCGCTATGGTCGTGGCCTCCGTTCGGTCAGCGCGGGGAGACGCCGAGGTACTGCGTCATGATCTCGTCGTTGCCGAGGATGCTCCGGCTGTCGCCGGAGAAGCGGATGCGTCCGTCGTCGATGATGTGATGCCAGTCGCCGACGTCCAGCGCCATGCGCGCGTTCTGCTCGGCGAGGAGCACCGTCGCCCCTTCCCGCTTGATGCGGTGGAGGGTCTCCTGGATCGTTCGCACGACGAGCGGGGCGAGCCCCTCGGTGGGCTCGTCCATCAGGATGAGTCCCGTGCGGCCGAGCAGGGCGCGGGCGATGGCGAGCATCTGCAGCTCCCCGCCGGACAGGGTCTGCCCCCGCTGGCGCCTCCGCTCGGCGAGCACGGGGAAGAGCGCGTAGACCTTCTCGAGCTCGGCCGCCGGCTCCGGCGCCTCGGCGCGGAGGAGCGCGAGGCGCAGGTTCTCCTCCACCGAGAGCGGGGGGAAGATGCCGCGCCCCTGCGGTACCAGTTTGATGCCGCGGCGGAAGATCTGCCAGGGGCGCAGGCCCGAGATGCGCTCGCCGCGGAAGGTGATGGCGCCGGAGCGGGGCGGGGTGAGGCCCATGATGGTGCGGATGGCCGTGGTCTTGCCGGCTCCATTCCGCCCCAGGAGGCACGTCACCGTGCCCTCGCCCACCGTGAGCCCGAGATCGAAGAGGATGTGGCTCGGGCCGTAGAACGTGTTCACCCCCTCGAGCGCCAGCGCGGGCGTCGTCACAGGTCCCCCAGGTAGACGCGGCGCACCTCGGGGTCGCGCGCGACCTCCGCCGGGCTGCCCTCCGCGATCTTCTTGCCGAACGCCATGACGGCTACGCGGTGGGAGAGGCCCATGACGAGGTCCATGTCGTGCTCGATGATGAGGACCGTGACCCGCCGCGCGATCTCGCCGATGAGCGTCATGGTGCGGCCCGTCTCCACGGCGGACATGCCGGAAGTGGGCTCGTCCAGCAGGAGGAGCTCGGGCCCCGTGGCCAGCGTCATGGCGATCTCGAGGTGGCGCTGGTCGCCGTGGGAGAGCGTGTGCGCGACGCGGTCGCGCAGCGCGCCGAGCCCCACCTGGGCGAGTGCGGCCTGGGCGCTGGTTGTTGCCTCGACGAGGCGCTCGGCGGGACGCCAGGGGGAGAGCGCGCCGGGCTGGCGCGCCTGGGCCGCCAGTCGCACGTTCTCCAGCACGGTGAGCGCGGGGAAGACGTTCGTGATCTGGAACGAGCGGGCGAGACCCAGCCGCGCGATGGCATCGGGCGAGAGCCCGGCGATGGGCCGCTCCTTGAAGAGGATGCGCCCTCCGTCCAGCGGGAGCCGCCCCGTGATCAGGTTGAAGAGCGTGGTCTTGCCGGCGCCATTGGGCCCGATCACCGAGGTGATGCGTCCGGCCTCGACCGTGAGGTCGAGATCCTCGATGACCTGGAGGCTTCCGAACGCCTTACGGAGCCCGCTCAGCCGGAGCAGCGTCACGAAGAGCCCCCAGTCGCCGCGCGATACCGGCGAAGCCGGTCGGGGAGAAGAGCACGCAGGCCACGTAGATCAGCCCCATGACGAGGAGCCAGCGCTCGGCGAGCCACGAGGAGAGGATGTCGCCCAGCACGATCACGAAGGCGGCTCCTGCCATGGGCCCCACCAGCGTGCCCATGCCGCCCAGCAGCGCCATGAGGAGCACCTCGCCCGACACGCTCCAGTGGTAGAAGGTGGGAGCGACGAAACCGTGGAAGGAGGCGAGCACGGCGCCGCCGACGCCGGCGAAGACACCCGAGATCAGGAAGGCGCGACGCAGGCAGCGCGTGACGTCGTAGCCCAGGAAGCGCGCGCGCTCCTCGTTCTCGCGGATGCCGACCAGCACGCGCCCGAAGGCGGACCCGACGATGCGCCGGGCCACCAGGAAGGCCGCTCCCGCCAGCGCGAGAGCGAAGTAGTAGAAGACGGCGCGGCGATCGAGGTCCACCGGCAGCCGGCCCGCGATCCAGAGGGACGGGGGCGGGATGCCGGGCAGGCCATTGGCGGCCCCCGCCCACTCCCAGGAGTTCACGGCGTGGTAGGCGAACTGGGCGAAGGCGAAGGTGAGGAAGACGAAGTAGATCTCCCGCGCGCGGATCGAGAGGAAGCCCACCACCAGCGCCAGCGCGGCGCTCACCACGACGGCCACGGCCAGCGCCGCCCACACCGAGGGGGTGAGGTGCTTGAGGGTGAGCGCCGCCGCGTAGGCGCCGGTGCCGAAGAACATGGCATGGCCGAAGGAGATGAGGCCGCCGTAGCCCGCCAGGAGGTCGAAGCCCAGGAGGAGGATCACGAAGGCGAAGACGCGGATCGCGAGCGAGAGGTAGAAGTCCGAGTAGAGGCTGCCCGCGCCGATGGGGAGCGCCAGCAGCACCAGCAGCACGAGGGCCGCCGGGAGCGCGCGCCTCATGCGTCCTTCACGAGCCCTTCGGGGCGCCAGAGGAGGATCGCGGCCATCACGATCCACACGACGAACTTGGCGAGGCCGGGGAGGAGCTGGGCGCCGAAGGACTCGGCCGTGCCGAGGATCAGGGAGCCGATCACCGCGCCCCGGAAGCTGCCGAGCCCGCCGATGACCACGACGACGAGCGCGCTCGTGATCAGGTCCAGGTCCATCTCGGGGTTCACGCTGCGCATGGCGCCCATGACGACCCCCGCCACGGCCGCGAGTCCCGCGCCCACGGCGAAGACGGCCGTGACCAGGGCGCGCGTGTTGATGCCGAAGGCCTCCACCATCTCCATGTTGTGCAGCCCCGCCCGCAGCACGGCCCCCCAGGCCGAGCGCCCGATGAACAGCCAGAGCGCGGCGGCCAGACAGGCGCTGAAGACGAGCACGAAGAGGCGGAAGGTCGGGTAGGCGATGCCGAAGATCGAGACGAAGCCGCGCAGGTAGGACGGCGTCGGGATGGACACGGTGTCCCCGCCCCAGACGAGGAGGACCAGGTTGGAGAAGACGAGGCTGAGCGCGAAGGTGAGGAAGAGCTGGTAGAGAGGGTTGAGCCCGTAGAGCGGGCGCAGGGTGAGGCGCTCCATCACGATCGCCCCCGCCGTCACGATGAGGGGCGCCAGGAGGAGCGCGGCCCAGAAGGAGCCGGTGGCCATCACCAGGGAGAAGCCGAGGTAGGCCCCTAGCATGCCGAAGGAGCCGTGGGCGAAGTTGACGACGCCCACGATGCCGAAGATGAGCGACAGCCCCGAGGAGATGAGGACGAGCGCCGAGGCGATGGTGAGGCCGTAGAGGAGGTTGGTGAGAAGGACCTCGGGGGACGCCACGCGGGCCCGCCCCGCCCTACAGCTTGCAGAGGCCTCCGGGTCCGGCGGCGTCGCCCGGCGTCCCCGTGATGCCCAGGGGCTTGATGGGGATCGACCGGTACTCGTTGCCGACCTTCTGGATCTGGCGCACATAGGTGGGGTGCCGGATCGCGTGGTTGGGCCCGAACGAGGACTCGCCCCGCGGCCCCACCCACCGCCGCTCGACGATGGCGTCGATCATCTTCTCGTTGTCCGGGACGCCGCCGGCGGCATCCAGCCCGTAGACGATGGAGGTCCCCACGTCGTAGCCGAGAGCGTGGGCGTCGTCCACCAGCTCGTCCGGGGCGAACTTCTTGAAGTCGGCGAGGAAGTCCTGGTTCTCCTTGTGAGACAGCCAGCGCGAGTAGTGGATGATGTCGTAGTGGCCGACGCCCGCCTCGCCGATGGCCCTGGCCTGCACGTCGGAGAAGCCGCCGATGGTCTGCACCATGGCGATGCCCTCGCGCTTGAGGCCGAACTCGTCGAACTGCTTGGCGAGGGCCACGAGGTCGCTGCCGCCGATGAAGCCGGTGACGACCTTGGGCCGGGGGCTCGCGTTCTTGATCTGGGCGATGTACGGGGCGAACTCGGCGTTGCCCAGCGGCGGGAAGGCCGTCCCGACCACCCGGCCGCCGCCCTTCTTGATGCCCTCGTCCATCCAGCGGACGATGTCCTTGCCCGTGATGTAGTCCGAGCCCATGAGGAACACGTCCTTGCCCAGGGTCTCGAGGATCCACGGGACCACCGGCACGCTGACGCTCCAGATCGTGTGGCCGACCATGAAGGTGTAGCGGCTGCAGCTGTCCCCGGCGATCTTCACGTTGCCGCCATAGACGAGGAGCATGAGCTTTTTCTTGCTCTTGGAGTACTCGGACACAGCCAGCGCCTCGTGCCCCGCCACCGGGCCCACCAGGACATCCACACCCTCGCGTTCGACGAGGCGCTGCGCCTTCTGCACGGCGACGTCGGGCTTGACCTGGCTGTCCTCGATGAAGAACTTCACACGGTCGCGGTACTTGCTCTTCTCGAAGGCCAGCCGGATCCCCAGCTCGCTGCGCTTGCCGATCACCGAGAAGACGCCGGAGTAGGCCGAGACGATGCCGATCTTGATCTCCCGGCTCTGGGCCCGGGCGACATTGACCGAGGCGGGGAAGGGGCCGGTCAGGGCGGCGGCCGCCGTGGCGCCGGAGGCGGCCTTGAGGAATGCGCGGCGGGTGACTGGGGACGGGCGGCTCTGATCCCTCTGGCTCATGGGGCGTGCCTCCTCGGGTGACGAGCGAGTCGGTGAACAGCGAGGCTATCGTAGAGGCACGGCCGAGGGTCCGTCAAGAGCAAGTCTCTTCCAACATGGTATGAGTCTGACCGGGGGTAGGTATTTCCAACGAGGTTTGAGTCTGGAGCGTGATGTTTGGGTCGATCATCCAGGACATGGTGATCGATATGAACGAAGCCCGGCTGAACACGGTAGGCCAGCTCACGGCCTTTCTGGAGGGCACGCTTGACGTC
>Ga0154440_1256_pt5 | contig 13180 bp, 8 predicted proteins | sample RifGroC2_FD_115944 | JGI IMG/M metagenome (GOLD analysis project Ga0154440, IMG submission 115944) | Candidatus Rokubacteria bacterium GWC2_70_24
AGGGCCAGAGGCCCGAAGAGGCCCCACGGTGATGCGAACGCCCCGATGAGCGCTTGCGCGAAGAGGCCCAACCGCGAGGCAGAGTAAGTCACAGTCAAGCGAGACAAAGGAGCACCGAGGCATGGCCATCAAGAATGTCGGAGTCATCGGATGCGGGCTGATGGGGTCCGGGATCGCCCAGGTCTCCGCCCAGGCGGGCTTTCCGACCACGGTGGTCGAGGCGAACCAGGAACTGCTGGACAAGGGGCTCGGTTCGATCAGAAAGAACCTCGATGCCCTGGTCGCCAAGGCGAGGATGGACGAGGCGGGCAAGAAGGAGATCCTCGGGAGGCTCCGGGGCGCGACCAGCTTCGACGCCCTCAAGGAGTGCGATCTCGTCGTCGAAGCCATCACCGAGAACCAGCCGCTGAAGAACGAGACCTTCGCCAGGCTCGACGCCATCTGCCCGCCGCATGCGCTGCTCGCCTCCAACACCTCCTCGTGCAACGTCACCGCCATGGCCGCGGCGACCAGGCGCCCCGGGCAGGTGCTGGGCCTGCACTTCTTCAACCCGGTGCCGCTGATGAAGCTCGTGGAGGTGGTGCAGTCCCTCCTCACCGGCGAGAAGAGCGTGCTCGCGGCCTACGAGTGGGTGCAGGCCATCGGCAAGGTGCCGGTGAAGACGAAGGACTCGACGGCCTTCATCGTGAACCGGCTCCTGGTGCCGTACCTCCTGGACGCGATCCGGGTGTACGAGGGCGGACTCGCCACCCTCGAGGACATCGACCAGGCCATGAAGCTCGGCTGCGGCTACCCCATGGGGCCGTTCACGCTCCTCGACCTGGTGGGGCTCGACACCACCATGTTCGTGGCCGAGGTCATGTTCGAGGAGTTCCGCGAGCCGCGCTACGCCCCGCCCCCGCTCCTGAAACGCATGGTGATGGCCGGGCGGCTCGGTCGCAAGAGCGGCCAGGGGTTTTACGGCTACAGCGCGAAGTAGGAGCAGACCATGAGAGAGCTCTACTACCTCACGGATGAGCAGCGCGCCATCCGCGATCTGGCTCGGGAGATCGCGCGGGAGAAGATCGCGCCGGTGGCCGCCTACCACGACGAGACCGAGACCTATCCCGAAGAGATCATGAAGCTCCTGGCCCAGCAGGGGATGATGGGGATCTGGGTGCCGGAGGCATACGGCGGCACCGATGCGGGAGCCATGGGCGTCTCGCTGGTGGCGGAGGAACTTGCCTGGGCATGCGCCGGGACGGCCACCAACTGGGGCGCCACGCCGCTGGGCGGCTACCCGATCCTGCTGGCGGGAACGGAGGAGCAGAAGCGCCGCTATCTCCCGCGGCTGGCGGCAGGGGAGATCCTCGCCGCCTACTCGCTCTCGGAGCCCGCCGCCGGGTCCGATGCGGCCGCCCTCGAGACGACGGCCGTGCGGAAGGGCGACCGCTACATCCTGAACGGGACCAAGCTCTGGTGCTCCAACGGCTCCAACGCCGGCGTGATCACGCTCTTCGCCACGCTGGACCTTCGCCGAGGGGCGAAGGGGATCACCGCGTTCCTCGTCGAGCCGGGCTTCCCGGGTTTCGCGGTCGGGAAGAAGGAAAAGAAGATGGGCATCCGGGCCTCGCCCACGGTCGCCTTCCATCTGCAGGACTGCGAGGTCCCGGTGCAGAACCGTCTCGGGGCCGAGGGCGAAGGGTTCAAGATCGCCATGCGCACGCTCGACTTCACCCGGCCCATGACGGGCGCCACCGCGGTCGGCGTCGCCCAGGCGGCGCTGGACGCCGCGGTGGGCTATGCGCGGGAGCGGCGGCAGTTCAACCAGCCCATCGCCGCGTTCCAGGGCATCCAGTTCATGCTGGCCGACATGGCCATGCAGGTGCACGGCGCCCGGCTCATGGTCCACCACGTGGCGAGCTTGGTGGACCGGGGCGCCGAGGGGACGTCGCTCGAATCGTCCATGGCGAAGTGCTTCGCGGCGGATGCGGCCATGCGCGTGACCACCGATGCCGTGCAGGTCTTCGGCGGCGCCGGCTACACGCGGGAGTTCCCGGTGGAGCGTTTCATGCGGGACGCGAAGATCATGCAGATCTACGAGGGGACCAACCAGATCCAGCGGGTGGTCATCGCCCAGCAGCTCGTGGGCCGGCTCTGACCGGCCGAAACCGCCACAGGCAAGGGAGACCACGACCATGAGTGAGCGCAACGATCCCAAGACGCTGCACCGCCGCACCTTCCTCAGGACCGCCGGCGCCGTTGCCGGGACGGTGGCGCTGGGCTTCCCGGCCGTCCTGCGCGCGCAGGCGCCGACCGTCAAGATCGGCGTCATCCACGGGGTGACCGGGCCGCTCGCGGAGCCCGGGCAGGCCTGCCGGCTGGGCGCCCAGATGGCGGCCGAGGCGATCAACGCCGCCGGCGGGATCAAGTCCCTGGGCGGGGCGAAGCTGGAGCTCCTCCTCGGCGACACGCAGAGCAAGCCGGACGTGGCCCGCACCGAGGCGGAGCGGCTGATCAACGCGGGGGCGCAGCTCCTTCAGGGCCCGTTCAGCTCCGGCGATGCGGCGGCCATGGTGCCCGTCGTGCAGCAGCGCCGCGTGCCTTTCCTCATCGACATCGCCGCCGCCGACCCGATCACGGCCAACGTGGCGAAGGCCGTGCGCGAAGGCCAGCAGAAGCTCCAGTACGTCTACCGGAACTTCCCCACCGGCACCATGTTCGGCCAGCTCGCCGTCCGGTACTTCAACGCCATCTTCGAGGAGGCGGGGGTCTCGCCCAAGCGCGTGGTCCTGATGTACGCCAACGACCTCTTCGGGCAGAGCCAGAGCCGCGGGTTCCAGGCGGCGCACAAGGCCGCCAAGCCGGGGTGGGACATCGTCGAGGTGATCCCGTGGCCCGAGCCGCCCTCCGACCTGTCCACCGAGGTGTCGCGCGCCAAGGCGGCGCGGCCGGACATCATCGCGCCCATCACGCGCCCCGCCAGCGCCCAGCTCCTGCTCCCCGAGCTGGCCAAGCAGCGGGTGGACATCATGGGCGTCGTGGGACCGGGCAGCCCGGGGCTTTACGAGGCGGGGCAGATCGCGGTGCTGAAGGAGCACCTCGAATACGTGATGGACAGCGTGCCGTGGCCTAACTTCAAGAACCCGCGCACGCGGGCCGTCGCTGACGAGTACGCGAAGCGGTCGGGCGGCAAGACCTTCGACACCAACTCCGGCTACTCCTACGACGGGATGCTGGTCATCGCCGACGCGCTCGAGCGGGCGAAGTCCACGGATCCCGACGTCGTTGTGGACGCGATCAAGAAGACCCGTTTCACCGGCCACCTCATGGTCTCGGCGGGGCCCGTCGTCTTCAACGAGATCGGCGACAACCCCAACGCCTCCACCGCGCTGATCCAGATCCTGGGCCAGAAGCCCGTGGTCGTGTGGCCCAAGGAGGCCGCCCAGCAGAAGGCGGTCTTCCCGCGTCCCAAGCGGTGATATCGTCGCACGGCAGGGCCGGCTGGGGGCGCGGGGCCGGGGCGTCCCCCCCGGCCCCCGAACACCACAGGCCTCGGGGAGCATCCCCGGCCCCGCGCCCCCAGCCAGTGATTCCCTCGGAGACCCGTGGGGTATCGGGGTCGAGGAGGGAACGCCGGCCGGGGGCGCGGGCGGGGACGCGCACGGTCTGATATGGATGCGGCGCTCATCGGCCAGGGGCTCCTGAGCGGGCTCCTCTTCGGCGGGGTCTACAGCCTCATGGCCGTGGGCCTCACGCTTATCTTCGGCGTCATGCGCGTGGTCAACTTCGCGCACGGCGACATGATGGTGTGGGGGATGTACCTGGCCTGGATGCTCGCCACGCGCCTCGGCGTGGATCCATATGCCGGCTTCGTCCTGTGCGCCGGGGGGCTCTTCGTGGTGGGGTTCGTGGTGCAGCGGACGCTCGTGGACCGGATCGTGGACGCCCCTCACGAGATGCAGATCCTCCTCATGCTCGGCGTGGCGCTGGTGCTCGAGAACGCAGCCCTGGTCGCCTTCGGCCCCGACCCGCAGCGGGTCCGCTCCGCGCTCACCGCCTCCACGCTGTGGCTCGGCCCCATCTTCGTGGACGTGGGGCGGCTCGTGACGTTCGGCCTGGCCGTCCTGCTCACCGGCGCGCTCTATCTCTTTCTCGCCCGGACCCCCCTCGGCCGCTCCGTCCGGGCGGCGGCCGACAATCCCTATGGCGCGCTGGTGATCGGCACCGACGTGCGCCGCGTCTACGCCGTCGCCTTCGGCATCGGCGCCGCCTGCGTCGGCGCCGCCGGAGCCCTCGTCTCGCCCATCCTGCCCTTCCAGCCGGCCGGCGGGCTGTCGCTGTCTGTGGCGTCGTTCAACATCGTCATCATCGGCGGCATGGGGAGCCTCCTCGGAGCCTTCGTGGGGGGGCTGCTGGTCTCCGTGGCGGAGTCGATGGGGGCTGTCTTCCTGGCGCCCTCCATGAAGGAGCTGGTGAGCTTCTCGCTCCTCATCGCCATTCTCCTCTTCCGGCCCGCCGGGCTCTTCGGGAAGGGCAGCGCATGACCGCGTGCCCATGAGGTGGGCCGCGGTCATTGCGATCGCCGTGCTGCTGGCCCTGCCGGCGGTGCTGGGCTCCTACGCCATCACCGTCTTCATCTTCATCTTCTTTTACGCTTTCCTCGGGCAGGCGTGGAACATCATCGGCGGCTACGCCGGACAGCTCTCCGTGGGGCACGCGGCCTTCGTGGGCCTCGGCGCCTACACCTCGGCCATGCTGTCGATCCACGCGGGGCTCACCCCGTGGATCGGCATGCTCGTGGGCGGGGTCGTGTCCGCCGCCCTCGGGGCGTTGATCGGGTACCTCGGCTTCCGCTTTGGGCTGCGCGGCTTCTACTTCGTGCTGCTGACGGTGGCCTTCGCCGAGATCTTCCGCATCATCGCGCTCAACACGGACTGGGTCGGCGGGGCGCAGGGGCTGTACATCACCTTCACGGGCGATCCCCGCCAGTTCCAGTTCCAGGACAACCGCGTGTACTACTACGTCTCGCTGGGGCTGATGCTCCTCGCCACGGGCGTGGTCGCCTGGATCGAGCGCCACCGCTTCGGCGCCTATCTCGTGGCCATCCGCGAGGACGAGAACGCGTGCGAGGCGCTGGGCGTCGACACGTTCCGGTACAAGATGCTGGCCATCGTGGTCTCGGCGTTCCTGACCGGCATCGGCGGCACCTTCTACGCCTTCTACCTCTTCTCGCTGCAGCCGAACTCGGTCTTCGGGATTCCGCTGTCCGTGGAGATCGTCATCCGCCCCATCGTCGGAGGCTCCGGCACGATCCTCGGACCGATCCTCGGATCGTTCATCCTGAGCCCCCTGGCCGAGCTGTCGCGCACCTACTTCTCCCAGGGCGGCTGGACCGGCATGCACCTGATCGTCTACGGGGCGCTCCTGATCGGCGTGGTGCTCTTCCTGCCCCAGGGCGCGTATCCGGCGCTCCGCCGGCTTCTCCTGAGGGTGAGGGGCTGATGGCGCCGGACGCGCGCGCCGGCAGCCTGCTCGACGTCCGCGGGCTCTCCAAGCGCTTCGGGGGGCTCCAGGCCGTGAGCGACCTGTCCCTCGCCATGGCCGAAGGCGAGATGCTCGGGCTCATCGGCCCCAATGGCGCCGGGAAGACCACGGTCTTCAACCTCGTCTCCGGCTTCCTCGGACCGGACAAGGGCGAGATCCGCTTCGGCGGCCGGAGCATCGTGGGACTCAAGCCGCACGCCATCTGCCGGCAGGGGCTCGCGCGGACCTTCCAGATCGTCCGCCCCTTTCCTCACCTCTCGGTGCTCGACAACGTGAAGGTGGGCGCGCTCACCCGCCACGCGAACGCGCGCGAGGCGCTCGAGCAGGCTCGCGCGGTGGTGGCACGGGTCGGGCTCGCGCCGAAGGCGGCCGTGGCGGCCGGGAGCCTCACGCTGGCCGATCGCAAGCGTCTGGAGATGGCGCGGGCGCTGGCCACGGAGCCCACCCTCCTCTTGCTCGACGAGGTCATGGCGGGGCTCAACGCGACGGAGATCGAGGCCATCGTCCGGCTCATCGCCGGCATCAACGAGTCCGGCGTGTCCATCCTTCTCATCGAGCACAACATGCGCGCCGTCATGGCGCTCTCCCACCGCATCGTGGTGCTCTCCTTCGGGGAGAAGATCGCGGAAGGCCCGCCGTCCGCCGTGGCCAGCGACGCCCGCGTGATCGAGGCCTATCTCGGCGAGGAATATGTCCACACTGCTCAGGCTTGAGGGCATCGAGGTCGGCTACGGCGACCTCACCGCCGTGCGCGAGGTCTCCCTCGAGGTGCGCACGGGCGAGGTGGTGGCGCTCATCGGCGGCAACGGCGCCGGCAAGACCACCACGCTGCGGGCCATCACCGGGCTCTTGCCGGTCCGCCGCGGCGTGATCGAGCTGGACGGCCAGCGGCTCGACGGGCTGTCGCCGTCGCGGATCGTGGCGCGGGGGCTGGCGCACGTGCCCGAAGGCCGCCAGCTCTTCCCCACCATGACGGTGCGCGAGAACCTCGAGCTGGGCGCCGCCGGCCGGGAGGCCCGGGCGCGCCGGCACGAGACGCTCGAGTGGGTCTTCCGGCTCTTCCCGCGGCTGCAGGAGCGCAACCGCCAGCTGGCGGGGACGCTCTCGGGCGGCGAGCAGCAGATGTGCGCCATCGGGCGCGGGCTCATGGCGAGACCCCGGCTCCTCATGCTGGACGAGCCGAGCCTCGGCCTCGCCCCGGTGGTGCTGAAGACGATTTTCGAGACCCTGGCGGAGATCAACCGGACGGGCACGACGATCCTCGTGGTGGAGCAGAACGTGGCGCGCGCGCTCGCCCTCTCGCACCGGGGCTATGTGCTGGAGAACGGCCGGATCGCCCTCAGCGGCTCGCGCGACGAGCTGCTGGCGAGCGGCCACATCAAGCAGGCCTACCTGGGACTCTGACCCGATGAGCGCCGAAGGCGCGAAGAGGCCCAGCCGCGACGCGGACTCTTCCACGTTCAAGCGGGAGGGAGAGCGCGCCGAAGGCGCGAAGAGGCCCAGCCGCGAGGCGGACTCTTCCACGGTCAGGCGGGATGGTTTGACGACGGGATCTGGGTTGCCACTCCTGCCGACGATGGGGGTGGGGAGCTACGCCTCCCCGGCCTGGCTCGTGGCCGCGCGCGAGAAGATCCGCGACCAGAGCTTCGGCCCCCAGGACGTGGACGAGACGCTGGAGGACGCCACGCGCATCGCGGTGGCGGACCAGATCGAGGCGGGCCTGGATGTGCTCTCCGACGGCGAGATGCGCCGCCAGCGCTTCGTCTACGAGATGTTCGACCGCCTGGGCGGCCTCCAGCGCGTGCCGCCGCTGCGGCGGGTCGGCGTGCCGGGCTACGACATGGCGCCCCACTTCGTGACCACGGGGTCCGTGGAAGCGCCGGGGGGCCTGGGGATCGTCTCCGAGCTCGAGCTGCTGCGCCGTCTCGCCCCCGGGCATGCCCTCAAGGTCGCGCTGCCGGGACCGCTGACCTTCGGTCAAGCCATCGAGCCCGCCGCGGGCTACCCGGCGGGTGCGGCCGGCGCCGCCGCGCTGCTCGACGATCTGGTCGGCCTGGTGCGCGCCGAGCTCCTGGCGCTCGCCGCGGCGGGGGCCGACTATCTCCAGCTCGACGAGCCGGGCTTGACCATGTCGGTCTCCGGGATGTCGCTCGGCGAGGCGGCGTCCGCGATCACTCGCGCGCTTGACGGCGTGCCGGGTCGGATCGCGGTGCATGTCTGCTTCGGCAACAACGCCGGGCGGCCCAATGCCGAGCGCAGCCTCGCGCGCCTGCTCCCGGCCATGCAACAGATCCGCTGCGGGCAGCTCGTGCTCGAGTTCGCCAACCGCCAGATGGCGGAGTTGGGCCTGCTGCGGGAACTCTCACGCAGTCACGAGATCGCCGCGGGCGTGGTGGACGTGAAGTCCTTCTACCAGGAGACGTCGGAGGACGTGGCGGAGCGGATCCGCCAGGTGCTCGAGGTGGTCCCCCCGGAGCGGCTCACGGTGACGGCCGACTGCGGGTTCTCGGCGCTGCCGCGCTGGCTCGCCCGCGCGAAGATGCGCGCCCTGGTGGACGGGGCCCGACTGGTCCGCCGCGAGCTGGGCCAGGCGTGAACGCGGGCGCGCTGCTCGACCGCCTGGCCGCCGAGCGGCACGACGCTCCGGCCATCGCGACCGAGGGCGGCTGGCGAGGCTGGGGTGAGCTCCGCGACCGCGTCTGCCGTCTCGTGGGGGGCTTCCGCGACGTCGGGGTCGGGCCCGGCGATCGCGTGGCGGTGCTGGCCGCCAACGAGCCGCGCTATCTCGAGACGTACCTGGCGCTGGCCCGCCTCGGCGCGCTGGTCGTGCCGCTCAACACCCGCCTCTCGCCTGCCGAGCTCGAGTTCCAGCTCCGTGACGCCGAGGCGGCTCTCTGGCTCGTGGGGCCGGCGCTCCTCGGTCTGGCCGAACAGGCGGCGCCCGCCCTGCGCCGCATCATCATGGCGGGGCCGTCGGACGGCGTTCGCGGCGGCGCGCTCTACGAAGAGCTGCTGGCCTCGGCCCATTCCGTCACCGAGGTGGTCCCCGTGGGCGCCGACGATGTGCTGGGCATCTTCTACACGGGCGGGACGACGGGGCTCCCCAAGGGCGTCATGCTGACCCACGCCGGCATGCTCGCCAACGCGGCCAACATGGCGCCCGCGCTCGGGTACGGGCCGGGGGATGTCCACCTCCACGCCGCGCCCATGTTCCACCTCGCCGACCTCGGCACCACCTGGACCGCGCTGCTGGCCGGCGTCGCCCACGCGTTCCTCCCGCAGTGGAGCCCCGAGGGCCTGCTCGCCGCGGTCGAGCGTCACCGCGTGACGGCGACGCTCCTGGCGCCGGTGATGGTGACGGCGGTGGTGCGCTGCGAGGATATTGCCCGCCACGACCTCGGCTCCTGGCGGCTGCTCCACTACGGCGGCTCGCCCATCACCGAGGACACGCTCCACCGCGCGTTGAGACTCCTGCCCTGCGGCCTCTTCCAGGGCTATGGCCAGACCGAGGCCACGCAGTCCATCTGCATCATGACACCCGAGGAGCACAGGAGCGCGTCGAGCCGTCCGGAACGGCTGCGGGCCTGCGGCCGCTTCGTCCCGGGGGTCGAGGCGCGCGTGGCCGATGCCGACCATCGTGCCCTCCGCCCGGGCGAGACAGGCGAGGTGATCCTCCGCGGGCCCACCGTCATGAAGGGCTACTGGAAGCGGCCGGCCGAGACCGCCGCCGCGCTGCGCGACGGGTGGCTGCACACGGGCGATCTCGGCACCGTGGACGACGAGGGGTTTGTCTACATCCTGGACCGCAAGAAGGACATGATCATCAGCGGGGGCGAGAACGTCTACTCGGTGGAGGTGGAGAACGCTCTCGCCAGCCATCCCGCGGTGCTTGAAGCCGCGGTGATCGGCATCCCCGACGACGTCTGGGGGGAGCGCGTGCACGCCGTGGTGGTGCTGGCGCCGGGAGCGAGCGCCACGCCGGAGGAGCTCCAAAGGCACTGCCGCAGGCTCATCGGCGGGTACAAGATCCCGCGCTCCGTCGAGCTCCGCGACGCGCTGCCGCGCACCAGCACCGGCAAGATCCAGAAGGCGGTGCTGCGCGAGCCCCACTGGCGCAGCCAGGCGCGGCTGGTCCACTGACCCCGGCCTCGAAAAACCCGTGCAAACCAGGGTCGCCGAGCCGAGAATGGGCGCAATGCCCCTGTCTCGGCTGGCGGGCCACGTCACCCCGGTACTCCTTGCCGCTGAGGGCGTTCTGGCCGAGAGCGCCCTGGCGCCCGCGATGCTCCTGGAGTCTGCGGACCTCCTCCGAGCCCTCCCGTGGGGTGTCGGTCTCCTGGCGGCCTCGGCCATGGCGCTCGGGCTCTGGAGCCGGCGATCTCCCGGCGGCGCCGGGTCTTCTGGCGAGCCTGGCGAGGGCCGGCCCGCGGTTCCTTCCGGCGACCTGCTGCGGCGGAACCGAGAGCTCGAAGCCCTCGCCGCCGTCGCCGCCACCATCGCGCGCGGCGCCGACCTGGCGACGACGGCCGACGAGACGCTCGGCATCGTCTGCTCCCTCGCGGGGGTCCCGACCGGCGCCGTCCACCGGCTGGACAGCCGCTCCCAGACCCTGGTGTTGGTCGCCCAGCGGGGGCTCACTCCTGAGGAGGCGGACGTGCTGCGCCAGCGTCCAGTGGTGGGCAGCTTCTTGGGCCGGGCCGTGCTGACGGGCGCCGTGGATGTGACCTCGCTGGAGGCGACCCCACCTGCTGAGCCGAGGCTGCGGGAGCTGGCGCGGCACCGGGGCCACAGGATGCAGGTGGCGGTGCCAATCCCCGTGAAGGACGAGGTCTGGGGGGTGCTTTCGCTGGTGGCCGGGGAGGCGCGGGAGGTGCCCGGCGGGGAGGTGGAGATCCTCAAGTCCGTGGCGCGGCAGGTCGGCGTGGCGCTGGAGCGGGCGACCCTCCTCGAGGAGGCCGCGGCCAGGCACCAACGGCTGGAGTCCCTCGCCCGTCTCGGCCTGCAGCTGACCGCGACGCTGTCGCTCGGCGAGGTGGCCGAGGCGACGACCCGCGCCGTGGTGGAGATCGTGGCGGGCGCGGCGGCGCGGCTCTGGCTGATCGAGGAGGGCCGCCTCGTCGTGCGCGCCGAGGCCGGCGTGAGGAACCCGGAATCCCTTGGGCTTCCGACGACGCTCGACTTGGGCGAGGGGCTGCCGGGCCTGGTGGCACGGACGCGGGAGGCGGCCGTCACCGAGGACATCGCGGGGGACCCGCGGCTCGTCAACATCCCCTGGCTGCTCTCGGAGGGTTTCGTGGCGGAGGCCTGCGTGCCCCTTGTCGCGCGGGAGCGGCTGCTGGGGGTGCTGGCGATCTTCAGCCGCCTGCCGGGCCAGCTCGGGGCCTCCGAGGTGGACATGCTCGGTGTCTTTGCCAGCCACGCCGCCACGGCGATCGAGAACGCGCGGCTCTTCGCCGAGGCGCAGCAACGGGCGGCAGAGTACCGCGCCCTCTTCGAGGTGGGCCGGCTCATCGGCTCGACGCTCCACGTGGAGCAGGTGCTGGACATGATCGCCGAGCGCTGCCGGGCGCTCATGGGCGTGCGCGCGGCCGGCATCTTCAGGATGGACGAGACGCAGGGCGGTCTCGTCTACGATCGCGGCGCGGGCCTGTCCCCGGAGTTCATCCGCGGGCTCAGGATCCGCCCCGGCGAGGGCACGACGGGGCGGGCCTTCGCCCAGGGTGTTCCGATCTGGTCCGCCGATCTGTTCGCCGACCCCGCCATCTCCCTGGACGAGGCCAATCGCGCTCTCGTCGCCCGGGAGGGGTACCGGGCCACGCTCTCCGTCCCCATCGTGATCAAGGGCCGCCCGCATGGGGCGCTGGCCGTGTACTGGTGGGAGCCGCATGTGCCCACGGCGGCGGAGACCGAGGTGCTGAGCGCCTTCGCCGCGCAGGCCGCCATCGCGCTGGACAATGCGCGCCTCTTCGAGGCCGCCGAAATGCGGGCGGCGCGTCTCCTGATTCTCGCGCGGCTGGGGCAGGTCGTCTCGTCGTCGCTGGACACGGACGAGGTGCTGGGCGCCATCGCCCGCGCCGCCGCCGAGCTGATGAGCACGCCGGCCGTCCTGCTGTGGGTGGCCGATGAGGCCGCGAGGACGGTCGAGCTCCGGGCGTTCTCCGACCCGGGCCTTGCCGCCGACTTCACCGTGCTCCGGGTGAGCTTCGACGAGGGCGCCGTGGGCTGGGTCGCCACGCACAGGCAGCCGTTCCAGGCCCCTGACATCTTCGCCGATCATCGCTTCATCGGGCGCGAGTGGTGGCAGGCCCATGGGCTCAGGAGCTTCCTCGCGGTTCCGGTCCTGCACGAAGGAGTGCTGCTCGGCGTGCTGGCGCTCCACGGGCGCGAGCCCTTCACCCTCGGGCCGGACGAGGGGGACCTCCTCGACAGCTTCGTGGCCCAGGCCGCCGCGGCCATCCGCAACGCCAGGCTCCACGCGGAGACTCGCCGCCGCCTGGAGGAGACGCGGGCGCTCCTCGAGGTGAGCGAGATCCTCAACTCTCCCTTGAAGCCCAGACAGCTGCTCAAGCAGGCGTGCATCACGATCGCGCGGGTCTGCCAGGTGGACCGGTGCACCATCGAGCGCTGGGAGGGCGACCGCGTTGTCCCCCTCATGTCCCAGTTCGCCGACGGCCGGAAGGACCCGGCCCAGTGGGCGGCCTTCGCGAGCATGGCGTCGTATCCTCCGCGAGAGGTGCCGGCCCATGCGCTGGCCATCGAGACGCGCCGGCCCGTGGTGATCCAGGATGCGGAGCACACCGACTTGATCCCACGCGAGTGGGTGGAGACCTACGGCCACAAGTCGTGGCTGTGCGTGCCGCTCATTCGCCGCGACGAGGTCATCGGCGTGCTCAACCTCGACAACTGCGAGCGGGAGGGAGGCTTCGCGCCCTGGCAGGCGGACCTCGCCATGGCCGTGGCGGGGCAGCTCGCCCTGGCGATCGAGAACGCCGAGCTGGCCGAGCAGACTCGGGCGAGGCTCGAGGATCTCTCGGTGCTCCACGAGCTGTCCCGGGCCGTTACCGGGCAACTGGACCAGGCCGGCCTCCTGGACGCCGTGCGCCAGCAGGTGGCGCGCGTCCTCAACGTGAGCCACGTGCTGATCCTCCTCCACGACGAGACACGGGACGAGATGGAGGCGGTCCTGCGGGTCAGGGACGGGATCCGGATCGACGGCGAGCCGCGGTGGTACCCGGCACGCGGCGCCGGGCTCACGTCGGTGATCATGGCGACCGGTAGCCCGGTTCGGACCGACGACTACGCGGGCGAGTGCGCCCGCCGCGGCGTGGCCGCTCTCATGGGAGTGGTGGGGCGCCCGCACTGGCTGGGGGCGCCGATGACGGCCGGGGACCGCGTGCTGGGCGTCCTGGCGCTCGGGAGCCCGGAGCGGGCCTTCACGGAGGACGACGAGCGCCTGCTCGCCAACATCGCCCAGCTCGCCGCGCTGGCCATCAGGAGCGCGCGGCTCTTCGAGGAGCGCGCGCGCGCCTACGAGGAGCTGGCGGCCACCCAGGATCATCTGGTGCGGACGGAGAAGCTCCGGGCGCTGGGCGAGATGGCCTCGGGAGTGGCCCACGACTTCAACAACATGCTGGCCGTCATCGTCGGCCGCGCC
>Ga0154440_1234_pt1 | contig 13099 bp, 7 predicted proteins | sample RifGroC2_FD_115944 | JGI IMG/M metagenome (GOLD analysis project Ga0154440, IMG submission 115944) | Candidatus Rokubacteria bacterium GWC2_70_24
CCGGGCGTCGCGCCCCCGCCGAAGCGGGGCGGCGTTGTCCCCGCATGCGCCCAGATGATCGGGGCGTCGGGAAACTCGCGGCACAGAGCGGCGAGATCGTCGGTCCGGGGGCCATCGAGGTGGAGCGTCAGCGGCCTCCTCGCTTCCGCAGCCAGGGCCGCAGCGGCGCGCACCGTGGAATCGGTGGCCGAGCCGTGCGTCCCGCCCGGTTGCATGGGGAAGGGGAAGTGGCGCACCGAGAGCTTCTGCCCGCGGAAGGCGCCGTCCTTCAACCGGGAGCGGAGGTCCGCGCCGCCGAAGCCTCCTCCCACATAGGCGATGGGGATCACGCGCTCGTGCGCGGCCCTGCCCGGGCTGGCCCCGAAGGTGACGACCCGGCTGACGCCGGCCTGGTCCATCACGCGCAGGAGGGCATCCTCGTCGTAGCCGTGCGCGCCGCCGGCGTGGGAATGGCAGTCGATGATCGGTCCGCCGTACCCTCCCTTCGCCTCTGCCGGGGCCGCGCGTCCGGCGGCCACCGGTTGATCCGCGAGCGGGGCGGCGCAGGCGCAGCACCCGGCGCCGAGGAGCCCGGCCGACACGCGAAGGAATTGCCGTCGGTCCATCCCTTGCATGACCGTACCTCCTCTCGGCCGGGTGCCGAATGTCCCCCGCTACCGGCGCTGGCAGGCCACCGGCCAGGCCAGGCGAGCCCCGGGCGGATGAAGCGCTCCGTCCTCCGTCACGTGGGGAATAGGGACGGGCCGTCGGCCGGCGGGCGGCTGCGAGATCCCCTCGACGTCGCGAAGGCCTTCGAGATAGAGGGCGACGGGATCGACGTGCGTCGGCATGGAGGGAGAGACCATGGAGCCTCTGACCTCTCTGCCTCCACGTCCTTCGGCTTCCGACGCGGGCGCCCGCCGTCGCGGGCTCGCGCATCCGCACGATGGGCCCCCACAGGCGAAGCCTCGCTAGAAAGAGGTGTAGCGGGAGCGCGGACCCGGCTCACTTGATCGGCGGCGGCGGCTCGTCGCCTGGGCGGAGGGCGAGGTCGCGAGCGAGGGCGCCCGCCGCCTGGTAGAGCGGCCCGAGGAGATCGACAGGCGCCGTGTCCAGGGACCAGGAGGCAGGGGCGCCGAGCTGGCGCAGCAGCGCGGCGGGTAGGGCGGGCGGCTCGATGCGGAAGCGCAGGTGCCCGACGGGACCGCGGCACCGCTCGAAGTCTCCGGGGACCTGGCCCGCGAGGGAGACGGCCGGGATCGCCTCGCGGGCGGGCGCGGCCTCGCTCGCCGGGCCCGCCGCGCCGTCTCCTCCGGCGCGGAGCTTCCTCAGGGCGCCGAGCACCTGGTCCTTGCCGCGCCCGCGCAGCTCGAAGAGGAGGAACGGGTCCTTGTCGAAGGCCTCGCCCAGGACATAGTGCATGGCCGCGACGTGCTTGCAGGGGTTGGCCCAGTCGGGGCATGAGCAGTCGGTTCGGAGGTCCTTCTCGTTCGCCGGGAACAGGCTCCGGCCCGCGGCGCGGAATGCCTGGTCGATGTCCTTCGGCATCTGGCCGGCGAGGAGCTCGGCGGCGAAGATGGCCTGCTTGGCCATCTCGGACGTGGCCTCCTCCCAGGCCGCGGCGTCGAGCGCGGCGATGCGCAGCGTGACCGTGTACGGCGTCGGACGCGATCCGGTGACGCGCGCGGTGACCCGCCCCGGCTCGACCTCGAGGTCGTGGACGCGCCCGGCGCGGGCATACGTGCGCCCGCGCGCGAGGCGGTTCGAGTAATTCCGCGAGAGCCGCTCGAGCGCCTCGATCCACCGCTGCCCCCACCACGTGGCGCCGATCTTCTTGACCTTGATGCCCCGCGCCGGCGGCGGCCGCTTGGGCGCCGGCCTCGGGTACCAGTCCCACCCGCCCCGGCGGCTCACGGGCGCCCCCCCACGCCCGCGCGCTCCCGGCCGCGGCGGCGCGGCCCGGGCCGTGGCGCGCCGGTGCCGTCGTCCTCCTCGCGGTCGGCCTCGTCGCCGGCGACGACGGCGCCGGGCGCGAGCGAGAAGAGGTCTCGCAGCGCGGCGTCGTCGAGCTCGGTGATCCACTGCTCCCCCTGACCGACGATGCGCGAGGCAAGGTCGCGCTTCTTCTCCAGCATCTGGTCGACCTTCTCCTCGACGGTGCCGGCGCACAGGAGCTTGCGCACCTGCACCGCCCGCGTCTGCCCGATGCGGTAGGCACGGTCGGTGGCCTGATCCTCGACCGCCGGGTTCCACCAGCGGTCGAAGTGGAAGACATGGCTCGCGGCCGTGAGGTTCAGGCCCGTCCCGCCTGCCTTCAGCGAGAGCACGAAGACCTGGGGCGCGCGGGAATCCTCCTGGAACCTGAGCACCATGGCGTCCCGCGCCGCCCGCGAGACCCCGCCGTGGAGGAACGGCACCTCGGTCCCGAGCCCGCGAGACAGCTCGGCGACGAGCCGGTCCCCCATCTCCCTGAACTGGGTGAAGACGAGGGCGCGGTCCCCCGAGGCGACCACCTCCTCGAGCATCTCGTACAGGCGCTGGAGCTTCCCCGAGCGTCCGGCGAGCGGGCCCGACTCCCCCAGGTACTGCGCGGGGTGGTTGCAGATCTGCTTGAGCGCGGTGATGAGGGCGAGGACCAGGCCGCGGCGCTGGATGCCGTCGGAGGACTCGATCCGGCGCAGCGCCTCGTCCACCGCCGCCTGGTACAGCGAGGCCTGCTCGCGCGTGAGCGTGCAGATGACCGTCATCTCCTGCTTGGGCGGCAGGTCCTGGATCACCGCCGGGTCGCTCTTGAGCCGGCGCAGGAGAAACGGCCGGATGACGCGTTTCAGGCTCTCGGCGACGTCGTCGCGCCCGTAGCGCTCGATGGGGACGGCGACCTCGCGCCGGAAGGTCTCGAGCGGCCCGAGCAGGCGCGGGTTCAGGTACTCGGAGATTGACCACAGCTCGGCGAGGCGGTTCTCGACGGGCGTCCCGGTGAGCGCGACGCGGAAGCCCGCCCGGAGGGTCCGCGCCGCGCGGGCGGTGCGGGACGCGGCGTTCTTGATGTTCTGCGCCTCGTCGAGCGCCGCCGCCGACCAGTCGACGGCGCCGAGGATCTCCCCGTCACGCCGCATGAGACCGTAGGTGGTGATCACGAGCGCGCATGGCGGCGCCGCCTGGAGCGCCTCGGCCGACCGCGCGCGTTCCGGGCCGTAGTGGCGCAGAACGGGCAGCGAGGGCGAGAAGCGCGCGATCTCGCGCTCCCAGTTGCCGACCACCGAGGTCGGGCAGACAAGCAGCGCCGGACGCCGTTCCTCGGGCCGCGCGGCGCGCCGGTGGAGCAGGAACGCGAGGAGCTGGATGGTCTTGCCGAGCCCCATGTCGTCGGCGAGGCAGGCGCCGAGGCCGAGGTCGGCCATCTGCACCAGCCAGCCCAGGCCGCGCTCCTGGTAGGGGCGGAGCGTGCCGTGAAAGTCGCGCGGGACGGACGTGCTGCCCGCGGCGGCGCCGTCCCGCAGCCGGGCGACCACGCCGGCGAGGTTTCCTTCCGCGACGACGTCGATGGGCAGCCGTGTATCAGGCCGGCGCGCTCCGCCGCCAAGCGCGGCGGCCAGGGCCTCATGCGCGGCGAGGTTGCCCCCGCCCGCGGCGAGAAGCCGCCGGGCCTCCTCCAGCTCCGCGGGATCGACGGCCACCCATTGGCCGCGGAAGCGGACGAGCGGCGCCTTGAGCCTGGCGAGGGCAAGGAGGTCGCGCTCCGAGAGCGTCTCGCCCGCGAGCGCCGCCTCCCAGCGGAACGACATCACCTCGCCGAGCCCCAGGGCGCTCGTGCCGGACACGGTCCCGGCCGCGCCCGTCGTGTTCCCGCCGACGCGCATGCGAAGCCGCAGGCGCCGCTGCCCGGACCGGGTCAGCTCCGCGGGGAGGATGACGCCCATGCCCGCCTCGGCCAGCGCGGGGGCGCCATCGGCGAGGAATGCCCAGGCCTCGCCCGGCTCGAGGAGCACCGCCTCGGGCCTCGCCTCGCGGAGCCCCCGCCCGATGGGCGGGAACAGCCGTGCGCCCGCGGCGAGCGCGCGGAGCAGATGCTCCTCGGCCGCGTGGAACGCGCGACCCAGGCGCCGCAGCCCCTGCCCGCGGCCGCTGAGCACCTCGGCGGCCGGGACGAGCAGGCTGGGATCGTCCGCGGCCTGGAGGAAGAACCGGAGCGGGAAGGCATCGTCCGCCCGCCCGCGCCTCGGCGGCTCGGCGCCCTCGCTGTCGGGGAGGTCAAGCCGGAAGCAGGCGCGCGGCGCTCCCAGCTCCGCGCCGAGCGCCGGCCGGGCCCAGGCGTCGAGCTCGCCGAGGAGGGCTCGCTCCTGGAACCCCTGGGGGGCGAAGGCCGCGTCGGGGCCGGAGAGCGCGGCGACAAGGCGCCGCTCCCACGACACGTGCGCGTCCTTGCTCCGGCTCGCCCGGGCCGGCGCGACGGGCCCCGTGGCGGCGCGGACGAGCGCGTCAGCCGTCGCGTCCAGGAAAGCCCGGAGGAGCGCTTCCGGGGCCCACACGTCCGCCGCCTCGTCCGTCGCCTTCGGGCGGCCCCGCCGGCGGGCGCCGCTGGAGGGCCGCGCGCCATTCGTCACGGGCACGGCGTGGGCGGCCAGCGGGAAGGTCTTGGCCAGCGCCGCCACCCGTTCTGCATCGTCGGGGAGCGCGAGCGCGACAGCGAAGCGCGCCTCGGTGTCCGCGTCCGCGGGCACGACGCGCGGGACCAGGCGCTCGCGCCCCACGAGGTCCAGCGCCAGCTTCGCCGCCAGGCTCCAGGCGGCCACTGAGGCCGGCGCGCGCTCCATCTCCGCGGTGGTCATCGCCGCCAGCCGGGGCAGGGCGTCGAGCAGGGGGATCGCGACGCCCTCGATCTGGCGCGGCAGCAGCGTCTCGTCCACGAGGCGGGCCCGCGCCGGCTCGCCGCAGGCGGAGAGGGCGGAGGCCCCTGCTCCCGCGCCCCACAGGAACAAGCGCGGCGCCCCACGGGACGGCAGGAAGACGAGATGGGGCGCCACCGCGGCTCCGCTCGCCCAGGCTTCGTTCGGGGGCGTCTCGGTCCCCCGCATCGTTCGCGTCACCAACGCCGCCGCCCTCCTCGGCGTCGAGAACCTGATCCCAGCCTGCGACGGGACAGGCCGGTCACAGGGCCGCGTCCGGCTGACCCATTCCGCCGGGCGGGAGCACGGGCCTGGTATGCCAGATCTCCGCGGCGTATTGCAGGACGGTGCGGTCGCTGGAGAACCGCCCCATGCAGGCGACGTTCAGGATCGCCTTGCGAACCCATCGGTCCTGGTCGCGGTACGTCGCGTCGACGTCCCTCTGGCAGGCGATGTAGGAGGCGTAATCGGCCAGCACCAGGTAGTGGTCGCCGTGCTGGAGCAGCGCGTCCACCACCGGCCTGAAGCGCTCCGGCTCGTCCGGCGAGAAGTAGCCCGAGCCGATCATGTCCAGCGCCTGCTTCAGTTCCGGCTGGGCGTGATAGACGTCCAGCGGGCGGTAGCCGCCGGCGCGCAGCCGCCCGACCTCCTCGGCGGTGAGGCCGAAGATGAAGATGTTGTCCTGTCCCACCTCGTCGCGGATCTCGATGGTGGCGCCGTCCAGCGTGCCGATGGTGAGCGCGCCGTTGAGCGCCAGCTTCATGTTGCCGGTGCCGGACGCCTCGGTGCCGGCGGTGGAGATCTGCTCGGAGAGATCCGCCGCGGGGATGATGTCCTCCGCGGTGGACACGTCGTAATTGGGCATGAACACCACCTTCAGGCGTCCGCCGAGGCGCGGGTCGTGGTTGACGATGTCGGCCACGTCGTTGATCAGCTTGATGATCAGCTTGGCGACGGCGTAGCCGGGCGCCGCCTTGCCGCCGAAGATCACCGTGCGCGCGACGGCGTCCCCCGAGGGGGTGGCGCGGAGGCGGTTGTACAGCGTCACCACGTGCAGCAGGGTGAGCAGCTGCCGCTTGTACTCGTGCATGCGCTTGACGTGCACGTCGAACAGCGAGTCCACGTCGACGTCGAGGCCGAGCCGCCGCCGCACCAGGGCGGCCAGGCGCTCCTTGTTGGCGCGCTTGGCCGCGGCGAATTCGGCGCGAAAGCCGGCATCGTCGGCGAGCGGGACGAGGCGCTTCAGCTGGTCGAGGTCCTTGACCCAGCCGTCGCCGATGCGCGAGGTGATCAGCCCCGCCAACCCGGGATTGGCCTGATTGAGCCAGCGCCGCGGCGTGATGCCATTGGTCACGTTGACGATCTTCCCGGGATACAGGCGGTCGAAGTCGGCGAAGATGGTCCGCTTCATCAAGTCGGTGTGGATCTGCGCCACGCCGTTCACCGTGTGGCTGCCGACAATGGCGAGGTGGGCCATGCGGATGTGCCTGCCGCCGCTCTCGTCCACGATGGACATGCGGCGCAGCAGATCGGGGTCACCGGGATGGTTGTGCATCACGTCCCCGAGGAAGCGCTGATTGATCTCGTAGATGATCTGCAGATGGCGCGGCAAGAGGTCCTCGAGCAGCGCGACCGGCCAGGTCTCGAGCGCCTCCGGCATGAGCGTGTGGTTGGTGTAGGAGAAGGTGCGCACGGTGATGTCCCACGCCGCGTCCCACTCCAGGCGATGCACGTCCAGCAGGACGCGCATCAGCTCGGCGATGGCGATGGACGGGTGGGTGTCGTTCAGCTGGAGCGCGACCTTGTCGGGCAATGCGTCGAAGCTGTCGTGGAATTTCCGGTGGCGGTACAGGATGTCCTGCAATGACGCGCACACGAAGAAGTATTGCTGCTTGAGGCGCAGCTCCCGCCCCATGGCCGTCGTGTCGTTGGGGTAGAGCACCTTGGACAGGTTCTCCGACTCGTTCTTGTCCTGCACCGATCTGATGTAGTTGCCCTCGTTGAAGTAGCGGAGATCGAACTCGCGCGTCGCCTTGGCCGCCCAGAGCCGCATGTTGTTCACGGTGTGGGTGGCGTACCCGGGAATGGGGGTATCGTAGGCCATCGCCATCACGTCATCGGTGTCCACCCAGTGGTGGCGCAGGACGCCCTGGTCGTCGGCGTATTCCAGCACGCGCCCGTGGAACTTGACCGGGTACAGCACCTCCGGGCGCGGGAACTCCCAGGGGTTGCCGTAGCGCAGCCAGTTGTCGGGCTGCTCCACCTGGCGGCCGCCGTCGATGCGCTGGGAGAACATCCCATATTCATAGCGGATGCCGTAGCCGTAGCCGGGCAAGCCGAGCGTCGCCATCGAGTCGAGAACACACGCCGCCAGCCGCCCCAGGCCGCCGTTGCCGAGCGCCGCCTCGTGCTCGATCTCGCGCACCTGCTGCACGTCGAGACCGAGGTCGGCGAGGGCCTGGCGGTATTCCTCGGAGAAGCCCAGATTGAGCAGGCTGTTCATCAGCGTGCGCCCCATGAGGAATTCCATGGACAGGTAATAGACCCGCTTGGCGTCGCGGTGGTAATAGCTGCGCATGGTCTCCATCCAGCGCTGGATGAGGCGGTCGCGCGTCATGTGGGCGGCGGCGTAGAACCAGTCGCGCGTGGTGGCGGTGATGACATCCTTGCCCACCGAATAGACCAGGTGGCTGCCCAGCGAGCGCTTGAGCGAGGCGGCATCGAGGCCGATGTCCCCGCGGTGGACGGCAGCGGGCGTCGAATCGTTCGGCATTTCCTGTTCTCCCCTCGTGGCGCATCACGATGGCGCCCGGCGGGCGCCTGTCCAACTGATACAGCGCGGACGACGAGCCCGTCAAGTCTGTCTGGACCCGCCCGGCCTCCCGGCTCGCCCGCCGGTGTGGGATCCTTCGGTGTTGGGGACTCGCTTCGGTTGTTCCCCCGCTCAGCGTGGTCCGCACTACCCTCTCGGCCTGGAAATGCAGAACACCAGATGATGCGGTCACGGCCGGCGCGGTGACCGGTCGCCGCCGTCCAGACAGCGGGGACAGGCAGCGCCCCCACCGCGGTGGAGGCCCACCTCGTACGTGAGGCCATCGCAGCGGGAGCAGCGCGCGGGCTCTCCCGTCTGGGCGATCGGGTCCCAGCAGAGCGTCAACTCGGCCCGGCCGCGCTTGCCGGCCAGCGTCCCCGTGAACACGACCCGCGGCAGGTAGAGACGCAGGACGCTCAGGAGCGAAACGTCCGCCGACAGCCGGTACTTCGCGCGCAGCTCGGCAAGCCGCCCCTCGCGCTCCCGCCGGATGGCCAGGAGCTTGGAGTCGACCTGGACTCGCTCCGGGCTGTCGGGCGGCAGGGCGGCGCGCGGCTCCTCGCGCTCCCGGATCAGCTCGGCGTAGTAGGCCTGAGCCCGCCCGCTCTCCCGGCCGAGCCGCGACTCGAGCTCCCGGCGCCGGAGCCCCAGCGGGGCGAGGAGCCTCTGCTCGAGCTCGTGCCGCGCGCCGGCGTACGCCTCGCCAGCCGGCCGCTCCGCCATCATGGGCCACGCCTCCAGGGGCTCGGCGACGAGCCCGTGGCGATCGAGCACCTCCCCGAGGCGCCGCAGGAGGCGGCCGTCGGTGAGGGTGACCGCCACCTCCACGAGGTCCTCCTCGCGGGCGTCCGAGAGATACCGGACGCGGAAGAGGAACACGCCCGCCGGGACCCACCACGGGCGGCCGTGTTGCGGCGTCCACGCGCTCTCCAGGAAGCGGTACGCGCGCGCCAGGCGCTCGGCGGTGCTGCGCGACGCGTTCGCGCCCGCGTGCAGGTACGCGCGAGCCACGCGCCCGGAGGCCGTGGCCTGCTGGAGCAGGTGCTCCAGCGCCGGGCTGGCGAACGAGACCAGCTCGGCGTCCGGCGCCTCGTCCATGAGCTCGGGGTCGAAGGCCAGCTGGCGCACGGCCGGCTCTCCCGCGACCGGGTCCGGCCAGAGGACGGTGTAGAGCCCGGGGGCCTGCGGCTCCGCGATGCCGCCCAGAAGCTCGAGTGCCGCGACGGTGAAGGCCTCGACCCCGCCCCGCTCGCTCACGGGCTCGCTCCGGGCGCGAGGGCGTCGCCGAAGAGCCGGTCGTCGAGCGCCTTGGCCTCGAGGTAGCCGAGCTTGGCTGCGAGGAGCTGGTCCCCGAGGGCCTGCATTCGCGTCCGGAACGCCTCCGGGCCCTCGGCCGTGAGCCACAGCTCCGTGACGATCTCCTCGAAGTCCTGATCCGTCGTGAGCTGGCCGAGGATCATGTCGATCTCGCCGATCACCAGCTCGAACATGTCGATCTTGGCATCGAGCACCTCCAGGAGTGTCTCCTCGATCGTCCCCGGGGCGACGAGGTTGAAGACGTGGACGTCGCGGGTCTGGCCCACCCGGGACAGACGCCCGATCCGCTGCTCGATCCGCATCGGGTTCCAGGGGAGATCGTAGTTCACCAGGCCGTGGGCGAACTGGAGATTGCGCCCCTCGCCACCGGCTTCCGTCGAGACCAGGATCCGCGCGGAGCCCTCGAAGGCGCGGACGGCGTCCTCCTTGTCGGCGCGGCGCAGGCCCCCGTGGTACAGGGCGAACGGCTCGCCGGCCTCGCCCAGCAGGCCGGCCAGGTGCTCCTGGGTCGCGCGGAACCGGGTGAAGACCAGGAGCTTGTCCGGCCATGCGCGGAGCAGGCTCAGGAGGGCGCGGCTCTTGGCGTCGTCGACGAGCGCGCGGGCCTGCTCGGAGAAGCGACGCAGGCGGTCCCGGAGCGGCGGGTCCCAGCCTGGCCGGGCGATGAGGCGATCGAGCGTGACGGCGGCCGCCCGGGGGCTCGAGCCCAGCTCCATCTGGAGGGTCTGCGCCATCATCCGGGTGATCTGCCCACCCCGCCGGCAGCCCGCGCGGAGGAACTCCGACAGCTCGGCATACAACGCCTGCTCCGGGGCGCTCGGCTCCACGGTGAGGGTCCGGGCGATCCGGCGCGTGACCGCCACGCTCGTGGTCGCGCGACGGTTCCGGATCATGACGTCGGCCAGCAGGCGGCGCAGCCCCTCCGGGTCCTGGGGCTGTCGCTTGTCGCCCCGGGCGACGTGATCGCGGCGGAACGCCCGCAGGGTCTTGAGCTGACCCGGCTGGAGCAGCGTCACCAGGTTGAACAACTCCTCGAGATCGTTCTGGACCGGCGTCGCGGTGAGGAGGAGGAGGAACGTCCGCCGGAGCCGGTTGACGAACTGCCAGAGGACGGTCCGGGCATTGCGCAGGTGGTGGGCTTCGTCCACGATCACCAGGTCGTACGGGATCTCCTCGATCACCCGGGCGTGCTCCGGCCGCTTGGCGGTGTGAAACGAGGCGACCACGCGCTCGAAGCGCCGCCAGGCCTCCGTGCCCGCCTGCCGGAATGGCTCCGCGTCGTGTGTCACGAAATCGAGGCAGAACTTCCGCCGCAGCTCCTCCTGCCACTGCGTGACGAGGCCGGGCGGCGTCAGGACCAGCACGCGTCGCGCGAGCCGCCGCCGCCACAACTCCGACAGGATGATCCCCGCCTCCACGGTCTTGCCCAGCCCGACCTCGTCGGCCAGCAGGGCGCGCCCCCGCATCCGGTTGAGCGCCGTCTGGACGGCCGCGATCTGGTGCTCGTAGGGAATCACGTCCCTGAGGAACGGCAGCGAGACCAGCTCGTCGAAGCCGGGAGTCAGGGCGATCGCCTGGGCCCAGCGGTTGAGGTCGTAGGCGGGGAGCGGCGCCTCCATCCCGTCGGCGAAGGCCGCCAGGAGCTCGGCGTCGCCCGGATCGAAGCGGACAGAGACGCCGGCGATCTCGCGCGAGGCAATCCCCCAGGTGAGGTCCAGGGACCCCTGGCCCAGCGGCCCCACGCGGAAGCAGGGCGGGTCCGCCTCCTCCACGTGGAGCTCGAGTCGCCGTGCCGCGCCCGTCATCGGGCCGAGGTCCTCCGGAGTCGAGACCTCGAGCAACCCGCGTTCCCCGTCCCACACGGCCGCGGTCGGACGGCCGGCGCTCCCCCGGAGCGTGACCGGGGTCGGCTCCCCGGCCGGCGCGACCAGGTGGCGGAATGCCCCCGTCAGGGGAATGTGCCCCGCCTCCCACGCCGCGCGGGTGACGGGGAGCTCGAACCGGTCTCCGGGGTGAAGGGGCACGGGCCCAGTGTGAGCCCACCGCGCGGTGCCGGCAAGCCGTGGCGAGGTCGCTGCCGTGTTCTGCTCCGGCAGCGGCGCGACCCACGGGGGCCTCGTGTCGCCCGGTCGAGATGTGCCCGCCATCCGGAGGACGGGTGGCGTCGATCTCCCGCATCGCCCGTATTCTCAGCCGGTTGCAGGCTCGTCGGGGCGCACCCGACCTTGCGCTCGGTCGCGGCCAGTTGCGTCCTGTCACGCGAGGTAAGTGACAGTCTCGGTGACAGGGCTCTGACGCGAGGACAGCGCGAGGGGGCGGGGGATCCACTCCGTGCCAGGCGCAGATGAGGGGGGCAGCTCGGGCTCGCTCTGGTATCCTGTCCCCCAAGCCCGAACGCTTGGAGACGAGCAGCGCCGGCAGGTCAGACCCGCGCGCCGGCAGGTGGAGGAGGTGGACGGCATGAAGCGCTACAAGGTGGTGGTCGAGAAGCATCAGGACGGCTACGTGGCCTACCCGCTCGGCTTGAAAGGCGTGGTGGTCGGGCAGGGGGACACCTATGAAGAGGCGCTCGCCGATGTCACGTCTGCCATCCGCTTTCACATCGAGAGCTTCGGGCAGGAGGTGTTCGAGGAGGACTCCCCGGTCCTGGAAGCCTTCGTGGCCGAGGCCGGCCTCTCCCCATAGCGAGCATGGCGAAGTTCCCGACCGACGCGCCCAAGGCCCGGGTCGTGAGAGCTCTCGAACGGCTGGGATTCGCGGTCGTCCGGGAACGCGAGCACATCGCATTGGCCAGACGCAACCCCGACGGGACACTACCATCCTGACCATGCCCAACCACTCGCGGCTCAAGGGCTCGACGCTCCGCACCATCTGCACGCAGGCGGGAATCCCGCGAGAGGAGTTTCTCAAGGCCTACGCCGAGGCGTAAGCCGCATCGAGCTCGGGGGCAACGCTCGTTCCTTCGACCTCACTACCCTAATAGGTCCAGGCTGCGGGACCGAGCGGCGCCTCGTTCAGTATCTTGCGATGGTGCCGCCAGTGCTGCAGGTGTCGGTCCATCAACGACACGAATCGGTCGTTGTGATGCGGCTCGATCAGGTGCGTCAGCTCGTGGACGATGAGGTACTCGAGGCACTGCACGGGTTTCTTGGCGAGTTCGAGGTTCAGCCAGATGCGTCGGGCGTCGACGCTGCACGCGCCCCACTTGGTCTTCATCTTCTTGATGCCCACGGTGGCTGCGCGAACGCCCAGAACCGCTTCCCATTTGGCCAGGAGGGGCGGCACCAGCTCGCGCAGGCGTTCACGATACCAGCGCCACAATACCTGCTCACGTTCCTTCCGCCCGTAGCCGGGACGCACCTGCAGCTCGAGGGCGGCTCGGTTCCGGAGCATGACCCGGCTCGGGCCAGCGTGCTCCACCACCCGCAGCCGGTAGCGCCTCCCCAGGTAGTAGTGGCTCTCCCCGCTGACCATCTCGCGCGCGGTTTGTCGGGGCTGCGCTGCGAACTTCGCCTGCTGCTTCTTGATCCACGCCAGCTTGCCGATCACCGCCAGGCGCACCGCGTCATCGCTGACGCGCGGGGGTGCCGCCACACGGACCCGACCCCTGGGCGGATACACGCCGAGGTGCAGGTGCTTGATGTCCTTGCGGACAATCTGAACCGCCAGGCCACCCACCCGGATCTCGATCCCCTCAGTACTCATCCTGGTTCTTCACCAGCGCGAGGATCCTCTCGACCCGCTCGTCGATCGACTCCGACGGTCGCGTGACGTAGCCGGCCGCCGTTTCTCGCGCAACGCCGGCCCGCGTGGCGTCACCGCCGCCCCCCACGTGACCGCCGGCCGGCTCCAGCGCGACTCGGATCGCATTCTTCACCCGCCTGACCTTGAACTGATTGCTTCGCCAGTCGTCCTGCCGGCTGGCACGCACGGCGGCATCGATCGCCAGGGCCAGCGCCTCGTTCGTGTCGAGGTTGTCGTACAACGCTCGTTTGCCGGGGGTGTTCATCGTCGCGGGATACGCACCGCTTGCTTCCGGGCTCACGACGTGCTTCGTCAGCTCGACGATCCTGCGCAGATACTCCTGGTAGTCGAGCGCCTCCTT
>Ga0154440_1002_pt1 | contig 12471 bp, 13 predicted proteins | sample RifGroC2_FD_115944 | JGI IMG/M metagenome (GOLD analysis project Ga0154440, IMG submission 115944) | Candidatus Rokubacteria bacterium GWC2_70_24
TGCTTCGTTGGCGCCCTCAGCCGCACGCTCAACGTACGGAGAGTACGCCTCGCGTGCGGCCGTCGGGCGCCGCCTCGCATCTGGACCTTTTTGAGCAGCCTGCGTGTGTTTCAACATCCTGCTAGAGAGCCGCCCGGGCGCTGTGCCAGCCGTGGGCGATCAGGATCGGCGAGAGCACCGCGAGGCCCGCCATGAGGGCCACGGGATGGAGCCCGGCCCGGAGCAGCAGGACGATGAGCCCGAACAGGACGAGGTAGCGCAGGCCGAGGCCCAGGACCCAGAGCGGGTGGGCGCGTCCGCCAGCGAACAGGGGCGCCGCGCGCTCGGCGCCCCACGCCAGCCAGCGAAAGCTGGCGACGGAGATGAGGGCGCCGGCGAGGACCCCGAGTGCGCCGGGAAGCCCGGCGACAAGCCCCCCGCCCGCGGCCGCCAGCACGGAGATACCGAGCGCCGTGCGGCTCACGCGCGTCACCAGGTCACGGTCCATCGCGCTCCTGTTTTTCAGCCTGCTTGATTGAACGGAAGAGATCGTGGAATCCAGCGGTGATTCCCACACCCATGCCGATCAGCGTGAGCCACGGGCTTGTCCCGAGCCACCGATCGAGAAAGTACCCTCCCACCGTGGCTCCCGCAGTGGAGACCACGAACGTGATCCCCACGGTCGCGAGCATGCCGAGAGTACGCCAGGGGGAAGGCTCCGAGACCCCCATGTGAAGAAGAACACTATCACAGCGGTTCTGCCGGCACAACTGACTTTCCCCACTTCCCGAGGGCGTTGCCGTTCGCAAATGTCAGCTGCTGCCGCGGCTGGGCGATCAGCACGGACATTTACAGGTGCTGCCCGTAGCGACACGTCAGATCCACTGCGTAGATCCTGCCCCGGCAGGCTCAGCGCAGTCAAGGAAGGAGTGGCGGGGTGCGGCCCCCTGTCACAGGCCATCACTGCCCCTCCTGTGTCCCAGAATTCTGGCTCCGGCCTCGTGGAGAACGACTCATCCGACACGGCCTCGGCACGAGGAACTCGAACCCCACGGCCGGTCACGTTGTACAATCGAGCCCGCACGTATGCAGAGCGAAGGGGTGGCGGCCTCCGTCGTGGCCCTTTCGTCGTTCCCACGATCCATGGGCGAAGAGGAGAACACCGCGTGGCCAAGATCGAGACCGCGATCAGGGAAGCAATCGCCCGGGGTGCGCGACGGCAAGTGCGCCCGGTGGTCCTGTCGCTCCGGCGAGAGGTCTTTCGGCTCCGGCGGAAGGTGGCGCAGCTCCACGGTGCGCTGACGGCTCTGCGTCGGCTGGCCGTGGGCTGGGAGCGAATGATGGCGGCTGCACCACTTATCCCGCCGGTGCCGGAGGAGGCAGCGAAGGCCGCCCGGCTGTCGCCCCGACTCATCCAGAGCTTGAGGAAGCGCCTGGGGCTGAGCCAGACGGCTCTCGCGCGGCTGGTAGGGGTGAGCGCGCCCGCCGTGGCGCACTGGGAGACGGGAGAATCGACTCCCAAGGGGCAGAACCGGGCAGCCCTCGTGGCACTCCGGAAGGTGGGGAAGCGCCAGGTCAAGGCGCTCCTCGCTCGACGCAGGAAAGAGACCGCGTCGCGGACGCCGAAGGCTCGCCTCCGCGTGAAGAAGTCGCGCCGACGGGCGAGGAAGTAGCGGAGCGCCGGCGCCCCGTCAGCCCCGGCTCACCCAGCAGCGTCGGTCCCCCTTGGGAACCCTGGCGGAGGGACCCGAGGTGTCCCGTCATGACGGGCTCATCCTTCTCATCGTCGACGAGGTCCACCACTTCGGCGGGGGCCTCCGCGATGAGGCCCTCGAGATGGCGATGGCGGATGCTCGTCTCGGCCTCACGGCAACGCCCCCGCGCGGCGCCGGCGCAGCGGCCCGCCTCGCGGAGCTCGTGGGACCGACGGTCTTCGAGCTCGCCGTCGGCGACCTTGCCGGGGGGTTTCTCGCCAGCTTCGACACGATCACGGTGTACCTGGACCTTTCTCCCCAGGAAACGCCCGCATACACGACCTTGAGCGCGGCGTTCACCGGCGCCTACGGCGAGTTCCGTCGGGCGGCACCGGACGCCAGCTGGACGGACTCCAGCCAACACGCCGCCCGCACCCCCGAGGGCCGTCCCGTCCTGGCGGCGTGGCGCCAGATGCGACGAATTCTCGCGTTCACGCACGCCAAAGCGCCGCGCCAATCCGACAGCCTCGTCGAGGAATGTTTCGCTCGGGAGTTCCGACACCTCGCGCCGGAGTGGGATGTGGTTCGCGAGCCGGAGCCGATCGCCGCTGACGGCAGGCTGATCTTCCCCGACTTGGCCCTCCAGCTCCGCTCCGACCCGGCGCGCCGGTGGCTCCCGGAGATCGTGGGCTTCTGGACGCCCGACTACGTGGCGCGGAAACTCGCGCTGTCTCGGAGCGCGCGCTTGTCCAACCTGATCCTGTGCATCGACGGGGACCGGAACTGGTCCGAAGCCGATTTGCCGCCTGGGGCCCTGGTCGTCAGGTTTCGGCGCCGGGTGGATGCCGCTGCCGTCCTGCGCCAGGTCGGCTGAGCGGGTCGTCGTCATGGGCTCTTCGCTCTGGTGGCCTGCCCTTCGTCGAGGAGAAGGCCGCCGACCTTTTCTCCCCAGGAAACGCCCGCATACACGACCTTGAGCGCGGCGTTCACCGGCGCCTACGGCGAGTTCCGTCGGGCGGCACCGGACGCCAGCTGGACGGACTCCAGCCAACACGCCGCCCGCACCCCCGAGGGCCGTCCCGTCCTGGCGGCGTGGCGCCAGATGCGACGAATTCTCGCGTTCACGCACGCCAAAGCGCCGCGCCAATCCGACAGCCTCGTCGAGGAATGTTTCGCTCGGGAGTTCCGACACCTCGCGCCGGAGTGGGATGTGGTTCGCGAGCCGGAGCCGATCGCCGCTGACGGCAGGCTGATCTTCCCCGACTTGGCCCTCCAGCTCCGCTCCGACCCGGCGCGCCGGTGGCTCCCGGAGATCGTGGGCTTCTGGACGCCCGACTACGTGGCGCGGAAACTCGCGCTGTCTCGGAGCGCGCGCTTGTCCAACCTGATCCTGTGCATCGACGGGGACCGGAACTGGTCCGAAGCCGATTTGCCGCCTGGGGCCCTGGTCGTCAGGTTTCGGCGCCGGGTGGATGCCGCTGCCGTCCTGCGCCAGGTCGGCTGAGCGGGTCGTCGTCATGGGCTCTTCGCTCTGGTGGCCTGCCCTTCGTCGAGGAGAAGGCCGCCGACCTCGAAGACATGCTCCGCTCGGTGCGCCAGACCCTCACCTCCTGGTGCGCCGACCCATGGGCGTCAGGCGGCGGTGTGCCCGCATATCGGGACGAACCCTTGCTCGAGGTCTTATCAAGAGGTGTGTAGACGAGATCAGGCGGCGGCCTTCTCGTTGCCCCGCTTCTCCCGCAGCCCGTCGACATGCCGGAAACGTCGCGCACGGAAACCGCCCTGAGTGGCCGCGCAATCCGTCAAGCGACGGGAAAGAACCTTTTTCTAAAGGCAAGCAACCCCGCCAGCCCGGAGCCGAAAAGCAGAAGTGTGGCGGGTTCCGGGACTTGGCCGTTCGACCCACCAGCTTGGTCAAAGCCGCCGCTTCCGAACCCGATGGTACCCTCGGTGCCGCAGCCGATAGAGATGCTGTCCGCGATCAACGTCACATTTGCGTCGGCCGACGCGAGTCTGCCGCATTCGATTGTTAGACCGCCGTTGCTGCTGATGAGGGCATTCGCGAGGACATTTCCTGCGAACGTGTCGCCGTCGAGGGTCGCGGCGCTGGCGACAGTCCAATACAGCCCGACACCCGCACCGTCACCTACACCTGTCACGGTAACATCCGAGCCCGCCGCGGTGACGAGCGTGCTCGAAAACCGAAACTTCCAAACCGCGGTGTTGCTGCCCCCCCCCGTCGAGAACGAGGGTTCCCACCAAATTCGAAATTGTCGCGGCGGGAACATCATAGGTGCCCGGGGGGATAGCACCGCCTAGGAAAGTCTGGTACGCGTCCAGGTCTCCAGCGGGAATGGGTGTGCCTGACCCGGCATTCACAGCGAGAATCGCAGCGGTGAGATCAGTCTGAGCCGTCCCCTGATTTCCGGGTTGGAACGTCCCAAATGAGAAACTGAAGTTTCCGGCTGGCGAGGTCGGGGCGGTTGGGTCGGAACCCACATTTCCGCCAATGACGCACGTGGGTACACAGGTTACATCCGAGGCGCCCAGGACCGCGAAGCTCGCCAAATCCGAACCCAGTATTGGCGTGGCGAATCCCTGGGGGGGACTGTAAGCAAGTGCGACGAACAACGGTACTGCCAATTTCATGGCGTTCGTGTTGCTCTCTCCTTGCTGGCGTAGACTTTACGCAAGCTGGTTGAGGCTGCTGGGTTAGCCGCACGATCAAGCGCACTCTGCGCCGTGGCGACCATAACCAAACACGGTGGCTGTTCGCAGTTAAATAAGCATAAAATATGCCGTCAGCGGCCTATCGTTATGATTCAAATACTTGAAAAACGTGCGCGCGCTCTCAAGAGGCACTGTGTAAAGCACCCCGACAGATGACCGCTGCGGATGCTCAGTGGTCCGCCCCTGTACCGCACCCGGTTCTCTTGACAGCCGTGAACGCTCGCACAGGAGTGGTTCCGGGGAATACCCAGATAGCGGCCCCCCTCCTCAGGGTCGATCCTGGAGCCTCTACGGGCCTCGATGAGCGGGGCGAGTCGCGTCGCGAGGCTCATGCCGCCCTCGACGGGGCCGCGGCGCGCCCTTGAGCCGGCGTGCGATGCCCCAGGCGCTCGATGAGCCACTGCGTGTTGTACCGCTCGATGAACTCGGCGATGAGCGCGCGCGCCTGCTCAAGGCTCTCGAAAGGATGGAGGGACACGCACTGCTCCTTGAGCGGGCGCATGAATCGTTCGGCGACCCCGTTGCACTGGGGCTCCCCGACGTAGGACGGCGTGATGGTCTCCGGTATGGTAGTCAAACCGGTGCCCAAAGAGACCGGGGCCGATGTACCCTCCAGCTCGCCCGCTCGTCCTGAATTCGGAGTTCGTGGCAGCGCGGCCCGACTGCCGGCATTCCGTCCCGGGGACGACTTGGCCCCAGTCGATCACGTCCGCGCGCGGGATCACCCCACGCCCTCGTCGGGCTCGACGTCGTCGTTCACGGCCAGGCGCCAGCGGAAGTCCCGGGGAGCACCGGTCATCGGGCGGCCAGGGGTGAGGGGCACGATCTTCGGCGCCCGGGCCGCGACCCACTCAGCGAGCGGCTGCACCGGCTCCGGTCTCCGGACGAGGTCGAACAGATACCCAAGCCGCTGCGCGTAGGCCACCTCGCCCTCCGCGTCGGCCACGCGCACGAGATCGACTCCGTCGAGGCCTTCGGCGAGCTCGGCGAGCACCGTGGCAACGTTGGAGAGGTAGCCGGCGTGCTTGGGGTATCGCACGAGGTCAAACACTAGTCACCGGGCCCGACTCGATGACCTCCTCGACGACTTCGTCGTGGGCCTGGTGGTCGCCGGCGCCTTCGCGCAGGGCCCGGCCGCGGGCTCTTTCACCTCGGCGCCGTCGAGGTGTCCACGCGGCTTCCGCCGACCCTGGGGTTCTTCCGGGACTTCGCGCGGCTCTTCGTCAGCCGCCTGTGCGCCATCGGGGATCTCGAGGAGCGGCGCGACGACGTGAGGGAGGCGATGCGGCTGCGCTCCGGGGCGGCGCGTGCCGATGGCGAGGCGGCCGCGGCACCGGACCGCTCCGGCGACTGGTCCCGGGTGGTCGCGGGGGGCTGGCTGGAAGAGACGCTCGATGGCCTGCGCCGGCCCGAGGGGTTGGCTGCGGCCGGCCCCGGAGCGGCTTGAAGACAACGCTCCGTCCCTATCAGGAGGTCGCCGTCCGCCGGCTCTGGTTCCTCAGCCGCCTCGGCCTGGGCACCTGCCTGGCCGACGACATGGGACTGGGGAAAACCCTGCCATCGCATTGGACCAAGGTCCCATAGGCGGGCGGGATCGCGTGCCCTAGAGTGACGGACAGTGAAGGCCGGGTCGCTCCTCACCGTCCCGTCGTCCCGGTGGCGCGGGGTCTGCCGCAGGCGCCTGCGGGCGCCCACCTCATTCAATCAATGACGTCACGGAGGTCGACATCGCATGGAAGACCTGCTTGCCCAGCTCCGAGGGTCACGGACCGACCTCGCGAGAATCGTCGAGGTCGCATCCCGCACCGAGCTCGGGTACATCGTGGTCCCGGCCGGGGCCGTGCGCGCGTGGGAGGAACGGGAGCCGAGCACCTGGGCCAAGGTTCGGGACTGGCTGACTGCCAAGGGCAAGATCGTCGTGGAGTTCGAGGGCCAGACGCGGACGCCATGGTCCGCCGCGACACCACCGCATCACGGAGGCTCTGACATGGCGTACAAGCTTCCGCCGTTGCGATTCTCCTACGATGCCCTCGAGCCCTACATCGATGCCGAGACGATGGAGCTCCATCACGACAAGCATCACCAGACGTACGTCGACGCCCTGAACAAGGCGATCGAGCCGTACCCGCACCTCGCCGATCTCCCGATCGAGGACCTGCTCCGTCGGCTCGACCAGGTGCCGGAGGCGATCCGGACAGCCGTTCGAAACCACGGTGGCGGCCACGTCAATCATCAGTTCTTCTGGACGGTCCTCGGGCCGACCGGAGGCGGTTCGCCGAGAGGCGCGATCGCCGACGCCATCACGAAAGACTTCGGCTCGTTCGAGCGCTTTCAGTCCCTCTTCACCGACGCGGCGGCGAAGCACTTCGGCTCGGGATGGGCCTTCCTCGTCATGAACCCATCGACGGAACGGATCGAGATCCTGTCGCTGCCCAACCAGGAGAGCGTGCTGTTGCACGGCAAGCCCGGGCTCCTCTGCTGCGATGTCTGGGAGCACGCATACTACCTGAAGTACCGGAACCGACGCCCGGACTACCTCGGTGCGTGGTGGAACGTCGTCGCCTGGGACGTCGTCGACCAGCGGCTCCAGGACTGTCGGGCCGGGCGATCCTCTACCGCGTAGGCCTTGAAGGGCGAAGGGCGCGGACCCGCGGCCCGGCCCGCCCTCGTTGGACCAAGGTCCAATAGGCGGCCCTCCGGTCAGGCTGTTAGCGTGAGGGCGAGGGTAGTGACCAGGAGGGCCCCGCGATGAGCGACGCATGGGCGGAGACGGCAATGGGAAACATCGCCGAGCGGCTGCGCGGGGAGCTGAGCGACGCGGTGAACCGGATCCGCGGTATGGGTGGAGGGCTGGTGTTCGAGGAGTTCCCCGGCGCCCTCGAGGACCATTCCCCGCCGGCGGATCAGATGGATCCGAGTCGAGTGGGCGAGGCACCGGACACGAGCGCGGCGACACGACGCTTGCTCATCGACGAGGCCAACACGCTGGCCGAGGCGCTCGAGCGGCTCCGGCGCCCGGAGCATCAGGCCCGTCGGCTCCAGGCCGGCAAGGCGTTCGACGCTCGCTGATCAGCCAACGGTGAGCGGGAAAAAGCCCACCGGCGAACCGAGCCGCGAGGCTCGGGCCCAGGAGCCGACGCTGGCGAGGAGGCAGTCATGTCGACATACCGAGGACTCCGGTGGCTCGTGGTGCTGCCGGTCTTGGGCCTGGCGGTGGCTCTGGTCGCCTACCCGACCCGGCCAGTCGCGCCAAAGAGCCTGGCGCTGCCGGGCGACGCCCTCGAGCCCATCTACTTCGCCGCGGGGACGACGCATGTCCGCCTGAGCGACACGGCGGTCCTCGACGCCCACGCCGCCTGGCTCACGCGCGACGGAAGCCAGGTCCTCCTGATCGAAGGGCATACGGACGAGTCGGGAGGCCATGGCCTCAGCGCGGCGGTCGGTCGCCAGCGGGCTGAGTCGGCGAAGGCGTATCTGGTGTCCAAGGGGGTCGGCGCGGATCGCATCACGATCCTGTCGCGCGGCGGGGAGCGCCCGACTTGCGCGGACAAGACACCGGCCTGTCGGGCCAACAACCGCCGCGCGACGTTCTCGACGAAGGAGCAGTAGCCGCCGGGTGAAGCCGCCTCCGCGGTCATCCCGCGGCGCTTCCCCGAGCGGCACGGCACCCGTTACAGACGCCCGGTGAGCACCAGGATGATGAGGATCAGCACCACCAGGCCGAGGCCGCCGCTCGGACCATAGCCCCACCGGGTGCTATGGGGCCATCTCGGAAGCGCGCCAACCAGCATCAGGACGACGATCACGATCAGAATGGTCGACAGCATGAGGGTCCCTCCTCTCGCTCTGTCCGGTGACGAGACCACGCTAGCAGCCCCGCAGGAGGGCTGCCTATTGGACCTTGGTCCCACCGTGGCTAGTGGGCGACCGAGGTCACGGGGGCGGCCACGCGGCGCTGATCCGCAGCCGGAGCCCGCAGGCGGTCGGCGAGGCGGACCAGCGTGGGCAGCACGACCAGCGAGGCGGCCAGCGTCATCACGGAGCCGATCACGAGCAGAACGCCCAGGCTCCACACCCCCCGATGATGCGCGACGAGCAAGCTGCCGAAGCCGGCCATCGTCGTGAGGCCGTTGAGCGTCACCCCCATGACGGTGCTGCGGGCCAGCCGTGGTCCACCATGCGCCTGCGATTCGAGGGCCCGGAGGACGATATTCACGCCGTACTCGGCGGCGGAGCCGATGATGAGCGGAAGCGCCCAGACGTTCACCAGATTGAACCTGAGCCCGGTTACCTGCATGATGGCGACCGTCCACAGCACTCCGAGGATCAGCGGCACCAACGCGAGCGCGGTTTCCCGCAGCCGGCGGATCATGAGCCCCGCGATCCCTGCGACGAGGGCGAAGGCGTAGGCGAGTCCTTGCCAGTACGCCCGCTCGACGAGCCGCATCGACTCGTATGCGACGACTGGCTGCCCCGTGACATCCGGATCGACGGTTCGCAATTCCTCCACGAACCGCGTCGCGCCCGGGCGTTCCCAGACGTCCAGCCGGGAGTAGATCTGGAGGAGCAGCCGCCCCTGCTTGCCGATGAACTTCCGCCGCAGCTCGTCCGGCAGATCGCCGAGCGTAACCGGCGCCGGCCTGACGGCGAGCTGGAGCCGCCGCCACTGCTGGGCGAAGTCCTCCGCGACGCGCGTCTGGAACTCGGTGAGCGTGGCCTCGACAGCGCCCCGGTCGCGCGCCTTGAGCCTCGCAAGAAGGGTGGATGTCGCTCGCGCCATGACGAGGATCTCCTGAGGGAGGCCGTCCCCCCTGCTCCGCGCGCGCGCGAGATCCAGCCGGCGCTTCAGGGTGTCGAGTGCCGCGATGAGCCCATCCAGATCGAGCGGGCGTGGAGGACCCACGCGGATGCTGTCCGCCACGGCGGCCAGGCGCTCGAGCAACGCCAGTTTCTCGGCCTGGCGATCCGGCATCACCGAGAGCACGCTCTGGACGTCCGAGACGGAGGCCAGGCGCTCGAACGCCCCCTGCTTCGCCTCGAGCTCCGAGACCGACCCAGCCGTCGCGAGCGCGGCGAACCCGGAGCGGCCCGCGGCGGCGGCGATCTTCCTCTCCCAGACCACGGACTCGGTGCCGTCCGCCTGGAGATTCAACAGGTTGTAATCGAAGCCCACCCGCGGCGCGGCCCACAGCGAGGCTCCGGTCACCAGGACCGCGGCGGTGACGATGGTCTTCGGATAGCGCACGAGCCATTCCAGCGCGGGGACGTGGCGCGGGTCATGCGGTCGCGGCGCGCCCGCGCGGCCGGCGATCGCCACGAGTCGCGGGGTTTTCCGCCAGCGGTCGACCAGCAGCAGGGTCGCGGGAAAGACGGTCAGCATCGCCAGAAACGCGAGAAGGATCGCGGTGCCGGAGATGAACCCGAACTCGCGGATGCCGCGAAACTCGGCGATGGTCAGGATGTAGAAGGTCGCGGCGGCGGTGAGGGCGCCGAGGAGCATGCCGGGGCCGCTTCGCACCGCGGTGCGCTCGAGCGCGTCGGCGAGACTCCGACCGAGCACACGCTCTTCCCGATACCGGAACAGGAAGTAAATGCCGTAGTCGATCCCGATGCCGACGACGACCGAGACGAACATCACCGAGTAGATCGTGAGATGGCCGATGAGCAGCGTGATGGCGCCCATCGACCAGCCGAGGCTCACCGCGAGCACGGCGAGCATCGCGCACGAGGTCACGAGCCGCCGGAACGCGAGCCCGAGCAGACCGAGCGTGAGGACCAGGGCCAGGACACTGGCGACCTGACCATCCCGGGCGGTGGCGCTCAGCTCGTCGGCAAAGAGCGCGGGCACTCCCGTGACGCCGGCCGCGACCGATGGGAACTCCGGGCGGAGACTCGCGATCGCGCGCCGGATGGCGACGATCGCCGCGCGCTCCGCGTTGAAGGTGCGCGGCGCATCCGCGAGATCGATCACGACGTAGAGGAGGCGACCGTCGTCGGAGAAGAAGTAGCCGTCGGTCGTGGGGGCCAGCGCGGGAACCGCGACGAGGGTCGTCCAGGGTGAGCGGTACGTCCCGCCGTCGAGCCGCTCCGACATCTGGGTCAGGAGATCGCGGAGCAGGCGTGTGGGGGCCGGCGTCGCCTCTTCCTCGGCGCCGGGACCGAAGACCCCGGGCAGGAACGTCGCGCCGACGTACTGATTGATGCCGCCAACCAGCCGATCGAGCGTCGGCGTGGCGGCGAAGTCCGCGAGCAGCTCTTCGTGGCTGGCGGTCGTGTCGAGCATGTCGCGCAGCGTGTCGAGCGGCAGGTACAGCAGTCCGCGGGCTTCGAGACGGCGTGGGTCGATCCGATAGCTGATGCGCGCCGTCGCCGCGAGGGCGCCGTCACGGAGGGCGGCGGCGAGGCGGGCCGCGTAGGCCGTGGAGGTCGTGACCGCCGGGCTTTGCACGACCACGACGATGTCTTCGAGCTGGCCGAAGTCCTCGCTATAGGCCTTGTAGAGCGTGGCGTACCGCTGGTGGGACGGGAGCAGGCTGAACTTGGACGTCTCGAGCGTCAGGGAATGCGCCGCGTAGCCGACGCCGAGCGCGGCGACAGCGACCCCCAGACAGACCGTCAGCGCCGGGCGGGCGCAGCAGAGCCGCACCACGCGCTGCAGGAGCCTGCCGGTCAGCGATGGCACAGCCAGCGCCGGTCACCCCGTTCCGGCCTGACGGTCACCGTGCGACCTTTGGTCCGGACGGAGCCGCCGCGGGCACCGAGAATTCAGCCTGGTTCGACTTGAGCGCGAGCTTCGCCACCAGGGCGCCGTACGAGTCGATCCGGATGATCTTGTTGAACTGTGCGCGGTAGTTCGCCACGAGGCTGATCCCGTCGACGTTGAGGTCGTAGACCAGCCAGCGGCCGGCCGTGTTGCGCATCCGGTAGTCGAGCGGCATCTCCCCCCCGTTGCTGAGGAGGAGCGTCGTCCGCACGACGGCCTGATCGTCGGCAACCGTCTCGCCCCGGAAGATCGTCTTCTCGGAGCCGTGCTGGTCCACCCTGGAGATGTACGAGCGCTCGATCAACGCGGTGAAGAGGCGAACGAACTCCCCGCGCTCGGCCGGCGTTCGCTGAGTCCAGTGCGGCCCCAGGGATCGCTTCGCCATCTCGCCGAAGTCGAAGATCTCGCCGGCGACCTTGCTGATGGCGCTCCGGCGCTGGATGACCTTCGTGTCGCCCTCCAGCGCCGGATCCCGGAGAATCGCGAACACCCGGTCGACCCCATCGCGGAGCTGATCGGTGGGCGGGCCTGCCCACACGCCGCCCACCGACCATGGCGCGAGCAGGAGCATCAGTGTCCAGATGACGCGCGCGCGGTACCTGACCATGGGTCCCCTCCTGAGCGGGCATCAGTTGCCACAGCGCCCGCACAAGCACTCTGGGCGCAGGCCCGCGGCCGCGCCATTGGACCTTGGTCCCAGACCATCGGGGGGGGGAGGGGGGGATCAGGACTTCGGGACGATCAGGCCCACACCGTCGGCCAGCCGAACCAGCTCGGCCACGGACCCCGCCCGCATCTTCTCCATGACGCGGGCGCGGTGCACCTTGACCGTCTTCTCGCCGATGGCGAGCACGCCCGCGATCTGCTTGTTCAGCATTCCGGTCACGACGAGGGCGAACACCTGGGCCTCCCGCGGCGTCAGCGTCCTGACACGCTCCTGGATCTCCGCGACGCGGGCCGCGTCGCCCAGATCCCGCACGTCCTTCGCCAGGCACCGCTCGATGGCTGCCAGGAGATCGTTCCCGTCGACCGGCTTGGTGAGCAGATCGACCGCCCCGCCTTTCATCGCCTTGACGCTCATCGGGACGTCGGCGTGGCCGGTGACGAACACGATGGACATTCGCCGCCCCGCCGCCGCCAGCGCCTCCTGCAACTCGAGCCCGTTGAGGCCGGGCATCCGCACGTCCAGCACCAGGCAGCATGGACCGGGGTGCCGTTCGCGCGCCAGGAACTCTCGGGCCGACGCGAACGCCTCGACCCCGTACCCGGCCGACGCCAGCAATCGCTTCAGGCTCTTCCGCACGG
>Ga0154440_1015_pt1 | contig 11742 bp, 10 predicted proteins | sample RifGroC2_FD_115944 | JGI IMG/M metagenome (GOLD analysis project Ga0154440, IMG submission 115944) | Candidatus Rokubacteria bacterium GWC2_70_24
CAAGCCGAGCGGCGTCTCGTTCTTGGCCACCAGGCGCGGGTTGCCGACGCCGCCGGCCCGCGGCTTCACGTCGATGTTCGAGCCGGCGGGCAGCGTCTTCCTGAGCATCTCGGCCATCGTCGCGCCGTACACGTACCAGGCGCTGCCGGTGTCGAGCGTCGAGAAGGCGAGCGTCACGGGCTGCTGGGCCGCGGTCGTTGCCGGCGGGATCAGCAGCGCGAACATGACAGCGAGACACGCGATGCGCTTCATTCGCCGCTCCTTTCCGGTTCCGTCAGGCGCGGAGCGAGAGCCGCGCGCCGAGGGTGTTGGCTTCGTCCAATGGTCCCACGGGCCCGCCGCTCGTCGTGAGCGTGGCCGCGTAGGGCGAGGCGCCGCGCGTCCGGAGCCAGGCCGCGAGCGGCCCCCCCGGCCCGGCCGGCGCCAGGAACTCGAACGCGTGCGGCCCGATCGCGAAGCGGACGCCCGCGGCGTCGAGATCCGGCCGCCGGACGGCCTCGCCGGGCTGCCCGAGCACCGCGCCGTACCAGCCGCGCACCCGGGCGATGTCGTCCACGGCCACGACGACCGTGCCGACGCCCGTCACGCCGTTCGGGTGGCGGCGCTCGCGCGGCACGCGCTCGTCGCGCGGCGTCCGATCCGTGATGACGAACGGCGCGACGCCCCGGTGGGCCCCGCGCGCGAGGGCGAAGGTCCACCGCACCTCGAACCCGTCGGGGCGCTTGCGGTCCCGGTGCTCCGGCTCGCCCATGTCGATCCCCGCGCGCCGGAGCGCGGCGGCGTCGCCCGCGAGGTCGTCGGTCTGCAGGCAGAAGTCCACGAGCCCGCCGCCCTGCTGGAGCGGCGCCCACCACCGGTGATCGGGCCGCGGCTCGTAGAAGGCGATGAGCTCGAGGTAGGCGGTGTCCTGGAACGCGATCAGCGCGTTGTAGGTGCCGATGCCCGTGTGGCGGCCGCCCGGCATCACGGCGAACCCGAGGCCCTGGTAGCTCTTCACCGCCGCCTCGAGGTCGGGGACGGCGATGATCAGGTGGTCGATGGCCGTGAGCATGTTCTAGGGCCCCCCGAACGCCGGCGCCACCTCGTGGAGGAAGCGCGTGAACTGCCCCGCCTGGTCCCAGGAGCTCAGGCGCAGAGCCATGTGGCCGAGCCCCGCGTCGAAGTAGGCGCGGAGCCCCTCGATGCACTGCCGGGGGCTGCCCGCCACCGTCCACTGCTCGACGAACTTCGCGCTGAAGTTCGCCGTGTAGTACGTGTCGAGGAACTTCTTCGACTCCTCGAGCGCCTGCTGGCGGTCCTCGTTGATGTGGAGGTTGTGGTAGAGCGCGCTCCCGAGCTTCGCCGGGTCGCGCCCCTCCTCGCGCGCCATGGCCTGGATGCGCGCGAACTGGGCGCGGAATTCCCGCGGCGACAGCTTGTTGGTCATCCAGCCGTCGGCGTGGCGCGCAACCCGGCGGAACGACCGCTCGATCACGGTCTCGGAGGCGGAGGCGCCGCCCTTCCACGTGAGGCCGGTCGGGTTCGAGGCGATCCAGATCGGGCAGGGATCCTGCACGGGCTTGGGCTCCAGCGTGACGCCGGCAAAGCGGTAGAAGCGGCCCTCGTGGGTCACGTCCTTCTCGTGGAAGAGCTTCCGGAGCACGACGATGCCCTCCTCGAGCCGCCCCACCCGCTCGGCGGAGGCCACCCCCATGACCGCGTGCTCGGCCGCCTGAGCGGCGTTGGCCTCGCTCGGCCCGCCGAGGCACGCGGCGAGCCACGCCCGGCCGTTCGAGAGCACGTCGAGGCTCGCCCACTGATGGGCGAGCATCACCGGGTGCCGGTGGACGAACGTCGCCATGCACCCGACGCCGAGCCGCACGGTCGACGTCGCGGCGGCCAGCGCCGAGAGCAGCGTCACCGATTCGAGCCGCGGCTTGGCCAGCAGGCTGTCGCCCACCCAGACGGCGTCGAAGACGCCCGCGCGCTCGGCCTCCACCGACAGGGCGAGGAGGTCGGTCACCTTGACGGCGCCGAGGACGACGGCGCGGTTGGCGAGGATCAGGCCGAACGAGTGCGCCACGGCGCTCCCTCCCTCTGATACCCGACCTCCGCGTGGGCTCGCACCCTCTTAGCCCGGGCCCCGTCGGAGGAGGAAGCGTTGGGTCTTGCCGGAGGCGGTCTTGGGGACCTTGTCCATGAACTCGATGACGCGGGGGACCTTGTAGGCGGCCAAGTTCTGGCGACAGTATGCGTCCAGATCCTCCGCCGTGGCCTTGCCTCCCGGCTTCAGGACGACGCAGGCCTTCGGGACCTCCCCCTTCGCATCGTCGGGAACGCCCACCACGGCCACGTCCAGCACGGCCGGGTGAGCGTAGATGACGTCCTCCACTTCCTTGGGATAGATGTTGTACCCGCCGCAGATGATCGTGTCCGTGAAGCGGTCCACGATGTAGATGTAGCCCTCGGCGTCCATGTAGGCCACATCCCCGCTGTGGTACCAACCGCCTCGCAGCGCCTCGGCCGTGGCCTCGGGTCTGTTCACGTAGTCCACGGGCAGGTTGGGCCCGCGGAATACCAACTCGCCCCGCTCGCCCGGCGGCACCTCCCGATCCTCGCGATCGACAATCCGCACCTCCACTCCCTCGAGCGCCTTCCCGCACGACCCGTCTGGCCGCTTCCCCTTGGGATCGTTCAGCGTGACGAACGAGTGCGCTTCGGTGATCCCATAGGCGTCGACTAGCGGGACCCCTTGGAGGTGGCGTAATAGGCCTCGATCAGTTCGATGGAGTTCGGCATGTAGCAGGCCACCCGGTCGCCCTTCCGGACGCCCCGGCCCTGCAGACCGCCGGCCAGGCGCGTGCTGCGCTCGTCGAACTCGGCGTAGGTCCGCCGCGTTCCGCCGCAGACGAACAATGTCCTGGGCCCGTAGCGCGCCGCCTGTTGCCGGCTCAGTTCTCCCAGCGGAACCACCAGCGCACTCAGATCGCTCCGCACCCTTCACTCCTCCTTGAGCCGTGAACCGCGTGCCGTGCCCCCCTTCAGCGCCCCAGCCGTGGGGCCTCGAGCGACCCCGGATCACCCCCGCCCACGGGCAGACGGACCGCACGTTGGGCAGGAGCGAGGCCCTCGTCGATCCCCTGGCGGCACAACGAGGGGCACGGGCAGCTTACCCCTTGGCCCCTCCGGGCGACGACCTCCCGCATGGTCATCAGCTTGGCGCCGGGCACCCGCAGATCTTACCAACAATTGACAGGATGGACAGCTGTCAAGTCCAGTCGGCCTGGGCCGGCACCTCCCGTTCTTGAGGATCGAGGCGAACGAGATCTGCATGCGGCGTCCTCCGCTGGCTGTGATTCTGGTGGGCCTTTTCGTTATCGCGCTGGGCGAGACCGCCGGTGCGGTCATGTCGCAGCTGCGTCCGCAGATCTCGGGCTCCGCCGAGGCGCGCATCGCCGCGAACCCCCAGCGCCATGGCCTCGCCGGCTCCGCCGAGTACGACACCGAGGTCATCGCCCGCGCCGTCTACTCCGCCGAGGCGGGTCTGTCTTTCTTTCACACCCACGCGCAAGGTCTGGGCCCCCTCGTGATCTTCGCGAGCACGGTCGCAGCGACCGTCGTCCCGTGGCGGCGGGCCCGCGGCGCCCTCCACACGCTGCTCGCCCTCGGCGGGCTCTTCCCTCTCGGTTACCTCGTGTACTCGGTCGCCGTGCTCGAGCGGGGCCGCGACGCGGGCATCGGGATCGTGGAGCGCTATGTGCTGACGCCGCTCGGCAGCGCCGTCATCGTCGGGCTCGTCGCCCTCGCCGCGTTCATCGCCGCGGAGCGTCGCCGGGGGCGGGCAGCGTGACGGCGCCCGGCTCCGACGCCTGGCGCCGGCCGCCGCTCCCCTCGCTCCTGGCCGCCATTCTCCTCATCGCGTGCGCCGAGGTCGGGGGCGCGGCTATGGTGAAGTTCAAGCTCGAGCTGACGCGGTGGGCGCGCTCCGTCATCCTGGCCCGGCCAGCCACGCACGGGCTGGTCGGCGTGCGCGATGTGGACGAGCAGGTGATCGACGAGGCGATCGTCAAGTTCGATGCCGGCCTCCGGCTGTTCCACCTCCACGCGGAGGGCATGGGGCTCGTCATCATCGCGACGACGATGACGGCGGCGACGCTGGTCCGGTCCGATGGCGTGCGACGGGCGGTGATCGTGCTCCTCAGTGCCGGCGGCGCCGGGTACCCGGTCGGCTATCTCCTCTGGAGCGCGCTCATCCCGTACTACGGCGTCGAGCCCGCCAAGACCATCGCCGAGCGGCTCATCTGGATCCCGTTCGGGGGCGCGACCATCATCGCCGCCTGGTGGCTCACGGTGCTGGTGGCCATGCGCCTGGTGAGGCGGTCGTGAGCATTGCCGTGTCCGCGCGCGCGAACGCCGTGATGATGGCCCTCGCCGTCGCGCTGGCGGGCGGCCCGGCCGCCGCCCATCACGTCGGCGTCTTCGTGCCCCGGGACAACGAGGTGTCGGCGAACTTCAAACAGATCAAGTTCGCGCTGCAGGCGCGCAAGTTCGACGTGGCGCTCCGGCTGTTCGACAACGGGGCGCTGCGCGCCGAGATGCGGGCGCGGGCGGCCGACCTCCCCGCGGGCCTGGAGGCGGCGACGCGCGGGGCCATCGGGGCCGGCGACGTCCCCGCCGCCGAGCGATGGCTCATGGTGTTCTTCGCCGCGCTCGCCCGTGATCTGGCGCGGGAAGCCGATCGGAGGCTCGCCGACCCGGGCGGGTCCGCCGAGGCCCGCGGGGCCGTCGGCCGGAAGTTCCTCGAGGCCATCACGCGCTACTACAGCTGGAACTCGGTCTCCTGCGCCGAGTTCATGCGGACCACGAAGTTCCACAAGTACTACTTCTCGAACCAGCCCGACTCGCGGATGCAGGCCAACGGGCTGGCGAAGTACATCGTCGACAAGATGGGCAAGCGCACCTACATCTTCTACACGGACTACGCGATGGGGCAGTCCGACGGCCGCCAGTTCAAGACCGCGCTCGAGAAGCTGGGGGGCGAGGTGGTGGGGGTCGCGAGGGCGCCGCTGGACACCAAGGACTTCAGCCCGTGGTTCGGCGCCATCAACCAGGCCAACCCCGACGTGCTGTTCGTGGCCTTCGCCGGCACCGACTCGCTCCGCCTCATGACGCAGCTCCACTCCTTCGGCATGACCAAGAAGTACAAGCTGGCGGGCATCGACTGCTTCCTCCTTCAACAGGATTTGCCGGCGATCGCCGAGCCCATGGAGGGCTTCATCCAGCTCGCGCATTTCTCTGCCTACAACCCCGACAAGAGCATGCAGGCGTTCAACGCCAAGTTCAAGAAGCGCTTCGGCCTCCTCGGCGTGATGAACTTCGCGCACGGGGAGTTCTACATGTTCGGCGCCTACGCGGGGATCGCCGTGGTCGGGGTGACGCAGTCGTTCTGGGTCGCCCTGATCGCGGCGCCGCTCCTCGTCGCCGCCATCGGCGCCGTCACCGAGGTCGCCGCCCTCCGCCCCCTCTACCGGCGCGAGCCGCTCTACGGGCTCGTCATGACCTTCGGCCTCGTGCTGGCCTTCCGGGAGGGCGCACGCCAGCTCTTCGGCGGCAACATGCGCCGGATCCTGCCCCCCATCGAGGGCTCGATCCCGCTGCTCGGCATGACCTATCCAAGGTACCGGCTCTTCCTGCTCGCCTTCTCCTCGCTCCTGCTCCTCGCCATCTGGCTCTTCTTCACGCGAACGCGCGCCGGGATCATCGTCCGCGCCGCCGTCCAGGACGCCGAGATGCTCGACGGCCTCGGCGTCAATGTGCCGCGTGTGTTCACGCTGACCTTTGCCGGCTCCGCGGCCCTGGCCGCCCTCGCCGGGCTCCTGCTGGCGCCGGTGTTCACGGTGTACCCGCAGATGGGGGGCGAGATGATCCTGCTGGCGTTCATCGTGGTGATCCTGGGCGGGATGGGCTCCATGGGCGGCTCGGTGGTCGCCGCCTTCGTGATCGGCATCACCCAGAGCCTCCTGACGCTCTGGATGAACCCGCAGCGCGTGGCCATCGCCATCTTCGGCATCATGATCGTGGTCCTGATCGTCCGGCCGCGCGGTTTCTTCGGGCGCGAAGGCGTCCTTGAGTAAGGCCGTCTCCTGGCGGGTGGCTCTGGTCTTCGGTGCGCTCGCGGCGCTCCCGCTGACGCCGTGGATGTCCAAGTACTACATGCTCCTCGCCTTCGACGCCCTTCTCTTCGGCGCCGTCGCCATGAGCCTCGACCTCCTGATGGGCTACACGGGCCTGGTGTCATTCGGGCACGCCGCCTTCTTTGGCCTCGGCGCCTACTCGACGGCGGTGCTGCTCGAGCGCGGCGTCCTCTCGCTCTGGCTCTGCCTCGGCCTCGCCGTCGTCGTGGTCGGGGCCTATGCCCTCACGGTCAGCTACTTCGCCACCACCCGCCGCGGCATCTACTTCGCGCTCCTGACGCTGATCTTCGCCGAGGTGGTCTACACGTTCTTCCGCTACACACAGACCTTCGGGGGCTCCGACGGCATCCAGGGCTTGCCGGCGGCGCAGCTCCTGCCCGGCGTCGCCATCGACACGCCCGTGCGGATCTACTACCTCGTGGTCGCCTACCTCCTGCTCGCCTACCTCGCCTGCCGCGTGCTCGTTTGGTCGCATTTCGGCCGGGTGCTCGTGGCCATCCGCGAGAACGAGGACCGCGCCCGCTTCCTCGGCTACAACGTGCAACGCTACAAGATGGGGGTCTGCCTGATCTCGGCGATCCTGACCGGCCTCGCGGGCGCGCTCTACCCGGGGCGCGCGGCCTATGCCACGCCCGACCTCCTCCACTGGAGCATCTCGGGCGAGTTCATCATCATGGTCATGATCGGCGGCCTCGGGACCCTGGTGGGCCCGATCATCGGCGGCGCCTTCTTCATCCTGCTCCAGGAGAAGGTGTCGTCGTACGTCGAGTGGTACTCCATCATCGTCGGGCTGGTGCTGGTCCTGATCGTGCTCTTCGCGCCCCGGGGGCTCCTGAGCTTCCGCCGCGCCCCGCGCGGGCGGCCCGGTGGGGAGGCCGCCTGATGGAGGACGGGGTGCTGCTCGAGGTCGAGAGCGTGTCGAAGAGCTTCGGCGCGCTGGCCGCTCTGGCCCGGGTGAGCCTCACCGTGAGGGCGGGGGAGGTGTTCTCCGTCATCGGTCCCAATGGCGCCGGCAAGTCGACGCTCTTCAACGTCGTCGCCGGCCTCTACGCCCCCACCGCCGGCCGTGTCGTGCTCCAGGGCGAGGAGATCACGGGCCTCGGCCCCGAGGTCATCAACCACCGAGGCCTGGCCAAGACCTTCCAGATCACGAACATCTTCCCTGGCATCTCCGTGTACGACAATGTGCGCGTGGCCGCGCAGTCGCGGGTGCCGCTCTCCGGCCGTCTGCCGTCGCTCTGGCGGCGGCCGGACGTCGACGGGCCCGTCATGGAGCTCCTGGCCGCCTTCGGCCTCACCGGACGGCGGCACGAGCTGGCGCAGCACCTCTCCCACGGCGAGCAGCGCTATCTGGAGATCTGTCTCGCGCTCGCGACCGATCCCACGCTGCTCCTCCTCGACGAGCCGACGGCGGGGATGACGCCGGGGGAGACCAAGGGGGCGACGGCGCTGATCCGGCAGATCGCGCGGAGCCGGGGCCTCACCGTGCTCCTGATCGAGCACGACATGAGCGTCGTCATGGGAATCTCCGACCGGATCGCCGTCCTCCACTTCGGCGAGAAGATCGCCGAGGGCCCGCCGGAGGCGATCCGGAGCGACCCGCAGGTGATCGACGCCTATCTGGGCGGCGCCGAGGACTGAGGATATGCTCCGGGTCCGGGACCTTCACGCGGGCTACGGCGCCACGCCCATCCTCTTCGGCGTGTCCCTCGAGGTCGCGATGGCTTGACACGCCAGGGGTCTTCTTCTACCCTCGGCGCTGCGATGCTGCAGCCGGATGCGCACCGACATCCCTGATGGCCTCCCGCTACCTCGAGCCCGAGATCGAGCGGCGATCGCGCGCCGCGATGACGCGCTGGCAATCCGAGCGCCTGCGCGCGCAAGTGCGCCATGCCGCGGCCCACAGCCCGTTCTACCGCCGCAAGTTCAGGGCCGCGGGCGTCAGCCCCGCGCGCATCCGGACACTCGACGACCTCCGGAATCTGCCCTTCACCACCAAGGATGAGCTGAAGGAGAACCAGGCGGCCGCGCCGCCCTGGGGCGACGTGCTCGCGGTCCCGCTGGCCGAAGTTCTGAGAGTGCACCTGACCTCGGCGACGACGGGGCGCCCGCTCGCGTTCCTCGACACGCGCGAGGACTGGTACGGCTTCTATCACTCCTACGCGCGCTCGCTCTACGCCTATGGCGTCCGGAAGGCCGACATGGTGATGGCGGCCTTCTCCTACGGGCCGTGGATAGGCTACTGGAGCGGCTTCTATGCGGCGCAGGACCTGGGCTGCCTCGTGTTCCCGGTGGGCGGGCTGTCGACCGACCAGCGCATCGACGCGCTCCTGACGTATCCGATCACGGTGCTCGGCTGCACGCCGTCCTACGCCCTCTTCCTCGCCGAGCACGCGGCGAAGAAGGGGATCGACCTGGCCAAGGACACCAGGATCCGCATCACGTGGCATACGGGCGAGCCGGGCGCCGCGATTCCGGCGACCAAGGCCAGGATCGAGGCGGCTTTTGGGGCCGAGGCCTACGACTTGCCCGGGCTCACGGAGATCGCCGCCTGGGGCTTCGAATGCGACGCGCGCGCGGGCCTCACGCATGTGCACGAGGACTACTGCTATCCCGAGGTGCTGGACGAGCAGGACCGGCCGGTGGGGCCGGGCGGGCGGGGGGAGCTGGTCTTCACCAGCCTCTACAGGAAGGCCATGCCCCTCATCCGCTACCGCACGCGCGATATCGTGCAGGTCGCCGACCGCAAGTGCCCCTGCGGGCGCACGCTCATCGCCTTCGAGGGTGGGGTGCACGCCCGCCTCGACGACATGAAGAAGGTCCGCGGGATCATCGTCTATCCGCGGCGGATCGAGGAGCTGGTGCGGCCGCATGCCGCGGTGGACGAGTTCCAGGTCGTCTTCCGGCGTCACGAGGGGCTCGACGATATCCTGGTCCGCATCGACCCCTCGGCCTCGCTCTCGCTGGCGGAGCGCGACGGGCTGCGCGCCAGGCTGGCCGACGATCTTCGCACGGGGCTGGGCATTCGCGTCACGGTGGAGATGGCCGAGCCCGGGGCGCTCCCGCGCTGGGACCACAAGGCCAGGCGCGTGAGCGACGAGCGCACCGAAGTGCCCTTCTAGTGCCGGGCCAAGTAACTTCGCCAGGGCTCGCTCACGCTCGCCTGATTTCCGTGTCCGCTCGCCTGGCCTGCGGCTGCGGCTCGCCAGGCCATGTTCTCGGTCGGCGCGGGCGCTCAACGTACAGGGAGTACGCCTCGCGCCCGCGCCTCCCTCGGGCCTCGTCTGGCTCGTTCCTTGGCCCGGCACCGTGCGGGAACATGCCTGGAGTGGGCGACATTCGTTGGACGTGCACTGGCGACGCGCGGCGCCGACCCGCCACCCCTGTCACAGGAGGTCTCGTCTCGTGAAAGCGGCATTCTTCAAGGAGCACGGCGGAGCGGAGAAGATCCTCTACGACGACTATCGCGACCCCGTGGCGGAGGCGGGCGAGGTGGTCGTGCGGGTGCGGGCCTGCGCTCTCAACCAGGTCGACATGCTGCTGCTCGACGGCCGCTTCCCGCCGCCCGAGGGGCTGCCCCACGTCAATGGCTGCGAGGTCACGGGCACCGTGGAGGCCGTCGGCGCCGGGGTGAAGGGGCTCGCGCCCGGCCAGCGAGCGATCATCTTCCCCGGCTTCTCGTGCGGGCGCTGCGAGTACTGCCTGCGCGGCGCCCGCACGGTGTGCGTGCGCTACGGCTATCTCGGCGCCCACAAGGACGGCGGCTACGCCGAGCTGGTCAAGGCGCCCGCGGCCAATATTCTGCCCTTGCCCGAGGCGATCTCCTTCGAGGCGGGGGCGGCGGTGCCGATGGCGATGCTGACTTCGTGGCATGCGTTGATCGCCCAGGCGGGATGCCGGCCGGGCCAGAGGGTGCTCGTGCAGGCGGCGGGAAGCGGCGTCGGCAGCGCGGCCATCCAGATCGCCCGCCTCTGCGGCGCGCGCGTGATCGCGACGGTGGGGTCCGACGACAAGATCGACTTCGCCCGCTCGCTGGGCGCCGAGCACGTGGTGAACTACCGAACGCAGGACTTCGTCGCAGAGACGAAGCGCTGGAGCGGCAAGCGCGGCGTCGACGTGGTGATCGAGCACATCGGCGGCGAGACCTTCGAGCGGAGCGTCTATGCCCTGGCCCGGCTGGGCACCCTCGTCTCCATCGGCTCCCACGACACGCACTGGGGCCGCCTGGACCTGCGCCACGTCTACTCCAAGAACCTCAGGATCCTCGGCACCAATCTGGGCTCCCTCACGGAGCTGGAGACCGTGCTCGAGCACCTGGTGGACGGCCGGCTGAGGCCGGTCGTCGATCGCGTGTTCCCGCTGACGGACGCGCGGGCCGCCGTGCAGCACGTGCTCGACCGGAAGAACAGGGGCAAGGTGCTCGTCGTCCCGTGACTCTCGCCCAGCTCCTTGATCGCGCGGCGCTGCGACACCCGGAGGCTTTGGCCGTCGTGGACGGCGCGCGCCGGGTGACCTACGCGGGGCTCGCCAGCCAGGCGGCGGCGCTGGGCCGCGGCTTCGCGGGGCTGGGTGTCGGCAAGGGCGACCGCGTGCTCATCGCGCTCAAGAACCGCCTCGAGCACGTGCTGGCGTACTGGGCGCTGCAGACCATCGGGGGGGTGCCGGTGCCGGCGAACTTCAGGCTCGCGGGGGGCGAGCTCCGCTATGTCCTCGAGGACTCAGGCGCCCGCGTTGCGCTCTTCGAGCCGGTGACGGCGGCGGCCATGCTCGAGGCGGCGCGGGGATGGCAGGGGCGCCTCGTCTTCGCCGGGGAGGAGGCGCCCGGGGGGACGCTGGCGTTCGCCGAGGTGCTGGCGTCGGGGGCGGGGCCCGCCGCGGGCCTCTCGCCCGTGGCGGAGGGCGATCTCTCCCTCATCCTTTACACCTCGGGGACGACGGGACGGCCCAAAGGCGTGCCGCGCACCCACCGGACCCACCACGCGGGCGCGCTCGCGCATGTGATCCAGTGCGGCTACCAGTGGGGCGAGCGCACGCTCGGCGTCATGCCGCTCTACCACACCATGGGGATCCACTCGCTGACGAGCATGGCCGCGGTGAACGGCTGCTTCGTCTGCCAGGCGGACTGGAGCGCGGGCGCGGCGCTCTCGCTGGTCGAGGCCGAGCGGCTCACCGCGCTCTACCTCATCCCCACGCTCTACCACGACCTGGTGCACTCCCCGGCGTTCAGGCCGGAGCGGGTCGCATCGGTGAGGAAGCTCGCCTATGCGGGCGCGCCCATGCTGGCCGCGCTCACCGAGGCCTGCCTGAACGCCTTCCACCCCGAGATCTTCGTGAACCATTACGGGTCCACGGAGATCTACACGTTCTCGGTCTTCCCGGACGTCCACACCAAGCCCGGCTGCGCCGGCCGCCCCGGGATCCACTCGAGGCTGCGCGTGGTCCCGGCGAGCACGGAGCGGCGCGCCGGGCCCGACGAGACCGTGCCTCCCGGCGAGAAGGGCGAGATCATCGCCAGCCTGGACTCCGAGGAGGCCTTCGCCGGCTACTGGAATCGCCCGGACGCGGATGC
>Ga0154440_1136_pt1 | contig 11388 bp, 8 predicted proteins | sample RifGroC2_FD_115944 | JGI IMG/M metagenome (GOLD analysis project Ga0154440, IMG submission 115944) | Candidatus Rokubacteria bacterium GWC2_70_24
CACCGATTCGGCGATGAGCCGGCCGGCCGCCTTGAGCCGATCGTAGAGCGGCGTCTTGGGCACGGCATTGAGCATCCCGGTCATGGAGATGGGGATGCGGGCGGCCTGGATGAAGCGGAACTGCTCCTCGAAGATCTCCGCGTCGTCGCTGTCGAATCCCACGATCATCCCGGCCATGACCTCGATGCCGGCGGCCTGGATGCGGTGGACCGAGGTGAGGATGTCCTCCCGCATGTTCTGCGTCTTCCCGGTGGACTCCAGGCTCGCCTTCCGCGGCGACTCGATGCCCACGAAGATGGTCGAGAAGTCGGCCCGCTTCATGAGCGCCAGGAGCTCGTCGTCCTGGGCCACGTTGAGGGACACCTCGGTCATGAACTCGACGGGGTAGCCGTGGGCCTCCTGCCACTCGGCCAGTGCCAGCAGCAGCTTCTTGGCTTCCTTCTTGTTGCCGATGAAGTTGTCGTCCACCACGAAGATGTTCCGCACGCCGAGCCGGTGGATCTCCGCCACCTCGGCCATGACCTGCTCCACCGACTTGGTGCGCGGGCGGCGGCCGTACATGACGATGATGTCGCAGAAGTCGCAGTTGAAGGGGCAGCCGCGGGCGAACTGGATGGCCATGCTGCGGTAGCGCCCGATCTTGAGGAGGTCGAAGCGCGGCAGCGGCGAGTCCAGCATGCTGGGCTTCTCCTCCTGCCGGTACTCCGCCTGCCACGAGCCGGCCTCGTACTCCCGGACGAACTGCGGCCAGGTGTACTCGGCCTCGTCCACGAAGAGCACGTCCACCCGCCCGCGCAGCTCCTCCGGGCACAGGGAGGCGAAGGGCCCGCCCGCCACCACGAACTTCCCGCGGCGCCGGAGCTCTTCGATGATCTGGAACATCCGCGTCTTGTGAACCACGTAGCCTGTGATCCCGACGATGTCGGCGTCGGTGTCGAAGTCGATGGACTCGACGTTCTCGTCGCAGAGGACGATCTCGTGCCCCGCAGGCGTGAGCGCCGCCACCGTGGGGAGCGAGAGGTTGGGGAACGCGCAGCGCTTGCCGATGCTGGGCAGGATGCGGTCGAAGGTCCAGAAGGACTCGGGATTCCTTGGCGCGATCAGGTAGATCTTCACGTCGGTGTCGTGACCCCGCCGCGCCGGGAGAGCCCAGGGCTGCTGAGGTCGCGCGAATCATACCCGACCCCCCGCCCCAACGCAATACCTTGCGCGCCGTAACGCGCGCCTTGCTCGCCCCCGGGCTCCGGTCACGAGTCGTCCTGACCAAGGCTGACCGGAACTGGGATCGCGTGACCTAAGGCGCGCCAAGTGAGGGGCCGGCGGGGGCGGGCGGGCAACAGCCCGGGTGCCCGCCCCGGGTCATAGATGATCTGGCTCATAACGCCCGGCGCACCGACCCCGTCACACTGATCCGTGGAGGGCTTCGGTCACGCGACGGACGCGGAAGAGATGATGAGTCTACCGGTGAGGAGGTCCCGAGCGGTCATGTTGATCTCATGGTGAGCGCGCTGTTCTCGCATCGGCTCTTCGCGCCGTCCCTGGTCCTGGGCATCTTCGGCCTTGGAGCCCTGACGGTGGCCTTCCTGCTCTTGGGTCCGGGTATGGCGCCGTGGGCAGACACGCTCCTCATCGCGTGCTTCGGCTGGAACGCCGAGACCCGACACTATCGCCTCGACTCCCTCATCCTGACGCTGCTGCAGCCGCCGCTCTTCGTCGCGGTCGTCTATTTCTTCTACCCCGACGAGCTGCGGGCATTCCTCCGCTCCCGCGCCGGACGCGTCCTCGCCGGAACCACGCCGGCGCTCTTCCTCGCGCTCGCCGCCTCGCTGCTTGCCACCAGCGAGATCTCGGCCTCGGGTGGGGCGCCGGCCCCGGCGGGGCTGGCAGCGCCGCTGCGCCAGGGCGGCCCGGCGCCCGCGTTCTCGCTGACCGACCATCGGGGGGTTGCGGTCTCGCTCGAGAGCTTCAAGGGCCGCCCCGTGGCCATGACCTTCGTCTACGCGAACTGCCACGCCACCTGCCCGATCCTCATCCGGCGCCTCAAGGCCATCGAGGCAAGAACGACGCCCGGCGCGGCCGCCTTCGTGGCCGTGAGCCTCGACCCGGAGCGCGACACGCCCGGCGCCCTCGCCCACGCGGCCCACCAGTGGGAAGTCGGGGAGCGGTGGCACCTGCTCAGCGGCCCGCCCGAGGCCGTGCGCGCGGTCCTCCGCGCCTATGGCGTCCAGTGGGCGCCGCTGCCCGAGGGCGAGATCGCCCACGAGAATCGCGTGCTCCTCATCGACGCGCGGGGACGGCTGGCATTCACGTACCGGGGACTCGCTCATTCCGAGGACCGTCAGGCGGCCGACCTTGCTCGGCTCGCGAAAGAGCAGGGCTAGGCCCGTGTACTCTCCCGGATCGCGAGAGCCCGCCGCGGCGGGCCCCGCGGAGGATGCGCCCACGCCGCGGCCGCGCCCGGCGCCGCCGCCGCCCTTCACCATCTTTCCCGCTCCCAGCCGGCCCACGGAACCCCGCCACCGCCGCGGGCTCGCCGCGGTGGGTGTGGCCTATCAGTGGGTCGAGGTATTGCTGGACCGCCTGGTCTCGGCGCCGCTGAACCCGCTCTATCACAGCGGGACCATCGCAGTGTTCTCGCTGGCGGTGGCGCTCGTGACCGGCATCTATCTCTTCCTCTTCTACCGGGTCGGCACGGATGCCGCGCATCAGTCCATCGAGGGCATCATGGCGCACCCCCTGGGGATCGGGTCGCTGATGCGCTCGCTCCACCGTTATTCCTCGGATGCGGCCATGCTCGCGGCTGCGCTCCACGGGCTCAAGATGTTCCTCAACGACCGATTCTGGGGCGCGCGGTGGATCGGCTGGGTCACGGGGCTCACCCTGCTGGCGCTCGTCTGGGTCACGGGCGCCACGGGCTACTGGCTCGTGTGGGACACGCAGGCCCAGGTGTTCTCCGTGAGCTCGGCGAAGCTCCTCGACGTGCTGCCGGTCTTCGGCGAGCCGCTGATCCGCACCTTCCTCGAGGCGGGCCGCATCCAGAACTTCCTCTTCTTCGTGGTCCTCTTCATCCACATCACCATCCCGATCCTGCTCGGGGCGGCCTACTGGATGCACGTCATGCGCCTCTCCCGCGCGCGCTTCATGCCGCCGCGCGTGGTCCTGTGGGTGACGGGCGCCGCGCTCGTGATCGCCAGCGTGCTCCGGCCGGCGTTCTCGGGCCCGCCCGCCGATCTCGGGCGGTTGCCCGGCATCGTCCCGGTGGACTGGTTCTACTTCTTCTACTTCCCGCTGACGCGGCTCGATCCGCTCTGGGGCTGGGGGATCCTCGGTGTCACGGGCGCCGTCACGCTCGCCGTGCCGTGGGTGCTGCGCGGGGCCGCGCCCGCGCGCGCCAGGGTGGAGAACCTCGCCTGCACCGGCTGCACCCGCTGCTGGAAGGACTGCCCCTACGAGGCCATCATGATGGTGCCGCGTCCCGACGACGGCGGGCGATACAAGCAGCTCGCCGTGGTGAACCCCGCCAAGTGCGTGGGCTGCGGCATCTGCGTGGGCGCCTGCGACTCCGCCGGCATCCTCCTCGGCGACCAGCCCGTGAGCCTGCTGGGCCAGGCCGTCACGGGACGGCTCCGCGGGGTGGCCGCGGCCTCGGGCGGCCAGGCCCCGGTGCTCGTCTACACCTGTCGGCTCATGCGCGGGCTCCAGGGCCGGCTCAAGGCCGACGGGACCCTCGAGGGACTCCCGGGCGTCACGGTCATGGGCCTCCCGTGCGTGGGCACGCTCCACCCCGACATGATCACCAAGTCCCTCGAGGCCGGCGCGCGCGGCATCTTCGTGGCCGGCTGCGTCCCCGAGGACTGCCCGTACCGCGAGGGCAGCCTCTGGCTCGCCGAGCGCCTCCAGGGGCAGCGTCTGCCCTCCCTCAGGACGCTGCCCGAGGGGCGCCTGCGGGTGCGCTGGTACTCCCCCGTGGAGGTGGGACGCTTCCTCGCCGAGCTGCGCGCCTTCCAGCGCGAGCTCCCCGCCGCCGATGGGACGCCCGCGGACCGAGGCGGTCAAGGCATGACCGGGCCCGTCTTCGAGCTCCGCCGCCCGCCCCTGGCCCGTCTCGCGGGCTTCGCGCTCCTGCTCACCGCCGTCTCCTGGGGGCTTGGCGCCTTCGCCGCCTTCCCCTGGACCGCCTCCGACCCGCGGAGCGCGGTGGTCCGCGTGGCCCTGAAACACGTGGCCTCGTTCGAGCACGAGGTGGCCGAGAAGTCGAAGGAGGAACTGGACAAGCTCCCCCGGCACATGCGCCCCCAGAGCCAGGAGCGCTCGCGCACCGGGCGGCGTGTCCAGAGTGTGCTGACCGTGACGGTGGATGGACAGCGGATCCTCCGGAAGAGCTACTCGCCCGGCGGCCTGCGCGGCGACGGTCCCACCTTCGCGTACGAGGAGGTGCCCGTCACGCCCGGCCGGCACCGGCTGGAGGTCACGCTCGCCGACGGGCACGCCGACCGGGCCGCCCTCACGCCGCGCCGCTGGACGATCGAGCAGGATCTGGAGATCCGGGCGGGCCAGGCGCCGCTCATCGAGTTCTCGGAAGACGCAGGCCTCCGGCTTCGCTAGCCCATGTTTCCCTGGCCTGCTCGTCGCGGGCGCGGGCCAGCGGCTGGGCGACCGCCCGCGGAAGGTCGAACCAGCGCAGCCGGTCTCTCAGCCTCACGACCTCGCCGATCACTGCCACGACGGGGGGCTCGAGCCCGGCGACCTTCTCGATAATGTCTCCCAGGCTGCCGGTGATGGTCTCCTGGGCCTCCGTGGTCCCCCAGCGGATGAGGGCCACGGGGGTCTCGGGGGGACGGCCGTGGGCCAGGAGCCTCGGGACGATCCGGGGGAGGGTCGTCGCCGCCATCAGGACGACCAGGGTGTCCACGCCGGTCGCCAGCCGTTCCCACTCCACGTGAAACTCCCCGCTGGAACTTACCTCGTGGCCGGTGATGACGGCAAAAGAAGAGGCGAGCCCGCGGTGGGTGACCGGGATGCCGGCGTAGGCCGGGACCGCGACGGCCGAGCTGACGCCCGGCACGACCTCGAAGGGGATCCCCGCCTCCGCCAGCGCCTCGGCCTCCTCGCCGCCCCGGCCGAAGACGAAGGGGTCGCCTCCCTTCAGCCTGACCACCCGCCGGCCGGCTCGGGCGTGAGTGATGAGGAGGGTGTTGATCTGCCCCTGGGGGAGGCTGTGGATGCCTGCGAGCTTGCCGGCGAAGATGCTGAGGGCCTGGGGAGGAGCCTCGTCGAGCAGCCGCGGATTCACCAGGCGGTCGTACACGACCACGTCCGCCTTCCGCAGCAGCTCCAGGCCGCGGACCGTCATGAGCCCCGGATCCCCGGGACCCGCGCCGACCAGGTACACCGCGCCGGCGCTCATTTGTAGCGGGGTCCGCGAGGCCGGCGTGGACCGTGGGTGGCCTGAGACAGGCGCGCGTCGCTCACTGCTCCGCCTCGAGCCGGTCCAGAAGGTGGGCCTTTGCCTCCTCCCGCTTTCCCCCGGCAACGAGCCGGCGGAGGTCCGCGTCCAGGGCCCGGCGCCACGCCGCCCCGTCGGGGACGCTCGCGCGCTGGCGCAGCTCGCGCCTGACCTCCGCCACGACCTCGGCAAGCACCGCGTAGTCCTCGGTGAAGTGGGCTTCGAGCTCCTCCCGGATCGCCCGGGTAAGCGCCGGGCTCGAGCCCCCCGTCGCCACCGCCACCACGAGCTCGCCGCGCCGGACTACCGCGGGCAGGATGAAGTCGCACTGCGCGGGGTCATCCACGGCGTTGACCAGAACGCCCCGCTCGCCCCCCTCCCGGGCGACGGCCGCGTTCACCTCGCGATCGCCGGTGGCGATGAAGGCGAACCGGCACCCGGCCAGATCGCCGGGCGCGTACTCCCGCGCCACGTGGCGGACCTTCCCCGCCCTGGCCAGCGCCGCCAGGGGCGCGGACAGCGCGGGGCTGATGAGCGTCACCGCCGCTCCGACGCCGAGAAGGCCCTCGACCTTGCGCTCCGCAACGGCGCCCCCGCCGATCACGACACAGGGCCGATGCGCCATCTCCAGGAAGATCGGGTAGTAGCCCATGGACAGGCGTCAGCCGGGCGTGTCCGCGCGGGGCGCCGCCCCTCCGGCGGATGCCCTTGGCTTCAGGGCATCCTTCCCGAGGGCCTCTCGCACCACCTGATCCTTCAGGACCAGCTCCCTCAGGGTGGTGCGCTCCAGGATGTCGCCGATCCAGGGGCGGATCTCCTTCCACTGACAGTGCACCGGGCACGGGTTCGTCACGTCACACTCGCTCCCCCAGAAGAAGCACTGGTTGGTCACCTGCGGGCCCTCGATGGCCTCCAGGATCTCCCGCAGCTGGATCTGCTCGGGAGACCTGGACAGACAGTATCCTCGAGTGGACCCGCGGTGGACCTTGACCAGCCCGTGCTGGACGAACTTCGGGAAGATCTTCGCCAGGAAGCTTTGAGGCAGTCCGGCGTGGGACGCGATCTCCCTCAGGCCGATCACCTGCCCGGGGGCCTGCTGGGCCAGGTACATCAGCCCCGTCAGACCGTACTTGCTTTCCCGCCTGAATTTCATGCCCTGCTCCGTCAGGCCCCGGCGGGCTCTCCCCTCACCGCCAGGGCGATCTTGCACAGGAGGGTCACCAGCAGCACCCCGACGGCCCAGATGGCCAGCGTGATGGAGATCTCCGGGAGCGTCGGGACGTAGCGGGTGACGTCCCCCAGCGGCGAGGGCACGAACCCGCCGACGATCAGGCCGAGCCCCTTGTCGATCCACACCGAGGCGAAGACCATGCCGCAGGCCGCCGCGAGGGTCCGCTCGTCCGTCCGGTAGCGGGGCGTGAGAAGGAGGACCAGGGAAATCACCGCCAGGGCCATCGAGGCCCACATCCAGGGGACGAGCGGGGCATGCCCCTCGAGCCCCACGAACAGGAACTCGAAGTGGGCCATGGGCTCGGGGATCCCGCTGTAGAAGACGGTGAAGACCTCCATCAGCACGAAGAAGACGTTGACGACCATCGTGTAGGTGACGATCACCGAGAGCTTCTGGATGGCCTCCCGGCCGGGGTCGAAGCTCGCCAGCCGGCGGACGATCATGGCCAGCAGGATCAGCAGCGCCGGGCCCGAGGCGAAGGCGGACGCGAGGAAGCGGGGGGCCAGGAGGGCGGTCAGCCAGAGGTGCCGCCCCGGGAGGCCGCTGTAGAGGAATGCCGTGACGGTGTGGATGCTGACCGCCCACGGGATGGAGAGGACGACGATGGGTCTGAGCCACCGCGGCGGGGCCACGCCCCGGCGCTCGGCGCCCAGCGTCAGACCGGCGATGACGGCATTGAGCACGAGATATCCGCCGAGGGAGATCATGTCCCAGAACATGATGGACGTGGGCGTGGGGTACAGGATGACGTTCAGCGCGCGCTCGGGCTGCCCCATGTCCACGAAGATGAAGAGCAGGGACATGACCACGGCCGACATCGCGAGGAGCTCGCCCAGGATCGTGATCTTCGCGAAGGCGTGGTAGTCGTGGAGGTAATAGGGCAGGACGACCACGACAGCGGAGGCCGCCACTCCCACGAGGAAGGTGAACTGGGCGATGTACAGGCCCCAGGTCACGTCGCGGCTCAGCCCCGTGATGCCCAGCCCGACGTGGAGCTGCCGGAGGTAGAACAGGACCCCCACGAGGATGACGGCAAGGAGAGCGCCGATCCAGGCCCAGTACCTCCGGCCCCCGACGAGCGCCTTCTCACACACGGACATGGGCGGGATCCCTCACACCAGGTAATAGACGTTCGGGCCGGTCCCCAGCTCGGGCTTCCGCCGGAGGGCGTGGCGACTCCGGAGAAGGCGCCGGACCTCTGACCGGGGATCCTTCAGGTTGCCGAAGACGAGAGCTCCTTCCGTGCACGCCTCCACGCACGCCGGCGGCCGGCCGAGGGCCAGCCGCTCCTCGCAGAAGTTGCACTTCTCGACCACGCCCTTGGTCCGGGTGGGAAACTCCGGGTTCGGCTCCTTGATGCGGGGCCGGGGGTCCAGCCAGTTGAAGCTCCTGGCGCCGTACGGGCAGGCCGCCATGCAGTACCGGCAGCCGATGCAGCGGTGGTAGTCCATCATGACGATGCCATCCGCCCGCTTCCAGGTGGCCTGCACGGGGCAGACGCGCACGCAGGGGGGATTGTCGCAGTGGTTGCACAGCACCGGGACGGACTGGCTTCGGGCGGCGTCCTCCGGGAGCGAGCCTCCGTGGTCGGGGAACGCCCGGTCGAACGGCTCCCTCCAGATCCACTTGACCTCGTGGGCGCGCTCGCTGAAGTGGGGGACGTTGTGCGCGCGGTCGCAGGCGGCGATGCAGCCGGTGCACCCGTCGTCCTTCCGGCACTTCCCCGGATCGACGACCATCGCCCACCGCGTGGCCGCGCGCGCCTCGCTCGCGCCCTCGGCGCGGCCGCGCCTCGTCAGCGCGTCCAGCGAGCGCGTTCCGGCGACCGCCAGAGCCGAGAGCCCGGCGACCCCCAGGAATGCTCTCCGGTCGAGGCTCATCGCGCGCTCCCCTCCGCCAGCCTGCGATCCGCGTGGCAGTCCCAGCAGGAGACCCTGGCGCTGGTGTAGCCGTGGCAGCGGTCGCAGAACTCGGCCCGGCTGCTGTGGCAGTCCATGCAGGTCCGGGTGAGGCTCTTGGCGTAGGTCTTCCCGTCGCGCCCCACCACGGTCCGCTCTCCCCCTCGCACCACCTCGTCCCGCCAGGCGACCAGGAGGCTCATGTGGGAGGCGCGCATGTACTCCGCCGTGCCGAAGGGGTCCTTCCCCTGGGCCGGCAGCTTCAGCTCGGGGGGTCTGGACGGGGTCCCGGCGGCGACGTTGTACCACACCGGCAGGGTGATCAGGCCGACGAACAGGAGGAGACCGCCCAGGATCAGGCCCCGGTCACTCACGGGCGCCCTCTGGCTGCGGTCCCGCGCTCGCTCCCGCGGCGCCGGTGGGCTCGCCGCGCAGGTCCGTGCTCCGTTCGTTTTCGCCCTCGACCACCAGCGCGTTGCCGAGGAGCTCGTGCACGCCGGCCACGTGCATGCCCGGCACCCAGTACTCCAGGAGCGGCGGGAGCGTGGCCTTGTCGATGGCGCAGACGCAGGCCACCAGGTTCACCCCGAACCTGTCGCGCACGTGCTTGACGGCATTGGCCCTGGGGAACCCGCCCCGCATCCGCATCTCGAAGTTCTCGTCCGTGCCCAGGCCCGCCCCGCTGCCGCAGCAGAAGGTCCGCTCCTTGATCGTGTTCTCCGGCATCTCGTGAAACCGCCGGCAGACGCTCCGGAGGATGAAGCGGGGCTCCTCGATGAGGCCCATGGACCGGGCGGGGTTGCAGGAGTCGTGGAAGGTCGCGACCCAGTGGTCGTTCCGCCTCGGATCCAGCCGGAGCCGCCCGTTGTGGATCAGGTCCGCGGTGAACTCGCAGATGTGCACCATCTTGGTGGACCGCGCATGCGGAAACCGCGTGCCGGTGACCGGCGAGACCGGCTCTTCCAGGAAGTCGGCCGGCCCGTTCATGGTGTCCATGTACTGGTGCACCACGCGCCACATGTGGCCGCACTCGCCGCCGAGAATCCACTTGACGCCGAGCCGCCGCGCTTCCGCGTAGATCTTCGCGTTGAGCCGCTTCATCATCTCGTGCGAGGTGAAGAGGCCGAAGTTGCCCCCCTCCGAGGCGTAGGCGCTGAGCGTGTAGTCGAGCCCGATCGCGTGGAAGAGCAGCAGGGTGCCCAGGAGGGTGTAGTAATGGGGCGTCCCGAACGTCTCGGCGGACGGGATCACGTAGAGGATCTCCGCGCCCTTCCGGTTGATGGGCGCCTCCACGCGGACGCCCGTGATCTCGGCCAGCTCGTCCACCAGAAAGTCGATGGCGTCCTTGAACGCGTGGGGCTGGATCCCGAGGTGGTTGCCCGTGCGCTGGCAGTTCGCCACCGGCTCCAGGATCCAGTTGATGTTGCACCCCACCAGGTTCAGGAGCTCGCGGCCCATCATCGTCACTTCCGCCGTGTCGATGCCGAACGGACAGAACACCGAGCACCGCCGGCACTCCGTGCACTGGTAGAAGTAGTAGAACCACTCCTTGATCACGTCCTCGGTGAGCTCCCGGCCCCCCGCCAGCGGGCCGAGAATCCGGCCCGCCGGGGTGAAGTACCGCCGGTACACCGACCGCATCAGCTCGGCCCGCATGACCGGCATGTTCTTGGGGTCGCCCGACCCGATGTAGAAATGGCACTTGTCCGCGCAGGCCCCGCACCGCACGCAGATGTCCATGAAGAGGCGGAAGGAGCGGAACCGGTCGAGCCGCTCCTTCATCCCCTCGAGGATGATCCGCTTCCAGTCCGCGGGAAGCTTCCAGTCCGCGTCCGAGGGATGCCACGGTCTCGGGTTGGGCAGGCCCAGGTACTGGAGGTGCTTGGGCGCGGCGCTGTAGCAGAAGACGCCCTTGCGGAACTCGACGGCGGGATCCCGCCAGTCCTTCGCGGGGGGCCGGTAATCGACCTGCGCGAGATCCTCGGGCTTCGCGACCTCTTCCGCCATTCGCTATTCCTTCTCGAGCGGCAGCCCGGCCGCCTTGAGCTTGTCCCTGAACGCGTCCTCCCACTGCGCGTAGGTGTGGACGTCGACGGGATAGTTCCAGGGGTTGACGTGTCGCTTCATCCGGCTGGTGTTGGCCAGATTCCTGGTGGGGCTCAGGAAGACGCCCCCCATGTGCATCAGCTTGCTGAAGGGACAGTAGGCCCCCAGCACGCTCAGGAGGAAGAGGTGGGAAAAGAACAGCGGCCCGACCTCTCCGGGGACGACGGGAGAGAGGGTGACGAGCCCCAGGGCAAGCTGCTTCACGGCCACGGTGTCGATCCTGACGGCGTACCGCATGAGGATGCCGGACGCGGCGAGCCCGAGGAGCAGGAACAGGGCGAAGTAATCGCCGAAGAGGGACAGGTACCGCGCCTGCGGGCTCAGGAGCCGCCTGAGCAGGAGGTATCCCAGCGCTCCGGCGAGGACGATGTCGGTCGCGTACAGGCCCGGAGTGCCGATCTCGAAGAAGCTGTCCACGCTCGCCAGCGCGGCCACGACGGCTGGCACGGGCTCCAGGAAGAACCGGAGGTGCCTCAGGATGACCAAGAGGAACGCCCAGTGAAACGCCAGCGCGGCCACCCAGAGGAGCTTGGCCTCGCCGTAACCCAGCCGGGGCCCCTCGCGCAGCTCGGTCCGGGTATTGCGGAACAGCGAGCGGAAGAGGCCGACCTCCAGCGCCATTCGCCCCACCACGCCCAGGGTGGAGGAGGGGTTCTCGAGCCGGCTCGGCTTGATCCAGGACAGTGATCTCTGCTGGCCGCAGGTGG
>Ga0154440_1179_pt2 | contig 10897 bp, 11 predicted proteins | sample RifGroC2_FD_115944 | JGI IMG/M metagenome (GOLD analysis project Ga0154440, IMG submission 115944) | Candidatus Rokubacteria bacterium GWC2_70_24
GGCGGCGGGTGAGGACTTCGAGCTTGCCGAGCCTCGCTCGCTTCTCGCGCTCTCCCCCCAGCCCCGGGCCCTGATCGAGCGGCTGACGGCGTGAAGCGAGGCAACCTCTTTGCCAATCTCCCTGGCCCGCGGCCCGGCGAGCTGGTGGAGGTCCTGCTCGCAGGCGCCGGTGTCACCCTCGAGCGGATCATCTCCACCGGCCAGGCGACGCCTCCGGGGCACTGGTACGAGCAGGAGCAGCAGGAGTGGGTCATCCTGCTGCGCGGGAGCGCGGCGCTCCGCTTCGATGGCGGGGCGGACCTGCTCGTGATGGAGCCCGGCGACTGGGTCGAGATCCCGGCCCATCGTCGCCATCGCGTCGAGTGGACCGATCCCGCCGGCGCGACGGTGTGGCTCGCGCTCCACCACCAGCCGGGTTAACGGGCGGGGAGCGCCACGCCCGAGGGCGCCGGGCGCGCGCTCGGCGCCCTGGCGACGGGCTCTTCCTTGATGGCCAGCGCCAGGCCGGAGGCGAGGAAGCCCAGCAGCGCGGCCGAGACGAAGGCCCACGTGTACGCGCCCGTGGCGTCGAAGATCCAGCCACCCACGGCCGCGCCGAGCGCCGCTCCCACCTGGTGCGAGAAGAAGATCCAGCCCGAGAGCGTCCCCACGGAGTAGCGGCCGAAGATGTTCGCGGTCAGCGTGGTGGTGGGGGGGACGGTGGAGATGTAGTTGAGGCCGAAGATGGCCGCGAAGATGTGCAGCGAGGGCAGGTTCCAGACATAGAGCAGGAAGAGGAGCGACAGGCCGCGCACGCCGTAGTAGAAGGCCAGCGGCCCCTTCCGGCCGAAGCGGTCGCAGATCCAGCCCGACAGCACCGTCCCGAGGATGTTCATGGCGCCCATGATTCCCAGCGCCTGCGCCGCGTGCATCTCGGAAAAGCCGTGCTCGGCCGCGTGGGGCACGAGGTGGGTCAGCACGAGGCCGTTGGAGGTGTAGCCGCACACGAAGAAGGTCGCCGCCAGGAGCCAGAAGGCGGGGTACTGCATGGCCTCGGTCACCCCTACATGCCGCTCCGGGAGCGCGGCGCCCGCCCCACCGGCGTGGCCGTGCCCTGCGCCGTAGGGCGCGAGGCCCTTCTGGGCCGGATCGTCCTTCACGAGCCAGAGAGCGAGCGGGACGGCGGTGAAGAAGAGGCTGCCCCCGAGCCACAGGTAGGACGTGCGCCAGCCGTAGTTGACGGTGAGCCACACGGCCAGCGGGATCATCACGAGCTGGCCCCCGGACATGCCCCCGCCCAGGATTCCGAGCACGAGCCCCCGCCGCGACTCGAACCAGCGCGCCGCAATGGTCGCGGCCGTCGCCATGCCCATGCCGCCCGCGCCCACCGCCATCAGGACGCCCGCCGTCACGTAGATATGCCAGAGGCTCGTCACGCGGGAGGACAGCATGGTGCCGATCCCGAGGACGGCGAGTGCCAGGATCATCACGCGACGGGGCCCCCAGCGATCGGCCAGCCAGCCCACCATGGGACCGACGGCGCCGACGAGCAGAAGCGACAGGGCGGCCGCGCCCGAGAGCGAGGCCCGGTCCCAGCCGAACTCCGCCTCCATGGGCTTGATGTACACGCCGAACACCGAGCGGAGGCCGGAGGCGGTGATCATGATGAGCACCACCGCGCCGAGCACGATCCAGCCGTAGTGCAGCTTCCCGCGAGACACGGTCATGTCGGCTCCTTGGAGGCGGGCGATGGGCAGCGGGGACACGATCCCGTGCCCGTTACGATGCCACAGGTGGAGTGGGCGATTCAGCCAGGCCTGGCGGCTGGCAACGACGCGGCGGAAGAGCCGGGCCTCTCCTCACCCACGATACCCCACGGGGTTCGGAGAGACCCGGCCCTTCCGCCTCGTCTGCGCGACTCGGTTTGCTCGGACTCGCGTCGTGTCCGCTGCGCTCAGGCGGGGTCGGCGGGGACGTGCTTGCGGAAGACGATCTCGTCGCCGTCGGCGTCGGCCACGATCGTGTCGCCCTCGGCGAACTCGCCCTCGAGCAGGCTCATGGCCAGCGGGTCCTGGACCATCCGCTGGATCGCGCGCTTCAGCGGGCGGGCGCCGTAGGTCGGATCGAAGCCCTCCCGCGCCAGCAGGGCCTCAGCCGCGGGCGTCAGATCGAGGGCGATGCGCCGGTTGGCCAGGCGCTGGAGCAGGTGCCGCGCCTGGATGCCCACGATGGCCGCGATCTCCTCGCGCCCCAGCGGACGGAAGACGACCACCTCGTCGATGCGGTTCAGGAACTCGGGCCGGAGCGTTTGCCGCAGCAGATCGAGGATCAGCGGGCGGACGCGCTCGGGCCGCTCCTCCTCGCGGAAGATGTGGCTGCCGAGGTTGGAGGTCATGATGATCACCGTGTTGCGGAAGTCCACGGTGCGGCCGTGGCCGTCGGTGAGCCGGCCGTCGTCGAGCACCTGCAGGAGCACGTTGAACACATCCGCGTGGGCCTTCTCGATCTCGTCGAAGAGGACCACGGAGTAGGGGCGGCGGCGCACGGCCTCGGTGAGCTGCCCGCCCTCGTCGTAGCCGACGTAGCCCGGGGGGGCGCCGATGAGCCGGGCCACCGCGTGCTTCTCCATGTACTCGGACATGTCGAGGCGGATGGTGGCGCGCTCGTCGTCGAAGAGGAACTCGGCGAGCGCCCGCGCCAGCTCGGTTTTTCCCACGCCCGTGGGTCCGAGGAAGAGGAAGGAGCCGATGGGCCGGTTCGGGTCCGACAGTCCCGCGCGCGCCCGGCGCACGGCGTTGGACACGGCGATGATCGCCTCGGCCTGCCCGACCACTCGCTGGCTCAGGCGCTGCTCCATCTTCACGAGCTTCTGGACCTCGGCCTCCAGGAGCCGCGAGACGGGGATGCCGGTCCACTTGGCCACGGTCTCGGCCACGTCCTCCTCGTCCACCTCCTCCTTGAGCATCTTGCCGCCCTTGCAGATCTCGGCGAGCCGCACGTTCTCTCGCTCGAGGCGCCGGTCGAGATCGGGCAGCGTGCCATAGCGGAGCTCCGCCGCCTTCTGGAGATCGCCGCGTCGCTGGGCATCCTCCATCTGGACCCGCGCGGCCTCGGCGTCCTCCTTGATCCGGCTGAGGGCCATGATCGCGGACTTCTCGGCCTCCCACTGCGCCTTGAGCCCGGCGGACTTCTCCTTGAGCTCGGCGAGCTCGGCGTCGAGCCGGTGGAGCCGCTCGCGCGACACCTCGTCGGACTCCCGCGCCACCGACACCCGCTCGATCCCGAGCTGCATGATCCGGCGCTCGATCTCGTCGATCTCGCCGGGCACGGAGTCGATCTCGATGCGGAGCCGCGAGGCGGCCTCGTCGATCAGGTCGATGGCCTTGTCCGGCAGGAAGCGATCGGCGATGTAGCGGTGGGAGAGGACGGCCGCCGCCACCAGCGCCGAGTCCTTGATCTTCACCTTGTGGTGGACCTCGTACTTCTCCTTGAGTCCGCGGAGGATCGCGATGGTGTCCTCCACCGAGGGCTCGCGGACCATCACGGGCTGGAAGCGGCGCTCCAGCGCCGGGTCCTTCTCGATGTGCTTGCGGTACTCGTCGAGGGTCGTGGCGCCGACACAGCGGAGCTCGCCGCGGGCCAGCGCCGGCTTGAGCATGTTGGCCGCATCCACGGCGCCTTCCGCGGCCCCCGCGCCGACCAGCGTGTGGAGCTCGTCGATGAAGCAGACGATCTGGCCCTCCGCCTCGGTGATCTCGCGGAGGACGGCCTTGAGGCGATCCTCGAACTCGCCGCGGTACTTCGCTCCGGCCACCATGCCGCCGATGTCGAGCCCCACCAGGCGCTTCCCCTTGAGCCCCTCGGGCACGTCCCCCGCCACGATGCGCTGGGCGAGTCCCTCCACGATGGCCGTCTTGCCCACGCCGGGCTCGCCGATGAGCACGGGGTTGTTCTTGGTCCGCCTGGAGAGCACCTGGACGACCCGCCGGATCTCCTCGTCGCGCCCGATCACGGGGTCGAGCTTGCCCTTGCGCGCCAGCTCCGTGAGGTCCTTGGAATAGCGCTGGAGCGCCTGGTACTTCTCCTCGGGATTCACGTCGGTCACGCGCTGGGTGCCGCGCACGTCCACCAGCGCCCGGTAGATTGCCTCCGGCGTCACGCCCTGGCCCGCGAGGATGCGCGCCGCCGCGCCCGCCTTCTCCTGGGCGATGCCGATGAGCAGGTGCTCGGCGGAGCAGTACTCGTCCTTGAGGCGCTGGGCCTCGTCCCAGGCGCTGTTCAGGACGGCTTCGAGCCGCGGGGAGATGTACTGGCGCCCGCCGCCACGCACCTTGGGGAGCTTGTCCAGCTCGGCCTGCACCTGGCGCCGGATGGCCTCGGCGTGGGCTCCGAGCTTGGCCAGGAGCGGGCCCACCACACCCTCCTGCTGCTGCATGAGGGTCAGCAGCAGATGCTCGGGCTCGAGCCCCTGATGGTTTCCCTGATCCGCGAGGGCCTGGGCGGCCTCGACCGCTTCGCGCGCTTTCACCGTCAGCTTGTCGAATCTCATCTGGGCATCTCCGGGCGGAGCAGCTTGAGCTCCATCAACAATTCCTTCTCCCGCGGGCCGAGCCCCGTGGGGACGGTCACCTGCACCCGCACGTACTGGTCCCCGCCGCCGCCGCCCTTGAGATGGGGCATGCCGTAGCCCGGGAGGCGGAAGTTGCGCCCCCCCGACGTCTCGGGAGGGATCTTCATGGACACCTGGCCCTTGAGCGTGGGGACCTGCACCTCGGCGCCGAGCGCGGCATCCACGAAGGGCACCGGCAGGTCCACGTGGAGGTCGTCGCCCTTCCGCTCGAAGCGCTCATGGGGTCGCACCGCCACGCGAAGGTACAGGTTTGCCCGCCTGCCGCCTGATCCGCGGGGGCCCTCGCCCGACACGCGGATGCGTGCGCCCGTGTCCACCCCCGCGGGGATCTTCACCTCGAGGTGCCGGCGACCCTTGGCCCACCCACTCCCGCGGCACTGGCCGCAGGGCCGGCGGTTCACGTGCCCGGCCCCGCCGCAGGCGCCGCAGGGCTCGTCGAGCTCCAGCGAGATCGTCTTCCGCGCCCCGTGGAAGGCCTCCTCGAGGGAGAGGTCGATGGCGGCCTCGGCGTCTCCGCCCCGCTCGGCTTCGAGGTCGCCGCCGAGATCGCCCAGGTCGGTGAACTCGAGGTCGCGGAGCCCCCCGCGCCGGGTATCCCGCACCCGGCCGCCGCCGCGCCCCAGGTCGCCGAAGATCGTCCGGAAGAAGTCGGAGACCCCCCGGGGGTCTCCGCCCCGCCGGAAGTGGACCTCGTCCCCCTCGGCAGGGGAGCCGGCGCCCGCGCCGGTCTCCGCGGAGCGATGCCAGTCGGGGCCGAGGGTGTCGTAGCGCTTGCGTTTCGCGGGATCGGAGAGGACTTCGTAGGCCTCGTTGATCTCCTGGAAGCGGGCCGCCGACCCCTTGGAGACGTCGGGGTGGTGCTTGCGGGCGAGCCGGCGATAGGCGGTCTTGATCGCCTTGTCGTCGGCGCTCCGGCCGACGCCCAGGATCTTGTAGTAGTCCTTGTAATCCATCGTGCGAGACTCCGAAACGGCGCCCTGGCCCGTGCGGCCCAGGCGGACGCCGCTTCGTGTCAATTCTAGCAGATGGATGGGCGCCCCGGCAGGGGAGCGGCTACGTCCTGGCGCGGATGGAGCCCATGGACGAGGCATGGGCGCAGTCCCGTCCCTCGCGGTCGTGGAGCACGGCCTCGAGGAAGACGACGGGCCGCCCCCGCTCGATGACGCTGCCCTCGCCCAGCACGGGACCCGCCGTCACAGGCACGAGAAAGCTCACGGTGAGCGAGGAGGTGGACAACCTCTGGCCGGGCTCGAACCGGGTGTGGGCGGCCAGCGCCATGCACACCTGCTTGGTGTCGAAGTCGGTGATGATGTCGCCCGCCGCGATCCCGGCCGTCTCGGCGGTGCTGTCGTGGACCACGTCGGAGATCAGCACCCCCTTGGCCTCGCGCAGGCCGAAGCTCTTCGCCAGCTCGGGCGTGAGGGCTGGATGGACACGCCGAGCCAGCCCCGCGTCACCTTGCCCTTGGCCACCAGCTCCGTGTAGATGCGCCGGGCCATGTTCGCCGGGATGGCGAAGCCGATGCCGGCGTTGCCGCCGGAGCGGGACAGGATGGCGCTGTTGATGCGGGCGGAGCGCGGGCCCGGGAGGGTTGACGGAGGCCGTCCCTGGCTGAGCGGCGTGTCGGCCAAGCTGACTGGGCCCGCGGTTCCCGGGCGAGGCGGGCGCCTCGCCGCCGAGCCGGGGCATTCCCTGACGGGGCCGGCAGCCGGCGCGCCGGGAAGAGGGCCTTCATCCCGCCTATGCACAACGCGGGAAGTACTACGAGCGCGTCAAATCGTACCCCGCTCGCGCATCGCTTGAATGTGGTGGCTATTCATCCCCAAGACCTCGCCGTAGATGGCCTCGTTGTGCTCGCCGAGGCGCGGGGGAAATGCCAGCTCCGCCCGGCCCTCGTCGCTCACCTCGGCCAGCGGCGGCAGAACGACCTCCGTGCCGCTTCGAGCGTCCTTCGCGCGAGTGAACGCCTTCTTCAGCAGCGGCTCCTCGAGCACATCGTTCAGCGAATTCAGCTTCGCCACGGGGACACCGATGCGGTTCAGCGCCGCCAGCAACTCGATGGTTGTCAGCTGTCGCGTGCAGTCGGCGATGCGCGCGTTGAGGCGGCCCACGTCGGCGATGCGGCCCGCGTTGCGTTGATACTCCGGCTCGGCCAGGGACTCGAAGCCGGGCAGCCTGGTGACCGCTTCCCACTGCCGGTCGTTGCCGACCGTGACGTACACGTATCCATCGCGGGTCGGGTACACCGACACCGGCGCGAAGAACTGGTGCGTGTTACCCCGCCGCGTCACCTTCTCGCCGAGCGCCACGAGCATCAGCGGGCTTGCCATCCACGTTGCCGCCGAGCGGAACATTGACACGTCAATGCGCGATCCCTCACCCGTGACTGCGCGCTTGTACAGCGCCTTCATCACCGCCCCGTACGCATGTTCCGCCGCGCCGAGATCCACCATCGGCAGCCCGAACACGAGCGGCGTCCCGTCGGGCTCACCCGTCAGCTCCATCCACCCCGCTCGCGCCTGCAGAACCGGATCGTACGCGGCCTCGTCATGCTCGGGTCCAAAGCCCGACACGCCCACCCAGATGAGATCGGGGCGAATGGCCTTCAATGATTCGTACTCGATGCCGAGCTTGGCATAGCTGGAGACGCGGTTATTGGTGGCAAACATGTCGACAGGGAGTCGAGCAATCAGCTCATGCAAGAGCGCGCGGCCTTCCTCTTCCGCAAGATTCAGCGTGATCGCCTGCTTGCCGCAGTTGTTCGGCAGGAAATAGCTCGCCATCCCGTCTTCGCCGAGACATTTCCGCCCGACGTGACGGTTGGGGTCGCCTCGCCCGGGGGCCTCCACGCGAATCACGCGCGCCCCATCACGGGCGAGGCGCTGCGTGAGGAATGGCAGAGTCGTGGCCTGCTCGAGCGAGAGGACGGTGAGGTTGGAAAGAAGAGGCATGGCGCGGCTATTCGTTGCTCATCACCGGCCAGCGCAGTTCCTTGCCGTTCAGCACCGCCGGCACTTGCGGCGCATGGCAACACGAAGCGCCGTCTCGGTCATGGCGGGCCCTTGGTGTCACGGCGTGGATGACGCGGGCGAGCATCGCGCGCCAATCCTGCCATAGCGCGTGGGAGAGGTCAAACCGCAGCCTCGACGCGAAGGGCAGGGGGCCGCGGGCCGTCCCTCGCACCCGGGAGGGCTTCGCCCGCCGCCGAGCCCTTTCGCGCGCGCGCCGGCCGGGTAGTGCCCTGATTTGATTTCGGTGGGGGGAAACCCGGCCGAGGCCAACCGCCCCGCCCCTTGCATCCTGAAGGCTGCGCTGTCTCCGCACTTCGCGTGCTACACCTTCGTCACGGGGCAACGGAGCCTGCTGTCACGACCGCCAGGGCGGCGGGGGTCACCGGCCGAGTGTGGGACTTGCGGGAAGCGCTCGCGCGAACACCCTCTCCCAAGCCGACAACCTCGACGTGCTCCGCGGCCACGTCAAGGGCGAGGCGGTCGATCTCGCCTACCTCGACCCGCCATTACAGGAGCAATCAGGAGTACAAGGTCCTCTTCCGGGAGCATAGCGGGAGCAAGTCCGCATCGCGGATCTCGCCACCGGCGCATGAGCGGCGGCGCATGAGCGGCATGAAGCGCCCATCTCGGTCATGGCGGGTCAGTGGTGCCAGAGCCACTTTCCCCCACCGGCCGTGACAGAGGGGCCGCGACTCCAGCCCCAGCAGGCTCTTGCCGCGGGTGTTGGCCTTGAGGGCGACGGTATCGTCCGGCGTGTCGCCGATGATCGTTTCGGTGTTCGGCTCGTCCTGCTTGGAGGCGTCATCTTCCTGAAGTTCGTCGAGTTCCTGCAGGTCATCACGGGGCGAGAGCATGTCTCGCTACCTCCGATTAGCAGGTTCACCTCGGTGGCGCCCCTCGGCGCCGCGGCGTCGACCAGCCCGCCACAGCCTCCAGGGTCGCGAGGACCTCGTCGAAGCGCTCGCGGAGGTCGCTCAGCACGTGATCGGCGTCGACGCGTCGAGGTTAGTGGATCGCAACCAGGGCCTTCTTGGCTTTCAAGGGCAGCTCGACGGGAACGAACCAACCTCGGGGGTACAGGTAATCTTCGCCCGATTCGTCAAGGACGCGGATGTCAGACAGCCTGTCGTTGCGCTTCGGCTTCACGACGCGATAAATCTTGCCGACGATAAGGTCGGCATCGTACTCGCCGTTGTGGATGCACACCGCGAACTCCCCCGACCTGCCTCCTCGGCTCGTCATGATCGCTAGTCCAAATTCCTCTTTCGCTTGACGTAGACTCGCCCGATCCCATGGGCTTCAAACCAGTGAAGCTCGGCCCGGTGGAGCGTTCCGTCGTCGAACCGGATCGTGGCCTCGCCCTTCATCTTACGCCATCGCCCAGCCCCAAACCTCTGGATCAGATGTGTCCGAATCCGGACCGACCGTCCGGCGCTGATAGCCTCCGCGTTCCTGATTCTGCCGACGATCGTGAAGTGCATCGAGCTCTATTGCTTGAGCGCTTCGCGCGTCTCGTCAAGTGTCGACGAATTCAGATGGACGGGGCGAGCGCCACGCTGCGCCGCCGCCTTCGTACGCGTGGCCGGTCTTCGTTACTCCTGCATCTCCGCCTCCGGCCTCTCCAGCCAGAAGCGCATGCCCATCTCGCGATACATCGTCGTGGCGATGGCGGGAGGCGGATTCAGCGCGGGACGTCGCCCCAGACGACGTAGCGCCGGCGCGCACGCCGCTCCCGCCCCTCCTCGACCATCCGCTGTTCCTGGGCCGCCACGAGATCGAGTAGGGGATCGCCGAAGTCGGTGATGATGTCGCCCGCTTTGCTTCAAGCAACGCGAGACCTGGCTTGCCTGCGAAGTCGCATGCAACAACGAGATCCCAATTGGGCTTGTTGGCTCCCCGCGGATGAACCAGCCACCAGGCGGCAAGATCATTCCAGCAGTCGGTGCCGGGAAGGAACTGGGCGCCGCAGTCTTCCACGCAGGCCTCTGCGGGTTCGCTGTGACCCCTCGGCTGCCAGACCGGAGGGCGAGCAACGGCACAATCGCTCAGACCAACGAGCTCCGAGAACTCAGCCGGAAAGCCCCGGCGCGCCGTCCAGTCCAAAATATGCTTTCGGCTGCCCCGAGTCATCGGCTCCAATCCGGATAACGGTCGGCGTCAGCGGCGCCGCCTCGGCGACCGCTGCACGCTGTTGTTCGGCGTCACGCTCGTCACTCTCACGGCTTTCGCCTGGCCAGGAACAGAACATCGGTGGCGATCTCGGGCGCGGAGTATAGCTCTACATCGTTGCCGCATACGGCCGCGAACCTGTCTCGGGCATCGTGCTTCCACGTCTTGCTGCGTGATTGGTGCTGATACACCGCGAGCCAGTCGCCCGATTGCAAGACCTCCCACACGGCTGCGATGTCCTCCGTCGTGACGTGCTTGCCTGAGGGCTTGGCTGGAGCGATACCCGTGTAAGGATCCAGCAGGACAATCTTGGAACTCGCCACGCTTCGCACGGACTCGACTACGGCCTGTCGATATTGCCGGCGGCGCTGAGGAATGAAGTGCGCGTCAATTACGACGATTCGGCGGTGTAGCAGGTCTCCGAGGCTGCGTACAGCGGTCACCTCCCGAAAGAAGGACCAGACTGCGGGCGAGATCGGTACTTCGCCCTTGCCGTTTAGCAAAGCGCCACGCTTCCCGGGGCGCAGGTAGGCCACCTGAACAATCGCCGCCAGCGAGTGGCGCTCTGCAAGGTGGGCCAGCGTACCCCATTTGACCAAGTCACGCTGGTCTGCGTACCAAGTGTCCTTCACGCCTGCTGGCCTTTCTTGTACGCCGAAGTCTATCTCTCTTGAACTGCGATATCTGGCTGGGTAGGTCTGTATAGCACGACGAACGAGCCCGGCCGAGCTCCGTCGACACTCGCGTTTACGCGACCTTGCAGGGTACGCCCTCGGTCCCTTGCCGTGATACACCGCGAAGCGCTGCAAGCAATCAGCTGGGCCTCCGCGGCCAGCCCGATGTGTTTCCCGGCCTCCGAGGTCATGACAGGAACATCCGGTCGGCAGGGCTGCGGACTCCGGCCGGGCCCCGGTTGAGCACGTGGGTGTAGATCATGGTGGTGCTCACGTCGCGGTGGCCAAGCAACTCCTGGACCGTGCGGATGTCGTGGCTCTCCTCCAGCGGGTGGGTGGCACACGAGTGACGGAAGGTATGGCACGCCGCCTGCTTGGCAATCCCGGTGCTGCGGACGGCATCCTTCACGGCCCGCTGGAGAACGGATTCGTGG
>Ga0154440_1251_pt1 | contig 10577 bp, 4 predicted proteins | sample RifGroC2_FD_115944 | JGI IMG/M metagenome (GOLD analysis project Ga0154440, IMG submission 115944) | Candidatus Rokubacteria bacterium GWC2_70_24
ATCACCCGGGCCCAGAGCCGAGGCGCGAAGCGGAACTCGTCGGGAGCGAGGAAGGGCAGCGGATAGAGGTCCGTCAGCGTGGTGTCCGGCATGATCTGCTCCCAGACCGGGAGGAGGTCCTTGAGCCCGAGGCGGAACGCGCGGACCATGCGCTCCACGTCCACGCCGCCCTGGTCAGGGAGCATGGTCGCGGGACCTCCGATGAGGGGTACTGCCCGGGCATCGCGCGCCTCCTGCCAGACCTCGCGATGGCGCCCCATGAGCGTGAGCAGGGGCCCCACGGTCTCGGCGACGATGGTCGGCAGGTCGGCCGGCGGTCGCCCCGGGTGCCTGGGCCGCCGCCCGAGATGGACCTGGACAACCGGCCCGTCGGACAGGAGGGCCGTGGTCGTGAGCCAGATCTCCGTGGCGGGCGCCTTCCATCCCTCCGCCTCGGCCGTCCTCGCGAGCAGTCGCTGCAGGAGCGCGCCGGAGAGCGCGGCGCAGCCGCCCACCATCTGCTGGCCCGCCCGGCCGTACAGGGCGCATGTCAGCGGGGCCAGGAGATTGGTGGTGAGGGTGCCTTCCGTCACCGATCGCGTGTAGGCGGGCAGCGCGCAGTCGGCCCGGCCAGCCGCCACGGGCCCGAGCAGAGCGCGGATCGCCTCGGGGGGCAGCCCGGCCAGCGTCGCATCCAGGAGCACCGCGCCGCGCACCTCGAGCCGGCCCGCCACCGACAGCAGCGTGCGCAGGGCCTGCCCAGCGTCGGCGTCCGGTCTCGACTCGAGGCAGAGCCGGCTCGCCGGCTCGGCGCCCGCCCACGAGCGGATCGCATGCATGGCGCCCTGGCGCCATCCCACGGGCAAGGCGAGCACCGCCGCCCGCTGAGCAGGGAAATGCTTCGCCAGCGCCGTCGCCGCGGCGTCGAGCAGGTCGGTGGTCCCGCCGGCCTCCTCGTCGGCGTACACGCCGGCCACCAGGTCCAGCGGCCCGGCCGCCTCCAGGGCCGTGAGGCTCTCCGCCGCGAGAGGGAGATCCCCGAGGCTCGCCATGCCGGGGCGCCTCCTAACCGGTGAGGCTCGCCAGCAGCGCGAGGTAGTCGCCCAGGTGGCGGGTGACGAGGAAGGTGCGCCGCACGTACTCGCGGGCGGCGCCGCCGAGCCTGGCGATCAGGTCCGGGTCCTCGAGGAGCTGGCGGATGCGGAATGCCGCGCCCTCGACCGAGGTGACCCCGTATCCCGTCACCTCGGGGATCAGCTGGGCGGGAATGCCCCCGACCATGCTCGCCACCACGGGCTTGCCCTTCCACATGGCCTCGGCCACGATCAGCCCAAAATCCTCCTGGAGCGGCTTGTGCACGAGCATCGCGGCGGCCCGCTGCAAGGCGTTCATCTGCAGCTCCGCGTCCGGCGGGAGAACCAGCACATGGACATCGGGATCGTCCGCTGCCGCCTCGCGCACCTGCGCGAGCACGGTGGTGCCCTCGGGGTTGTCGGTGGCTCCCCATCCCGCCAGGACGAGGCGGCAGGCCACGTACTTCTTCGCGAGGCGGTAGGCGCGGAGCACGCCCGGGAGATCCTTGCTCCGGGCATAGGGGGCCACCGTGAGGAGCAGGGGCTTGTCGCGGGGGACCCCGAGCTGCTCCAGGGTCTGGTCGATTTCCCGGCGGGTGAGATCCCGGTTGCGGTCGCTCAGGGGATCCACCGACGGGTGGACGATCAGGGTCGGGATGGGCAGGCGCTGGGCGAACTTCGGGAGCGAAAACACGGCGGCGTCATAGTGCTCCACGTCGCGGCGGACCAGGTACCAGGCCCGCCGGTACGCCGCCGAGAGGTCGCCGTGGTAGCGCCACACCCACCGCCCCCGGTCCGGGCGATGATGGACGAGACCGAGCGGTGCGGCGTCGTGGACCATGACGAGGTCGGCCTCGAGCCCGAGCCGCGCCGCGTTGGCGCCGGCCGTCTCGCGGAACCCGTGGAGCATGGTCTCGGTGACCGGCTCCTCGAGACCCGCCAGGGCCATGTCGAGGTGCCGGGCCGCGGCGTAGAACGCCGGGTCGCCCACGATCACCTCCCAGGCCGCGTCGATTCCGAGTTCCTGCATCATCGGGACCAGCCGGTTGAGGATCGCCGGCGAGCCGGCTCCGAAGCGGCTGGCGTTGACGTGGAGGAAGCGGCGCCCCCGGAGCCGCTCGGCGAGACGCACCAGGAGATCGATGGTCCCTCGCGGGGCGACCTCCCGGTAGGCGTCGAGACGGCCCGGGCTCACCGGCCGCCCCCCGGAAGCGCCTGGTCCAGCAGGCGGATCAGGCGGGCGCGCGTGCGCTCGAGGCTGCCGCCGTAGGGGCTCACGGAGCGCACGCGCGCGGCCAGCTCGGGCAGGCCGAGCCTCTGCTCCAGCCACGCCGCGAAGTCGTTCTGCCGTCGGCCCAGCCGCAGCCGCGCCTCGACCAAGTGGAAGTAGATGGCGCTGGAATCGACCTCGAGGAGCGCCCGGCGGAAGTCCGCGAGGTTGCGCACCTCGACACCCGTGGGGATCTCCACGATGCGCGAGCGGACGAAGTCGAAGGGGTCGGCCGAGACGACCCTGGGGACGACGGGCATCTCCCGCAGATGGGCGTCGATGACCGCCACCAGCTCCTCCCGCAGGGCCTCGAGCGTCGGGAACTCCGCCGGGTCCACCATGGCGAGGCGCTCGCCCAGCACCTGGTCGCGCACCTGCACGGCCGCCCAGGTCGCGAAGTCGTTGGGGTAGATGCCAGCGGCGAACTTGTGGCGCAGCAGGAAGCCGTGGGTGTGGAAGTAGATCGAGTCCACGGGGACCTGGTCGATGAGCTCGGCCAGCTGTCGCTCGTTCTCGGCCCTCACGCCCACAAACTCCCGCAGCTCGAGGCAGGCGACGAAGCGGAACGGCCCCGCGCCGGGCCCGAGGCGGGCTGGCGCAGAGCGCGTGGCGGGCGCCGCAGCCCGCCGGAGGCCGGCCAGCGGGATGCGCGCCCAGCCCGGGCGGTGATCCAGCTCGTAGAGCAGCTCGTAGGCGGCCTTGTCCAGCTCGAAGACGCGCAGCGCGGCGTTCAGCGCCTCCTGCTGTCGCGGCAGGAACCCGACGCCGCGCTCGAGCGTCTCTGCCAGGTACCCCTCGAGGAAGGCCTCGCGAACGCCGTCCTCCCAGGCCTCTGCCCAGGGCCCGAGCCGGTCGGCCTGCCGCGGCTGCGCCGGCGCGGCGTCGGCGGCGCGAAGCAGCGCCGCCCGGGCCGCGTAGGCGAATGACCGCAGCATTCCCGCGACGTCGCGCAGAGCGCAGGTCTTGTGGCGCCGCAGCGCCAGGGAGCGCGCCGGCTCACCCTCGAAGTCCACCACGGCGAAGCCGCCCGGCACCCGCAGGATCTGGCCGAGGTGGTAGTCGCCGTGGACGCGGATCTTCAGGACGGCCGCGCCGGCGAGGCCCTGGAGCGCGGCCAGGCCCTCGCGCAGGGCGGGGAGGTGCTCGAGCACCTCTCGCGCCAGCCCGTGCGCGTCGGCGGGCAGCTTGTCCACCGCCTGCCCCAGCGCCTCTCCGACCCGGTCCAGGCGGGCGCGAATCTCCTGCTGCCACCCGAGGACGTCGTCCAGCCCGATGGGCTCAGGCCCCAGGGAAGATCCCAGCGGGGCCGCGGCCAGCGCCCGGTGCAAGCGGCCCGTGAGAAGCCCCAGCGCGTGGGCCTCCTTCGCGTCCGCCGCCGCCAGCGCCTGCGCGAACGCGGGATCGGAGGCGCCGTCGGGCTCGGGACCACTGCCCGCCGCCGCGTAGTACTCGTCCAGGCGCGCCTGCACCGCCGCCCAGGCATCGCCCTCGGTCGGAAGGAACTCGTGAAGCGTGGCCAGGGTCGTGGGCTCGTCTCCCTCACCCTCGTAGACGAGGAAGCCCGCCAGCCGTGGCGCTTCGCGGAAGTCGGTCTCCTCGGTGAGGTGGCGCGTGATCTCCAGCTCGGGGTTCGCACCTGGCTCGAGCCGGCGGAAGACCTTGAGGAAGGCCCGTTGCTCCAGCACCCGCGAGGTGTTGCTCTGCTCGACGCCCACGGGCTTCACCGAGCGGACGGGATCGGGCAGGAGCTCCGGCAGGAGGGCGGTGGCGCCGAACCGGAAGCCGCCGCACCGGCCCGCCAGCGTGCCCCCGGCGCGCATCTGCTCCACCAGGGCGGCGCAGAAGGCCGGATCGTCGAGGGCGTCGGCCAGCGCGCCCCCGCGGGGCGCGCCTCCCGCCAGGGCCACGAGGTATGTCTCGGGGTCGCCCACCTCGAAGTCCACACGGAACAGGGCGAGCGTCCCAGCGCTGCCCGGCACCTCGACGTGATCCACGGCCGTCACGGCCGTGATCCGCCGTGACTTGCTTCCGAACCAGCGCTGGCGGGGCAGGACGCTCGCGAGGGCCGTCGCCGTGCTGGCGAGGTCCGGCTCGGCTGCGCCCCTGCCCGCCGCCCTAGATCGCCGTGGCTTCGATGCCATACAACACCTCATCGCCGGCGGCGCCACCACGGAGCAGACGCAGCCAGTAGAAGGCGTAGGGAGCCAGCGTGAACAGGTACGGGCGGCTCTCGATGACCGGCAGCCGCGCCCCGTCCAGCATCTCGGTCGGCACGGCTCCAGCGAACTCGCTGAGGTCGAGCAGGGCGGGTTCCACCGTCGCCGAGAGATTGGCCACGATCAGGATGGTCTCGCCGCGGTGTTCCCGGAGGTAAGCCAGGATGCGCGGGTTCTCGGGCTCGAGGAAGCGGAGCGATCCCCGCCCGAAGGCCTGCGTGCTCTTCCGCGCGGCGATGAGCCGGCGCATCCACTGCAGGGGCGACGACGGCGATCGGCGCTGTGCCTCCACGTTGACGACCGGGTACCCGTAGACGGGGTCCGTGATGACGGGGCTGTAGAGCGCTTCCGGCTCGGCCGTGGAGAACCCCGCGTTGCGGTCCGCCGTCCACTGCATCGGCGTGCGGACTCCGGCTCGGTCCCCCAGGTGGATATTGTCGCCCATGCCGATCTCGTCCCCATAGTAGATGATCGGCGTGCCCGGGAAGGAGAAGAGCAGGCCGTGGAGCAACCGGAGCTTCCCCTGGTCGTTATCCAGCAGCGGGGCCAGACGGCGCCGGATTCCCACGTTGAGCTTCATCCGCGTGTCCTGCGCGTAGGCGTAGTACATGTAGTCGCGCTCGGGATCGGTGCACATCTCCAGCGTGAGCTCGTCGTGGTTGCGCAGGAAGAGGCACCACTGGCAGGTCTCGGGGATGGGCGGCGTGTGCAGGAACATGTCGGTGATGGGCCGCCGGTCGGCCCGGTGCACCGCCATGAACATCCGGGGCATCAGCGGGAAGTGGAAGGCCATGTGGAACTCGTCCCCGTCGCCGAAGTAGGGACGCACATCCCTCGGCCACTGGTTGGCCTCGGCGAGCAGGACGCGGCCCCGGTACCGGGCGTCCACCTGCGCCCGGAGGCGCTTGAGGAAGGCGTGGGTCTCGGGGAGGTTCTCGCAGCTCGTCCCCTCGCGCTCGAAGAGGTACGGGACCGCGTCGCAGCGGAAGCCGTCCAGCCTCTTGTCGAGCCAGAAGCGCATCGCGTCCAGCATGGCCTGCTCGACCTCCGGGTTGTCGTAGTTGAGGTCGGGCTGGTGGCTGAAGAAGCGATGCCAGTAGTACGCGCCGGCCTCGGGGTCCCACGACCAGTTGGACTTCTCCGTGTCCACGAAGATGATCCGGGCGTCCCGGTACTTGCGGTCGTCAGGGCTCCAGACGTAGTAGGCGCGCTTCGGCGAGGCGGGGTCCCGCCGTGCCTCCTGAAACCAGGCATGCTGGTCGGAGGTGTGATTGACCACGAGGTCCGCGATGACCCGGATGCCGCGCCGGTGGGCCTCGCCCAGGAACGCCTCGAAGTCCGCCATGGTCCCGTAGAGCGGCGAGACGTTGCAGTAGTCGGAGATGTCGTACCCGTCGTCGCGGAGCGGCGAGGGGTAGAAGGGCAGCAGCCACACGCAGTCCACGCCCAGATCCTGGAGGTAGTCGAGCCGGCCCGTCAGGCCGCGGAAGTCGCCGACGCCGTCGCCGTCGCCGTCCTGGAACGCCTTGACGTGAAGCTCGTAGACGATCGCGTCCTTGTACCAGAGATCGTCGACGGGGGGTCTCCCGGCGCTCACGAGCAGGGATCCACGAAGGCCGTCCGCGGCAGCGCGGAGACGTGGAAGATCGCGGCCGGCTCGTCAGGCTCCAGCCGCAGCGGGTGGGTCGGCCCCCGCCAGAGCTGGCGGCGGCCCGTCAGGAGCTCGTGCACCTGCACGCGCGCGTCGGCCGCGAGCCCCAGCCCGTCGAGCGGCAGGTGCAGGAGAGCCTCGTGGGCCTCGAAGGGGTCGAGGCTCACGGCGATCCAGAGCAACTCGGCGCCGTCGGCGCTCTGCTTGCCGTAGAAGACAATGTTGTCGTCGTCGGCCCGGTAGAAGCGCAGGCCCCGGGAGGTCTGGAGCGCCGAGTGCTCGCGGCGGATGCAGTTCAGCCGGGCGAGGTAGGGCTTGATGTTGCCCGGGGCCTCCCAGTCCCGCACCCGGATCTCGTACTTCTCCGCGTCCAGGTATTCCTCGGTGCCGGGGACAGCCGCGTTCTCGCAGAGCTCGTACCCGCTGTAGATACCCCAGAGCGAGGACAGCGTCGCGGCCAGGGCGGCGCGCAGCATGAAGGCGGGGCGTCCGCCCTGCTGCAGGATCGACGGCAGGATGTCCGGCGTGTTGGTGAAGAGGTTGCCCCGGAAGTACTCCGCCAACTCGGTCCCCGTCAGCTCCGTGAAGTAGGCCGTGAGCTCGTCCTTGAAGTTCCGCCACGTGAAGTAGGTGTACGACTGCGTGAACCCCACCTTGGCGAGCGCTTGCATGAGTTTGGGCCGCGTGAAGGCCTCCGACAAGAAGACGACGTCGGGGAACACCGCCTGCACCTCGCGGATGAGCCACGCCCAGAACGGGATGGGCTTGGTGTGAGGGTTGTCCACGCGGAAGATCCGCACCCCCTGCTCGATCCAGAAGACGAGGACGCTGCGCGCCTCCTCCCACAGCGCCTCGCGATCCCGGCAAAAAAAGTCCAGCGGATAGATGTCCTGGTACTTCTTGGGCGGGTTCTCGGCGTACTTGATGGTGCCGTCGGGCCGGTGCTGAAACCACTCGGGGTGCTCCTGCACCCAGGGATGGTCGGGCGAGCACTGCAGCGCGTAGTCCAGCGCGATCTCCAGGCCGTGCTCGCGCGCGGCGCCGACGAGGCGCCGGAAGTCCCCGAGCGTGCCGAGCGCAGGCTCCACCGCCTTGTGGCCGCCCTGCTCGTTGCCGATGGCCCAGGGGGAGCCCGGGTCCTCGGGGCCGGCCATCAGCCCCCCGTTCCGGCCCTTGCGGAAGCGCCGGCCGACGGGGTGGATCGGGGGCAGGTAGAGGACGTCGAAGCCCATGGCGGCGATGTCCGGCAGGCGGGCGATGCAATCCTCGAAGGTGCCGTGCCGCCCGGGCACCCGGCCCTGGGAGCGTGGGAACAGCTCGTACCACGCGGCGCACTGGGCGAGGGGGCGCTCGACCAGCAGCTCCAGCTCCCGCTCGTACAGTGTGGCCGCGCTCCGGTCCGGATAGCTCGCCATCAGCTCGGCCGTCTCGGTGTCCAGCAGGAGGCGCGCCCGCTGGGCCTGGCTCGTCGCCCGCGCCACCGCGGCGAGCCGCTCCTCGATGCGGCGGCGGTCGGCGTCGGCCGCCCGCGCGAGCGCCGTCCGCAGGAGCGCCGCGCCCTCCAGCAGCTCGCTCGTGACGTCCATCCCGGCGGCGAGCCGTTTCTCGAGGTCGCGCGCCCAGGTCCGGGAGGGATCGGTCCAGGCCTCGACGGTGTAGAGGTACCGGGCGTTCTCCTCCAGGAGGAAGTCCGCGGCCCAGCGGTCGTTGTCCACGGGGGCCATGGGCGTCTCGCGCCAGGCGGTGTCCTTCACCGTCCGGTACCGGAGCACGGCGGAGAGCGCGCCGTGCCCTTCGCACAGGATGTCAGCGCTGACCTCGAATCGTTCTCCGGCCACGCGCTTGACGGGGAAGCGGCCGCCGTCCAGCTCGGGCCACACGTTGGCGATCCAGATCGCCCGGATGTCGCCACGCATCGGGTCTCGGGGCGTGTTGGCCATCATCCTCCGTGCTCCTCTCGCGCGAGCAAGGCCACGGGGAAGGCCTCGAGCAGCCGCCCCACGAGCAGGACCGGCCCGCCGGCACGCCGCTCGATGCGCGGGCGCGCCCCGGTGAAGGCATGGGTGAGCGGACCGGGCAGGTCCTCCGGCACCCGGACATGCGTGTCGCCCCACACCGCCGGTCCCAGGGGCAGCCGCGCGCCCTGATCCGTGAGGCGCGCCGTCAGGCGGGGCACCACGACGACGGCGACCTCGCCGTCCCGCCGGCGGGCGAAGGCGCAGAGATGGGCGGCGTGCTGGCCGCCCGCGGCCAGCGGAACATACTCCCCTGACTGGAAGAGGGCGGCCGCTTCCCGGCGGACGGCCAGGGCCCGGTGGATCGTGTAGAGCTTGATCCGGCCGTCCATCCACCGCGTGAGCAGCTCCCGCGCCAGGCCCTCGAGGTCGCCGGCGGCGATCCGCGCGCGGAGCTCGGCGAGGGCGGCCTCGCGCAGGGAAAAGTCCACCGGGCGCCGGTTGTCGGGGTCCACGAGAGCAAGGTCCCAGATCTCGGTGCCCTGGTAGAAGTCGGGGACGCCCGGCGCCGTGATCTTGAGCAGGGTCTGGGCCAGGCTGTTGACCATGCCGAGGCGAGCGATGGGCGCCTGGAAGGCGACGAAGTCCTCCAGGAAGCGGCGGTGGTGCCCGGGCTCCAGGATCCCCGCCACGAAGGACTGGAGGGCCCCCTCGTAGGCCTCGCTGGGGTTGATCCAGCTCGTGTGGACCTTCGCCTCCTTGGCGGCCTTGGCCATGTAGCCTTGGATGCGCGCCACGAAGGGGCCGCCGGGGGTGGGCACGCCCGACTCGGGGGGCCAGGCGCCCAGCAGGGTCTGGTAGAGCAGGTACTCGTCGTTGGCGTCCGGCGCGGGCCGTCCGTCCACGCTGGCGACGTGCCGCCGGTTCCAGCGCCGCCAGCGCCTCGCGGCCTCGCGCCACGCGCGCGGCATCTCGGACAGCACGTGTATGCGCGCCCGCACATCCTCGCCGCGCTTGGTGTCGTGGGTCGCCGTTGTGGAGAGCCCGGCGGGCCACGCCTGCAGGCGGGCCGCGCACTGTTTGTGGAACTCCTCCACGGAGACCCCGAACTGCTCGGGATCCCCCCCGACCTCGTTGAGGCTCACGAGCCGGTTGTAGCGGTAGAAGGCCGTGTCCTCGACCCCCTTGGCCGTCACCGGCGCCGTGATCTGCTGGAACTTGCCGACGAAGGCCAGCTGGGCGCGACGGTAGTCGTCGTCGGCCGCCTCCGGCTCGCGCAGCAGCAGGATGTCGCGGACGAAGTCGAAGATGGAGGCGTTGGTGGTGGTGTTGCGCCGCCGGGCGAAGGCCACCGCCACCTCCACGCAGGCGCGGTCCTGGAGATCCACCTCCTGCTGGTCCCGCACGACGTAGGTCCGGTAGAGCGGGAAGCACGCGATGATCTCGCGCAGCGCGTGTGTGAGGCTCTGCCGCGTGAAGTCGCGCGAAGTACGGTGACGCTGCGCCAGCCGGCTCAGGGCGTGGCCCAGCACTCCGAGCTCGCTGGCCATCGCCGTCTCGACGATGAGCTGCTTGGCTTCGTAGACGATGTCGGCGAAGGGCGCGCGCTGCCCGGTGAAACCCGCGTAGGCCGCGATCATGGGGCGCGCGCCGGCCGCATCCACGAACAACCCGCCCGCGAGGCTCAGGAACTCGTAGCCCGTGGTGCCGTGGATGCCCCAGCCCGCCGGCAGCCGCTCGCCGCGGGCGAGGACTTTCTCGGCCACGACGTAGAGGGGCCGGCAGCCCGGCCGGGCGGAATCGGCCTGGCAGGCGGCCTCGAAGCCGGCCGCCGTCGCGGCCACGGCCTCGTCGAGGCCTTTGCCCTCCGCCGCCCCCTCCCGGCAACGGCGGGCGCGCTCGAGCTGGGCGAAGCGCTCCCGCTGCAGGGCCAGGAAGTAGCCGCACGGGTCGAAGAGGCCGTCCGGGTGGTCGATCCGGAGCCCCGTGACCTTGCCCTCCTCGAGGAGCCGGAGTATCAGCCGGTGGGTCTCGCGAAAGACCGCCGGGTGCTCCATGCGGATTGCCGCCAGCTCGTTGACGTCGAAGAAGCGGCGGTAGTTGATCTCCTCCGCGGCCACCCGCCAGTGGGCCAGCCGGTACGGCTGCTCACCCAACAGCTGGTCCAGGAGATCGAAGCTGCGCGGGTCCCCGCGCTTTCCGTTGAAGACCCGGAGCGTCTCCTCCAGCGAGGCGCGCACCGCCTCGCTCGCCTCCGCGAGCCGGGCCAGGCGGCGCCGGATGACCTCCTTCTCGCGGAGGCGCTCCCGGACGCGCTCAGGCGCACGCTCTGCGGTCGGGGGTAGGTTCTCGAGCGCCGTGATGATGCTCTGGTACTCCTGCGCGTCCGGGTGGTCTCCGCCGAACGTCGTCACGAGGGCCTCCAGGCGCTCG
>Ga0154440_1075_pt1 | contig 10229 bp, 11 predicted proteins | sample RifGroC2_FD_115944 | JGI IMG/M metagenome (GOLD analysis project Ga0154440, IMG submission 115944) | Candidatus Rokubacteria bacterium GWC2_70_24
CAGGGCGAGGAGGAACAGTGGGATGCGGGTGAGAGGCTTCATACGGGCACCTCCATTGGCGCGGGCATGCACTGCCGGGCCAGCCGGGACATCGCGCGGGGGCGATTGTTCCCGGCCATGTGGTGACGGGATCATAGTCGAAAAGACGAGAGGCGGCAACGGGGATCTTCGGAGGCCCGAAACCCTTGAAGGCGCAGGAATTCTCCTGCTATAGTGGCGCGTGCGCGCTCGATCGGACCTGGCCTGACCCGAACAACTCAGCACCCCCGGACGAGAGGGGGGAGGAGTACCGATGGCCGAGCGAGAGGCCCAGGAGTACTTCCAGTGGACGGCGGCGCTCTTCGACCGCGCGCGCGTGTTCGACAAGCCCGAAGCCCTGCGCGGCATCCGCGTCCTGGAGCTGACGACGCTCGTCCTCGGGCCCACCACCGCGGATTTCCTCGGTGAGCTGGGGGCCGAGGTCATCAAGGTGGAGCTGCCCCCTGGCGGCGACACGATGCGCTACGTGACGCCCGAGGCCACCTACTGGAAGAACGCCTCCCTCGGCTTCTACCCGGAGAACCACTCCAAGTGCCATGTCGGCATCGACCTGCACGCGGAAGACGGCAAGGCGCTCTTCAGGCAGCTGGCATCCAGGTCGGACATCCTGGTGGAGAACTTCCGGGCGGGGACGCTGGACACGTGGGGGATCGGCTACCGGCAGATGCAACAGGGGAACCCCCGACTCATCTACGTGGCCGATTCGGGCTTCGGCCAGTGGGGCCCGTTCTCTCAAGGGCGCGCGTCCTACGACGCGGTGGCCCAGACCGTGTCGGGCACCATCGCCATCACCGGCTTCACGGGCCGCCCGCCCATCCTCTGCGGCATCTTCATCGGCGACTGGTTCGGCGGGTTGATGGCGGCCACGGCTGCGCTGGTGGCCCTCCATCATCGGGACCGGACCGGGGAAGGGCAGCTCATCGACTTCGCCCAGAGCGAGGGGCTGATCCGGACTCTCGACTGGACCTGGGTGAGGCTGGGGCTCACGGGCCGCGACCGGGGACCCGCGGGCAACCGTGACGAGGCGCTGGTGCCTGCGGAGATCTTCCCGTGCCGCGACGGCTACGTGGCCGTGGCCGCGGCGCGCGACGCGGAGTTCACGGGGCTCTGCCAGGCCATGGGGGAGCCGGCCCTTGCCAGCGATCCCCGGTTCGCCACGCTTCCGGCGCGCCAGAAGCCCGAGCACATGAACCCGCTGCTCGACACGATTCGCGCGTGGGCCGGCACGCTCGCGCGCGCCGAGATCGAGGCGGCGGGCGCCCGGCACGGCTTCGCCGCCACCCGCGTGGCCACCGCCAGGGACAAGCACGACGATGCCCACCTGCGCGCTCGCGGCTCGGTGTGGCAGTACGAGGACCCGCTCTACGGCGAGATGGTCGAGCAGGGGCCGGCAGTCAAGCTCTCCGAGACGCCGGCCCGGATCAAGTGGGCGGCCAAGCCCGTGGGCTGGCACAACCACGACGTCCTGATGCGGCTCCTGGGGCTCTCCCCGTCGCACATCAAGGATCTGGAGGAGCGGAAGGTCGTGGGCCAGTGGGCGGATCGCAACGGGGCCAGGCCTCCTGCCGACTGGAGCGGGGGGCCGCGCATATGAGCGACAGCCCGCCCGCGAGCGACGGCCGGCACGGTGTGCCCTGGCCCCAGTTCGCCAAGGACCTCAGCGACCCGGCGAAGGCCCACGACAAGCCCGAGGCCCTCGACGACCTGCGCGTCCTCGACGTGTCCAGCGGGAACTTCGCCGCGCTCTTCACCTCGTCCATCCTCGCGGAGTTCGGCGCCGAGGTGATCCGCGTGGAGCCGCCCACGGGGGACGTCGCGCGGCTGTACTCGCCCGAAGGCGTCACGCATCGCGGGACGGGGCTCGCCTACCTGGTCGAGGCGCGCAACAAGCGGCACGTCACGCTGAACCTGCACACCGAGCAGGGTCGGCTCCTCCTGGTGCGTCTGGCGCGCCACGTGGACGTGCTCATCGAGAGCGAGCTGCCGGGCCAGATGGACGCCTGGGGCATCGGCTACCGCCAGCTCTCGGTGCTGAATCCGGGCCTGATCTACCTCGCCGTCTCGACCCACGGCCAGTTCGGGCCGCGCGCCGCCCAGGTGATGCCCGACTACGACATCACCGACCAGGCGCTGTCGGGTGTGCCCTATGTGACGGGCGAGCCCGAGGGCGAGGGGCCCGCGGAGTCCTCGGCGCCCACCAAGCAGGGCAACTGGATTGGCTGGTATGTGGGCGGAGGGTTCGGCGCGCTCTCGGTGCTGGCGGCCTTGCACTGGCGCGTGGTGAGCGGGCGCGGCCAGTTCCTGGACCTCACGCCCTCGGAAGCGGAGATGCGCTTCAGCGACGCCGGCGTCATCTGGTACCACGCCGCCCAGCGCATCCAGGAGCGGGTGGGAGGGCTGCACATCCAGGTCTTCCCGTACACGCTCATCAAGACCAAGGACTCGTACTCCTTCGTGGCGGGCTTCTCGGACATCAACTTCACCGGGCTCACCAACATCATGGGGCGCCCGGACCTGAAGGAGCGCTTTGCCACCACCAAGGATCGGATCCTCAAGGCGCGCGAGCTCCACCAGGAGCTGGAGCGCTGGTCGGCCGATCTCACGGCCGAGGACATCCTCCACCGCTTCCAGGATTACATGGTCCACAAGCGCGGCCCGGGGACCGTCGCCACGGCGCGGCTCAACCGCCCGGAGGAGGTGCTCGCGGAGCCGCACTGGTGGGAGCGGGGCGTGCTGCAGAAGGTGGACGATCCGGACTACGGGGAGCTCCTGCTCCAGGCCCCGCCGTGGAAGATGTCCCGGACGCCGCCCCGCATCAAGTGGGCGTGCCGACCGGTGGGCGCGGACAACGAGCACATCTACCTCAAGTTACTGGGCCTCGGGAAGGGAGACCTCCAGGCTTTGCGCACCGCCGGCGTGATCTAGGCGATGACACCGTTTCCGACAGGAGAGATGACCATGAGCACCTCGCGCTACGCGAAGACACTTCGGTGGGTGGCCGCAGGGCTGGCCTTCACCGTCGCCGCGGCGTTCCCGCTGGCCTCGTGGACGGCCGTGGCCCAGGCGCAGACGCCGGCCGGGGGCGCCCAGCAGGCCGGCATGGAGCCCACCGACGGGCAGAAGACGGCCGCCGGGCTCATGAACGTCTTCCACGTGCCCGGCAAGGCGATCGTCTGCGGCCTGGGCACGGCCAGCACCATCGCGGTGCTGCTGCTCACCTTCGGCACCGCGTACCGGACGGCGGCCCGCGTCTTCGACGAGGGCTGCGGCGGCGACTGGGTCATCACGCCCGACCACCTGAGCGGGAAGATCCAGCCCAGGAGCGACCTCGACTGATCGCTCCGCAGACGAGGGGCTCCATGGGCAGGATTCCCGCATCGTATCTGCCGCCGCGCGAGCTGTGGCCGGAGCGCATCTACACGCTCCCCGAGCACGCCGCGTACCCCCAGCGCCTCAACTCCACCGAGGAGCTGGTGGACCGCCACGTGGCCGAGGGCCGGGGAGACCGCACGGCAATCCTCTTCGAGGACCAGACGATCACGTACCGGGCGCTCGGCGCTTCCGTCAACAAGGTCGGCAGCGCGCTCCGGGCCCTCGGGATCGAGGAGGAGGACCGGGTGCTGCTGCGCTCGCCCTCCATCCCGCCGGCGCTGGTGGCGAACTTCGCCGTGATCAAGATCGGCGCGGTGATCGTGCCGACCTCGCCGCTGTTCTCCCGCGCCGAGCTCGCCCACGTGGCCGGGCTCACTGAGGCCGTGGCCCTCATCGTCGCCGCCCCGCTCCTGGAGGAGGTGGACGCGGCGCGCCAGCAGCTCGAGACCGTCAAGCACGTCATCGTGATCGGGGGGGATACGGCGACGATCAAGGCCAAGGGCTACATCCCGTACGGGGAGCTGGTGGCCCGCGGCGCGGAGAGCCTCCCCCCCGTGCGCCGCGACCGCATGGCCGTCTCCGTCCTGCTCTTCACCTCGGGCACCACGGGGCTTCCCAAGGGCACGGTCCACGTCATGGAAGAGGCTCTCATCGTGCCCGACGGCTTCGGCCGGTGTGGCTGGGGGGTGACGGCCGAGGACGTGATCGGCGGTCCCGCGCCCCTGTCGCTCGCCGCCGGCTACTCGACCCAGGCGGTGATTCCCTTCCGTTTCGGCGCCGCGGCGTCGCTGCTGCCCCGTTTCACGCCCGAGGGCATGTTCGAGCAGATCCAGAAGCACCGGATCACCGTCGTGTCCATCCTGCCCACGGCGTACCGGAAGATGCTCCAGGTGCCGGGCGCCCGGCAGACATACGATCTGTCCTCCGTGCGCATCTGCACGGGCGGGGGCGAGTCCCTCGGCGCCGAGACCTACCAGGCGTGGAAGGAGATGTTCGGGCACGAGATCTACGAGGGGCTCGGCACCACCGAGATGATGTACGTCTTCATCTCCTCGGCCGTCACGCGGCGCGTGAAGCCCGGGGCCATCGGCCCGGCGGTGCCGGGCTACGAGCTCCGCGTGGTCAGCGAGGAGGGTGTGGATTGCAAGCCCGGCGAGCCCGGACGCCTCATCGCCCGGGGCCCCACGGGCACCGTGTACTGGCGGGACGAGGAGAAGCAGAGGCAGGCGGTGTGGAACGGGTGGTGCCGCGCCGGGGACTTCGTCAGCATGGACGAGGACGGGTACGTGTGGTTCCTCTCGCGCGAGGACGACCTCATCAAGTCCTCCGGGTACCGGATCGGGCCGGAGGAGATCGAGGAGGCGCTCTGCCGTCACCCGGCCGTCGCGGACTGCTCGGTCATCGGCGTGCCCGACCCCGTGCGCGGACAGAATACGCGCGCCTACGTCGTCCTCAAGACCGGGCTGTCTCCGAGCGAGGCCCTGAGCGGAGAGCTGATCGAGTTCTGCCGGGGCACGCTGGCCGTCTACAAGCTGCCGCGCGAGGTGGAGTTCGTCCCGGCCGTGCCGCGGGCCCCGGGCCCGACCGGCCCCGGCACCGGCAAGCTCCTGCGGCGTGTCCTCCGGGACAAGCTCAGGTAGTGCCCCGGCCCGGACGCTGGACCGTCCCGGCGCTCTTCGTCCTCCTCCTGGCAGGCTTTGCGGCTGGCATCTGGGGCAGCTATCGCGCCGTGTTCCCGGGGCGGGGGCTCTACCGGGTCACCGGTGTTCTCGAGGCCCGATGGGGCGAGACCATGATCCTGGTCAGGCATGACGCCGTGCCGGGGCTCATGGACGAGATGACCTCGATGTCCTTCATGGTCGAGTCGCGGGAGCTGCTCGACCGCGCCGGGGTCGCGCCGGGAGACCGCATCCGCTTCACCGTGCGCCAGATGCCGGACCGGCTGCTCGTGGTGGAGATCCAGAAGACCCGGTGAGGTGCCGGCCGAGCATCCGCAACTGCCGGACAAGGTCCTGGATCTGCTCGTCCGACAGATGGAACCCGAAGGCCGGCATCCCGGGCTTCCCGATGGTTGCTCCGCCATGCTTGATCAGGCTGTGCAGGTACTCGTCGGACAGGCTGTCCATGATGCGCTTATCGGCGAGGTTGCCCGGCCGGATCAGCAGGAGGGTCGCCCGCCAGGAGCCCTGACCGTTGGCCCCGTGGCAGCTGGCGCAATGGGTGAGGTACAGGCGCTGGGCGGGCGTCGCCGTCCTCGGGATCGGGTGGGGCAGGAAGAGCGAGGCCGCGAGGCTTCCGGCCGCCAGTAGCGCCGCCGGCCCCGCGATGATCAGGAGCCACTTCCGTTTCATGGGGAGGAGCCTATCATGCCGGCCGCTGCCGGGCGCCCGTGCTCAGCTCGAGTAGCGTCTGACTGAGCCGCGGGTCCTCGAGGAGCGCCGGGCCCGGGCCGGTCAGCGCCACCTGCCCGGCTTCCAGCAGATAGGCACGCGTGGCGAGCCGCAAGAGCCGGCGCACGTGCTGCCCGGCCGCCAGGATCGTGATCCCCTCCGAGGTGATGGCGTGGACAGCCTGGCAGAAGCGGTCGGTGACGCTGCGCGCGAGCCCGAGGAAGGGGTCGTCGAGGCAGAGCAGGCGAGGCCGGGCCATGAGGCCGCGTGCCAGCGCCAGCATCTGCTGCTCGCCTCCCGAGAGCAACCGCGCCGGCGCGCTGTGCTTGTCCTGGAGGATCGGGAAGAGGCGCAGGATGGTGCGCAGTGTCTCCTCGCGGCGCGCGTGCGCCTTCGGGAGGAAGGCGCCGAGCTCGAGGTTCTCCCTCACCGACAGCGGGCCGAAGAGGCGGCGCCCTTCGGGGATGAGGGTGAGGCCCCGGGCGGCGATGGCGTAGGGGGGCAGCCCGTCGATGCGCTCGCCGTCCAGGTTGATCTCCCCGCTCGTCACCGGCAGGAGTCCGGCGAGCGCTTTCAGCAGCGTGGACTTCCCGGCGCCGTTGGGGCCGACCAGCGCGACGAACTCGCCCGCGCGCACCTCCAGCGAGAGGCCGCGCAGCACGGTCAGATCGTCGTAGCCCGCGTGGACGTCCCGGACGGTCAGCAGGAGCGGGGCGCTCACCCTAACGCTCCTCCTCGCCCAGATAGGCGGCGGCGACCCGTGGCGAGGCCAGCACGGCCGGCGGCGGACCGTCCACCACGATCTGGCCCTGATCGAGGACGAGCATGCGGTCGGCCACCTGCGCGAGCAGGCCGAAGGAGTGCTCCACGGCAAAGATGGTCATGCCGCGCTCGCGCAGGCGCGCGTAGAAGAGCACCACCTCCTCGCGCCCCTTCGGCGACAGCCCCGAGGCCAGCTCGTCCAGCAGGAGCAGCGCCGGCCGGCTCGAGAGCGCCACGGCCAGCTCGAGCCGCTTCATCTCGCCGAGAGACAGGGCCGCGGCGCGCGCGCCGGCCTTGTCCGCGAGCCCGACGAGCCCCAGCAGCCGCTCCGCCTCGGCGCGGCGGTCGGCCGCCCGCCGATAGCGGTGGCGGGTCCGGAAGGTCACACCCACCAGGACGCTGCCGAGCACGCTGAGCCCCGCGAAGGGGCGCGGGATCTGGAAGGTGCGGCCGATGCCGAGCCGTCCGGCCACCCACGGCGGTCCGCCCGTGATGCGCTGCCCGCGGAACCACACCTCCCCCGAGGTGGGGCGCAGGAGCCCCCCGAGGACGTTGAAGAGCGTGGACTTCCCCGAGCCGTTGGGCCCGAGGAGCCCCACCACCTCGCGCTCCTCGATGGCCACGTCCACACCGCGGAGCGCGGAGAGCCCGCCGAAGGCCACGCTGACGCCGCGCCCCTCAAGGATGGGCACGGCGCCCGCCCCTCCGGAGGCCGGCGAGGCCCCCGGGCAGATAGAGAATGACGGCGATGAGCGCCAGCGCGTAGCCGACCTGGTGCAGGGCGGGCAGGAGCGGGTGCAGCACGAGCTCGCTCAGCAGGTACAGCGCGATGGCGGCGGCGGCGGGGCCCAGGAGCGTGTGGAGCCCCCCGAAGGTGGCCATGACCAGCGGCAGGATCGAGTAGTGGCGGCTGAAGACGAGATCGGGCTCCACCACGCGCACCACGTGGGCGTAGAGGCCGCCGCAGAGCGCGGTGACCAGACCCGAGAGCGCGAACGCGAGCAGGGTCCAGGGCAGGGGGCGCAGCCCCAGCAGGCTGGCGCGCTCCTCCTCCTCGCGCAGAGCAGCGAAGGCAAGCCCCACGCGGCTCCGGCGAATCAGCGCGAAGAGCCCGAGCGCCGCGCCCAGCAGCGCCAGCGCGAGATAGTACGCCCCCGCCCGCCCCTCCGTGAGCACGCGGGGCAGCCAGGGGAGCACGGGCAGGGCGGGGATGCCGGCGAGACCCGCGCCGCCGCCCGTCACCTCGCTCCAGATGAGCGCGAGCCCGCGCAGGAGCTCGGCGCAGGCGAGAGTGCCGAGCGCGAGATAGGCGCCCCGGAGCCTGATGGAGAGGAGCCCGACCCCCGCGGCGCCCGCGGCGCCCGCGAGCCCGCCGAGGGCGATGGCGCCCCACGGCGAGAGCCCGCCGAGAGAGGCCAGCGCCGCGCCGTAGGCACCCAGTCCGAAGAACGCGGCGTGCCCGAAGGAGATCGGCCCCGCATAGGCCAGCAGGTTCCACGCCGAGGCCACGGCGGCGAGAAGAAAAGCCGTGGAGAGCAGAAAAAGATAGTACGGGTGAAATCCAAGCGCCGGGGGCACGGAGGCGAGCACGCCCATACCGAGGAGCGCCGCGAGCCCGCTGCGCATCAGTGCGCGTGCCCGCGGGCGAGGCCGCCCGAGCGGGCCAGGAGGGAGCCCAGCAGCATGAGGGCCACGACGGGCTCGCGCCACCCCGGTCCCCACCCCGTGACCGTGAGCGCCTCGATCATCCCCAGGAGCAACCCGGCCGCCAGCACGCTCCTGAGGTGTCCGACGCCGGCCCAGATGCTGAGGACGATGGCCATGAGGGTCAGCTCCACGCCCGCCGCCGGGTGGACGTAGTGGAGCGTCGCGAAGAGGACGCCCGTGGCGCCCGAGAGCCCGAGCGCCAGGAGAAAGGTGCTGCGCCGGGCGCCGTCCACGTTGATGCCGACGAGCGCGGCGGCCTGGGGGTCGATGCTCGTGGCGCGGACGGCCTGGCCCCAGCGCGTGCGCGTGAGCGCGAGCCAGAGGAGCCCCACCACCGCGAGCGCCGCTGCCGCGGCCAGGACCCGGCCGCGATTGAGCGCGAGCGTGCCGAGCTGGAGGCTCGCGCCGAGCGAGCTCTCGGCGATCAACCGGTACTCGCCGCGCCAGATGGCGCGCATGACGGTCTGGAGCAGGAGCGACAGCCCGAAGGTGAGCACCAGGCTCGAGAGCTCCTTCGGCTCCGGCGTCCGCTTCAGGAGCCAGTCCCACACGAGCGCCGCCGGCGCGAGCGCCAGCGCAGCCACGGGGAGGAGCAGGACGGGGGAGAGCCCCGCCGCGGCCCAGAGCGAGTAGCCGACGTAGCCGCCGAGAACGACCAGATCGCCGTGGGCCAGGTTCAGCGACCGGCTCACCCCGAGGATCATCGAGAAGCCGAGAGCCATCAGCGCGTAGAAGCATCCCAGCAGGGCGCCGGAGACGAGGGCCTGGACGAGCGAGGCCAGCGACAGGGTGGGAGCTCCTCGGGTGTCGTAGAATGGGAAACAGCCCTCCGGATGGTAGCGTCCGGAAAACCGAAGGTCAAGGAAAGTGCAGGGCGATCTGATGCCGAGACTCTACGTGGCGACGGTGGGGGACGGGCTGTTCAGGAGCGATGACCTCGGCTCGAGCTGGACAAAGGAGCCGGGCCTCGCGGCATCGGCGCGGCTCTACTCGCTCTGCGCCGCATCGGGCGAGCTCCTGGTGGGCGGCGAGGGACGCATCTTCCGCTACGGCGAGCGCGCGTGGACCGAGCTCGCGCTGCCGGCGCCCGACACCCAGGTGTGGTCGCTCGCGGCGATGGATGGGGTCATCCTCGCCGGCACGCGGCCGCTGGGGCTCTTCCGCTCTGACGACGGCGGACGCCGCTGGGAGTCCCTGTCGTTTCCTGTGACTCCGGGAGCGCCCCAGCCTCACACGCCCCGCATCACCGCGCTGCTGCCGAGCCCCTGGGTGGCCGGCGAGGTGTGGGCGGGGGTCGAGGTCGGGGGCGTCTTCGCCAGCGCCGACGGTGGCCGGAGCTGGAGCGCAGCGAACGAGGAGATCCCGTCGCTGGACGTCCACGGGCTGGCCTGGTCCTCTGGCGGCATCCTGCTGGCGGCCACTCCTCGCGGTGTCGCCATGTGGCGGAGCGCGCGCTGGATGGAGGGCCTCTTCGAGCCCGCGGATCGCTACTGCCGCGCCCTGGCGACCCGCCCCGACGATCCGGGGATGCTCTACTGCGGCTTCGGCGATGGGCCGCCGGGCACGCGCGGGGAGATCGCGCTGTCGACCGACGGGGGACGCTCCTGGCGCGCTTCGGGCATGCTGTCGGACACCGACAGCACGATCTGGTCGGTGGCCACGGCGGCGGATGCGGCGGGCCTCGTGCTGGCGTGCTCCATCTCGGGGAAGGTGTTCGTGAGTCTCGACGGGTGCGCCTCCGCCAGGCCCGTCCTCACGACGGGCTTCGAGACGCGCGCCGTCGCGTGCCTCGCCGAGTAGGACCGCCGGCGGCCGGGGCGCTCAGCGCCCGGGGTAGACGGCGGAAGCCGCGGCGCGCTCCCTCGGATAGACGACCACGTGGCGGCCGCCCTGGATCTGGACGATCACCCGCTCGTAGAACAGCGGCTCGCCACGCTCGTCGAACTTGACCCGTCCCAG
>Ga0154440_1048_pt1 | contig 10203 bp, 10 predicted proteins | sample RifGroC2_FD_115944 | JGI IMG/M metagenome (GOLD analysis project Ga0154440, IMG submission 115944) | Candidatus Rokubacteria bacterium GWC2_70_24
GTGACCCAGGCCCGGCCAGGAGACTACCTCGCCATCCAGGCGTACCTCACGCCGCAGCCCGAGACGTGGACCCGGCTGCAGGAGATCCGCACGCTGCTGCGCGACCGGCTGCATCTCGCCACGACGGTGGCCTACGGCCCGCGCTATCTGCACTCCACGGGACAGCTGCACAAGGGTGGGCCGACCACGGGGGTCTTCCTGCAGATCACGGGCGATGACGCGGAGGACCCGGCCATCCCCGGGGCGGGCTACGGCTTCTCGACGCTCAAGGCCGCCCAGGCCCTCGGCGATCTCCAGGCGCTGTCCGAGGCCGGGCGGCGCATCGTGCGCCTGCACCTCAAGGGGAAGCAGCCGGCGGGGCTCGACAAGCTCGCGCAGCTCGTCCGGGCACTCGTCAAGAGGGCGTGACAGGCGCGGTGCCCGGGGGGGCGCCGCTGGGGAACCACAAGTCGTCCGGGGGGACAATCGGGCGCGCCGCGGGCCGCTCGCGCGCCCGGCGCTGCGGGGCTCGCCGGTTTCCAGGTCGCGGCGATTGCCGTATCCTGCCCGCATGCCTGCGATGGGGGCCTGGAAGGCGGCGGATCTCTTGACGGTCGCCTACCTCCTTGGCCTCGTCGCCCTGCTCCTTCTCTCCCGGGACCGCTTGAAACATCCCGCCAGGCTGCTGGTCACCTACCTCGTGCTCCTTGCCCTGCAGGCGGCGATCGCGGTGGGGCGGGGTCTCGGGCTTTCCCCATTCATCGCAGCCTTCTTCCCGATCGTGCCGGTCCTGGCCATCTACGCCAGCCTGGGCTTCATCCCGGAGCTCAATCCTCGGGACCGGGACCCCGCCCTCCGGCGGCTCGACCGCGCCGTGTTCGGCGTGGACCCCAGCGTCTGGATGGATCGCTACGCGCGCCCGTGGATCACCGAGGCGATGCAGCTCGCCTACCTCGCCTACTACGTCCTCCCCTTCGTCCTCCTGGGAACCCTCTACCGGCGAGGAGAGGAACAGGCCTTCGACCGCTCCCTCGTGGCCCTCCTCTTTTCCCACTACCTGGCCTTCATCGGGTACATGCTCGTCCCGGCCCTCGGCCCTCGGTTCCTCCTGGCCGGGCAGTACCGGACGGGCCTGCCGGGGCTGCTGATCGCGGGGCCGATCCGCGCGCTGCTGGACGCCCTGGAGGGGATCAGGCGCGACGTCTTCCCGAGCGGGCACACCTCCGCGATCCTGGTCACCGCCTTCTACGCTGCCCGGTTCACGCCGGAGCTGGTCCCCTGGATCCTGCCGATCGCGGGGCTGATGGTCCTCTCCACCGTCTACCTGCGCTACCACTACGTGGTGGATGTCCTGGGCGGGGCCTTGCTGGCGGCCGTCTGTGTGCTTCTCGCCCGCCTCATCCAGTGAGCGAGGCGCCCGTCCCCCTCAGACCGGCCCCTCGAATATCCGGTACCGCTTCGCGACCTTCCCGCCCCACCGTTCCACCGCCCGCCGCGTCACGGCGTTCTCTTCGAGGATCCAGCCCGCCTCGACCCAGCGGTGGCCGCGGCGCTGGAGCGCCGCCAGCGCCTCGCGGAACAGCAGGGCGTCGACACCCCGACGCCGGGTCTCGGGGATGACCCCCAGCGCCATGACGCGGACCCCCTCGAGCCGCCGCCGGCGCCAGAGGAATCGGGCCAGCCCCCACGGCGTCACCCGGCCGCGCAGCAGGCGGATGGCCGGGTTGTAATCCGGCAGGCACAGCAAGAACCCGACGGGGCGGCCGTTCGATTCGGCGATCAGGGCGAGGTCCGGCACGAGGCCGGCCCGGAGCCGAGACGCCAGGCCGGACGCTTCCTCCGCCGTCATGGGCACGACGCCCCAATTCCCTCCCCAGGCCGCGTTATAGAGGCCCCGGATCAGCTCGGTCTCGGCCGAGAGGCGACGAGGATCCAGGGGCCGCACCCGCATCCCCCGTCCCTCCGCGGCCCGAGCCACGGATTCGACCCGGGCCGGCAGGGCCGGCGGGACCTCCACGACGTAGCTCACCAGGTCCCGGATCGGATGGAGGCCCGCGCCCTCCAGGAGGGACGGGTAGTACGGGGGATTGTACGGCATCATGAGGCAGGGCGGCCGGTCGAACCCTTCGACCAGGACACCGCACTCGTCGTGCGTCGAGGGGTTGACCGGGCCTCGGACGGCGGTCAGGCCCCGCGACCGAAGCCACGCCCTTACTTCCCCCAGGAGCGCCCCGGCGACGGCAGGATCCGGGACCGCTTCGAAGAATCCGAAGAACCCCGCCCCGTCCCCCCACCGGGCCAGGTGGAGGCGGTTGACGATCCCGGCCATGCGCCCGACCACGGCGCCGCCGCAACGCGCGAGGAACAGCCGGGCCTCGGCGTGGGCGAAGAACGGGTCCGTCGGGGCGAGGCGCGCCCGCTCGTCCCGCCGGAGCGGCGGCACCCACCGCGGGTCATCCCGGTACAGCTCCTCGGGGAAGCGGAGGAAGGCGCGCAGCCCCCGGCGGCCCTCGACGGGTTCGACGATCAACTTCGTCACGGCGCTTCCCCGCGCCCCCACGCTCTCAGATGACCCTCAGGCGCTTGCCCACCTTGCGGAAGGCCGTCAGGATCCGATCGAGGTGCTCCGGCGTGTGGGTCGCCATGTAGCTGGTCCGGATCAGCGCCCGGCCCTTGGGCACGGCCGGGCTCACCGCGGGGTTGCAGAAGATCCCCTCCTCCCGGAGGAGCTTCCAGAACCGGAAGGCGAGGCGGTCATCTTTCAGGATCACCGGGATGATGTGCGTCTTGCTGGCCCCCGTATCGAACCCCAAGGCGCCGAGTTCCCGCTTCATGAACCGGGCGTTCTCCCACAGGCGCTCGCGCCGCTCCGGCTCGTCCTTGATCACGTCCAGCGCCGCGCCGATCGCCGCGACGCACGGGGCGGGGAGGCTGGCGCTGAAGATGAAGGAGCGCGCCTGGTGCTTGAGGTAGTGGATCACTCGGGCCGGGCCGGCCACGAAGCCCCCGACGGAAGCCAGCGCCTTGCTGCAGGTCCCCACCACCAGGTCCACCTCTTTCTCGATGCCGAAGTGTTCCGGGGTCCCCCGGCCGCCCTTCCCGAGGACGCCGGTGGCGTGGGCGTCATCCACCATGACCCGGGCGCCGTAGGCCCGGGCGAGCCGGACGATCTCGGGCAGGTTCGCGATGTCCCCCTCCATGCTGAACACCCCATCCACCGCGATGAGGGTCCCCCGGCCGCGGCCCTCGCGCAGGGCGCGCTCCAGGTCGGCCATGTCGTTGTGGCGGAACCGGCGGGTCTCGCCGAAGGCAAGCCGGCAGCCGTCCACGATGCTCGCGTGGTCCCAACGGTCGGTGACGAGGAGGTCGCCCTTGCCCCCCAGGGCCGCCAGGACCCCCAGGTTGGTCTGGAAGCCGGTGGAGAAGAGGATCGCCGCGTCCCGCCGCTTGAAGCGGGCGATCTTGCGTTCCACCTCCTCGTGCAGGTCGAGCGTCCCGTTCAGGAGCCGCGAGCCGCCGCACCCGGTCCCGTAGCGCTCGATGGCCCGGCGGGCCGCCTCCTTCACCCGCGGGTGCGTCGCCAGGCCGAGGTAGTTGTTGGACCCGACCATGATCAATTGCCGCCCGTTGACGGTCACCTCGGGCCCCTGCGCGGACGAGATCGGCTGGAAGTACGCATAGTACCCGGCGGCCATCAACCTCCGGGGAGCCGTGAACCGCCGACACTTCTCGAAGAGTTCCATCGCTCTCCTCTTAGCGCGGGCTCCCGCCCGTAACCCAACTTGATACGACCTCGATCCCCCCCCCACCAGCGCTTCGGGTTCATGCACGCCCGGGTCCAGACGTGGTTCCCGTTCACCATCCAGATCTGCCTCAACGGCCGCGAGTGGCTCGCCCAGGAGTAGTTCAGAGCCAGCCGTGACTCAGGTACCACCGCACCGTCAGCGCCACCCCGTCCTCCAGGCCGACGCCCGGACGGAAGGCCAGATCCCGCCTGGCCTTGCCGATGTCACACACCCAGTGTCCCAGCGCCTCCCGCACCTTCCCCCGGCTGATTACCGTCGCCCGGCCGCGGATCCGGCCCCAGGCCTCCGCCCCCGCGGCCACGGCGAACAGCAACGGGAGCGGGAGCCTGAGCGGCCGGGCCCGGATCCCCATCGCCGTCCCGAAGGCGCGCCCCACCTCCTCCCAGGTGAACGCCCCCTCGCCCGCCACGTGGTACACCTCGCCGGACGGGAGTTGGGCCTCCGCCGCGGCGATGAGGGCCGGCACCAGGTCCGCGACCGCGCACAGGCTCAGCGCCCGAGGCGGCCCGCTCGGGATCGGCACGACCCCGCGCCGGACCCAGCGCGCGTAGGCCCACAGCCCCCGGTCCCGCGGCCCGTAGACCACCGGGGGACGGAGCACCACGACGCGAAGCCGGTCCCGGGCCCGGAGGACTTCCGCCTCGCCACGGAGCTTGCTCCACCCGTAGGGGGAGACCGGGCGCGGGATCGCGCTCTCGCCGCGCGGTGCCGGCTCCGGGCTCGGCCCGATCGCGGCGAGGCTGCTCAGGTACACCAGGCGGCGAGGCGGCCCGCCGGCGGCGAGGCACGCCCCGACCACGTTGCCGGTCCCCTCGGCGTTCACGCGAAAGAACTCGGCGGGGCCCCGGGCCTTCGTCAGCCCGGCCACGTGAAAGACCCGGTCCACCCCGTCCACGCACCGCCGGAGAACCCCAGGGTCCGTGACGTCGCCCCGCACGAGGCGGACGGGTCGGATCCCTTCCAGCCAGCCCGGCCGATTGGCCCGGGCCAGGCACACCACCTCGTCGCCGCGGGCGACCAGGGCCTCGACGAGGTGGCTCCCGACGAAGCCGCTCCCCCCCGTCACCAGCGACCGCATGGCCCCACGCGCCGGCTCACCATCGCGCTACCGGGGCTTGGCCACCCCGGAGAGCAGGAAGGTCCCGCGGAACTTCACTGTCTCCAGGACCTGGAGCCCCGCCCGCCGGAAGATCCCGACCACGTCCCGGTTTGGTTCGCAGCCCCCCAGCACCCGCTTCCAGGCCGGCGCCACGAGGTCCTGCAGGCGAGCCAGGACGGGCTGCTCCGAGCGGAAGTGCTCGAAGAAGCGGAGCGTCCCGTCGCGCTTCAGCACGCGGCGCACCTCCCGCGCGGCCGCCTCGGCGTCCGGGATCGTGGCGAAAACCAGGGTCGAGATCACCGTGTCGAAGGTCCCGTTGGCGAAGGGCAGGTGCTCCCCGCAGGCGCGCACCAGGCGGATGGGGACGCGGGCCTCGCCCGCCCGCCGCCGGGCCCGGTCGAGCATGTGCGGGTCCGGGTCGATGCCGACGACGCAGGGGACAGGGCCGTAGAACGGGAAGTTCAGCCCCGTGCCGACGCCCAGCTCCAGGGTCAGGCCCGCGGCGCTCCCCACGACCCGGCGACGCCGGGCGCGCACCCCCCACAGCTCCTGCGGAAGCATGTAGAGGTCGTACAGCCGCGCGAACACCGGATGTTCCCACCCCATCTCGCTCTCTCCCGCCGGGCCTACCAGCGCTGCGCGAGCACGAACCGGATCATCCGGGCCAGGCGCCAGATCTCCACCAGGGGCAGGTCCGGCAACCGCCAGGGCCTCCGGGGCGGACGGACGCGATCCATGTGGCCGAGCAGCCGCGTGATCACCAGGTGCACGCGCGACGGCTCCGGCGCGGCCTCGGCCAGCCGCAGGCTCTCCGTGTACGGGATGAAGTCGTCCTGGGCCCCGTGGATGATGACGAGGTCCGCCCTGAGGCGGCCGACCACCCGGGCGAGCGACAGGTACGCGATCTGCGCCCGGACCAGGGGATCGAGCTCCTCGATCAGGGAGGCGACCCGGTCCGGATCCTCGTTCGTGAGGAGGCCGTACAGGGCCCGCCCCCACGGGCTCAGCCCGTCCAGCGGGGGGACCCCGCCCGCCGTGGCCCCGGCGGCCCGGGCGCGGGCGATCGCCTCCAGGATCCGCCGATCCTTGGGATCCCGCAGCAGTTCCAGGTTGCTCTGGAGGAAGCCCCAGCGCGCGACCTGGTTCGGCGGAAGCCACCCCTGGATGTCCCGGTGCGCAAAGTGGCCCGTGGTGATGAAGCGGATCACGTTGACGAGGTCGTAGTAGCCTCCGACTGAGGCGACGAAGCCGATCCGGCTGGCGATGGCCGGGTCGGTGGCCGCGATGAGGGTCGGCCCGGCAACGTAGCTGAAGCCGGCCAGGCCGACCCGGTCCGCGCGCACGAGCGGTCCCAGGGAGGTGAGGAACCGCACGCTGTCCGCGATCTCGTCCACATCGGCGTCGCGCGCCTGGAGCGCCCGGAGGCCGGGGAACTCCGGGACCAGGACCGCAAACCCGAGGCGGGCCATGAGCCGCCCGAACCAGACGATGCGCGGGTCATCCTTGCCGGCCTCGGTCAGGCCGTGGACGAGGATGAGGCCGCCCCGGGCGCCCCCCGCCGGCGTCCGGTACAGGTCCCCGGAGAGCTCGCGACGCCTGGCGGGGATGCGGACCGGCGTGACCTCGGGCGCGGCAGTGAGGCGGGCGAGCAGGCCCTCCCGCAGCGGATGAGCGAAGTCGAGGAGGGCCAGGGCGGTTTGGGCGGCGTCCTGGATGTGATGAATCGCGCGCGCGATCATGTGCCGTCTGTACCGCCCCCATTTTCGTGGACACCGAGTTGATGGTAACCACACAGTGGTGTGGCCGATCGCCGAGCGACCTTCCGGTCCGGTCACCGTAGCATGAGTGGATCACCGCCGGATACCTCGCGATGCCCCGCCGGGTGCTGCACGTGCGGTATGGCGGGGATGAGCCCACCGCCTGGGCGATGCTCATGACGGGGGTCGGCATGGCGGGGCGCTCTTCCTCACGCCGCAGCCCGAGACGTGGACGCGGCTCTCGGAGATCCGCACGCTGCTGCGCGACCGGCTGCATCTCGCCACGACGGTGGCCTACGGCCCGCGCTATCTGCACTCCACGGGGCAGCTCCACAAGGGCGGGCCGGCCACGGGGGTCTTCCTGCACATCACGGGCGATGACGCGGAGGACCCGGCCATCCCCGGGACGGGCTACGGTTTCTCGACGTCAAGGCCGCCCAGGCCCTCGGCGATCTCCAGGCGCTGTCCGAGGCCCGGCGGCGCATCGTGCGCCTGCACCTCAAGGGGAAGCAGCTGGCGGGGCTCGACAAGCTCGCGCAGCTCGTCCGGGCGCTCGTCAAGAGGGCGTGACGCCGGCGGCGCCAGAGGGGGCGCCGCTCGACGGGACCGGCCGGGGAGAGCGCTGCGTCTACGAGAACCGGCAATGCGGCCCGCGCGGGGTTGCCGGAGCTGGCGCGCGAGGTGCCGCCGCTCGCGCTGCGCTGGGGGAAGTACCCCGTCAGAGGCGACGGGCCCGCGCAAGGGACTTCAGGTCCTCCAAGGAGGGCGCGAAGAAGGTCGCGCCCGACACCGCTCGCGTGTGATCCATGAGATGGTCGTGCCGGCCGTCGCCCGAGTTGCCGATCATCCGACTCAGCATCTTCTCCGGAACGTCCAGCGTCCTGCAGTACGCGATGAAGAAGAGCCCGGCCTCGGAGACCGTCCCGTAGGGAAAGCTGTGCCGGACGATCTCGAGCTCCGCTCCGGCTTCCTCGATCACGACCCGGCTGATGTGGGCCGTGGGGGGCTTCGCGCGGTCGGAGAGCTCTCGGCTGTCGCGCTTCCGTCGGCCGATGACCTTCTCCTGCTCGCTCGTCGGGATGGTGGCCCACGTGCTCAGGTCGTGCACGTAGCGCTGCGTGAACACGTAGCTGCCGGCCGCGAACGTGCGGTCTTCGTGCCCGACCAGTGCCGCCGCTGCCCGCGCCGTGGCCCCCTTGGGATTCTCGGTGCCGTCGATGAAGCCGGTGAGGTCGCGCGAGTCGAGATACCGGAAGCCGTGAACCTCGTCCATCACCTCGACCATCTCGCCGAGCGCCGCGCTCACCCGGCGGGCCAGCTCGAAGTTGAGGTCGTGGCGCCTGGACAGGATGTGGAAGAGCAGGTCCCCGCCCGTGCTCGGCGCGCGCCGTCCTCCGGCCTCGATCGCCCTGAAGGGACGGAGGCCGGCTGGACGTCGGCCCGGGGAGACGATGTCCCAGAAGTCCGAGCCGAAGCTCACGGTGCAGAGGAGCTTCGCTCGCGGATCCATCGCGCCGACCCTGGCGACGGCGCCGGAGACCCCGGCGGCCACGCCGGCGACGGCCGAGGCGTCGGTGGCCGGCTGGCGGACTCGCAGCAGCAGGAACAACGCGCACGGGCTCGGTTCGGGAATGATTCCGGCTTGCGGTCGGGGCATAGGGGCTCCTCTCGCGCCGGCTGCGCGACCGGGGCCGGCGGCCTCCAGGAGTATAGACCACGACCCTGGACCCGAGCCCGGTAACCTTGTGCCAGGGCATCTCGTCTTTCCAGGTGACGGCACCGAAGAGTCCCACACTCACCGGAGGAGGGCCCAATAAATGGATGCGACCTTGTCGGAAGTCCATCAGGAGCTCGTCGCCATCGGGGCGGCGATCGCGGCCAACTGTGAACCCTGCCTGACCTTCCACGTGCAGAAGGCTCGCAAGGCGGGCATCGCGAACGACCAGCTTCAGGCGGCTGTCGCCATCGCCCAGCAGGTCAAGGAGACGCCGGCCAGACTCATGGTTGCCCGGGCGAATCGCCTGCTGGCTCAGGGAGACGACAGGCCGTCCGACACCACGTCGTCTCGGTGCTGCGGCTGAGGAGGTGATGGATCCCGCCGATGCGGGCGACAGCAGCCCGCCTCGTGCGGGGATTCGCGTCGCGGGCCGAGGTCGGTAGCGTTCGAGGCCCTGGGGCGGTACCGTCGAGGCGGTTAGGGAGGGGCGCTTTCCAGTAACTTCGAGCCCCGGCGTCTCGTCTTAGGAAGTGGAGGGGCCATGGAATCCCATGAGTTCGAGGCGATCGTCAGGGAGTACAGGCCGCGGCTGACACGGTACGTGGCCGGGCTCGTCGGGGACCCAGGCCATGCCGAGGACGTGACCCAGGAGGCGCTCGCCCGGGTCCACCGTGGCCTCCCCGCGCTCCAGGCACCCGAGGCGCGCACCACCTGGATCTTCCGCATCGCCTCCAACGTCGCCTTCGATCACCTCAAGAGCCGGGCCGCCCGCGAAGCGAGCCGGACGGCCTCGCTGGACGCTGACGCCGATGGGCCCGGTCCATCCGGAGCGTAGCCAACATTAGGGACGTTCGGGGGCCGGGCCTCATCGGGCCCCATCGGGGCAACTTGGCGACTTGACGTAACACCCCGACTCGGACACCGGCCGGCCGGCCCAGGCGCCGATGCCACAGAGCACATTGGCAGCCTCCTCGCGGGTCGGGAAAGCCGGCCCGTGTGAGTGGCATGCTATGCGAGACACACCGCCGCCGTCAACCGGCCGGATCGACGCTGATGGCGCCTCGCGGCGCAGGTACGACGGCGTCCGCCGCGCCCTCGAGAAGTCGATCAAGACGCGGCGGGGCCGGGCGCGGGTGGGGCCGGGCCGGGGCTCTGGCCCGAGTGGGCGATCCCCAGGTGCGCGAGGATCTTCCGGATAACCGCCGGATCGTGCAGCGTGGCGATCAGGCGCAGCCGGCCCCCACAATGCGAACACGCCAGGACGTCAATGGCAAACGCCCGGTGCATGAGGGCCGCCCAGGTCCAGGCGCGCGGACTGCTCTTCACGCCTGTGCCGTCCGGACCGGCGGCCAGCGGCGGCGCCAAGGCCGCGGGCTCGGGCGCCACGCGTCCGTAAGCTGCAACTCGCTCGCGCCAGCGGGCGCGCGGGGCCAACACGCCATGGCAGATGAGCAGGTTGGTTTCCGGCCGCGGCGTCATCGCCGCCAGACGCTCCAAGAACTCCAGCGGCTCGAACACCAGCTCCCGCGTGCCGTCGCGCCACGCCATCTTCAGCTCCAGCGCGACGCGGCCGTCGCTCCGCAGCCGCAGGCGTTCTTGCGCAAAGGGCGGGCGCAGCACATATCGGCACAGGCGCTCCAGCCCCGCCCGGTCGTTGGCCGACACCCACACGTTGGCGTGCAGATCGAACCCCTCCAGGTGCGCCTGCCGGGGCCCGCGCGACGTTGTCACGGCCTCCGTATCGATCTCATGCCCGAGCCGCCGCACCCGCGCCCCCGCGCGTGGGCCCAGCGCCACCCGGCCCTGGACCGAGGCCCCGACGATCCCCGCCAGCACGGGGGACTC
>Ga0154440_1004_pt1 | contig 10023 bp, 10 predicted proteins | sample RifGroC2_FD_115944 | JGI IMG/M metagenome (GOLD analysis project Ga0154440, IMG submission 115944) | Candidatus Rokubacteria bacterium GWC2_70_24
CCGCTCCTCGTCGTCGAGGTGCTCTCCCCGACCACCGCCGCCTACGACCGCACCATGAAGGCCCGCCGCTTCGCCGCCCTCGGCGTCCCGCACCTCTGGCTCGTGGACCCCGACGCCCGCCGCATCGAGTGCCACCGCCGCGAGGGTGCCGATTACCGGCTCGTCGTGTCGACCGACGCGCCCGATACGCTCGCGCATCCCGACTTCCCCACCCTGGCGATCCCGCTCGCGCCCCTCTGGGAGTAGGCGGGGGCGGAACCTGCCTCAATGGTTGCCTGTCCGCAGGGCCAAATGATGGCGCCGCAGAGATCGTGCCGGGCCTGCTCCCAAGCCCGACCCTCCATTTCGCCGCGAGCGGCTTCGCGCGGCGCCGGTCAGCGCGCTCGGGCGAGGCGCCGGAGCGCTGCCCCGCTGAGCCGGGTGAGGATCCAGTCGCGGCGGAGCCGGGCGCCGAGGCGCTCGTAGAAACCGATGGCGGGCGTGTTCCAGTCGAGCACCGCCCACTCCATCCGGCCGCACCCGCGGCGCACCGCGATCCGCGCCAGCGCCGCCAGCAGCGCCTTGCCTCCGCCGGTGCCGCGCTCCGCCGGCACCACGAAGAGGTCCTCCAGGTAGAGCGTCGGGCGCGCCAGGAAGGTCGAGTAGGTGAAGAAGTAGAGCGCGAAGCCGACGGGCGTGCGGCCGCTCCGGCAGATGAGCGTCTCGAAGTAGGGGCGGCGCCCGAAACCGTGGCGGCGCACCCGAGCCGCCGTCGCCTCCACTTCGTGGGCCAGCCGCTCGTACTCGGCAAGCCCGCGGATGAGTGCCAGGATCGCCGGCACGTCCCGCGCCGTCCCGCGGCGGATGGTGAGGGCAGGGGCGCGCCCGGCGGCACCCCGCCGTGTCGCGGCAGGGCGGCGCGCGCGGGTCTTCCCCGGCCTCACGCCCCCGCCACCGCCAGGAGCATCTCCGTGTAGGCGCGCGCCCCCGCGACGATGTTCTCCAGCGAGAGGCGCTCGTCGTTGCCGTGGATCCGCCGGATCTCCACCTCGTCCAGGACGAAGGGGCCGAAGCCGTAGCCGTGCAGCCCGCAGTTCCGGAACACCCAGTTATCGGTGAAGCCCACGAGGATCTCCGGTACCACGACGACGCCCGGCGCCCGCCCGCGGAGCGCATCGGCCAGGTGCTTGTAGAGCTCCGTATCCGGCGGCGAGAGGTTCGGCTGCTTGGGCGGCGAGGTGATCTCGACCTCGACCTGGTCGTCCGCCACGGCTCTCCGCACCCAGTCCGTGATCTCCTCGGGACCCTCCCCCGCCAGCATCCGGCAGTCGATCTCCGCCACCGCCTCGGGCGGGATGACGTTGCGCTTCTCGCTGCCCTTGAGCATGGTCACGGCGAACGTGGTGCGAACCATGGCCGCGTGGTGCGGACTCCCGAAGAAGCGGGCGCGGAATGCAGGATCCTGCAGGGAGCGCTCGAGGCTGTCCAGGCCCTTGCCCTGGTCTCCGGGCAGGACGGAGGCGAGCCGCGCGAAGTACTCCTGGGTCTCGGGGAGGATGCGCGGCGGCCGGTCGGCCGCGAGCAGTCGCCCGAGCGCGCGGATCAGCCGGTGCGGCGCGGTGTCCGGCCACGGCATCGAGCCATGTCCCGGGGCGCTCCGCGCGGTGAGCCGGAGCGGCAGCCCTGTCTTCTCCGAGATGACGATGGTGCCCAGCGGCGCCGTCGTGCCGGGGCGCGTGGCGATGAAGCCCAGCTCCGAGAGCGAGTACTCCGCCCCCGCGATCCACTCGCGACGCTCGTCGGCGACCCACTGGGCGCCGAAGCGGCTCCCGGCCTCCTCATCGGCCGTGGCGAGGAAGATCAGATCTCGCTTGAGCGGGACGCGCGCCCGCGTAAGGGCGAGCACCGCCGCGAGCTGCAGGATGCCGGTGGACTTCATGTCGAGCGCGCCGCGACCGTAGAGATAGCCGTCCTGGATGACGCCCCCGAACGGATCCACCGTCCAGTAGCGGCGGTCGGCATACACCACGTCGATGTGATGGTGGAGGACGATGCCCGGCAGCGAGCCGTCGCCGCGAAGGCGCGCCACGAGGTTGCCGCGGCCGGGCGCGGAGTCCGCTGCCTCGCATGTGATGCCGTCGGCCTCGAGCACCCCGGCGAGGAACCGCGCGCCGTCGGTCTCGTTTCCCGGCGGGTTGGTGGTATCGACCATCAGGTAGCGGCGCAGGAGGTCGATGGCCTCATCGCCGAGGCTCTTCCAGTCCATCATGAGCGACTCCTCTTGTTCTGTGGGCTTTCGGGGCGCCTGGCCCAGGAGGACATCGAGGGCGGCAGGGCGCAGGCGGCGCGCAGCACGGCGGTCATCCTAGCAGACGTCCCGGACCCTGTCGACGCCGCGGCCATCTCGCACGGGAGCGCGGGGCGTGGCCCAGCGGGGGTCACGGAGTCAGATGCCGGCGAAGAAAGGCCATCGCCTGCCGCTCCGCCCACGAGGTCCGTCCCGTCCGGCCTTCGAGGAAGCCCGCATGCCCGCCCTCGGCGACGAAGGCGGCCTCGAGCCACGGGGAGGCGGCCAGCGCCGCGGTGGGAAGCGAGGCGGCGGGGATGAAGGGATCGTTCACCGCGTTGATCAGGAGACACGGGCGGCGGATCTTCGGCAGGTACGGCCCGCTGCTCGAGCGCGTCCAGTAGTCGCGCTCGTCGGCGAAGCCGCCGAGTGGCGCCGTGACGTGCCGGTCGTACTCGGCGAAGGTGCGGGCGCGCAGCGCCGCGGCCAGGTTGACGAGGCCGTCGTACATGTGGGCCTTGGCGCGGACCTTGGCCTTCATGCTGCGGAGGAACTGCGCCGTGTAGAGCAGGCGGCCGGGCTGCCGGTCGAGCACGCGAGCGCAACCCTCGAGATCGAACGGCGTGGAGACGGCCACAGCCGCCGCCACCGGCGCGGCCTCCCGCCGCTCGCCGAGCCACTTCAGCGCCACGTTGCCGCCGAGAGAGACGCCGACCAGGCCCAGCCGGAGCCCCGGCTCGGCGTCCACCAGGCGCGCGACCACCCACCCGAGATCGGAGGTCTCGCCGGAGTGGTAGAGGCGCGGCAGCCGGTTCAGCTCACCGCTGCAAGAGCGGAAGTTGACCACCGCGCCCCGCCAGCCCAGCGCCGCGATCTCGGCGAGGAGCCCCGAGGCGTAGTGAGAGAGGGACGATCCCTCGAGGCCGTGGAGGATGAGGACGAGCGGGCCGCTGCCACCCACGAGCCAGTCGAGGTCGAGGAAGTCGCCGTCCGGCGTCTCCCACCGCTCCCGCCTCACCCGAGGGCGGCGCGGCCGGCGGAACAGCGGCCCCCAGAGCGTCTGGAGATGACGGCCGCGGTACCACCAGGGCGGCCGGTACTCCGCCGCGTCACCCACGTCCGCCGCGAGGGGGCCGGGCTAGTCCTGCCCCTGCAGGATCAGCTTCACGACCTCGGGCACGATCTCCCGCGCCCGCTGGTCGAGCTGGGCCTCCGTGAGGTTGGCGATGGGATGGGGCATCGAGAGGAACCGGTACTCCGGCACGCCCCAGGACCGGGCCATGGCGCGGCCCGTGCCCTCGAAGACGTCCGTCACGATGGACGCCGCGGGGACGCCGGCCTTCTCGAACAGGATTCCGTCGAGCACACTGCCCGACGAGCAGGACCCTCAGTCGCCGATGCCGGCCACCACCACGTCCACGCCCCGCTTGGCCTCGTCGATGATCTCGTCGTGAGCGGGGACGCTCGAGTTGTGCTTGCGCCACATGCGCGCCTCGACGGCGCCGTACTCCTGGACCAGAATCCCGCCGATCTTCTGGAGCAGGCGGTCCGAGTTGAACTTCGTGTTCTCGATGAGGCCGACCCGCTTGCCCTTGAGGGAATCGGGGCGCGCCACGTAGGTGAGCGGCTGCTGCCTGGGTTCGACGGTCGGGTCGAGGATCTCGAAGCCTGCCATCATGCCCTCCTGTCCTTGATGAGTGTGGTCACGGCCTCGGAGGCCTTGCGGCTCGCCCAGCCGGGGATGTAGGCGGAGAACGCGCCGGCGCGGCCACCGGCGGCCACCACCAGGATGTCCTCGGGGCTCGAGACGAGCGGTCGCGTCGTGGTCTCGTCCGCGGCCGCGACGGGCCCCGCCAGCCGCTCGGTTCGCTTGAGATGCGCCACGGTGTTCTGCGTGTGCTCGAAGACATGCGTCCGGATGTCGGCCTTGGTCCACCCGTCGGCCGCGATCGTGCGCATGTGCTCGCCGGCCAGGACGAGCGCGTACTGCGGCTGGCCCACCACGTTGCCCGAGATGCGCATGTCATCGCAGAGCGTGGTGAAGAGACCCGCCGCGGTGTTCGACAGCTGGTTGTAGAACTGGTGCGGGGCCTCGGCGGCCATGACGGTCACCGTGCTCTGCTCGGCCCGGAAGCCGCGCTCGACATGCAGCGGCGTCCAGGGGCTGTCCTGCTCGTTCTCGGCGATGACGTAGGTGAACTTGCCCGGGTGCCCGAGCGTGCCGCGATCGAGCTGGCCCGGGATCGAGCCGATCACATTTCGCATCACCAGGCGCACGGCGCGGCCGACGGTGGCGTTGGCGCGCCAGCCCGGACCGAAGAGGTTGTCGCCCGAGTTGAAGTCGAGCGCCCGGGCGATGGGGCCGTTGACGATCATGAGCACCGCGGCGCCGGCGGTGGACGTCCCCGGGCCGTGATAGGCCCAGCGCGGGTCTCCGATACCCTCGATGGCCGCGACCACCACCGGCATGTAGTCGGGGCGGCAGCCTGCCATGACGGCGTTGATCGCGACCTTCTCCGCCGTCACCGCCACCTGCCGGTTGGTGATGAAGGCGATCTGCTGATCGGGCGCGAGCCCGGCGGCCTCCAGCATGGCCCGGACGGCGGCTTCGGTGGGCGGCACCACGGGCAGCCCGTCGGTCCAGCCCTTCTCGAAGCACAGCTCGATGGCCTGGGCGAGGTCGGCGACGGCGTGACGCGCGGAGGAGAGTGGGGGGGTCATGGCGCGCATTATACCCCCCGGTGCAAGCCGACATCCCCGGCCGGCGCCGGCTCGATCGGCGCCGACGCACCGGACGCTTCGGTCGCCAGCCGGGCTACCGGATCGGCGGCGGCGAGGCCCACGACGCGCTCCAGCGGGCGGCCGTTGACGTGGAGCTGGAGGATGTCGGGGCGCGAGTAGTGGCCGGCGACATCGCAGCCGGCCTTGGCGGCAAGCACCGCCTCGAGCGAGCCGCGCGCGGTGATGATCGTCTCGCCCTTGGCGGGGCCGGCGATGACCTCCCCGCGCGGGTCGATGATGCAGCTGTCGCCGGTATGGTGGAAGGTGGCCAGCTCCCGGTAGCGCTCCGGCGTGTCGTCGGGCAATCGCATCCCGCCCACCATCACGACATAGGCAGCCGCCTGCGAGGCGAAGGCCCGCGAGAGGAGCAGCTGGCGCGGCCACACCGAGACGGGCGCGGGCGGCGCCGCCGCCGGCTCGCGCCCCGGCCACGCGGCCACGTGGATCTGCGTCCCCTGCGCCATCAGCGCGTAGCCGGGCAGCACCATGTTGTGTTCCCAGCAGTTGAGCCCGCTGAGCCGGCCGTACGGGCGCTCGTAGGTCCTGAGCCCGACGGCATCGCCCTCGCCCCAGATCGCGCGCTCGGCATGCGTCGGCTTGAGCTTGCGGTGGCGGCCGAGGATAACGCCGTCGCGCCCGATGAAGAGCAGCGTGCAGTACACTGTCCCCCGCGTGCGCGCGTCCAGCTCGACGACGCCGATGACGACATCGATCCCCGCGCGGCTGGCGGCGGTGCAGAGGCGATCCGTCGTGGGGCTCGGGATCTCGACGGCATTGGCCAGGTACTCCGCGGCGGCCTTCCACCAGAGGGGCCCGGCAGGAGCGAATGCGAAGAACGGATAGCCCGGGAGCCATGTCTCGCCGAAGGCCGCCACCGTGGCGCCCTTCGCGGCCGCCTCCTCGATGAGGCGGCAGGCCTTGTCCGTCGAGGCCTCGCGATCGAAAGGGATGGGAGCCGCCTGGACGGCGGCCAGGGTAAACTCTGAGTAACGCGTCATCGCTCATCCTCCGGAATGCGGCCCTCACACGCGGGGCCGGCTGGGCCTCGGCCCACGCTATCAGCCGGGCGCCAGGCGCGCAAGCCGCGATCCAGCGTCACTCGGACCTTGACGCCAGAAGGTATGCGGGTATTCTGGCGCGCAATGCGGGGGGTAGCCGCGGGTCTGGCGGGTCGGCCGCCCGGGCGAGCGCGCGGAGGCGACAGCGAAAGGAGCAATGGTGGAGCTCTGGGAGCCCTGATGCCCCTCGTCGCGTACTTCTCCATGGAGTACGGCCTGCACGAGGAGTTCGCCTCCTACGCCGGCGGACTCGGCGTCCTCGCGGGCGACTTCATGAAATCGGCCGGCGACCTCGGCCTTCCCGTGGTCGGCATCGGGCTGCGCTGGGCCCAGGGCTACGTCACCCAGCGGATCGGGCCCCACGGCTATCCGCTGGACGAGTGGCACGAGCAGAAGGTGGACTTCCTCGTGGACACGACGGTGCGGGTCCGCGTGCGCGTCGCCGCGCGGGAGGTCGAGTGCCGCGTCTGGCGCGTGGGCCGCTATGCCATCGCCCCGCTCTTCCTCCTCGAGCCCGTGCATGCCCGGGACCGCTGGATCACGCAGCGGCTCTACGACACGCGGCCCGACTGCCGCATCGCCCAGGAGATGCTCCTGGGCATCGGCGGCGTGCGCGCGCTCGCGGCCCTCCACCTGCCCGTCGCCCTCTACCACTTCAACGAGGGGCACGCGGTGTTCGCCGGGCTCGAGCTCATCGCCTCATCCATGGAGGCCGGCGCGGACTTCCAGTCGGCCTGGCGCGCGGCCCGGGAGCGCATCGTCTTCACGACCCACACGCCCGTGCCCGCCGGGAACGAGACCCATGCGCTCGCCGATCTCAAGCGCCTCGGCGCGGGCTGCGAGCTGGTGGATGCGGAGCTGCGGGCGATCGGCGGTGAGCCCTTCAACATGACCGTGGCGGGGCTGAGGCTGTGCCGGAAGGCCAACGCGGTCGCCCAGCTCCACGGCCAGACGGCTCGCGCCATCTGGGCGCACGTGGAGGACACCGCCCCGATCGTCGCCATCACCAACGGGGTGCACGCGGGCACATGGCAGGATGCGCGCGTCCCTGCCGCGCTCGCCAGCGACGAGGATCTCCGCGCCTTGCGCCACACCCTCAAGGAGGAGCTGCTGGCGGAGGTGGACCGCCGGACGGGCGTCCGTCTCGACCGCAATGCGCTCACCCTCGGCTTCGCCCGCCGCGCGGCGACCTACAAGCGGCCGGATCTCGTGCTCCGCGATCCCGACCGCCTGGCGCCGCTGCTCAAGGACCGTCGCCTCCAGCTCATCTTCGCCGGCAAGGCGCACCCCGCCGACCAGGAGGGCAAGGCGGTGATCGCGCTCCTGGTCGAGACCATCCGCCAGTGGCCCGAGTCCATCGCGTTCCTCGAGAACTATGACATGGCGCTCGGACGGCTCCTCACCCGCGGCTGCGACGTCTGGCTCAACACGCCGCGGCGGCCGCTGGAGGCCAGCGGCACCTCGGGGATGAAGGCGGCCATGAACGGCGTCCTCAATCTCTCGGTGCTCGATGGCTGGTGGCCGGAAGGGTGCGAGCACGGGGTCACCGGGTGGGCCATCGGCAACGGGGAGGAGGACGGCATGGGCCAGGACGCCTCCGACCTGCGCTCGCTCTTCACGACGCTGGAGGGCGAGGTGCTCCCGGCCTTCGCGGATCCGGCGCGCTGGACGCGGATGATGCGGGCGTCCATCCGCATGGGGACCGAGCGCTTCTCCTCCGACCGGATGGTCCGCGAGTACTTCGCCCGGCTCTACTCCGCGGGGTAGCTCGGCGCGGCCGTCACTCCCCGCTCGCGCGCCTCCCAGAGCGCGTGACCGCGAAGGTCGGGATCACCGCCGAGCGGGTCGAGGATCTTCATGACGGCGTCCCCATCATCGCCCGACCGGAAAGCCCGGCCTCGCGGGTGAAGCAAGCGGTCAGGAATGCGAGCGCCTGCACGCCTGCGCAGGCCACGAAGGCCGCGGGGAAGCTGCCGGAAACATCGAGCACCGCGCCGAGCAGGACGGGGATCACCAGGGCGCCGACAAAGGTGAAGGTGTTGACGACGCCGGAGGCCGTGCCCACGAGATGCGGTGGGAACAGCTCGGCGACCATCACGAAAGGGGTCACCATTCCGCCCAGCACGAGCCCCGTGAGCACGGCCACCGTGATGGCCCCGCCCACTCCCGAGCCCGGGACGACGAACGCGAAGGCGAGACACACGGGCACGCTCATCCCCTGGCTGAAGAGCCACACCGCCTTTCTCCGCCTCAGGCGATCGGAGAGGAAGCCTGCGACAGGCCAGGAGATGATCGTGCCGGCAGTCATCAGCGCCGTCACCAGTCCGGCCGCGGAGCGACTGAGTCCCTCGCTGCGCACGAGAAAGGCGGGAAGCCAGGTCACGAGACCGATGTAGGCCCCGAAGGAGAGGAGCACGGCCAGGTTGAAGGTCCAGAGCGCGGGTGTCCCGAGCACCCCCGCGAGCGCCCCGAGCGCGCTGCTACCGCCCACCGACCCGACGGCGGAGCCACCGGCAGCGGGGCGCCGATTCCGTTGCGCCGCCCCCAGCGGGCCGGGCCGGATGACGAGGGCAATGGCCGCGAGGGTGACGAGCACGGGCACCAGCGTGAGCGCGTAGCCCCAGCGCCAGCCGAACTGCTCGGCCAGGAGCGGGATCCCGAGAAGCGCTGCGGTGGCGCCGATGCCGCCTCCCGAGGAGAAGATGCCGGTGACGCGCCCGCGCTCCTCCGGCGGGAACCACTCGTTGATCAGCCTGAGCCCCGGGAGCCACACCGCCGCGGCGCCGAGCCCCACGAGGCAGCGGCCGACGAGCGCCTGGGCGTAGCTCCCGCTGAGGGCAAACACTCCCACGCCGAGCAGCAGCACCGCCATGAATGCGAGCATCACGCGCCGAGCGCCGAGGCGGTCGGTCATGATGCCGATGGGCACCTGCACGGCCGTGTACGTCCAGAAATAGGCCGTCATGATCGTTCCGGCGGCGGTGTAGGTAATGCCCAGTTCCGCGATGAAGATCGGGATGAGCGGCGCGAAGGCGACGCGGTGGACGTGAGTCTGCATGAAGGAGAGCGTGCACACGCCGAGGACGAGCCAGCGGTGGGCGGGCCTCATGATGTCGCTCGCCTTGTAGCACGCGCACCTGAAGGGGGCAAGGCAATCAGCGCGGCGACGAAGCAGACCAGCGCCGCGGCGACGAAGGCAGCCCTGAACGCCGGGGCGAAGCCGAGCCGCGGCTCGAGGACACCGAACAGCGTGGCCGTGGCTTGGACGCCGAGCACCGTGCCGAGGGTGCGGCTCATGAAGGCCAGTCCGCCGGCCACGCCTTGCCGCGCGGCGGGGAAGGCCGCCATGACCTGGGCGAGGTTGGGCACCTGGAAGAGGCCGAGCCCGAGTCCGACGAGCGCGAGGCCCACGCCGACGAGAGCGGCAGGCGTGTCGGCACTGAAACGGCTGATGGCGACGAGCCCCAGCGCCTCGACCAGGAGCCCGGCCACCACCGGCCAGCGGCTGCCGATGCGATCGGTCAGCCAGCCCGCCAGCGGCGCCATCGCCGCCGTTCCGAGTGGCGTGAGCATGAAGAAGAGCCCACCGACTCTCGGGGCGAGCCTCAGCACTCCCGCGAGGTAGAACGGGGCGAGGAGCCAGACGGCGAACTGCGCCCAGTTGGCGAGGCCGGCCAGGAGGAGCACGCGCAGCACCGACCACCGGAGCCATTCCCCCCGCGGCGGGAATTGCCAGGCGCCGCCGCCGCGCGAGGCGCCGCGCCCGAGCGCCGCGACGCTCGCGAGGCCGAGGGCCAGCGGAGCGCGGAAGAGGAACACCGCCCGCCAGCCCAGGGCATCCACGAGAACCCCGCCGAGCGCGGGGCCCACGGAGAAGCCCACACCCATCCCCAGCGCCAGGAGCCCCAGCCCGCGACC
>Ga0154440_1072_pt1 | contig 10018 bp, 8 predicted proteins | sample RifGroC2_FD_115944 | JGI IMG/M metagenome (GOLD analysis project Ga0154440, IMG submission 115944) | Candidatus Rokubacteria bacterium GWC2_70_24
CGTGTCGGTCCCGAACCCCCCGTCCATGATGTCGTCGCCCGGGCCCCCGTCCAGCGTGTCGTCGCCCGCGCCGCCCCAGAGCCGATCGTCGCCGGCGCCCCCGCGCAGCACATCCTCACCACCGTCGCCGTAGAGGAGGTCGTTCCCCGCTCCGCCGTCGAGCCGATCGTTCCCGCTGCCACCGCTCACCTCGTCGTCATCGGCCCCACCGGCGATGAGGTCATCACCGTCCCCGCCCGTAAGCACATCCGCTCCTGCGTCACCATAGAGCACGTCGTTGCCCGAATCGCCCGAGAGGCTGTCCGCCCCGTCGCCCCCGCGGAGGGCGTCGGCGTCGATGCTCCCGGCGAGGGTGTCCCCCGCCGCGCCGCCTTCCGTGACGAGGCGACCGGCGGAGTCCATGGCCCAGCCGAGCTCGGCGTCCCGCCCGGCGAAGCGGTCCCGAAATTCCCAGTACCCCGTCATCTCCTCGGCCGCGAGCCCTCGGACCGTGCGCGCGAAGTCGGCGAGCGCCGCGCCGGCGGCCGCGGGGTCGGACACGAACCGCTCGTCGAGCGCGGCCGCGACGCCGCTCAGGTCGGCGCGGTTGGTCTGGGCCGCGTCGTCCCAGGCGTAGGTGATGCGCGAGTAGAGGTCCCGCGCGTGGGTTTGCATCATCAGCTCGGCGGACACCATTTCCCTCAGGTCCCGGTACGCCTCGACGAGCATGACAGCCGCGCCTGGCGTCGGATTGGGGCCGCCGACCCCGACATAGGGCTGCCCCGTGAACTGCTCGAGCGCCGCGATCCGGCGCGCATCCATGAGCCCGCCGCGGCTCGACGGGTCGATCCCGGCGCTGCCCGCCCAGGTGAAGAGGATCTGCTCGAGCGTGGCATCCCGCGCGGCCGGGTCCGTCTGGGCGACGAACTGAGTCACGAAGCCCTCGAGCGCGCCGCTCGCATCACGCGCCATGGCCTGGCGCAGGTCGCGCACCGTGCCGTAGCCGCTGGCATCGGGCAGTGCCGCGATGCGGTTTGGCACCGCCACCCACTCGGTGGCCAGCGTCCGGGCGCGGTCAGCCTGGAACCAGACATCCGCCGCCGCCCCCTGGCTGCCGTCGGCTCGGGTGAAGGTGCCGATCTGGCGGTGGGCATTGCCCTGGGCGTCCACCAGCGTGGAGTCCGTGGGGCTCGTGGCGATGGACCGGACGCCTGCCTCCGCGAACGTCTGGAGCTCCGCCGGCGCGCTCACCCCGTCGCCATCCGCGTCACGCCAGATGCGCAGCGCCGCGAACGCGGCATCGCGCGCATCGAGCACGCCATCGCCGTCGGCGTCGAGCACGGCCAGCGCCGCGAAGCCGTCGGGCGCCTCGCTCCCGTCGGCGAGCCGCGTGTGGTTGCCGAACAGCTCGCGGCCCGAGTCGATGCTGCCGCTGCCGTCGCGATCCCACACGACGAGCCCGTCGTCCTTCCCGACCCAGCCCGTGCGCTCGGCGAAGCCGTCACCGTCGTGATCGAAGTATGGCCCCGCCGCCACGGCCGTCGTCTCCACGCCGTCGCCATCGAGATCGAGAATCACCGGGCTGGGCACGGGCAGGGTCGCCGCCGTCTTGACCTTGGCGCTGACCGCTCCGATCGAGTGGGCGGTCCAGAAATAAATGGCGGTGATCGCCAGGGCGGCACCCGCCGCGCCGTCCGGGTCGCCCGGCGCCGGAACGGGCGCCAGGGAGAACGGGAAATTGGAGGACGGGAGAGTGACGCGGGTTCCGACGGCGGGGCCGCTGTTCCCGATGATGTCCGAGGAGTCCACGACATCGGTGATGGGATACGACCCTTCGGGATCGAGCCCCAGCGCGGGCAGCACCCGCTTCACGGGGACCGCGTTGAACGTCACCGCGGGCAGGCGGTACCTCGCCGACAGGAGCTGGGAGAGCGAGCCACCCAGCGAGTGGCCACCGAAGGAGATGCTCGCCTGAGAGATCCCGAGGTCCGTGGCGTCCTTGAGCAGTGCCTCGGCTTCGGCGAGCTGAGCCTTCGGGACCTGGCCGTCGCGCAGGGCCCAGCCGGCCCGCCAGTCACCACCATCGAAGATCGACGCCCCCCTCGAGATGAGCGCGACCTCGCCCGTCGCCGCGTTGTGAAAGACGGCGCCGTAGTAGCCAGTCCGACCCGCCAGTTCCAGGGCCGAGCCGTCGGTCTTGGACACTGGAGTCCACCCTTCGGGAAGCGGCGGCCGACCAGCTCCACCGTAGACATAAGCGCTTAGCACTGCGTAGGCCTCGACCGTTGCCATGGCTCACCTCCGCGGGGTCTGGGTTGAGGGGCCTTAGGGGGTGCTGCGAAGCGATGACACATCCCACAGACGGAGGACGCCGCCGCCTGCAGAGGCGAGGTGGCGCCCGTCTGGGCTGAACGCGACCGTACTCACGAAGTCGGCCTCGTCCCCGAGCGTTCGGACCATCCGTCCCGTGTCGAGCGCCCAGATGGATGCGGCCCGGGTTGGCCCCGCCGAGGCAAGCCATCGCCCCTCGGGGCTGAGTGCGAAGCGCCGCATGTCTCCGGTAGGCGCGATCAGCGACCGGATGGGCCGGCCGGAAACCGAGTCCCACACTGTGATCCTCGGTCTGCTGAGGTCTGAGGAGACGAGCAGCCTGCCGTCGGGGCTGTAGGCAAGGGTTTGCTGGAGCTGATCGTCCGCCGTCATCCCACGGAGCCGCGCGCCGGTCCGGGCATCATGGACCTGGATGCGATCCTGCCCTCGTACTCCCGCGATGACGAGGTAGCGGCCGTCGGGGGAGTAGACCACGGGCCTCCCTATCGGAATCGGCGCCTGGATCGTCGTGACGCCGGTGCCGCTCTCCGGGTCGTGAACGACGATGGCGCCCTTCTCGTAGCTCGCCGCCAGATAACGGCCGCTCGGGCTCCAAGCGAGCGCGTAGACGTCGTTGTCAGCGCTCTCCGGAGGAAAGGGAGCGGGAATGTTCCGGACCAGCGCGCCGGCGCGCGCGTCCCAGAGATTGATGGACACGCGCTCCTTGAGCATGATCCTGACGAAGTTCCGTCCCGCCGCGAGGTACTTGCCGTCAGGGCTCCAGGCGACCGCGGTGACGCCTCCGGCCTCGCGGTCGAGGTTCATCACGCGGGCGCCGCTCCGCACGTCCCACACGATGACGGCCCGGTGGAGGCCGCCGCCGCCTGCGATGAGCGTGCCGTCGGGGCTCCAGGCGATCGTCCCGATCTCGCCGTCGTGGGTCAGCATCTTCACCAGCCGCGGCGCGTCGGCTCTCGCCTCGGCCGCCGGGCGCCACGCGAGGGAGGGCAGCGCGCCGGCGTCGAGCATGCCGCCGGCCCAGAGCAGCACCGCCACCATCAGCACGGCCAGCGCCGCCTCGGCCCCGTGCCTCCACCCGGCCTGCGCTCTCGCAATCATCGCCATGCTCCTCGCGTGAGGGGTCGTCCCGTCGATCACGCGGGCATGCTACGAACGCGCGCGCCGCACCGTCAATGTCCAATGAACAATACAGGAGGAGAAGTAGCGAGAAGTCAGCGAGAGCGACCTCGCGGCTCGCGGCAGAACGTCGCGCGAGGCGCAACCAGGATCCCCCCTGGCGGGAAGGGGTGGGCCGGGGGGCGGTGACCACCATATCCCCGGCACCTCATCGGCGTGGCCGCGCCCGGCTGGCTCCGGTCGGAGCGCCTGCGCAGCCGGCGGCGACGCAGGCACGGGAGCAGATGACTGGGATCGGGGGCGTTCGCCGTGCTAGCCTCTGCCCATCGGGCTGCCAACGGTGAACTTTCTCCGGATCACTGACGCACCTGGGCCTGACCACCGACCGATGCGCGGCCTCCGACCCCTCGGCCTCGTCGCCCTGCTCCTGTTCGCCGCCGCGGCCTTCACGCCCCTCGCCAACCGCCTCAACGTCTGGATGGCCGGCGTGGCCAGGTTGGAACCCGCGGACGCCATCGTCGTCCTGGGCCGCGGTGGCGCCGACACCGATGGCGTCTTGGCCAACCGATCGCTCCGGCGGGTGCTCCACGGAATCGGCCTGTACCGACACGCCCTCGCTCCGTGGCTGGTGCTCTCCGGCTCGGCCGAGGAAATCCAGGCGCGGACGACCCTGGCGCAGGGGCTCGGGGTCCCCGCCGCAGCAATCCTGAGCGCAGGTCCGGCGCACACCACCAGGGAAGAGGCGGACCAGCTCCGCAGGCTCCTGCTCCCGCGCGGCAGTCGGCGCATCCTCCTCGTTGCCGATCCCATCGACATCCCGCGGGCGCGGGCCGCGATGGAACGGGTGGGCTTCGACGTGCTGCCCGCACCCACAGCAGCGACCGGCCCGTCGCAGCCCGAAGCGCGGCTCGGCCTCCTGCGCGACATCGTCATCGAGCTGGCCGGCTTGACCTACTACCGCCTCACGGGCACCCCCTGAAGCCAAGCCGTGCGCTCCCTCACCCTCGTCATCATCGTCTGTCTGACCTCGCTGGCGGCCTACCTCGCGGGGACGCGGTTCGCCGGCCTGCGCCGAACCCATGTGCGGGAGGCGGCCATCGAGGCCCTGGACTACCTCGGGCTCGCCGTGGCCTTCCTGCTGTGCAACCTTGCCGTGGGGATCGCACTGATCTTGGGCCTACGCACCCTCACCGGCCGCTTCGTCTCGGTCTATCTCGTCAACGACGCCGCCCTCGCAATCCTCTCTCTTCTTCAGGCGTTCATCTTTCATCGCTGGCGAGGGCGATCGAGCTGACGCGTCTCCGCCCGGCTGCCGTCGCGGCCGGATGGCCCGTCAAGCGGGTCGCTGGCAGTACAGGGGACCGGACGCGCCGCCACATGGGCGCGCGCGCCGGCTCAGACGATCTTCTCGTAGACTCCGGGCGGGATCAGCCGGTAGACGTGGATGGGCTCGGAGACGTTCTTGAAGCGCTTCTCGCCGAGGCTCTCGAGCACGAAGTGAGCGCGGATGCGCTCGGCGGTGGCGGGGCCCACGACGATCTCGCCGCCCGTGGCCGAGGCGGCGAATCGCGCGGCCACGTTGGTGACGGGACCCGAGGCGGTGAAGGTCCACCGCTGAGCCCCCGCGCCGCTGAGCTTCGTCGCGCCCACCAGCGCCTCGCCGGTGTTGATCCCCATGTGCAGCTCGATGGGCTGGAGCCTGCCGCGCTGCTCCTCGTTGAGCGCGCCCGTGCGCTGGCGGATGGCGAAAGCGGCGCGCGTGGCGTTGAGCGCGTGGTCCCACACCGGTCCCCCGCGCTCGCCCTGGGGCGCGCGCTGGAAGATCACCATGAGCCCGTCGCCCGCCGTCTCGTTCACGTCGCCGTGGTGGGCGCGGATGATCTCGAGGAAGGAGGAGAAGTAGGTCTGCACCAGCTGATTGAGCTGGCGGGGGTCGATCTGCTCGGAGAGCTTGGTGTACCCGGCGATGTCGAGGAAGAGCACCGAGACCTCTTCCGTCCGCTTCTCGAGCTCCGTGGCGTTGGGATCGCGCTCGAGCAGCGCCTTGACCGCGTCGGGCACGAACTTGGACAGCTCCCCCTTGAGCTGCTCCAGGAGCTCCACCTGGCGGCGGGAGGCCTGGAGGCTCTCGAGCGTCGCGGCCAGCTCCGTGTTACGCGCGGCCACCTCGTCGCGCGCCCGGGCGAGGTGCCCGGTCATCTCGTTGAGCGCGCCCCCGAGCACGCCGATCTCGTCACCTGAGCGGATCGGGACGCGCGCCTCGAAGTCGCCCGAGCCGATGCGGCGCGCGACGGCGGCGACCGCCTGGATGGGCTTGACCACCACCTGCCGCATGACCACCGCCAGCACGCCCCCGGCGACGACGATCGTCAGCAGCGCGATCAGGATCTGCCGGTTGCGCTGGGCGCGCACCGCCGCGAACACCGGCTCCATGGTGGTGACCACGCGCACCACGGCCCGCACCTTGTGGTCGCTGCCGTGGCATCCCTGGCACTTCTCCTGGTTGATCACGGGGCGGTGCAAGGTGAACAGCGGCACGCCGTCCTGGTACTCCATGCTCTCCTGGGTCTCGAGCGTCTGGAGCGCCCGCTGGAAGAGCGGCCCCGTCAGGGTCTTCCCGGGCTCGCGCCGCATCCGCTTGATGTTGTCGAACACCTCCTTCGGCAGCCCCGCGTTGTGCTCGACCTCCTCGAGCGTCACGAGGTCGGTGAAGGCCTCGACGCCGTTCCGGCGGTAGATGTCGAACCCCTCCACCGGCGAGGAGCCGCGCAGCTCGGTGATCATGGCGCGGGTGACGTCGGGGCGCTCCTGGAGCATGGCGGCCTCGACGCTCGCGATGAGGGCGGAGGTCAGCCGGCGCGCCGCCGCCTTGCTCTGCTCGACGAGGAGATCGGACTCCTGCTGGATGGTGAGGACGGTGGAGGCGCCGAAGCCGATGATCAGGACGACGATGATGACGGCGGCGATCTTCGCGGTGAGCCGCAAGCGGATCATCCGCGGCTACCCGAGCACCTTCGCGTAGGTCGCCTCGTCGAAACCCACGATCAGGGTGCGCCCCGTCCGGAGCGCCGGCGCGCGGAGGTTGCCCGAGGGGCCGATGAGCAGAGCCTTGAGCGCGGCGGCGGCGGGCTTGTCACGGCGCAGATCCACGTGCACCACGTGCTTCCCCTTCGCCGCGTAGAGGTCGTCCACGTCCTTCAGGAGGGCCAGCGCCTCGGCGGGACCGAGGCGCACCTTCCGCGCGTCCACCTGGGTGGCGACCGCGATCCTGCGCTTCGCAAGGACCCCTTGCGTCCGGGCGCAGGTCTGTCAGCCGGGGCGGTGGTAGCTCCAGTCGATCCGTGCCACGGCGGTCACCGCAGCAGGACCTCGAAGCGGTCGGGGCGCGTGAGCGCCTCGGCGATCCGCGAGCAGTCGCCCGACGGCACGGACGCGCCGCGGGCGATCAGCTCGAAGAGCGTGGCTGAGTCGAGCAGCGTCATCTGCCCGCCCGACGCCGACTGGACCTTCGTGATGCGCGCCAGGGTCTGGCTGCGCGAGTCCTTGTAGCACGTGGCCGTGAGCCGCGTGACGATCTGGTACACCTCGGTCTGCTGCCGGGCCTTGTCCTGGATGTCCTCGATCAGCATCTTCCCCCCCACCACGGCCACGAGGAACGTCACCCCGATCCACACGTAGGGCTTCCGCCAGATCCGGGCGCGGGCGACCCGCTGCCAGACCGGCGGCTCGAGCGGCACCTTCCGCGCGGGAGTCCGCACCGCCACCGTCTGCATCATGCGCGTGGAGTGCGGGACGCGCACCGCCTCCTTCACGTCCTTCTTGATGCGAACGCGCTCCTGCTCCCCGACGGTGGCCTCCCCGGGCGTCCGGGGAGTGCCCCCCGCGAAGGTCGGCGCCCCGCACGAATGGCAGAACTTCGCCCCGGGGACCAGCTCCACATCGCAGTGAAAGCACGGGTACGGCATCGAGGCGAGCCTATCGGTAGGCTCGGGGAGTGTCAAGGCACCGTTCGGCCCCTCAGCGAGCCAGATACGCCTTCGAGTCCACGTAGACCTCGAACAGCCGCTCCGGGGAAGCCCGGAACGTGGCCGAATGCTGGACCGTCTTGCCCATGGACTCTCCTTCTCTATTTCACGAGGCGAGGCCAGACTTCCCCCGAGAGCCGCTCCATGGTCTCCATCACCTCGGCGGCGGAGCCGGTGCGGCAGTCGAAGATCGCGTCTGTCGGACCGAGGTCCAGCACCGGCTTGAGCTGCTCCGCCACCCGGGCGGCTGTGCCCACGAGATAGCCGCCGGGCACCTCGGGCGGGCGCCGCGCCGTGTCACCGCCGGGCCCGACGATCCGGATGCCGTAGCGCACGAGGAGCCCGCAGGCGTCGGGTGGGCGCCCCGCGGCCGCGACCTGCTCCCGCAGATAGGCGCAGGAGGCGCGCAGCTCGTCGGCCGTCAGGCGCACGGCGTGCCAGGCCTGGCCGTAGCGGGCGGCGCGGCGGAGCGCCGGCCGGCTGTTGCCGCCGACGGAGATGGGCGGGTGCGGCTTCTGCACGGGCTTGGGAAAGCAGCCCACGTCGGGAAACCGGTAGAAGCGTCCCTCGAAAGCAGCGTGATCCTCGGTCCAGAGCGTCTTGAGGATCTGGATCCACTCGTCGGTCACGGCGCCGCGATGCTCGAAGGGAGGCGAGCCCAGCACCGCGAACTCCTCGGCCATCCAGCCCACGCCGACGCCCACGAAGAGCCGGCCGCCGGAGAGCACGTCGATGGTGGCGAGCATCTTGGCCGTGAGCACGGGGTTGCGGTACGGCAGCACGAGCACGCTCGGGCCGAGGCGGATGGTCTTCGTGGCCCCGGCCAGAAAGCCCAGGAGCGCGAGCGGCTCGAGGTAGTCCCATTCGGGCGGCACCCCGAGCTGGCCGCTCTCGGTGTACGGGTAGCGGGACTCGACGTGGCGGGGCATCACCACGTGATCCGTCACGACGAGGGAGTCGTAGCCGAGCGCCTCCGCGCGCTGCGCCGTCTGGAGCGCGAACGCCGTGTTGGCCAGCGGACCCCAGTTGAGCACCTGGTAGCCGAGCTTGACCATGACCGCTCCTTCAGTGTCCTGCCGTGATCAGGTCTTGACCCGGCGCCGCAAGTCTTCCAGCACGTCCTCGATCTGCTCGAGGGCGGCGCGCAGGTCATCGGCGATCTCGGCGGCGATGATGTGGGGGTCGGGGAGGCTCGCCGAGTCCTCGAGGCTCTCATCGCGGAGCCAGAAGAGGTCGAGGCTCACCTTGTCCCGGGCCAGGATCTCCTCGCAGGCGTAAGGGCGCCACCGGCCGTCGGGCGTCCGCTCGGACCAGGTGGCCGCGCGATTGTGCCGGTCGCCGGGCCGGTAGCACGCCACGAAGTCATCGAGGTCCCGCCGCGTCATCGGGCGTTCCTTCAGCGTGAAGTACTGGTTCGTTCGAAGGTCGTAGACCCAGACCGTCTTCGTCCACGCGGTCTCGCTTCCAAGCCTCCGGTCGAAGAAGATCACGTTCGCCTTCACGCCCTGGGCGTAGAAGATCCTGGTTGGCAGGCGCAGGAGGATATGCACCTCGCACTCGTGGAGCAGCCTGCGCCGCACCGTCTCGCCGGCCCCGCCCTCGAAGAGCACGTTGTCGGGCGCCACGATGGCCACACGCCCGTGCACCTTCACCAGGCTCTTGACGTGCTGGACGAAGTTGAGCTGCTTGTTCGAGGTGGTGGTCCAGAAGTCCGGGCGGTTGTAGGTCACGGCCTGGCGGTCGGCCTGGCCTTCCTCGTTCACGATGGTGATGCTCGACTTCTTCCCGAACGGAGGATTGGTCATCACCACGTCGGCGTGAGCGTGGGGCTCGGCGCGGAGCGCGTCGTCGGTCCGGATCGGCGGCTCGTGGGCGTCATCGTCCGGACCGATGCCGTGGAGGTACAGGTTCATGGCGCAGAGGCGGCTCACGCCGTCTACCAGCTCCACGCCCCGGAGGGCATCGTAGCGCAGGTGGCGCTTCTGGTCCCGGTCCAGCTCGTAGTGATGGGCGACGTAATCGTGGGCGGCCAGGAGGAAGCCGCCGGTCCCGCATGCCGGGTCCACGATAACCTCGCCCGGCCTGGGCTGGAGACAGTCCACGATGGCCGCGATGAGCGCGCGCGGCGTGAAGTACTGGCCGGCCCCGCTCTTGGTGTCCTGGGCGTTCTTCTCGAGGAGCCCCTCGTATGCGTCGCCCTTGACGTCGGCCGACATCGTGGACCAGGTCTCCTTGCCGATCAGCTCCACGACGAGCTGGCGCAGCTTGGCCGGGTCCTGGATTTTGTTCTGTGCCTTGCGGAAGACGAGGCCGAGCATGCCGCCCTGCTTGCCCAGCACCTCCAGTGTTTCCCGGTAGTGCGCCTCGAGCTTGACGCCCTCCATCTGGGGCGCCGCCAGGTCCGCCCAGCGGTAGCCCTCGGGAATCGGGTTCTCCCGGCCTTCCAGAGAAGCCCGTTCGTCCGCCATCTTGAGGAAGAGCAGCGTGGTGAGCTGCTCCAGGTAGTCCTGGTACGACAGCCCATCGTCCCGCAGGACATTGCAGTACGACCACAGCTTCTGGACGAT
>Ga0154440_1062_pt1 | contig 9972 bp, 10 predicted proteins | sample RifGroC2_FD_115944 | JGI IMG/M metagenome (GOLD analysis project Ga0154440, IMG submission 115944) | Candidatus Rokubacteria bacterium GWC2_70_24
CGCGATCCCGAGTTCTACGCCTTCTCGCGCACGCTCGAGGCCTACAAGGAGGGGCAGAACAAGAACTCCACGCTCATCCTCACCACGGAGAGCGACTACTACAAGTATCTCAAGAAGTCGGCGCGGCCCGCGGGCGGCCGGTAAACCGGCCGGGACGGAGTGTCACGGTGATACCTGACGTGGGGACGCCTTCTGCTCTGCAGGGTGCAAGGCCACGTTCGACAAGGAGCCCGCGATGCAGATGCAGGGAATGATGCAGCAGATGGCCGAGATGATGGGGGCGGGATGTGGAAGTGGGACATCACAGCACCAGAGGGGGACCTGATCATGGAATGGCTCACGACGAACTGGATCTGGCTGGCCGTGGGACTCGGAATCGCCTGGTTCTTCTTCAGAGTGCTTCTGGGAGAAACCGTCGCCTGAGGCCGCGAACGCCTACCTGGCCGCTGGCTGCCTCTGGAACACGCTAGTGGTGGTGGCGAAGGCCCAGGCGCTGCTGCGAGCTGGTCAGGTGCAATTCCCCGAGGTCAGCGAGCGGGTCGCGCGGATCGCCCCCTTCGCCGGGACAGAGGAGGAAGCCTGGGCCATCCATCAGGCCTACGCCCTCATGCCCCGCGCGAACTTCTCTCGCGCGATCCTCGAGTCGTGCCCGGCCGCTCTGGCGGTGTCCGAGTTGCCGCCGCTGACCTGGTCCGACCTCAGGACGCCTCGCAGGGTGTTTGATCTCTTGACCCGGGTCCAGATCCGGCCGCCGTGGCTCCAGGCCTCGGATTTGCCCGCGTAGAGGAGGACGCCGGAATGCAGCACGACGTCATCGTGGTCGGGGCGGGGCCTGGCGGCGCGACCGCCGCCTACGAGCTCGCCCGCCGCGGCCTGCGGGTCGCGCTTTTCGAGCAGAAGGCGCTCCCGCGCTACAAGCCATGCGGCGGGTGCCTGTCGCTCAAGATCGACCGGATCCTGGATCTCGATTTCCGGCCGGTCGTGGAGCGGACGGTCTCTGGCGCGACGTTCACCTTCGAGGGGCTCGATGAAGTTCACGTGAGATCCGAGCGGCCGGTCGCGTACATGGTGATGCGTGACCGCTTCGACCACTTCCTGACGCAGCAGGCGCAGCAGGCCGGGGCCAAGGTCCACGAGGGGGTGCGCGTGCTCGATGTCACGGAGAGCGCGGAGGGCGTGCACGTCACCACGGACCGGGGCGTGCACGAGGCGCAGTACCTGGTGGGCGCGGACGGCGCTAACGGGATCGTGGCCCGCGCCGTGGGATTGGCCCCGCGGCGGCGCGTCGCGGTCTGCGTGGAGGCCGAGGTGGCGACCGCGGCCGAGGCGTCGACGACGCCCCGCGACGAGGTCCGGATCGAGTTCGGGGCCATCCCGTTCGGGTACGGGTGGGTCTTTCCGAAAGGGGATCACCTCTCCATCGGGGTGGGCGGGTTGCGCGACAAGATCGGGAACCCCCGCCCCCTCTATGACGAGTTCCTGGTGGATCAAGACCTCGTGGACGTGATCACGGAGGAGAAGCGCCGGGGATACATCATCCCGGTCTTCGCCGGAGGCCAGGACGCGATCGTGGGGCGGCGGACCCTCCTCGTCGGCGACGCGGCGGCGCTGGTCGATCCATTCCTTGGCGAGGGGATCTACTACGCCATCCGCAGCGGCCAACTTGCGGCGCTGGCGATTGGCGAGGCACTCGCGACCCGGCAGCCGGCGACCCTGGCCGGCTACGCGGAGCTGGTCGACGGGGAGATCTACCGCGAGTTCCGGCCGGCGCGGAACCTGTCTTTCTTCCTCTACGCGTTCCCCCGCGCGGGATACGAGATCCTGAGACGCCGGCGCGCCTTCGTCGAGCACTACTTCGAGGTGCTCCGGGGTGAGGCGAGCTATGCGGATCTCTGGCGCGACCTGCGCGGATTTTCGGCCGGAGACCTGCTGCGCTCCCTGTGGCCGAGCTCCACGGCGCCCCGGGATGTGGCCGCGCACTACGACCGGCTGGCGCGGCGGTACGACGCGGCTCTGCCGCTCTGGCGGAGCCTGGTGGCCGCGCCCGCCTGGCAGGCCGTAGGCGACCTCCTGGAGCGGCACGTGCAACCGGGCGCGACAGTGCTCGATGCCGGCACCGGGACGGGTGAGGCGGTCCGCCTGTTGCTCCAGCGCGCCAACCCGGGGCGGGTGGTCGGCGTCGATGTGTCCAAGGGCATGCTCCGCGCCGCCCGCAAGCGGATCGCGGATCGCCGGGTCCGCTGGGAGGTCGAGGACATCACGAAACTCCCGTACCCGGATCAGTCCTTCGATGTGGCGCTGTGCACCTGGACGCTGGAGACCCTCGCCGATCCACGCCAGGCCGTCCAGGATCTCCTGCGCGTGATCGCGGACGACGGGTTCGTTATCTACGCCTTCTCGAGCCGACCGGAGGGGGGCGTGAAACGCCTCTATAGCCGCCTTCTGGAAGACTGGGCGGCGGGGACGCTCCGAGGTCGGTTCCTCTCCGCGGCAGAGCGTCCGTACCATAGCTGCGAGCACTCGCGGCTCATGACATTCGCCGGGGGGCTGGCGACCGTTGTTGTGCTCCGCAAGTGCTGCCGTGTCGATCACCCGCAGGATCCCTGCCTGCCCGCGGCGCCCGTGTCCGCGACGCCTGGAGACTAGGACATGGAGCCCAAGCAGCAACACTTCTCGATCGGGTACTTCATCCTCGCGTTCGTGGGGCTCTTGCTGATCCAGTCCTTTCTCTTCGCCCCACACACGGAGAACCTGTCGTACAACGAGTTCAAGGCGCTGGTGAAACGGGGCAAAGTGACCGATCTCGTCCTGGACCGGCAGACCATCACGGGCACGCTGTCGCCGGAGGGCCTCGAGGGCATGCTGCCCAAGGACAAGATCGAGGAGCTGAAGCGTTACGGCAAGGGGACCCACCGGTTCGTCACGGCGCGGGTGGATGATCCGGGCCTCGTGCCCGAGCTCGAGGCCGCGAAGGTGCGCTTCTCGGGTCGGGTGGAGAACACCTGGTTCGCGCTCCTGCTGTCCTGGGTACTGCCGACGCTGATCTTCTTCGGGCTGTGGGCGTTCCTCGTGCGCCGGATGAACCCGCAGAGCGGGCTCATGAGCATCGGCAAGAGCCGCGCCAAGGTCTACGTCGAGCGGAGCACGGGAGTGAGCTTCGACGATGTGGCCGGGATCGACGAGGCGCGGGGAGAGCTGATGGAGATCGTGGACTTCCTCAAGCGTCCCGCGCGCTATCAGCGTCTCGGGGGAAAGATTCCCAAGGGGGTGCTGCTCGTCGGCGCGCCCGGCACCGGGAAGACGCTGCTCGCCAAGGCCGTGGCCGGGGAGGCGGCGGTGCCGTTCTTCAGCCTGAGCGGCTCCGACTTCGTCGAGATGTTCGTGGGGGTGGGCGCGGCGCGGGTGCGCGATCTCTTCGCCCAGGCGCAGGCCAAGGCGCCGAGCATCGTCTTCATCGACGAGCTGGACGCACTCGGCAAGGCGCGTGGCATCAGCCCCGTCATGGGCGGCCACGACGAGCGTGAGCAGACGCTCAACCAGCTCCTGGCCGAGCTGGACGGCTTCGACAGCCAGAAGGGCGTCATCATCATGGGGGCCACCAACCGGCCCGAGATCCTCGACCCGGCGCTGCTGCGGCCGGGCCGCTTCGACCGCAAGGTCGTCATCGACCGTCCGGACCTCAAGGGGCGGGAGAAGATCCTCCGGGTGCACGTCCGGGGGGTCAAGCTCGCCCCGGACCTCGACCTCTCGCAGGTCGCCGCGCGGACGCCGGGGTTCGTCGGGGCCGACCTCGCCAACCTCGTCAACGAGGCGGCGCTCGGGGCGGCGCGGGTGGAGAAGGACGCGGTGGAGATGGCCGACTTCGACGAGGCCATCGACCGGGTGGTCGCGGGGCTGGAGCGCAAGTCCCGGGTGATCAATCCCCGGGAGAAGGGCATCGTCGCCCACCACGAGGCGGGGCATGCCCTGGTCGCGGAGCTCCGGCCCCACGCCGACCGGGTGGCCAAGATCTCGATCATCCCGCGGGGTGTCGCGGCCCTCGGGTATACACAGCAGCAACCGACGGAGGATCGCTACCTGATGACGCGCGCCGAGCTCCTCGATCGGCTGGATGTGCTGCTCGGCGGGCGCGTGGCCGAGGAGATCGCCGTCGGCGACATCTCGACGGGGGCGGAGGACGATCTGCAGCGGGCGACGGATCTGGTGCGGCACATGATCACGCGCTACGGGATGAGCGAAGCGCTGGGGCTCGCCACGCTGGAGGAGCCGCGGCGGGCGCTGTTCCTGCAGATCCCCGGGGGCGGCCAGAAGGAGTACAGCGAGGAGACCGGCAAGCTGATCGACGCCGAGATCCGGCAGATGCTCGCCGCCGCCCACGCGCGCGTGCGGGAGACGCTCACGGCGAAGCGTCCCGTGCTGGAGCGCCTGGCGAAGCTCCTGATCGACAGGGAAGTGGTCGGTCGGGAGGCGCTGACGCAGCTCCTCGCCCGGGCGGACGAGGCCTAGCGATGTCGGCCCGTGGCAGGGGAGTCGGTCCGCCGATCCAGCGCATGGCGCTCGGGTTGATCACTGTCCTGATCTGGAGCGCCTGCTTCGTCGTCATCAAGGCGAGCCAGGGGTCTGCGCCGCCGCTCCTCTATGCCGCGCTTCGGGCCCTGGTGGCGGGGGTCCCCTTGCTCGTCGTCGCGGCGAGCAAGGGGAAGTTGCGACCCCCTGCTGGGAGCTGGGCGTGGATCGGAGCGCTGGGATTCACCAATACGACGCTGGGATTGGCCGGGATGTTCCTCAGCGTGGGAGCTGTTGGCGCCGCGATCCCTGGCGTGCTCGCGAATAGCCAGGCGCTTCTGGTGGCGCCGTTTGCGGCGCTCTTCTTCGGCGAGGTCCTTTCGCGGGGCAGGGTGCTCGGGCTGCTTGTCGGTCTGAGCGGCATCGCCGTGGTCCTGAGCGGCGACGGCGATGGCCTGGTGACCGTGAAGGGGGCGGCGTTCAGCCTGATGGCGGCCGGGGGGGTCGCGGCGGGCAATCTCGTGATGAAGCATATCGGTTGCCGGGTGGATGGGCTGACGGCGACCGCCTGGCAATACGTCCTGGGCGGCCTCCCGCTGCTGGGATGGGCGCTGGTGGTCGAGGAGCCAGCCGAGGTAGCATGGACGCGGACGTTCGTCGCGGGCCTCTTGTTTCTCGGCGTGGTCGGCTCTGCCGGGACCTCCTGGCTCTGGTATCACCTGGTGCGGGACGGAGAGCTGATCCCGCTCAACGCGTTGACCCTCTTCACCCCCGTCTTCGCCCTGGGATTGGCGCTGTTGATCTACCGGGAGCGCCTGAGCGCCCCAAGTCTGGGCGGCGTGGCCGCCACCGCCGCCGGCGTGATGTGGGTGAGCTGGCCTCGTGCGGAAGCCGTGGAAGCGCCGGGGCGGCGGCTCGGGGCGAGATAGGAGCGGAGGGTCCCATGGAGCGCGCGACCGGGATCGGGTTCTGGGAGCTCACGGTGCTGATGATCGTGATCGCGTCGTGGCTCCTCTACCGTTACGTTGCCCCCAGGAGCTGGCGGGAGTGGACACGGGCAGGCCTCATCCAGGCCTTCATCATCGCGCTCTACGCGGAGATGTACGGCTTTCCCCTCACGATCTACATCCTGAGCGGGTTGCTCGGCTGGGACATCCCCTGGTTGCACGAGAGCGGGCACCTGTGGGCCGCGCTGTTCGGATGGGGGGACGCCGCCGCGATGGTCGAGATGGTCATCGGCTATGCCTTCGTGTTCTTCGGCATCTTCTTGCTGATCGAGGGGTGGCGGGAGGTCTACCAGGCGAGCCGGGACGGGCGTCTGGCGGTGGGCCGGCTGTACAGGGTCGTCCGGCACCCGCAGTACACGGGGATCTTCGTCGCGCTCTTCGGCCAGCTCATCCACTGGCCGACCATCCCGACCGTGGTGCTGTTCCCCGTGATCGTGTGGGCGTATGTCCGCCTCGCTCGGCGGGAAGAGCGGGAGATGCTCGAGCGGTTCAGGGAAGAGTACGGAGAGTACCGGCGGCGGGTCCCCATGTTCTTCCCGCGCCGGGGGGAGTGGCGGCGGCTGCTGGACGAGACGCGGGCATCCAGCGGTGAGCGGCTTTGATGCATCTTCTACCGCTCGCGGAGGAGAAGACGAGATGAGTGCCATGGAAGGACGCAGACAGGGGCGCGGAACACGCGCGCTGCTGAAGGTCGGCGGCGGAGTCGTCTTGGCCGCCGTCCTCGGATACCTGGTCTACGCCGGAGGCCAGAATCTGCTTGGCACGGCCTCCGCGCCACCCCCGCCTCCGCCGGCCATTTCCGCGGTCGTCACCCCCGCGCGGCCGGACTCGTTCGTCGGCGTCGTGAACGCTGCCCGCGCCGCCGTGGTCAACATCAGCACCCTGCGCGGCCAGCGTCAGGGCGGGGTCGAGCCTTCCCGGGAATTTCTCGAGCGGTACTTCGGCGAGCGCATCCCGGAGGAGCCGACGCAGAGCCTTGGCTCGGGCGTGATCATCGACCCGACCGGGTTCGTCCTCACCAATAACCACGTGATCGAGGGCGCGCGGATGATCATGGTGCGGCTGGCCGACGAGCGCGAGCTCGAGGCGCAGGTGGTCGGACGGGACGCACGGACCGACGTGGCCCTGCTCCGGCTCCGGGAGCGGGGGCAGTTCCCGACGGCGCGCCTCGGCGACTCCGACGCCCTCCGGGTCGGGGAGTGGGTGGTCGCGATCGGGAATCCCTTCGGGCTGGAGCAGACCGTCACGGCGGGCATCGTGAGCGCGAAGGGCCGGGTGATCGGGGCGGGCCCCTACGACGACTTCATCCAGACGGACGCGGCGATCAACCCCGGCAACTCCGGAGGCCCCTTGTTCAACACGCGGGGGGAGATCGTCGGGATCAACAGCGCCATCTTCAGTCAATCCGGGGGGTCGGTGGGCATCGGCTTTGCGATCCCCATCAACCTCGTCAGGGAGCTGCTCCCCCAGCTCAAGGACAAGGGGCGCGTCTCCCGGGGATGGCTCGGCCTCGCGATCGCGCCGGTCACGTCGGACCTCGCGCGGAGACTCAATCGGCCGACGCGGGACGGAGCCGTGGTCGGCGAGGTTACGCCGGGCGGGCCCGCCGCGCGCGCGGGCGTGCGGACCGGCGATGTGATCGTGGCCTTCCAGGGCCGGGCGCTGCGGCGGGCCGACGAGCTTCCGCGACTCACGGCGAAGACGCCCATGGGCAGCGAGGTTGTGCTGACCTTGCTTCGTGGCGGGCAAGAGATGGCCGTGAAGGTCAGGCTCGGGGAACTCCCGGAGACGCCCCAGCGATGAGCGCTGCCCGGCAGGGAGGCGGAGGCCCGAATGGTGAAGGCAGACCGGTGACCCGCGCCGGACCGCGCGAGGAGAGGGGTTTCGTCTGCGTGTCGGCGCGCGAAGGGAGATCGATCAGTGAGCGAGTTTCTCGCCAGCTACGGCTTTTTCATCCTCGTCCTGGTGTTGTTTCTGGGTTGCCACCTGCTGCACTTCGGCGGCCACGGGGGGCATGGGGGCGACGCAGATCGCGACAAAGACAAGGGCTCCGCAACTGGGGCCCGCCAGCACTGATCGAGCCTCGCGGAGCGATCGCGGAGGGACGAATCCCATGAAGCTGACGATCGGCGTGATGGGAGCGAGCGGCGGCGACCTGAGCGAGGAGATCAAGCAGCGCGCCTACCGCCTGGGCGAGACGATCGCCGAGCGGGACGCGACCCTGATCACCGGCGGCTGCCCCGGGCTGCCGTACGAGGCCGTGCGGGGAGCCAAGGCCAAGGGCGGCCTCGTCATCGGCATCTCCCCGGGCCTGTCCGTCGGCGAGCACCAGGGGAAGTACCGCTCACCCGTTGAGGGCTTCGACGTGCTCATCTTCACGGGCAGCGGCCTCATGGGGCGCGAGATCACGAACATCCGTTCGTGCGACATCGTCGTCATCGCGGGGGGCCGAAGCGGTACTCTGGGCGAGCTGGCCATCGCCTACGACGAGGGGCGGTTGATCGGCATCCTGACGGGGACCGGTGGCATCACGGGGATGGTGGAAGAGATCATCCGTGTCTGCAAGAAGGACACGGGTGCCTGCGTGCTCTATGACGACGACCCGAGCCTGCTCATCGATCGGCTGATCGAGTACTATCGGACGAGCCACTATCGGAAGCCGTCCTGCTTCTGCGACGCCCGGGAAGAAGGCTGACCATGGCCCCCACGGTCGAGTTCCTCGGAGGTGCGGGGACGGTCACCGGGTCGAAGTTCCTGGTGGAGAGCGACGGGGGGAAGCTCCTGGTGGACTGCGGCCTCTACCAGGGGCTGAAGGCGCTCCGGCTTCGCAACTGGGAGCGGCTCCCGGTCGACCCCGCGTCCATCGACTGGGTCGTCCTCACGCATGGACACATCGACCACACCGGGTATCTGCCTCGTCTCGTCAAGGACGGGTTCAAGGGTCAGATCTACGCGACCCGAGCGACGGCCGACCTCCTGAAGATTCTGCTTCCTGACTCGGGGCATCTCCAGGAGGAAGAGGCCGCCTATCACAACAAGCGGGGAACCTCGAAACACAGACCAGCGCGTCCCCTCTACACCGCGGAGGAAGGCGTCGAAGCCGCCGGTCTCGTGAAGGGGATCGCGTACCGCGAGCGACTGGATCTGGCGCCGGGCCTCGGCGTCACGTTCAAGCGGGCGGGGCACATCCTGGGGTCGGCGACGGTGACGGTGGAGATCGGAACGGGGGGTGACCGCCGGCGTGTCGTCTTCTCCGGCGATCTCGGGCGCTACGGCGCGCCGATGCTGCCCGACCCGATGCCGATCGAAGACGCGGACTATGTGGTGGTGGAATCCACCTATGGGGACCGACGTCACGACCCCGACCCCATCCCGCAGCAGCTCGAGCGGGTGATCGCAGGGGCGATCGCGCGGGGCGGGGCGATCATCGTCCCCGCCTTCGCGATCGGCCGGACGCAGGAGCTGATGTACCACCTGAGCGGGCTGGAGAAGGCCGGGCGGCTCCCGCGGCTCCCCGCGTACGTGGACAGCCCCATGGCGATCGAGGCCACGGAGATCTACTGCGCCCACCCTGAGGACTTCGAGGGGGACATGCGGACCATGACGATGACCCGGAACTGCCCCCTGCACTGCGGGGAGTTCCGGCTGGCTCGGAGCCCGGACGAGTCCCGCGCGATCAACGAGGTCAAGGGGCCGGTCCTCATCATCTCGGCCAGCGGGATGGTCACCGGAGGCCGCGTCCTCCACCACCTGCGGCAGCGCCTCCCCGATCCACGCACGACGGTGCTGCTGGTCGGCTACCAGGCCATCGGCACCCGCGGGCGAAGCCTCCAGGAGGGGGCGAAGGCGGTGCGGATCTTCGGGGGGGAGGTCCCGGTGCGGGCCCACGTCGAGACGGTTCACGGGCTCTCCGCCCACGCCGACGCGGACGGCCTCCTGCGCTGGCTCGGCACGGCGGCTCGGCGGCCGGCGCGCGCGTTCGTGGTGCACGGCGACGCGGGTCCGGCGGAAGCGCTGGCCGGGAAGATCAGGGGAGCGCTCGGGTGGGAGGCCATCGTGCCCGCCTACCGGGATCGCGTCACGATTGACTGAGGGAGGACAGCCAATGGGATCTACGGAGATCGCGAGAAGCGCTCCTTCGGCGACCACGGGCGTTCGGGCTGGCACGTCCGGGGCTCGACGGGTGGGGCTGCCCGTGGCCGGCCTCACGTGCCACAACTGCGTCCAGGCGGTCGAGCGCGCCCTCCAGGCGGTGCCGGGGGTGACGGCGGCCACCGTCAACCTCGTGGAGGGGCGGGCCGTGGTGGAATACGATCCGGAACAGACGGGTCTTCCGGCGCTCCGCGAGGTCGTCAAGGCCGCCGGGTATCGGTCCGACACGGCCAGGGCGCGATTCACCATTCGGGGGATCACCTGCGCATCCTGCGTCACCAAGATCGAGAAAGCGTTGCTGGGGACA
>Ga0154440_1005_pt1 | contig 9903 bp, 13 predicted proteins | sample RifGroC2_FD_115944 | JGI IMG/M metagenome (GOLD analysis project Ga0154440, IMG submission 115944) | Candidatus Rokubacteria bacterium GWC2_70_24
CCGCAAGGCGCTGATGGTCGCGGTCGCGGTCGAACGGCGCGAGAAGTCGCTCGGACGGCTGCGTCTCGAAGTCGTCCCCGACGACTCGGCGGTCACGCTCGGAGCCTTCATCGCCCGCACCATCGACCCCGGCTCGACGGTCGTGAGCGACGCGTGGTCGAGCGACACCGGCCTCGCCGCGCAGGACTACACCCACCTCTCGCTCTCGCAGGCCGCGATGAAGCGAGCGGGCCTCGAAGGCGATGCCGTGCCGGGCGTCCATCGGGTCGTCTCGAACCTGAAGACGTGGCTCCTCGGCACGCACCACGGCGTCGGGGCCGATCACCTCGACCACGACCTCAGCGAGTTCGTCTTCCGCTTCCACCGCCGCGACTCCCCGATGGCGGGCTTCGCCAGGTTGCTCGCCATCGGAACGTCCCAGTCGCCGACGACGGCGGGCGAGATCCGCCCTCCGCTCTCCCCCCACGCGGCGACGCGGCGGCGCGGGCGATCCACCGGGCTGAGGACCGCCCGGCGCTTGACGGTCGAGGTGATCGAGCGGTCGTGAGGATCCCTCGCAGCGGCCGCAGTCGAGCCTCCCACTACATCTGGTGTCGTGTTGAGGTAACAGGATAAGCACGAGGTCGCATAACCCGTGACGCGACGCGGGCAGGAAAGCCCGGTGCCAGAAACTGGCACGCCGGGTTTGACGAGGCGGGGGCTGGAGACGGGCCCATGGCGAACCTCAACGGGCACGCAGCTGGAAACGGCGGACACGGCCAAGGGGAGCCTACCGGTACCGCGCCAGTCCTCGACCCTACTTTTAGGGAGGGCGATGGAAACGTCGGCATCATTCGACGCCCGGTCCGCGCCATCACCCTACCCGACCGCCCGCGCGCGGCTCTTCACGATCGCGAGACGGCGCCTGATCGACCGCGCGCGGCGCGAGCGGCCTGCGTGGGACGACCCGACGTCGTCGACCACGCGCAAGCCGTTGGATCACCGCCGGCCTGTGCGGAAGCCAGGGAGTCGTTGGAGGCGATGCCTTTGGCTGAAAGAAACTCCTTCGGCTTGCCGCAGAAGAATCAGCCGGGCTGCGAGGAGACGATCACCTGTTCCGCCATCGGCCAGTCGCTACGGCGTCGCCACGCGCGCCGTGACGCCCGCCGCTGCCAGCGCCGCGACCAAGTCGCGCGCGCTGACGCCCGCCTCGTGGGTGACGAACACCTCGCCGTCCTTCGGCACCACGGTCACGCCCTTGACACCGGGCACGGCCGTGAGCGTGCGCTCCACCTTCTGCACGGTCTTCAGGTCCTTGAGCCCGTCGACGTAGAGCGTGGGCCTGGGCGCCGCCGCGACGCCGGTCACCGACGCCTGGAAGCCGAGCTTGTCCACCGCGGCGGCGAGCTTCTCCGGCGTCTGTTTGCTGTCGTCGTAGATGACCTTCGCCTCGCCCGTCTCGAGCTTCACGTCCGCCCGCTTCACGCCTGGCAGCCTCTCCAAGGCTACCGCGATGGAGATGGGTCAGGATTGGCAGACCATCCCCTTGACCTTCAGCGTCGCCAGCTTCATGTCGGCAAAGGCGGGATGGGCGAGCACGGCGGCGATGACGGTAATAACGATCGCGACGGTGACGAAAGCTCTCTTCATTGCGGTCCTCCGGTCTGCGGCAGGCCGCTACATCCCCGCCGCGACGTAGTAGTAGCCGAGGTAGAGCCCGGCGGCGATCAGCACGAGACCACTGATGCGCTTGATCACCGCCGTCGAGGCCTGGAGCCTCCGGAGCAGCGTGGCCTTGGCCAAGCCGACCAGCAGGCTCGTGAGGAGCATCATCAGGGCCATCGCGACGGCGAAGCTCGTGAACGTCAAGAGCGCGGCGCCCGAATAGCCGCTGGTGAGCGGCAGGACGACCATCGACACGTAGAGCGGGAGTGTACAGCCCGTGGAGGCGAGGGCGTAGCCGAAGCCATAGAGGAACAGGCCGGCGGACGCCGGCAGTCGCCCGCCGATCGCGCCGAGCGGCAGGGCCACGGACGGCAGGCGCACGTCAGCGACGAGCACGACGCCCAGGAGCACGACGGCCAGGGCGATGACCGGCTTGGCGGCGATCAGGTACGGGGAGATGGCGCCGCCGATCAGGGCGATCGCTCCGCCCGCGAGAGCGAAGAAGAGCGCGCTGCCCGCCGCGCAGGCGAGCCCCAACCCGAGAGACCGCCCGACGCTCTCGCGCCCGCTCCCCGTGGAGGTGAGGTAGTACGAGACATATCCGGGGAACAGCGCGAAGGCGCAGGGCGCGAAGAACGCCCCGATCCCGGCGACGAAGCCCAATGCCGCCAGCGTCAGCGGCGAGTCGAACTCGACCCAGCGCAGACCGCCGATCGCCCCGTAGTTCCAGGCCGCCCAGCCGATGAGGACGAGGACGAGGAGTCCAGCGGCTACCGCCCACGGCGAGAGCGCCGAGGCTTCGCGGTGATTCGTCAAGAAGACGTCTCCAAGCTCCTGAGCGGATTCCTCAGTCCCCGGGCGGCCGCTCCGCCTGTCACCGCCGCGCCCCCGCCGCCGCGGCCGCCCGCAGGCGCGCCCGGAGCGCAGCCTCGCGCGGCACGCCGGAGAACTCGAGCCGCCCGTTGATCGCGATCGCCGGCGTCGACATGACCCCGTACTTCACGGCCACGTCCGGGCGCTCCGAGACGTCGACCTCGTCGAGCTGAAGCCCTTCAAGGCCTGCGCTCGCCTCCTGGATGAGTGTGGCGACCAACGCCTTGGTCGTCCCGCACTTCACTCACCCCGGCGCCGTCAGCAACTCGACCCGGATCACCGGCGGCCCCCGGGCCACGTCACGAGCGGCATGTTCACGACGACGCCCGGGCGCTCGATGACGACCTCGCCGGCCTGCTCCGCCGCCTTCACCTCACGCTCGGACTTGAGCACGCGCGCGGCCTGCTCGTTCTTCCACGTCACGAGGGCCAGGGCCCGGAGCGGGCGGTAGCCCTCGCTGCCGGGCGGGTTGTCGAACACGTCCGGCTGGTACTTGAAGGGCCCCCCGCCGCGCACGCCGTTCTTGAAGACGAAGACGTTCGCCAAGAGGCTCGGCGGGGCCTGGGCCAGCGCGGGCACCACCAGGACCGGCGAGCTCACCATCTCGCTGAGCAGCTCGGCCACCTTCGGGTCGGAGACCTCCGTGTGCTGGAACAGGATCTCTTGCCCCTCGAGATAGCCCGTGATGTTCGGCACGGCCGGCTTGAGCGCGTACGCGACGGCGTAGCCCGTGACCAGCGACGCGACGATGACCGCGACCCAGACCCACTTCTTCATGGTAGGTGCCCTCCTGCCGCCCGACCGACCCCGGGGCCCGACGCTCCCACGGCCGACCCCGGCGCGGCGAATGCTCGCTCCTTCCGCTGTCACTTCTCCGCCACGACGTGACCGAGGCGCGTGATGGTGTCCTCGATCGCCGACAGTTGCCCGTGGCCGTTCCGCACCGTGACGACGACCTGCTGTGTCGCCGGGTTCCCATCGACGGCCACGACGACGGGGAGCTTGACCAGCTCGTCCCGGATCTTGGCGACGCATCCCTGGCAGTGAATGCTCGGCACGCTGAGCGTGACCTGCCGGAGCTCGGACGGGCGCCGGCGGAGCTGGGGGACGAGCCGACCCCAGAAGGAGTTGAGGAGCACCGTGGTCACGCTCGCGGCCATCGCGATCATCGCCCAGACGGGCATGACGAGGCCGGTCGTGGCGAGCGGCACACCGATCCCGTTGAACGCGAAGGCCAGAGAGAGGTTCTGGACCGTCTTGCCGTAGGTGCGGCGGGCGATGTGACAGGCGTCCACGGCGGCGGTGAGCCGCTCGCCGACGAGGACGACATCGGCGGACTCGATGGCGATGTCCGTCCCGGCGCCGATCGCCAGACCGACGTCGGCCTGCATCAGCGCCGGCGCGTCGTTGATCCCGTCGCCGATCATCGCGACACGCTTGCCCTGGCGCTGGAGATCGCGGACCCTGGCGACCTTCTCCTGCGGCAGCACCTGGGCCAGCACCTCGCGGATGCCGACCTCGGCGGCCACCGCGTGCGCCGTGCGCTCGTTGTCGCCCGTGACCATCACGGGCTCGATGCCGGCTTCACGGAAGCGGCGCACCGCCTCTGCCGCGTCCGGCTTCACCGCGTCGGCGAGAGCGATCAGGCCGACGGGCCGGCCATTCTCGGCGATGGCCATGACGGTCTGTGCGCGCGCCTCGCCGGCCGCCGCGGCCGCCGTCAGGGCGTCGGTGGAGACGCCACACTCCGCAAGGAATCGGAGCGTGCCGACACAGACCCGGCCGCCGGCCACCGTTGCGCGCACGCCCTTGCCGGCCACCGCCTCGAAGCCCTCCACCCGCTCGAGGTCGAGGCCCCTGGCCTTCGCCTCCTTGACGACCGCCTGGCCCAGCGGGTGCTCGGAGAGCGCCTCGACGGAGGCGGCGAGCGCCAGAAGATCATCGGCGCTGCGGGCGTCGGCCGGCACGACGCTCACCACGCGGGGCTCGCCGTGGGTGATCGTGCCGGTCTTGTCCATCACCACCACCGACACGTCCTTGAACGCCTGGAACGCCGCGGCGCTCCGCATGAGGATGCCCTGACGCGCGGCCTCGCCGCCGCCGCGGATCATCGCCAGCGGCGTCGCCATCCCGAGGGCGCACGGGTAGCCCATCACGAGCACGGCGAGCGCCGCGAGGACGCCGCGCTCCCAATCCGGAGCGCCCCAGAGGCCCCAGGCGCCGAGGGTCCAAGACGCGAGGGTCGCCAGCCCGACCGTCAGGACACCGGGAACGAAGTACTTGAGGATCTGGTCCAGCAGGAGCAGCACCCCTGGCTTGAGCGCCCGGGCCTCCTGGATATGGCGCGCCACCTGCTCGAGAAAGCTCTCCTCGCCCACCCGCGTCACCCGGACGAGGAGGCTCCCCGTCTGGTTCACCGAGCCGCCGATCACCTCGTGGCCCGGCAGCTTCTCGCGCGGCAGCGGCTCGCCCGTGACCAGGCTCTCGTTGACCGCCGACGCGCCCTCGACCACGACCCCATCGACCGGCACCTGCTCGCCCGGCCGGATGCGGACGTGGTCGCCCCTCCTCACGTCGGCGATCGCGATCTCCACCTCGGTGCCATCTCTCACGACCCTCGCCGTCGGGGGCCGGAGCGACAGGAGCTTCTTCACGGCCTGCGAGGCGCGCGTGCGGACGAGCAGCGAGGTGTAGCCGCCGAGGATGTGGTACGCGGTGACGAACACGGCCACGCCGAAGAACTCGTAGCTCCTGAAGACCGGGTTCACGAGGCCAATCACCCCGCCGGCCAGGCCTCCGAAGGCGGAGATCTCCATGAGGACGTGCTGGTTCAGGATGCGGCGGCGCGCCGCGGCCCAGGCCATCCGGAGGATGTAGAAGCCGGGGCCGAAGACCATCAGGAGGGCCAGCGCGGCCATGACCCACGGGGCCAGCGGATGCGAGCGGCCCACCCACATGAGGAGCATCACCATGAAGCCAGCCCACGCCGCCGCGCCCGCGATCATCAGTCGGTCCCGCTCGTGCCCGAGCTCGGCCTCCTCCTCCTCGAAACTCCGGACCTTGTTCGGGTCCCGGACGGTGTAGCCGAGGCTGCGCAGGGTGCCGGTGAGGACGGCCGGGGTGACCCGGCTCGGGTCGTAGGCGACCAGCGCCTCCTCGTGGGCCAGGCTGACGTTCACCTCGGCCACCCCGTCCGTTCGCCCGAGCCCCTTCTTGATCGTCTCCACGCAGAACGAGCAGGCCATGCCGCCGATCTTGACCTGGAGCTTCTCGAGCGCCACGGCTATCTCCCCTTGCCCCGCCGGGACTCGCCCGGATGCGTCCGGCCCTCGATGTGCGGGCAGACGGCAGCCCGCCTCAAGGGCGCGCGCTTCCAGGCCGCCAAGCTTTGGCGCACCCGCCGCCGCACCTCGAGGAGGTCCCGGAGCTTGCGATCGAGCTCGACGGCCTTCTCCGTCAAGAGCCGGTGGACGTGCCGGCAGGGCGGCCGCCCGCCTTGCCGGATCGTGATGATGTCCTTGATCTCGGCCAGGGTGAGCCCGAGGCCCGTGGCCCGCTTGACGAACGCGAGCATCTCGACGGCATCCTTCCCGTAGAGGCGGTAGCCGTTGCCACCTCGCGCGGGAGGCGGCAGCACCCCGGCCCGTTCGTAGAACCGGATGGCCTTGGCCGTCACGCCGGCGCGCCGGGCCACCTCGCCGATCTTCAGACTGCTTTGCATGGCGTGCCTCCTGCCCCACACCCTAAACCTTTCCCCTTAGGGGAAGGTCAAGCGGTATTGCCGATGCCGTGCTCAGCGTCGGGTGGCGCTTGCGCAGATGAGATCCTGAAGGGCGGCAACCTCCCTATCGGCGAGGGCTCGGTTGGCCAACCCATCGTGGCCCCAGACCTTGGATCGCCCAGCTCACGATGAAGAAGAGCAGATGGTTCCAGAGCGGCAGCCCGGGCTCCGTGTTGAAAGGAAACAGCGTGGTCGGGAACCCCTGTCCGCCGAGCAGAGCGATGGTGACGCTGATGGCCGGTGGAGCAACAAACGCGGTGACCCAGCCGAGCACGAGCGCGGCGACGAACGCGAGTGTCGCCGCAAAGCGGACCTCCGCTCGACGCACCATGACCACGAAGACCCCCAGGACAGCCGCGTAGGCCAGGCTGACCCCGAGGTGCACCGCCCAGCCAATGAGGGGGCCGAGCCACGCAGGATACCCGCCCGCGGCGACGATCTGCTGGCCGAAAAACTCGGTGATCGTGCCGCTGCCGGCCACGACCTGGACCAGCCAGAACAGGAGGCTCCCGCTGATGCCGGCCACCAGCCAGAGGCAGACTTCGGGGCGGCACGCCAGGGCCGTCGCAGATCCTCTCGAGGATAGCTTGTCGCTCATGGCGAGCTCGGCGGCTCCCAGCGCCTGAAGTCGGCGAGGCGGCTCCTCATTCCAGTCAACCCCGCCCCCGTGCTGCGTATTCCAGTCATGGTGGGACTCCTCATGGCGGAGCACGGTCCCGCCAGGCGGATACCCTGACCCCGAGCACGCCGCCGGCGGCAATGGCGGCCGTCGCGATGAGGCTATGCACGGAGAGGATGGACAGCCCGGTGAGGGCATTGCCGATATTGCAGCCGCCTGCCAGGGTCCCGCCTGCCCCCATGAGAACGCCACCCAGGAAGCGGCGTGGCAGCGCTGCGGGGGCGGGGGCGCGCCAGGCGAAGGGTCCCCGAAGCCGGGCGCTGGCCCAGCTCCCGAGGGGAATGCCGATGAGCATCACCGCTCCCCAGGTGAAGGACTCGGGACTTCCCAGCAGGCCGGCCTCGAGTAGCGACCGACTCGGGCCCGTGATGGACAGGCCCCAGTGCCAACCCGCCCGGCTGCCGCTCACCCAGGCTCCGACGCCGAGCAGTCCGATGATCGCCCCGGTCACGGGCCAGCCCCAGCGGCCCGGGGTTTGCGAAGGCGGCGGCAGCCGCCAGAGCAGGCCGCCCGCTCCCACGAGCGCTATCAGGATGACGAGCCATGCCGGCAAGCCGATGAGAGCGGGGAGGGAGGAGGTTCCCGCCGTGGCGAGCCCGACGCCGGAGATCTGGCGAGTGAGGGCCGCGAGGGCGCCCCGCTCCGCCGCCACCCCGCCCAGGGCGAGCCCGAGGGCTGCCAGGGCCGCGCCCGCGCTCCCGGTCCCGGGCCGGGACCACACGGACGTCGCTCAGCCCTTGGCGAGCACCATGCCCAGCCCGAAGACGAGGCCGCCTACCGCTGCCGCGACGGCCTGCACCGGAGGCGCGGACACGCGGAGGAGGCCCAAGCCGCCGAGACCGTTGACGATCACCAGCTGGAGGCCCAGGGCGAGGAGATAGGCCCGCACCGAGGGTCCGGGCCGCCGGCCCAGCGCCTCGCGAAGCGCCGAGTGCATGCAGAAGTCGCTCCGATGCAGGACGAAGCCCAGGGGGAAGCCGATGAGGAAACCGGAAAGAACCCACATCACACTCAATGTCAACCCGGTGCGGAACGGGCCTATTCCCGCCGGCGCGCGTCGTCTCTGAGGCCCGGGAATAAACCGATGCTGCGTCAGGTTGGTAGGGTATCCGTACCAGCGTCCTAGGCTAGCGAGAGCATTCTGAGCGGAAGGAGGTGAATCGAATGGTCAGAGAGATCATCAGTGCCCTGTCCGTCGCCACTGTCCTCGCCATGGGGGCGGGAAGCGCCGCCGTGGCGCAACAGCAGGCGAATCCGTGCGCGGCCAAGAACCCGTGCGCCATGAAGGCCAACCCGTGCGCGGCCAAGAACCCGTGTGCAGCCAAGAACCCCTGCGCCGTCAAGGAGACATCGAGCCCGGGAGCGGCCCAGAACCCGTGTGCAGCCAAGAACCCGTGCGCCGCCAAGAATCCGTGCGCGCCGAAGAAGTAGGAGCGGACCGAGGACTGATCGGGGGCTGTCCCGGAACGGGGCAGCCCCGGTCCACCCACTGCGAGAGGAGAATTGCATGACCAGTGTTGCGCGAGCCCTCATCACGGCCGGAGCGGTCCTGTCATTCGGCATGGCTGGCCCGGTTCTGGCGTTGGACGCCCAGGCCGGAGCCCAGGTGGCCCAGGCCACGAATCCGTGTGCGGCGAAGAACCCCTGTGCCGCCAAGAACCCGTGCGCGGCCAAGAATCCCTGTGCCGCGAAGAACCCGTGCGGGCCTGCGGGAAAGGTGGACCCCAAGCTCATCACGCGCCCGGCCGGGACCAAGCTCATGGCCGGGACGCCTGCCGACCTGATCAAGGAAGGCGAGCGGCTGTGGAACGACAAGAAGCTGAGCAGCAACGGCCTTGCCTGCCAGACCTGTCACCAGGGTAATGCCGCCTTCCAGCCGAGCTTCGCCAAGCCCTACCCGCATTCCGTTGCCATGGTAAAGGAGAAGGCGGGGATGAAGCAGGTGCAGCTGGATGAGATGGTGCAGATCTGCATGGTGGTCCCGATGGCCTCGAAGCCGCTGGCCTGGGGCTCGAAGGACCTGGCGGCGCTGACCGCGTACACCCGCGAGGTGCAGAAGAAGTTCAAGCCCGGCGCCGCGGCCGCGAATCCGTGCGCGGCCAAGAACCCCTGCGCGGCCAAGAACCCCTGCGCGGCGAAGAACCCCTGCGCACCCAAGAAGTGAAGGGACGAGGCCAGGTCCGCCCGTACAGGCTCATAGGGCTGATTGCGGTCGCTGGCGGGCTCGCCCTCTCGACGGCCGCGTGGGCGCAGGCGCCCTGGGTCGCGCCTCCGGCCGAGAGGGCCAGGAAGAACCCCCAGCCGGCGGCTGCCGCGACCATCGAGCTGGGGGAGAAGCTGGCGAGGGCCAACTGCCTGCCCTGTCACGGCGCGAGCTTCACAGGCAATGGCCCCGCCGCGACGGCGCTCAATCCCAAGCCCGCCGACTGGACCTCCACGCGCGTGCAGGGTCAACCCGACGGGGATCTGTTCTGGAAGATCTCCAACGGCCGTGGGGCGATGCCCCCGTGGAAGCACCTCGGCGAAAAGGACCGGTGGGCGCTGATCCGCTTCATCAGGTCGCTGAAGAAGTAGCCGGAGGTGGCGGCGCTCCGGCTCAGGGCGCCGCGACGGCCCGGTCGACGATGGCCTTGAAGATCGGGTCGAGCTCGGCGGCCACCGCGCGCACTGCGGGGTGCGGGTAGGGGGCGAGCACCGCCGACGGAGTCCGGTAGGTGACGGTGGCGGTGCCGTCAGGGTTCTCGTAGAGATAGATGCGGATCGGCGCTTCGAAGCCGGCCTTGGGGTCGGCGGCGAGCAGGCGCACCGCGAAGTCGTTCCTGAACACCATCATCACCTGGTTCCCCGGGATCGTGACGCCTCGCCCGGCCGCGCCGCGCTGGGCATTGGCGTGACAGACGAGCGCCATCTTCTGCTCGGCGATGGA
>Ga0154440_1059_pt1 | contig 9840 bp, 10 predicted proteins | sample RifGroC2_FD_115944 | JGI IMG/M metagenome (GOLD analysis project Ga0154440, IMG submission 115944) | Candidatus Rokubacteria bacterium GWC2_70_24
CGTATCAGGCCGAGGCCGCGGCCGGCGCGTTCCGCCAGGTCGAGTCCTTCCTCGGGGCGCACCTCGCGCGGTGAGCGTTGCGCCCCTCGAGGGCTCCGTGCTAGGGTGACGGCTCGCATGATTGACGGGGATGAGTGAGCCGCTGTCCAAGCAGGAGATCCGCGAGCGTGTCTGGCGCGCGCTCGAGATCCACGGAGGCGCGCGCTTTCCCGGAGCGAAGGGTCGCATCCCCGACTTCACGGGCGCCGAGCGGGCAGCGCTGCATCTGCGGGATCTTCTCGAGTGGAAGCGCGCCCGCGTGGTGAAGATCGATTCCGACGCCCCGCAGCTGTCCGTGCGCCGCATGGCGCTTCGCGAGGGCAAGATCGTGTACATGGCAGTGCCGCGGCTGCGGGCGTCGGCCTGCTTCATCGAGCTCGATCCCGCACGGCTGGGCGCGAAGAGCGGACGGGCGGCGGGCATCAAGGGGGCGGCGGCCCTCGGCCACGCCGTGACGTCTGCCGCCGTTCGGCCCATCGATCTGATCGTCTGCGGCTCGGTGGCCGTCAACGGCCGCGGCGCGCGCGTGGGCAAGGGGGGCGGCGACTCCGACCTGGAGTACGGGCTCTTGCGCGAGCACGGCCTGGTGACGGCGCGAACCCCCGTGGTCACCACGGTGCATTCGCTCCAGCTCGTGCCGCACGAGATCGAGATGCGGCCGCACGACATCGTGCTCGACTGGATCGCGACCCCCGAGGGCCTGCTGCACTGCGGGGGCGGCCTCACGCGTCCGCGCGGCCTCTACTGGGAGTATCTGGACGACTCGAAGACAGCCGCGGTGCCGGCGCTGGCAGAAGTGCAGTCCGCGCGTCACCGCTCCTGAGAGGAGCCTCATGGATCTCGGACTCAAGGGCAAGACGGCGTTCGTGGCGGCGGCAAGCAAGGGGATGGGTCGTGCCTGCGCGCTGGGGCTTGCCGCCGAGGGCGCGCGCGTGGCCCTGTGCGCCCGCAGCGAGGGCCCGCTCCGCGAGGCTGCGGAGGACGTGCGGAAGCGCAGCGGGGCCGAGGTGCTCGCCGTTCCGGCCGACCTGAGCCGGGCGGAGGACGTGGCGCGCGTCATGGCCCGGACGGCCGAGGCCTTCGGAGGCGTGGACGTGCTGGTCGCCAATGTCGGCGGGCCGCCCCCCGGCGGCTTCGACCAGATGACGGACGAGCAGTGGAAGCAGGCCTTCGAGCAGGTCCACCTGTCCACGGTGCGCCTCATCCGCGCGGTGCTGCCCCACATGCGCCAGCGGAAGTGGGGTCGCATCCTCGCCATTCAGTCCTCCTCGGTGAAGCAGCCAGTGGACGGGCTCGTCCTCTCCAATGGCATCCGGCCCGGGGTGGCGGGGCTCTTCAAGACGCTGGCCACGGAGGTGGCGAAGGACAACATCACGGTGAACCTGGTGCTGCCGGGGCGGATCATGACCGATCGATTCATCCACCACCAGACCGAGCGGGCGCAGACGGCCGGCCGGAGCCTCGAGGCGCAGATCGCGCTGTCGGGCGCCGACATCCCGGTGGGGCGCGTCGGCACCCCGGAGGAGTTCGCGAACATGGTTGTGTTTCTCGCCTCCGAGCGGGCCTCGTACGTCACCGGCGCCGCCATCCAGGTCGATGGAGGCCTCATCAAGAGCGTGGTGTAGGCTGCGGCCTCCGCGGGGCCCGGGCGCCGGCCGGTGATCGTCGCTCTCTGGAAGGCACTCAGGGGGTTCGGCGCCCACCGCGGCCTCTTCATGGCCGCGGGGCTCTCCTTCTATCTGCTCATGTGCCTCATCCCCATGCTGTTCCTCGCGGTGTCCCTCCTCGGGTTCGTCCTGACCAGCGAGACGGCGACCCAGGCCGTCCTCGGCCAGATCTCCCAGGTCATCCCGGTCTACAAGACGGAGCTGAGCGACGTCCTGACCCGCCTCATCGCCACCCGCAAGCTCTCGGGGCTGCTCGGCACCGGGATCCTGCTGCTCTTCTCGACGCAGCTCTTCGGAGCGCTGCGGCTCGTGATGAACGAGATCTTCGGCGTCAAGCGCGGGCGGGGCTTCTTCCGCGGCATGCTCTCCGACGTCGTCATGCTCTTCGTGATGGGGACGCTCTTCCTGGCGAGCGTCGCCATCATGGACCTGTTCTTCTGGCTGCGGACCTTCGTGCTGACACCGTCGCTGATGCCGCGCCAGTGGATCCGCTGGATGTTCGTCGGGCTGTCGCTGGGGCTCAACGCCGGGCTGTTCTTCGTCGCCTACCGCTACTTCCCGGGCCGGAAGATCCTCGCCGGGGCGGCCCTCGGGGGCGCGCTCCTGGGGGCGATCCTCTGGGAGATCGCGAAGCAGCTCTTCCGCTGGTACATCATCACGGTGGGGGTCTACGATCAGATCTACGGGCCACTGGGCGTGCTGGTGGCGCTGGCGATGTTCGCTTACTACACGGGGATTGTCCTCATCCTGGGCGCGGAGTATGGCGCCGCGCTGGAGGCCTGGCGCCGCTCCCGCCGGTAGCCGGCCGCTGAAAAAGGCCCATCTGCTTCGTTGGCTCGGTCGCTCCTCGCTCAACGTGGCTCGCTCACGCTCGCCCGCATCTCCGGATCCGCTCACCTCGCCTCCGGCTCGGCTCGCCAAGCGGAGTACGTCTCGCTCGTCGCATCCCTCGCCGCCTTGCACCTGGACCTTTTTGAGCGGCCTGCGGAGTTTTTCCGCATCCTGCTGGGCGGCCTGGGTCGATTGCTTCAGGCGGCACGCGGCGGCTCACGCGCTGTCGCGGATATGTTAGGGTGATCCGGTCATGGACACGCCATCTCCACCGCCGCTCGAGGGCCTGCGGGTCCTGGAGCTGGCCCATCTGATCGCGGGGCCCATCTGTGGCATGTACCTTGCCGACATGGGCGCCGACGTCGTCAAGGTCGAGTCCCGTGACGCGCCAGACGCGGGCCGGACGGTGTACCGGGCCTTCCGGGGCGGGGAGGGCGTGCTCCATCTGACGGTGAACCGCAACAAGCGCGCGATGTGCGTGGATCTGCGCCAGGCGCAGGGGCTCGCGGTGTTCTACCGCCTTGCCGAGCGGGCCGACGTGATTGTCGAAGCGTTCCGGGGCGGCGCGGCGGAGCGGCTCGGCATCGACTACGCATCGCTCCGGGCGGCCAATCCCCGACTCATCTATTGTTCCCTCTCGGCCTTCGGCCCGGGCGGCCCGTGGCACGACAAGCCGGGACTCGACGCCCTGGCGCAGGCGCTGGGCGGAGTCATGGCGATCACCGGTGAGCCAGACGGCGGCCCGGTGCTGTGCGGCGCGCCGGTGGCAGACACGATCGGAGGGCTGCTGGCGACGCAGGGCATCCTCACCGCATTGCTGGCCCGCCAGCACTCCGGACAAGGGCAGCGGGTGGACGTGTCGCTGCTGGACGGCATGCTGCTCGCCCACACCGCCAGGCTCTCCGTCTTCCACGAGACCGGCGAGGAGCCCGGGCGCCGGGGCAGCGGCCATCCGGAAATCGTCCCGTACCAGGCCTTCCGCGCCAAGGACGACTGGATCTTCGTGGCGGTCTGGAAGGACGCGACCTGGCGCCCGTTCTGCGAGATCATCGGGCGCCCCGGCCTGGCGGACGACCCGCGGTTCGGCACCCGCGAGGCCCGTGTGGCCAACCGCGCGGCGCTCGTGCCGGTGCTGGTCGAGGTGTTCGTGGACAAGAACGTCGCCGAGTGGATGGAGGCCCTCGAGCCCGCGGATGTGCTCTGCGCGCCGGTGGCCGGGTACGCCCAGATGATCGCCCATCCCCAGGTGGTCGCCTCGCGGATGATCGTCGAGCAGGACCACCCGCGCGCGGGGCGCTTCAAGACCATCGCCACGCCGGTGAGATTCGAGAAGACCCCGGGCACGATCCGAACGCCTGCCCCGGCCCTGGGCGAGCACACGCGCGAGGTGCTGAGGGAGATCGGGTACGCCGAGGGGGAGATCGAGGCCCTCGGCGCCCGCGGAATAGTCTAGTGCCGGCCCAACTAACTTCGCCATGGCTCGCTCACGCTCGCCCGATTCCCGTCTTCGCTCGCCTGGCCTCCGGCTGCGGCTCGCCCAGCCATGTTCTCGGTCGGCGCCGGTCCTCGACGTACACCCACGTACGCCTCCGGCCGGCGCCTCCCTCGGGCCTCGTCTGGCTCGTCATTTGGGGCGGCACCCTGCGGGCGCCCGCGGGGTGTAGGCGAAACTCGTTGGAAGCGCACTAGTCCAGAGGCCCGAAGTCACTCCGAGGAGACGGGACACATGATGCTACAGGACAAGGTCGCCGTGGTGACCGGCGCGGCCCGCGGCATCGGCCGGGAGATCGCCCTTCTGATGGCCCGCCACGGCGCGGCGGTGGTGGTGAACGACTACGGCGGGGGCGCCGACGGCACGGGCGGCAGCTCGGCCCCGGCCGACGAGGTCGTGAGCCAGATCAAGGCTCTCGGGGGCCGGGCCGCGGGCAACTACGACTCGGTGACCACCATGGCGGGCGGGCGGAACATCGTCAAGACGGCGCTGGATCACTTCGGCCGCGTGGACATCGTGGTGAACAACGCCGGCATCCTCCGCGACCGCATGATCTTCAACATGACGGAGGAGGAGTGGGACGGTGTCATCAACACGCACCTCAAGGGGTGCTTCGCGGTGACCCGCGCGGCGGTCCCCCACCTGCGCGAGCAGAAGTGGGGGCGCATCGTCAACATGACCTCCACCTCGGGGCTCGTGGGGAACGTGGGTCAGGCCAACTACGCCGCCGCCAAGCTCGGCATCGTGGGCTTCACCAAGGTGGTGGCGCTGGACATGGCGCGCTACAACGTCACCGCCAACTGCATCTCGCCCTTCGCGTGGACGCGGATGATCGGCACCATCCCCACCGAGACGGAGGCGCAGAAGGCGCGGGTGGAGAAGATCAAGAAGATGGGCCCGGAGCACATCGCCCCCGTGGCCGTCTTCCTCGCCTCGGACGCTGCCAAGGAGGTCTCGGGGCAGGTGTTCGGCGTGCGCGGCAAGGAGGTCATGCTCTTCGGTCACATGCGCCCCATGCGGAGCGTCCACCACGACCTGGGCTGGACGCCCGAACGGCTGGCCGACATGTTCCCGGGCACGCTCAAGCACCACCTGGTGCCGCTGGAGACGTCCGGCCAGTACTTCAACTACGACCCGCTCGTCTGAGCATGGACAGGGCGCTGGCTCAGGCCTGACGCGGGCATGGAGACCCCCTACTACCTGCGGCAGAAGGCCGTCGCCGATGCCGCCGGGGCCGCGCGGATCCTCGGTAACCCTCTCGCGAAGCGGAAATTCGTCCTGGCGAACGTCCCGCAGCTCGCGAACACGTGCTGGGTCTTCAACACGGACAATGGCCGGCGCTTCGAGGAGCAGATCGAGGGCGGCGCGGGAGCGTCCCCGCCGGCCTCCGGGACGTAGCCCGATGCTGGTCGACGTCCACGTCCACCTGCCCCCGGTGCGCCGATGACGCAACCGCCACAGCCGCAGCGGGCCCGGCGGCCCGTGGCGACTGCTGCGGGGCTCTGCATCGCCGCGGTGCTCGCGGCGGGGCTCGCCGGCGGGACGGAGGCGCCCCGCCAGATCCTCATCACGGTGGGGGAGGTCATCGACACCGGCGCCGTCCTCTGGGTGCGCGCGCCCGAGCCGGGGCCCATCGCCTTCCGCTACGGCCCCATGGACGGCCCGCCCACAGGCCGGGGCCGGGTGGAGGCCGCATCCGCCAGCGATCTCACGGTGAAGATCAGGATGAGCGGGCTCAGACCCGGCGGGCGGCATCGCTACACCGTCGAGCAGGGGGCGCTCCACGTGGACGGCGAGTTCGTGACCGCGCCGGCCCCGTCGACGGCCGCACCCGTCACGTTCGCCTGGAGCGGGGATCTCGGCAGTCGGACGGCGTGCCGCCACGTGACCGACGGCTACCCGATCTTCCGCGTCCTGGCCAGGCGCGCGCTGGACTTCTTCCTCTTCGTGGGCGACACGATCTACGCCGATCAGGTCTGCGAGGGCCCCGACCGCGTGCCCGGCTCCGCCTTCGTCGCCCGGACTCTCCGCGAGTTCCGGGCGAAGCACCGCTACAACCGCGCCGACCCGGCGGTGCAGGAATTCTTCCGGCGCGCGTCCGTCTACGCCATCTGGGACGACCACGAGGTGAGGAACGACTTCTCGGGCTCGGTGGACAGGCTGATGCCCACCGGACGCCAGGCCTTCATCGACTACTTCCCGATACAGCCGCCGCGCTCTCAGCCGGGACGGCTCTACCGGAAGTTCCAGTGGGGCCGCCTCCTCGAGGTGTTCATCCTCGACACGCGGCAGTACCGGAGCCCCAACAGCGAGCTGGACGGACCGGGGAAGACGATGCTCGGCCCCGCCCAGAAACGGTGGCTGATCGAGGGCGTGACGGCATCCACGGCCACGTGGAAGATCATCGTCACCAGCGTGACCCTGTCGGTTCCCACGGGCCGGGGCGCCCGGGACTCGTGGAGCAACGCCAATATCCTCGGCTTCCCCGAGGAGGGCGGCACGGGCTTCGCCGTGGAGCGCGACGCGATCTTGCGCGTCTTCCGCGAAGCCGGGGTGAAGAATCTGGTCTTCCTCGCCGCCGACGTGCATCACGCCGAGCTGCTCCGCCATCACCCCGCGCCGGGGTGGTCCTTCCACGAATTCATCGCGGGCCCGCTCTCGGCCTCGCTGGGGCGCCCGCGCCCGACGGATCAGGGGCTCAGCTCCCGCACGCTCTATGGCCTCGGCGAGATCGAGAACTTCGGCGAGGTCGCCATCGACGAGGCGAGCCTCACCGTGCGCATCGTGGACGTCACGGGGCAGGTCCGCTTCACCCACACCATCGCCCCCGAGCGGTAGGGCAGCGCTGGCTCCGACTGGGCGGGGAGCCTCCCTCAGGGCCGAGCGCGGAGCAGGGCCTCGATGTCGCGCAGCGCCCGGCGCTGGTCGAGGCGAGCGAGGGCGTAGCTCTCCCGGATGTATCCCGCCGGGTCGATCAGGTAGGCGCGGGCCGGGTGGTCGATCTTGCCGTCGGGACGCCGCCGTGTCCACTCACCGTAGGCGGCAAGCACCGGCCCCACCTGCCACGGCTCCCCACGGAGAAAGATCCACCACTCCGGAGGTGCGTGCAAGCGGTCGGCATATCGCATAGTCAGGACAAAGGCCTTCTCTGCGCTGTCGGTCCCGCGCGAGCTGGGCGGCGGGCCCCCCTGGCGAACCCCGGTCTGCCGCCGGCACCCGGCGGGTGACGGAGAGCGCCACGCTTCCGGCTCTCGATCGGCCTCTGGGCCCTCTGGCTGCCACGGATCCTGCTCCGGCCGGGACGCCCACCGTCAAGGACGGACCGTGAGATCTCCGTGAGGGCCCGCCGGAGGGGCCGCGACGGCGCATCCGATCAGCGCGGGAGGGCTACGCGGGGGCGGGCGGGGGCGGGCGGGGCGGCGCCGGGCGGCTTGGGGGTGCCCGAGCGGGCCAGGTGGGCGAGGAGCGTGCGGACGACGGCCGGGTCCTGCACGGTGGCGATGACCCGCAGCCGGCCGCCACAGCTCGCTCGCCACCGTCGCCACCGAGACCGGGGCAAGCTCCGCGGGCAGTCGGGCGACGGCAAGAGCGTCGCGCGGAAGCTGGCGGCGGCCATGCAGAACCGCCCCGCCATGTGACCGCGGCCCATCGCGCCCGCCGTGACGCCGGGAGGCGGATGTCGCCGCCGCCCGGGGGCGGGCGTCGCTCCGAGCGCCGGAGACGACCTCGCGATCTACGGTATCGGCCTGGCCCACGCGCGACCGGACGCTGGCGCGCCCTCAGCCACCCTTGACGCCTACCGCAAGCAGCCAGCGAGCTTCGGCTGTACCCTGGTGCCGCGCCGCGCGCCCGACGCCCCCCGCGCCGGCTGCGACGCCGAGCCTTCTGCGACGACGTTCTCTCTCAGCAAAGCCGGGCACGTGGGAGGGGCTGAGTTCAGCGCGATCCGCATTGCGGCGATCCGAGCGGTTGCCGCGCCGGGCAAGCGCTTGACTGTCGCACAGGATTAGCTAGACTTAGCTAATCAATGTCCGATGCGGAGGCGGCAATGAAACAGGTGAACATCCATCAAGCGAAGACCGGTTTGTCGAAGCTCGTCGAGCGCGCGGAGGCCGGCGAGGAGATCGTCATCGCGCGCGCCGGCAAGCCTGCCGCCAGGCTCGTTCCATTGACCAGGGCTCGCGGCCGTCGGCGGCTGGGACTGCTCGACGGCAAGTTCCAGATCCCGGACGACTTCAACGCCCCGCTGCCCGATTCCGTCATTCGCGCTTTCGAGGGCAGGACGCGGTGAGGCTTCTGCTCGACACACACTTGCTGCTGTGGGCGGCGGCGAGCAGTAAGCGCTTGCCGCGTGAAGCGCGCGAGCTTCTGGAAGACGGTAGCAACGACGCGTATTACAGCGCGGCGAGCATCTGGGAAATCGCAATCAAGAGCTCGCTCGGACGCAAGGAGTTTCGCGTCGACCTCGCCGCCTTGCTGTCGACGTTGCCTGCCATGGGCCTGGTCGAGCTGCCGGTAACCGCGGCCCACGCGGCCGGCGTCACCCGGCTTCTACCCATTCATCGAGATCCGTTCGACCGTCTGTTGATCGCCCAGAGCATCGCCGAACCGCTCACGCTTCTGACCAATGACGCCATATTCGAGCGGTATCGAGTCGGCGTGCGCGTTGTATGACGTCCGCGTTGCGTACCGTTTTCCGCGGCCGGATTCACTCCTCGAACTCGCGCACTTGGCGGCGTCCTCTGCTCCTCTGGCGCTGCGGCTCGACCAGCGATAACCTCCTTCAGGTGCACAACCTTTCAACCTCACGCGCCTCTCGCGCATCCTGCGGATCCTGCGGTTCCACGCGCACGACCTGAAGCTCGTGCCCTCCGTCACCGCGTACATGCGCTGGGGCAAGGGGCCGACGCAGCGGCTCCGCTTCACCAAGACCGGCGACCCCAATCTCGAGGAGGCCTATGCGCGGCACTTCGTGTGGCCGGGCAAAGGCCCCCTCCACCCACCTGCGCCGAAGGAGACCCGTGGATGACCCGTCGTGACCTGGAAAAGCTACGCGTTGCGCTCCGAGGCTTGAGTGGAGGCAATCTACTCGTCATCGTCAAAGCGGGCGACCGAACTCGTGCCAAGGGCCAAACGCGCGTGCCCATCGTCTACACCAAGGGGGTCTCGAAGCGCGGGATGTCGGTCGAGCGCTTCGTCGCCGTCACCGCGACGAACGCCGCGAAGGTCCTCGGCCTCTACCCGCGGAAGGGCGCGATCGCCCCCGGCAGCGACGCCGACCTCGTCGTCTTCGACGCGTCAGTGCGAAAGACGCTCGGCGCGGCCGACCTGCACGGCCGCGACTACAGCGCCTGGGAAGGCTGGGAGGTCCACGGCTGGCCGGAGGTCGTGCTGCTGCGGGGCAGGTCGTCGTCGACCGGGGCAAGCTCCGCGGGGCGCATAGTCAGCACACAGGCCCTCTCTGCGCCGTCGGTGCCGCGCGAGCTGGGCGGCGGGCCCCCCTGGCGAACCCCGGTCTCCCGCCGGCACCCGGCGGGTGAGGGAGAGCGCCACGCCTCCGGCTCTCGATCGCCCTCTGGCTGCCACGGATCCTGCTCGGCCGGGGCGCCCGGTCAAGGACCTACCGTCAGGGCCCGGCGGACGGGCCGCGACGCCGCATCCGATCAGCGCGGGAGGGGGCTACGCGAGCGCGGCGGGGGCGCGCCCGGACGTGGCCGGCCGACCGTCAGCGTCGCTCCCAGGCCTCCCGCGCGCGGTTCGCCTCGACGATGGAGCGGTAGCGGTACACGCCGCGCGGGTAGCGGCGCGGCG
>Ga0154440_1069_pt1 | contig 9816 bp, 8 predicted proteins | sample RifGroC2_FD_115944 | JGI IMG/M metagenome (GOLD analysis project Ga0154440, IMG submission 115944) | Candidatus Rokubacteria bacterium GWC2_70_24
CGCCGCGGATCACGCGGGAGGCTGCCGCGGCGCCCAGGATGCCCAGCGCCAGGATCACGTTGAGCATGCCGGGGCCGAGCACGGCCATGAGCGAGAGGATCACCACGAGGAACGGGAACGACTGCCAGGCGTCCACCACGCGCTGCACGGCCATGTCGTACTTCCCGCCGAAGTAGCCGCTCGTGATGCCGATGGCGGCGGCGAGCGCGTTGCCGAGGAGCACGGCGCCGAAGCCCACCGTGATGGACACGCGCGCGCCGTAGACGACGCGGCTCCAGATGTCGCGGCTCAGGTTGTCGGTGCCCATCCAGAACTGGGCGCCCGGTGGCTTCATGCGGGCGCCGCGGATGCTGTCGTCGTAGGAGTGGGGCGCGATCCAGGGGGCGAAGAGCGCCAGGACGATCATGCCGAGCACGAGGATCCCGCCGATGGCGCCGAGCGGTTTTCGGCGGCAGAACCGCCAGAGCCCCCGCATGATTTACTGTGTCTCCTGCGCGCTCCGCCCCCCGCGCCGCCACGACCGCGGGGCGCCGGGCCGAGGAACGAGCCAGACGAGGCCCCGCAGTGCGAGCCGCAGCCGCAGGCGAGGCGAGCGGCAATGGACACGCTGCCGAGCGGAGCGAGGAGGCGCGGGCGCGAGGCGTACGTGGTGTACGTTGAGCGCCCGCGCCGACCGAGAACATGGCCTGGCGAGCCGCAGCCGGAGGCCAGGCGAGCGGACCTGGCGATCCGGCGAGCATGAGCGAGCCACGGCGAAGTTCATCGGGCCGGCGCTAGTAGCGGATCCTGGGGTCCAGCCAGGCGTAGGCCGCGTCGACCATGAGGTTGATCAGGACGACCACCGAGACGATGATCAGGTTCACGCCCTGGATCACCGGGTAGTCGCGCTGGTTGATGGCGTCGAAGAGGAAGCGGCCCATCCCTGGCAGCCCGAAGATCAGCTCGAAGATCACCGTCCCGCCGAGGATCTGGGCCACCTGGATGCCGAGCACCGTGATCACGGGGATCATCGCGTTCTTCAGGCTGTGCTTGAGGACGACCGGGAGCTCGCGGAGCCCCTTGGCCCAGGCCGTGCGCACGTAGTCCTGGCGGAGCACCTCGAGCAGCATGGCGCGGGTCAGCCGCATGATGGCCGCCGCCGAGGCGAGCCCGAGGATGAAGGCCGGAAGGAGGAACTGGCTCACATGGGCCCAGGGGTCCTTCGAGAACTCGGTGAAGTGGATCGGCGGGCTCCAGCCCCACCAGATGGCCGGCAGGAGGACCACGAGCGTCGCGATCCAGAAGCCGGGCACCGAGAGCCCCAGGATGGCCAGGCTGCGCGCGGCGTAGTCGGCGAGCGTGTCCTGGCGGGTGGCCGAGATGACGCCGACGGGCACGGCCATCACGACGGCGAAGCAGAGGGCGAGGAGCCCCAGCTCGAGGCTCACCGGCAGCCGCCGGACGAGCTCCTCGATCACCGGGCGCTTGGTCCAGAGCGACTCCCCCAGGTTCCCGCGCGCCACGTTCCCGAGCCACTCGAAGTACTGCACGTAGACGGGCCGGTCGAGGCCGAGCTTGGCGCGGAGCTCGTCCAGGTCCTTGGCGTAGGCCTTCTCCTCGAGCATGAGCTGGACCACGTCGCCCGGGATCAGCCGCGGCAGCGAGAAGACGATGAGCGAGGCGATCAGCAGCGAGGGGATCGCCACGAGCAGGCGGCGCAGGACGTACCTACGCATCAGCCGGCCAGGGCGAGCCCGTGCGGCGCCCGCTCGTGGTCCCGGCTCACGCTAGCGGTCGAGCCACGCTGCCATGAGCCGCCCGCCGTAGTCGTAGCCGAGGTTCGGCCCGTAGTTCTTGAGGGCGCCGTCCCACACGCCGATGTAGATGCCCGACGGGAGCTGGACATAGTATTGCTGCTTGGCCAGGTGGCGCTGGATCTCGTGGATGATCTGGCGACGCTTGGCCTCGTCCAGGGTGCGCCGCTGGCGGACCAGCATGTCGGCGACGACGGGATCGTTGATGTGGCTCTGATTCTTCGTCTCGCCCGGGTAGTACTGACCGAACAGGAAGTTGTCGGGCTCCAGGAAGGGCGTCTGGGGGCCGAACGCCATCGAGGGGAAGTTGCCGTAGAAGCAGGTGGAGACGTAGGCACCGTACTCCTTTTGGTCGAGCTTGGCGTCGATGCCCACGTCCTTGAAGTACTTGACCACGAGCTGGGCCGAGTCCACCACCACCGTCGATCCGTAGGTCGCGAAGCAGATGGCGCCGGGGAAGCCGCTGGGATAGCCGGCCTCGGCCAGGAGCCGCTTCGCCTCTTTCGGGTCGTACTTGTAGTACTTGGCCCCCTCGCCGAGCTGGTTCACGGGGAGCGACCATTCCTTGAGGGCGGCAGGGACGGGCGGGTTCATGACGCCCACGCCCTCGGCGACGGCATCGAGGATACCCTGGCGGTCGATGGCGAGCGACATCGCCTGGCGGACACGGGCGTCGCTGAACGGCTTCTGATCGGTGCGCATGGAGATGTGGCCCATGACGTTGGCCGGGAACTCCTGCACCTTCAGATTGGGCCGCTTCTGCTTGAGCGTGTCCTTGATCTGCACCCAGTCCACCCGGTTGATCTGGCCCGGAAACTCCCAGCCCACGTCGTACTTCCCGGCCAGGAAGGCGGCCATGCGGGAGGCGTTGTCCTCGTCGACGACGATCTCGACGCGGTCGATGTGCGGCAACCCCGGCACGAAGTAGTAAGGGTTCCGCGCGAGCGTCAGTCCCACGTTTGGCCGGTAGCTGTCGAGCATCCAGGGGCCGGTGCCGATCACCGACTCGGGCTTCTTGAGGTCGCCGAACTTGTCCACGACCTCCTTGGCGATGATCCCGGTGGCGATCGGGTTGGCCAGCATGTCGAGGAACCAGGCGGAGGGTTGCTTGAGGGTGAACTTGATCGTGTGCGTGTCGAGGGCCTCGACCCTGTCGAGGTCCTTGAGCATGTAGGCGTTGGCGTTTCCCTTCACCGTGAGGAAGCGCTCGATGGTGTAGCGGACATCCTCGGCGGTGAGCTCACGGCCGTTGACGGGGGGCTTGGGGTGGAACTTCACGCCGCGGCGGAGCTTGAAGATGTAGGTGGTCTCGTTGGGCTGGCTCCAGGACTCGGCCAGGTCGCCCTCGATGGGGAAGGTGCCGGGCACGACGCCGGGGCCGGCCTTGTGCTTGAGGAGCCGGCTGTGGGTGAAGCCCAGCACGCCGTGGGTCTTGTAGGAGATGGTCAGCATGTGGTCGAAGTGGGGCGGGTCCCACATCCTGAGCGTGAGCGTGCCGCCGCGCTTCGGGGCTTGTGCGACTGCCGGGTGGGGCGCGATGGCGAGCGCCGCGCCAACGAGGGCGGCGCTACCGAGCTTCAGGAGGTCACGCCGGGTGATGTCGAATGGGCCATTGGTCGTCGGTGTCATGGGTGTTCTCCCTCGTCTGTCGTGACGCGAGGTGGAGTGAGCCGGGCCGAAATTGGCGACACTGTGCGGGCAAAGTCCACCGAAGTCAAGGGGTCAGCGTTCCCCATAACTCCGCTCTAAGGTCGGTTCCCACGAGGGAGAGCGACTCGCCTAGCGGGCGAATCATGCTACCTCGGGCGGGGAGCCCTTAGAGCGGAGTTATGGGTTCCTGACGCGCGGATGGGCGGCGCTGGAAACGGGCGGCAAGGCCCGCGAGGCCCGAGGGCAGGGCGAGCACGACGACGATCAGGGTCAGCCCGAGGGCCAGCATGTAGACGTAGCGGAACTTCAGCAGGAGGATCTCCGAGGCCAGTCCGAGAAAGACCGCGCCGGCGATGGGGCCGATCACGGTGCCCGCTCCGCCCACCAGCGCCATGATGACGGTCTGGAACGAGACGAGCGGGTTGAAGACCTGCGGGTCGAGGTAGGTCCAGCGGGGCGCCATGGCGGCCCCCGCGGCGGCCATGAAGGCGGCGCTCAGCGCGAAGGTGCCGACCTTTACGCGCGTGGTGTCGATGCCGAGGGTGGCCGCCCGCTCCTCGTCCGCGCCGATCCCGACGAGCGCGTATCCCCAGCGCGACCGGCGCAGCAGGACGGATGTCGTCACGGCGAGGACGGTCAGGGCGAGGACGGTGTAGTAGAGGACGAGGGGAGCGGGAGGGGCCAGGATGAGCCGGCCCACCGTGCCCGTGACGCTCGTCTCGTACCAGATGGGCGTGTGCTTGGTCAGCTCCGCGAGGCCGAAGGTGAAGACGGCGAAGTAGGGGCCGCGGAGCCTGAGCGCCAGCGCCCCCACGACGAGGGCCATGACGGCGCCGCCGCCGCCGGCCGCGACCACCGGAAGCGGCCAGGGAAGCCGGCTGCCCGCCACCGCGGTGACGTAGGCCCCGGCCCCGAAGAAGGCGCCCGTGGCCAGCGAGAGGTAGCGCGTCGGTCCCGAGAAGAAGGCCCAGGCCACGGTGAGCGTCACGTCCGCGAGGATGGCCAGGGTGAGAGAGCGGTAGTAGGGCGTGACGACCTGTGGGATCGCGATGAGCGCCGCGAGGGCGCATGCGCCGGCGAGCCTAGCGGCCAAAGAGACCGGAGGGCTTGAGGACGAGGATGAGGGAGAGCACCGCGTAGGAGGCGATGATCCGGATGTCCGAGGCGACGAGGTACACGGAGGCCGTTTCCACGAGACCCAGGAGGAGGCCGCCCAGCAGGCTGCCCATCACGTTGCCGAGGCCGCCCAGGATCACGACCACGAGCGCCGTCACCGTGTAGGGGAGACCCATGAAGGGCGTCAGCTCGAAGAGCATGCTGACCAGCGAGCCCGTCACCGCCGACATGGCGATCCCGATGCCGAAGCAGAGGCCGTGCAGGCGGGAGATGTTGATGCCGACGAGCTGGGCGCCTTCGGGCTCCTGCATGAGGGCGCGCACCGCCTTGCCCATGAGGTTCCGTTGCAGCACGAGGTAGAAGCCCACGGAGAGGCCCAGCGCCACGCAGGCGGCGACCAGACGGTTGGCGGGGAAGACTGTGCCGAGCACGTGGAAGGGCGTCGAGAGGTAGCTGTAGCCCTTGAGGTCGGCGCTCCAGAGGAGCAGCGCCGTGTTCTGCAGCACGAACAGGAGCCCGAAGGACAGGAGCAGCGAGCGCGACTCGAGTGCCTCGCGGCTCTCGCTCTCCGCGACGACGCGGGCGTAGAGCAGGCGGTGGAGCACGAGGCCGGCGACGAAGGCCGCCGGCCCCGTGATGAGCAGCGTGAGGAGCGGGTGCACGCCCCACGCGGTGTGCAGCGAGTAGGTGAGATAGGCGCCGATCATCAAGAACTCGCCATGCGCCACGTTGAGCACCCGCATCAGCCCGTACTGCAGGTTGAGCCCCAGCGCCACGAGCGCATAGATCCCCCCCGTCATGAGGCCGGCACCGACGATGTCCACCAGCAGCGTGAGCTTCACGCCGCCGCCATTCGCGCGACAGCCGTCGGGCTCAGGCCCAGGGCGCCTTGGGGACGACGGGAGCGCCGGTGGCCCAGGCCTTGGGCCAGAGGATCTCGAACTCGCCCTTCTGCCACTGGCCCACCATGCCGGGCGTGGCAACGTTCTCGCCCTTGGCAAACCTGATGGGGCCGGCGACGGTCTGGAACTCGGTCGCATCCAGCATGGCCTTGATCTTCGGGCGGTCGAGGCCCACCTCGGCCACGCACTTCTCGAGGATCTGCAGCGAGGCGTAGGCGAAGGCGCTGGCCCAGCGGTCGGGCTCCTTCTGATGCTTCTTCACGTGGGCATCGTAGTACTCCCGCGCCCCCGCGAACTTCACCTTCGGGTTCCACCCTCCGATGCCCATGATGCCCTCGGCGCCCTTGAAGCGCTCCCGGTAGAACGGGAACGCGGTGCCGACCCCGGTGAAGAACACGGCCGGATTCCAGTCCACCTCCTTGGCCTGGGAGGTCACGAGGATGTTGTCCGGCGGATAGGTGAGGCCCACGAAGGCGTCGGCGCCGGCGGCCTTGAAGCCCTTGAGGAGCGGGGAGAGGTCCTTGGCGCCCAGGGGATAGCTCTTGGTGTCCACCACCTCGACACCGGCCTCCCGGAGCGCGGGCCCGGTGGCGGCGTTCAGCTCGATGCCGAAGAGGTCATTGACGTAGGCGACGGCCACCTTGCTGATCTTGCCCTGCGCCTTCAGGTCCTTGAGCAGGCCGGCGACGGCCTTCATCTGCCCCTCGGGCTGGACCAGGAACGTGTAGAAGTAGGGGATCGCCATCTCCTTGAACTTGGCGGAGATCGCCGTCGGGCCCAGCAGCGGGTAGCCGTACTTGTTCGCGACAGGGGCTATCGCGAAGTTCATGGCCGATCCCCAGGGCGGCAGCATGAGGTCCACCTTGTCGTCGGTGGCGAGCTTCTCGTAGAAGCGCACGGCCGTCTCGATCTCGCTACGGTCGTCGATGGAGATGAATTCGATGGGCCGCCGCCCCTCGCCCTTGACCGCGAGGCCGCCCCGCGCGTTGACCTGCTCCTGCCACAGCGTGTAGTTGGGCGCCTGGGTGATCTGCGCGCCCACCGAGTAGGGGCCCGTGGCCGAGAGCGTAGAGCCGATGCGGACCGGCCTGGCCTGGCCCCACGCCCGCTCGCCGAAGAGCGCCATGATGCCGTCGCCCATCACCTGGTTCACGGTGCCCTCAACGCTGTGGACGGCCTCCATCATGATGGCGAGCACCGGGTCGAGCAGCGCGCGGGCCTCCTCGGGATCGCGGTCGGCGAGGAGCTCGAGGGAGCCCTTGAGATCGGCGAACAGGACGGTGACCTGCTTGCGCTCGCCCTCGAGCGCCGCCTTCGAGGTGAGGATCTTCTCGGCCAGATGCGCGGGCGTGTAGGTCTGGGGCGACGGTGGCGGGGCGGCCGCTCCGCCCGGCGCGCGAAGGGGCCGACCGCAGCCGCCGCAGAACTTCTCGCCGGGGTCGTTGGTGAATGCGCACGCTGGGCAGGCCGCGGACAGCGAGGCGCCGCACTCGGCGCAGAAGCGCCGCCCCTCGCGGTTGTCGGCCTGACAGCGGGGACACTTCATCGTCCCGCCTCCGCTCGGGCGAGCGCGGAGGGGAGCGGGGCTCCGCTCACGGCGTGAGGTCCAGCGCCTCGACGACCCGGGAGAACGGGATGTGCGCGGCCTCGTTGACGTCGCGGACGAGCTGCGGGCTGCCCGCAGATCGTCCAGGAGCTGAACGACACCGCGAAGATCCCCTACACGAAGATCGTCGAGGCCCTCGACCTGGCGCCCTGACGCACCTGCTCCTCCCTGACCCCTCCCTCTTCGGGGGGTCAGGATGAGAGCGCCTCCCGAGCCCTTGACTGGCGACGCCTGGAAGTGCTCTCCTCCTCTCAGGCCGGAATCGGACTCTCGGGAGGACCCGGCGTCTCTCATGAGGTCTTCATCTTCCGCTCATCTCCCCCTGACGGCGGGGGCCTATGCTGGCCCCACCCTGGACCCATTCCCATTCGGGACAAGGAGGAGGCGGCCATGCACATCCAGATCATCAACTTCCACCTCAAGGGCGTCAGCGAGCAGGACTACGGGAGACTGTGCGATGACCTGGCGCCTGCCTTCGCGAGCGTGCCCGGCCTGCTCGCGAAGGTCTGGCTCGCCAACTCCGCGGCGAACGCGTATGGCGGGGTGTACACGTGGCGGGATCGCCAGGACATGGAGAACTTCACCAGGACCGAGCTGTTCCGCGGGGTGGCCACCCACCCCAATCTGGCGGACATCACCTCGACCGACTTTGCCGTCATGGAGGGCCCGACCCGCGTCACCCACGGGTTGCTCGCGGTCGCCGCGTAGTCCCGGCCTCAGCGGCGGCCAGCGGCTGCGTTGCGGAGGTCCCGCGTGATGGCCCGTGTGCGTGACGTTCTGGTCCGGCGCGCGACTGAGGCCTTCGTCGGGCGCCGCAGGGAGCTTGCCGTCCTGCTCGAGGCCGTCGAGCAGGACGGCCCCCTGGTCGTCCACGTCCACGGCATCCCCGGCATCGGGAAGTCGACCCTGCTGGAGGCCTGCGCCCAGCGGGCCCGGGAGCGCGGCGCCACCGTGGTGCGCCTCGACTGCCGGGCCATGGAGCCCACCCCGCGGGGGCTGCTCCACGAGCTGGCGACGGTCGTCGGTGGAGACGGGAGCACGCCGGAGAAGGCCGCCCGCCGCCTGCGTCGCCTGGGAAACCGCGTCGTGCTCGCGCTCGACAACTACGAGGTTTTCCGCCTCATGGACAGCTGGCTCCGCCAGGCCTTCGTCCCCCTGCTCGGCGACAACGTCCGGGTGCTGCTGTTCGGGCGTCAGCCGCCGGTCCCGGCCTGGGCGACAACGCCAGGGTGGCAGGAACTGTTCCGCAGCCTGCCTCTGGGGCCGCTCGAGGACGAGGCGGCGACCGCGCTGCTCCGTCGCATCGGCGTCAGGGGCGACGAAGCGCGCCGGATCAATCGCTTCGCCCGCGGCCACCCGCTGGCGCTGAAGCTCGCCGCCACCGCCGCGAGGGAGCGTCCCGGGCTGCGCCTGGAGGAGGCCGCGCTTCCGCGCGTGGTGGACGAGCTGAGCGGGCTCTACCTGGCGGACGTGGGCGACCCGCTGACGCGCCGGGCCCTGGAGGCCGCCTCCGTCATCCGGCGCACCACGCTGTCGCTCCTGCGCGCCGTGCTCCCGGGGGCAGCCCCACAGGATGCCTTCGAGCGTCTTCGCGCGCTGCCGTTCGTCGAGCGCGCCCGCGACGGCCTGGTGGTCCACGATGCCGTTCAACGAGCCATCGCCGCCGCCCTGCGTGCCGGCGACCCCGACCGGTACCGCGCCCTGCGTCTGGCTGCGTGGCGGCAGCTCCGAGCCGAGGTGCACCAGGCGGCAGGACCCGACCTGTGGCGCTACACCGCCGACATCCTCTACCTCCTCGAGAATCCCGTGGTACGCGAGGCGTTCTTTCCCAGCGGCGTGGAGCTCCTCGCCCTGGAGCCCGCGCGCCCGGACGACGCCGCTGCCATCCGGAGCATCATCCGGCGGCACGAAGGTCGCAACGCTTCACATGCTCTGGAGGCGTGGTGGGCGAAGCTGCCGGAGTGCTTCCGTGTCATCCGCGCCCGCGACGGGAGCGTAGCCGGGTTCTACTGCATGGCGGATGCTGCTTCCATCGGGCCGCTGCTGCGCCGTGAAGATCTGCTCGTCCAGGCTTGGCAGACGTACCTCGACAAGGACCCGGTGCCGCGGGAGGCCCGCGTGCTTTTGCTTCGGAGGTGGCTCAGCGTGGAGCACGGCGAGTCGCCGTCGCCCGTGCAGGCGGCGTGCTGGCTCGACATCAAGCGCACCTACATGGAGCTGCGCCCCCGGCTCCGGCGCGTCCTCACCACGGTGCGGGAGCCGGCCCCCTACGGCCCCACGGTGGAGCGGCTCGGTTTCCGGCCGGTGGCCGACGCCACGGTCGAGCTGGATGGGGCGCGATACTACACCGTGGTGCTCGACCTCGGGCCGCTGTCGGTGGATGGGTGGCTCGCAGGTCTCGTCGCCGCCGAGCTCGGGGTCGAGGAGGAGCCCGTGCTCGACTCCGGCGACCGAGAGCTGTCGCTCGGCGATCGCCATATCCCGCTCACGCCCCGCGAGTGCGCCGTCCTGGCCTATCTCTGGCAGCGGGACGGCAAGGTGGTCGCGCGCGGGGACTTGCTGGACGAGGTCTGGGAGCCCGACTACGACGGGGGCAGCAACGTCGTGGACGTGGTGGTCCGCTCGCTCCGGCGCAAGCTCGGCGATCGGGCCTCGATGATCGAGACGGTGCGCGGCGCGGGCTACCGGCTCCGCCGGAGCTGAGCGGCGGGGTTACGCGGGGCCGAAACCGACGACGGTTTGCTCGCCC
>Ga0154440_1258_pt1 | contig 9785 bp, 8 predicted proteins | sample RifGroC2_FD_115944 | JGI IMG/M metagenome (GOLD analysis project Ga0154440, IMG submission 115944) | Candidatus Rokubacteria bacterium GWC2_70_24
CCGGCCTCGTGCCGGTGGCCGCCGCCGACGATGGGGTCGAACACCTCTTGCCGCCGCTCCCACGGCACCCCGAGCCGCGCCAGCAGCTGCTCCATGGCCGTGTCATCGGGAACCAGCAGCGTCTCGCCCTGGAACGCCAGCGGAAAGTGGCGATTCCCCACGTCGAAGGCGATGCGGATCGCCCCCTCCCGGTTCCGCGGAAAGATGGCGAGCACGGGCTCGGGCCGTCCCTCGACGGCAAGGTACCAGTCCGCCTCCACCGCGACGACGTCTCCCGGACGGAGCACGCTCCCGGTGGGCAGGGCCAGGGCCACCTCGCGGCCCCGCGTGGTGCGCACGCGCTTGCGCGTCCAGCGCCGCTCCTCCCAGCTCAGATGGAGCGTGTCGCGCTCCTTCCCCGCGAGGGCTTCCGGGGACACGTGCAGGTGCGGCTCGGTAATAACAAGCATGGTCAGAAGAGGAAGTAGCGCTGGGCCATGGGCAGCACGCTCGAGGGCTCGCAGGTCAGCAGCTGACCGTCGGCCCGCACCTCGTAGGTCTCGGGATCCACCTCCATGCGCGGGCAGTAGTCGTTGTGGATCATCGAGGCCTTGGTGACGCCGCGGCAGCCCCGGACGGCGCTCACGAGCCTTCGCAGGCCGAGCCGCGCCACCACCCCCTCGGCCAGCGCGGCCTGCGAGAGGAAGGTCATGGAGGTCGCGTGCAGCGCGGCGCCCATGGCGGCGAACATGGGCCGGTAGCGAACGGGCTGAGGCGTCGGGATCGAGGCGTTGGGATCGCCCATGGCCGCCGTGACGATGAGCCCGCCCTTGAGCACCACCTCGGGCTTCACGCCGAAGAACGCCGGCTTCCAGATGACCAGGTCCGCGAGCTTCCCCGCCTCCACCGAGCCCACCTCGTGGGCGATCCCGTGGGAGAGGGCGGGGTTGATCGTGTACTTGGCCACGTAGCGTCTGGCCCGCGCATTGTCGGCGCGCCCATCCCCGGGCAGCGCGCCGCGCTGGCGCTTCATCTTGTCCGCCGTCTGCCACGTGCGCACGATCACCTCGCCGATGCGGCCCATGGCCTGGGAGTCCGAGGAGAGCATGCTGATGGCGCCGAGGTCGTGGAGCACGTCCTCGGCGGCGATGGTCTCGGCCCGGATGCGCGACTCCGCGAAGGCCAGGTCCTCGGGGATCTTCGGGTTGAGGTGGTGGCACACCATGAGCATGTCGAGGTGCTCGTCCATGGTGTTCACCGTGAAGGGCATCGTGGGGTTGGTCGAGGAGGGCAGGCAGTTGATCTCGCCGCAGACCCGCAGGATGTCGGGGGCATGCCCGCCTCCGGCCCCCTCGGTGTGGTAGGTGTGGATCGTCCGGCCGCGGAACGCGCGGATGGACTGCTCGACGAACCCCGCCTCGTTGAGCGTGTCGGTGTGGATGGCGACCTGCGTGTCCGTCTCCTCGGCGACCCCGAGGCACGTGTCGATGGCGGCCGGCGTGGTGCCCCAGTCCTCGTGCAGCTTGAGCCCGATGGCGCCCGCCTCGATCTGCTCGCGCAGCGGCTCGGGGCGCGAAGCGTTGCCCTTGCCGAGGAAGCCGAGGTTGATCGGCAGGCCCTCGGCGGCCTGCAGCATGCGGTGGATGTTCCACGCCCCGGGGGAGCAGGTGGTGGCGGTGGTGCCCGCGGCGGGCCCGGTACCGCCGCCGATCAGCGTGGTGAGCCCGGCGGCCAGCGCCTCGTCCACGAGCTGCGGGCAGATGAAGTGGATGTGGCTGTCGATGCCGCCCGCCGTGACGATCCGCCCCTCGCCCGCGATGACCTCGGTGGCGGCGCCGATCACGAGCCCCGGCGTCACGCCCGCCATGATGTCCGGGTTGCCGGCCTTGCCGATGCCGACGATGCGGCCGCCGCGGATCCCGATGTCGGCCTTGACGATCCCCCAGTGGTCGAGGATGAGGGCGTTCGTGATGACGAGGTCGAGCGCCCCGTCGCGGGAGGTGGCGCGCGCGGACTGGCCCATGCCGTCGCGGATGACCTTGCCGCCGCCGAACTTCACCTCGTCGCCGTAGACGGTGAAGTCCCGCTCCACCTCGATGAACAGCTCCGTGTCCGCCAGGCGCACCCGGTCCCCAACGGTGGGCCCGTAGAGATCGGCATACTGCCGCCGCGGGATCCTGAGCGTCATGGCTGGGCTCCCTGGAAGCCGGCCTCCGCCGCGCGCCGGACCGCGGCGCTCCGCTCGCCCTCGCCCACCGGCCCTTCAGTCAGAGCGTTGAGCCCATAGACCTCCCGCGCGCCGGCGATCTCCACCACGGTCACGTGCTTCTCGTCGCCGGGCTCGAACCGGATGGCCGTCCCTGCGGGAATATTGAGCCGCATCCCGAAGGCGCGGGCCCGGTCAAAGCGGAGCGCCCGGTTGGCCTCGAAGAAGTGGAAGTGCGAACCCACCTGGATGGGCCGGTCGCCGGTATTCGCCACGGTGAGCTGGACCACGCGCCGGCCCGCATTGGCCTCGATGTCGCCCTCGCCCAGCACGTACTCCCCAGGAATCATGAATGCCCTCCCGCGGTTGACTGCCATCTGGGGGAGTGCGGGGGCCATGTCTGGGCCCCCGCAGATGGCCGATGATCGGGCCCGTGCCCACTCATCGGATCGGATGATGGATGGTCACGAGCTTGGTGCCGTCGGGGAATGTCCCCTCGACCTGGACCTGTTCCAGCATCTCCGGAACCCCCTCCATGACGTCTTCGCGCGACAGGATGCTCAGGCCCTGGGCCATGAGGTCCGACACCGTGCGCCCGTCGCGGATGCCTTCGAGAACCTCGGCGGTGATGAGGGCCAGCGCCTCCGGGTAACTCAGGCGCAACCCCCGCTGGCGGCGGCGGCGGGCCACCTCGGCGGCGACGAAGACGAGAAGCTTGTCCTGTTCGCGTGGCGTCAGGTGCATGGTCGGCAGCTCCCGGGCGTCGCCGCCCGTCTAGCAGGCCGCTGAAAAAGGCCCATCTGCTTCGTTGGCTCGGTCGCTCCTCGCTCAACGTACAGCGAGTACGCCTCGCTCGTCGCCTCCCTCGCCGCCTTGCATCTGGACCTTTTTGAGCAGCCTGCGAGTTTTTCAGCAACCTGCTAGACCGTCAGGTGCTCTCGCACGGCGTCGTGGCGCAGGTCGGCCGTGGCCCCGCGCGACACAATCGTTCCCTTGCGCATGATGGCGTAGGAGTCGGCCACGCGCCAGGCGAACTCGAGATACTGCTCCACCAGCAGCACCGCGATCCCGCGCTCCTTGATCCGCTGGATCGCCTCCTCGATCTGCAGGATGACGGAGGGCTGTATCCCCTCCGTGGGCTCATCCAGGAGCAGGAGCCGGGGCGAGGCCAGCAGGACGCGGGCGATGGCGAGCTGCTGCTGCTCGCCGCCCGAGAGCACCCCGCCCCTCCGTCCGAGGAGGGACTTGAGCTTCGGGAAGAGGTCGAACGCCTGATCGAGCTCGCGCTCCGCGGCGGCGCCGCGCTCGCCAGGCCCGCCGCGCCGCCTCCCCATGTGGCCGACGCGCAGGTTCTCGGCGACCGTGAGATTGGGGAAGATCTCCCGCCCCTGCGGCACGTAGCCGATGCCTCGCACCACCCGCTCCTCGGGGCGCCGGCCGCGGAGCTCCACACCGTCGAAGGCGATGTGTCCCGACCGGGCCGGCAGGAGCCCCATGACCGCCTTGAGGAGCGTGGTCTTCCCCACGCCGTTGCGCCCCATGAGGCACACCACGCCGCCGTCGGGCACGTCGAGGGACACGTCCCACAACACCTGGCTCTCGCCGTAGGCGGCGGAGAGGTCCCGGATCTCAAGCATGGGCGGCGCGGCCCCGTCCGAGATAGACCTCCACCACCCGCTCGTCGCGCTGGACCTGGTCCACGGGCCCCTCGCAGAGGACCGAGCCCTCGTGCAGCACGGTCACGGTGCGGGCGATGCTCCGGACGAACTCCATGTCGTGCTCGATCACCAGCACCGCGCGGTCCTGGGCGATCTCCTGCAGGAGCGCCCCCGTGCGCTCCGTCTCCTCGTCGGTCATGCCCGCCACCGGCTCGTCCACGAGCAGGAGCTCCGCGTCCTGGACCATCACCATGCCGATCTCCAGCCACTGCTTCTCGCCGTGGGAGAGCCCGCCGGCCCGCTCCTCCGCCCGGGGGGCGAGCCCGATGGTCGAGAGCGCCCGCTCGATCTGCTCCCGCTGGGAGGCGTCGAGCCGGGCGGAGAGCGTGGCGAGCACGCCCTTGCTCTTCCGGGCTAGCGACAGCTCCAGGTTCTCGCGGACGGTCAGGTTCGCGAACACCGAAGGGGTCTGGAACTTCCGCCCGACGCCCAGCGCGGCGATCTCGTTCTCTCGCCGGCCCACCAGGTCGGTGTGTTTGCCGAAGATCACCCGGCCGGACGTCGGCATCACCTTGCCCGAGATGACGTCGAGGAGCGTGGTCTTCCCCGCCCCGTTGGGGCCGATGACCACCCGCAGCTCGCGGTAGTCCATGTAGAAGTTCAGGTCCCGGAGCGCCTTGAAACCGTCGTAGTCCACCGTGACGTCCTCGAGGTAGATGATCGAGCCGCGGGTCGCGGTCCCGGGGGTCAATCGGGACGCCTCTTCGCGCAAGCGCTCATCGGGGCGCCCGTTCTATCGCCGCGTCTTTCATCGCGGTGGTATCGGGGCGGCCGCGCAACGCGCCCCGTCTCATCGCCTCGAGCCGCCCCAGGAGCCGGCGGGCGCCGCCCACCAGTCCATCCGGGAAGAAGAGCACCACGGCGATGAAGAGCCCGCCCAGCACCAGGAGCCAGAGATCCGGGTACGACGTGGTGAGGACGCTCTGGAGCCAGCTCACGCCGACGGCGCCGACGACGGCCCCGAGGAGCGTCCCCCGGCCGCCCACGGCCACCCAGACGATCATCTCGATGGACGGGAGCACGCCGATCTTCGCGGGCGTGATGATACCCACCTGCGGCACGTACAGCGCCCCGGCCACCCCGGCCAGCGATGCCGACACGACGAAGACGAAGAGCTTGAAGGCTGCCGGTGAGTACCCCGAGAAGAGCACGCGCGTCTCGCTGTCACGGATGGCCAACAGCACCCTGCCCGCAGGGGAGCCCGTGATCCCGCGGCACAGCAGATAGGCGCCGCCCAGGCAGAGGACGGTGGCCATGTAAAGTCCGCGCTGGGTGCCCGGCTCGCTGAGCGCGAAGCCGAAGATGGTCTTGAAGCCGCTGAGCCCGTTGGTGCCGCCCAGGTTCAGCGAGTTCCGGTTGAACATGAGCCAGGCCGACAGCGCCAGCGCCTGGGTGATGATGGAGAAGTACACGCCGCGGATCCGGCTGCGGAACGCGAGGGCGCCGAAGACGAACGCCACCACGGCCGGGACGGCGACCACGGCCAGCAGCGTGAAGGCCCCACTGTGGAAGGGGCGCCAGAAGAGCGGCAGCTCCGTCACCTGGTTCCACACCATGAAGTCCGGCAGCGCGTTCCGGTACACGCCCTGCGTCCCGATCTCGAGCATCAGGTGCATGCCCATGGCATAGGCCCCGAGACCGAAGAAGACCCCGTGGCCCAGCGACAGCACGCCCGCGTAGCCCCAGATCAGGTCGATCCCCAGCGCCAGGACCGCGTAGGCGAGGAACTTCCCGAACAGGTTGAGCGTGAAGTCGCCGATGCGCAGGGGCGACTCCGCCGGCAGCGCGTTGAGCACGGGCAGGACGACGAGGAGGACGGTCCCCGCGGCGAGGAAGGCCCAGCGCTCACGCGTCGGCATGGCGCCCCTTGACCGCGAAGAGCCCCGACGGCCGCCGCTGGATGAAGAGGATCACCGCGACCAGGATGAGCACCTTGCCGTACACGGCGCCCAGCGACGGCTCGATGATCTTGTTGAGCCCGCCGATCCCCACGGCGGCGAGGATGCTGCCCAGGAGCTTGCCCACACCGCCCGTGACCACCACCATGAACGAGTCCACGATGTAGTTCTGGCCGAGCTCGGGCCCCACGTTCCCGATCTGGGTCAGGGCGCAGCCGGCCAGCCCCGCGAGCCCCGCCCCGAGGGCGAACGTGAAGGCATCCACGCGGCGGGCGGGCACCCCGAGGCAGGCGGCCATGCCGCGGTTCTGGGTCACCGCCCGGATGCGGAGCCCGGCCGCGGTCCTGAAGAGCAACAGGTACATCCCCGCGACGCAGACGGCGGCGAGCCCGATGATGAAGAGCCGGTTGTACGGCAGCTGGACGCCCACCATCACGGGAATGCCACCCGACAGCCAGCGCGGCGCCGTCACATCCACGTTCGCCGCGCCGAACCAGAGCCTGAGCCCCTGCTGGATGATGAGGCTCACGCCCCACGTGAGGAGCAGCGTCTCCAGCGGGCGGCCGTAGAGGTGGCGGATCACGCCGCGCTCCAGCACGAGCCCGGCGGCCGCCGCCACGGCGAACGAGAACGGCAGGGCGGCGAGGAAGTAGTAGTCGAAGGAGCCCGGCAGATGCGCCTGGAACCACCCCTGCATGACGAAGGTGGCGTAGGCGCCCAGCGCCATCAGCTCGCCGTGGGCCATGTTGATCACGCCCATGAGACCGAAGACGATGGCCAGCCCGAGGGCCATCAGGAGAAGGATCGAGGACAGCGAGAGCCCCTGGAAGGCCAGCTCGAGGGTGGTGGTCACGAGGCTCCAGCGCTCGATGCGCTTGACCGCCTCTCCGGCGGCCTGCCTCACCGAGGCCGCCGTGCTGCTGTCGGCGGCGATGTCGCGCAGCCGGTCCAGCGCGTTGACGCTGCGGAGGCTGCCGAGCCGGGCGGCCGCTGCGGCGCGGGCGGCGTCGTCGCTCGATCGCAGACCGATGAGCGCCAGCGCCTCCTCCATCGCGTGGCGCGCCCAGCGATCCGTCTCCCGCCCCAGCGCCTCGGCGAGCGCCGGCGTTGCTGCGGCATCGCCCGCATTGCCCATCTTCGTGGCCGCGGCGCGCCTCACCCCGGGATCGGGGTTGGCAAGCTGGGACTGGCCGGAGAAGGCGTCGATCAGCGGCCGGAGCGCCAGGCGAAGGCTCCGCCCGGCTGAGACCTCCTCGAGCGCGGAGAGCTCCACCAGGAGCGGCTTGCCGTCCGCCCCGGTCACAGGCTCGCGGCCGTAGGCGCTGAAGAGCGGCACGAGAGTCCGCTCCCCGTCGGTCACCTTGTCGCCCACGATGACGGTGCCGCGGATGCCCCTGCTCACGTGGACGTAGACGCTGCCCTCCCGGAGGGCCTCGAGGAGCGGCAGGATCTTCCGGTTGCCCGTCTTGCCGAGGGCCATGGCCGCCGCCTCCTGCACGGCCGGATCCTTGCTGGCGACATCCGTGAGCTGCTTCGCGATCTCCGGGGCCGCCGTGCCCGGCGCGGGCGCCGCTCGCGCCACTGCCGGGACCGCGACGGCCCCCGGCAGCAACGCGAGCAGGAGTAGCAGGACGCGGGCCCCCTCGAGCATGCGTTCCTTCTCAGGCCTTCTTCTGGTACGTCCCCTTCTGCTTCACCCAGTCGCAGCCCTTGTCCGGGCTCGTGTACTGGCTCCAGGGCTCGGCCTTGACCAGCCCCTTCGAGCGCGACACCACCTTGAACTGGCCGTCCTTCAGGATCTCGCCGATCAGCACCGGCTTGTACGTGTGGTGGTTGGCCTCGTCCATCTTGATCTTCCCGCCGGGAGCCAGGAACTCCTGGCCGTACACCGCCTTGCGCACGGCGTCCACCTCGAAGGACTTGGCCTTCTCCGCGGCCTGCTTCCAGATATGGACGCCGAAATACGCCGCCTCCATCGGATCGTCGGTGACGCGCTTGTCGCCGCCCGGCAGGTTCTTCTTCTTCGCATAGGTCTTGAACGCCTGGACGAACTTCCTGTTCTGCGGCGTGTCCACGGACTGGTAGTAGTTCCACGCCGCGAGATGACCGACCAGCGCCGAGGTGTCCATGCCGCGCAGCTCGTCCTCGGCCACGCTGAAGGCCATGATGGGCGCGTTCTCGCTCCGCAGCCCCTGGTTGGCGAACTCCTTGTAGAAGGGCACGTTGGAGTCGCCGTTGATCGTCGACAGCACCGCGGCGTTGCCGCCCGAGGCGAAACGCTTGATCTTGCCGACGATGGTCTGATAGTCCTGATGGTTGAACGGCGTGTACTCCTCGGCGATGGAATCGGCGGGGATGCCCTTGGCCAGGAGGAACGCCCGGAGGATCTTGTTGGCCGTGCGCGGGAACACGTAGTCCGTGCCCAGCAGGTAGAACTTCTTGTAGCCGCCCCCCTCACGCGACATCAGGTACTCGGCCGCCGGGATCAGCTGCTGGTTCGGCGTCGCGCCCGTGTAGAAGACGTTGCGCGAGCACTCCTCGCCTTCATACTGCACGGGGTAGAAGAGGAGCCCGTTGTTGTTCTCGAAGACCGGGAGCACCGACTTCCGGCTCACCGACGTCCAGCAGCCGAAGGTCACGGCCACCTTTTCCTGGAGCAGGAGATGCTTGGCCTTCTCGGCGAAGAGGTCCCAGTTGGAGGCGGGATCCACGACGACGGGCTCGATCTTGCGGCCGAGCACGCCGCCCTTGCCGTTGATCTCCTCGATGGCCATGAGGACGACGTCCCGGAGCGAGACCTCGCTGATGGCCATGGTCCCCGACAGCGAGTGAAGCACTCCCACCTTGACCGGCCCGCCCCCCTGCGCCGCGAGGATGGCCGGGAAACCGAGCCCCGCCGCCGCGCCGGCGCCGAGCACCGCGGTCGTCTTGAGGAAGTCCCTGCGCGAGTATGCCTGCATGTCGTTCTCCTTTCCGGTGACAGGTTGTTGTGGTCGCACGGCGTCTATGCCTGTGGTCCCGGACGACGCTGTCCTCGGACCGCACTGGGCAGGAGAGCAAGGGCTGTGCCGCGTGATCGCGGTCAGTCTTCTCCCGCAATTCCGCCAACTTGGGCCGGCGCGGGCTGCTGCTGGCTGCTCGAACCGTGGGCAGTCAGCGGGCGCTGCCGAACAAAGGGGCAGCTGGTTCGCGGGGCATCGAGCGCGCCCCCGGGCAGCCCCGGCCCGACCCATCCGAGCGTGATGGCTCGGGCACCGGAGGCCGGATGCTCATCCGGTAATCAGGCGGGGCCGCGGGGGCGCAGAGAAACCGCCGCCCCCTGGCCGCGCACGAGGCGCCGCCGAGGGGGCGGAGGTGGCAGGGGGCAGGCCTAGATGTCGTAGTAGAGAGCGAACTCGTACGGATGCGGGCGCAGCCGGATCGGGTCCACCTCGTTCTTCCGCTTGTAGTCGATCCAGGTCTCGATGAGGTCCGGGGTGAACACGTCCCCCTTCAGGAGGAAATCGTGGTCCTTCTCGAGGAGGTCGAGCACCACGTCGAGCGAGCCCGGCAGCTGCTTGATCTTCTTCTGCTCGGCGGGCGGCAGCTCGTAGAGGTCCTTGTCCACCGGCTTGCCCGGGTCGATCTTGTTGGCGATGCCGTCGAGCCCGGCCATCACGCAGGCCGCGAAGGACAGGTACGGGTTGCAGGTCGGGTCCGGCGTGCGGAACTCGATGCGCTTGGCCCCCTCCGACTTGCTGTACATGGGGATGCGGATGGCCGCCGAGCGGTTCCGCTGGCTGTACACGAGGTTGATGGGCGCCTCGTAGCCGGGCACCAGCCGCTTGTAGCTGTTCGTGCTGGGCGCGATGAAGGCCAGCAGCGCCGGGGCGTGCTTGAGGATGCCGCCGATGTAGTGGAGACAGGTCTTGGAGATGTCGGCGTAGCCCCCGCGCTCGTAGAAGAGGTTCTTGCCGTTCTTCCAGAGCGACTGGTGGGTGTGCA
>Ga0154440_1010_pt2 | contig 9445 bp, 12 predicted proteins | sample RifGroC2_FD_115944 | JGI IMG/M metagenome (GOLD analysis project Ga0154440, IMG submission 115944) | Candidatus Rokubacteria bacterium GWC2_70_24
ACGTTCAAGCAGGAGGAAGAGACCGCTTGCGCGAAGAGGCCCGGCCGCACCGTGGACTCCTCCACGTTCAGGCGTGACTGTGGAGCTCTTGCGGGCCTGAGCGCGAGGGAGACGCCATGGACCACGGGCCGCGCATCCAGGTCCTCCTGATCGAGGACAACGACGAGTACGCCGTGGTCGTGAGCCGGTCGCTGGCCCAGCCGGGCAACGCCCCGTGCGAGGTCGGCCGCGTGGCGAGCCTGGAGGAGGCGCTGGCGCGCCTCGGCGAGCAGCGGTTCGACGTGATCGTGCTCGACCTCTCGCTGCCGGACAGCCAGGGGCTCGAGGGGATCAACCGGCTGCGGACCCGCTGCCCCGAGGTGCCCGTCGTCGTCCTGACCGCATCGGACAGCGAGACCCTCGGCGTGGAGTCCGTGCGCACCGGCGCCCAGGACTACCTCGTCAAGGGGCAGGCCGACGGCCGGCTGCTGTCCCGCGCCATCCGTTACGCCATGGCGCGGAACCAGATGCAGGACGTCCTCCGGAGCCTCGCGCTCCGGGAGGAGCTGACCGGGCTCTACAACCGCCGCGGCTTCGTCACGCTCGCGGAGCAGCACCTGAAGCTGGCCCGGCGCGCCGGGAGAGCTGCCCTCCTGGTCTTCGTGGACGTGAACGGCTTCAAGCGCGTCAACGACCGATTCGGCCATCCGGAGGGCGATCGCGCCCTGGTGGCTGTGGCCGAGGTCCTGCGGGCCACGTTCCGCGAATCGGACATCGTGGCGCGGGTGGGCGGCGATGAGTTCGCGGTGCTCGCCATCGAGGCCGCCGACGCGAGCGCCGAGCGGCTGCGGGCCCGACTGTCCAGAAACCTCCGGGCTCACAACGCCCAGGCCCGCCGCGGGTACGATCTGACCGTGACCGCGGGGATCGCGACCTTCGATCCTCAGCGCCCGGCCGGCGTGGACGCGCTGATGGCCGAGGCCGACCGCTCCCTCTATGACCTCAAGCGTCTCCGCCAGCAGGACCGGCTGGGCGGGGCGTGACGCTGGCTCTCAGGCGAGACAGATCACGGCGAGGCCGAAGACGATCGAGTGGGCCGTCAGCAGGATCCCCACGCGCTTGAGCGAGGCCGGGCGGTCCAGGCGGGCGATGCCTGCCGTCGTCTGCAGCGCGGCCGGGATGAAGGCCGCCAGCGCGAGGGGCGAGAAGGGGCCGAGGCGTACGGCCGCCAGCGCCGCCAGCAGGATCGCCGCGTCGATCACGAGCATCCCGCCGGCGAAGGAGAGCCTCGCCCTCACGGTTCCGCGGGGAGCCCGCCGCGCCCGCGCCTCGATCTTCAGCCTGACGTAGAAGACGGCCCAGAGGAAGAAGGCTCCGCAGAGGAGCCAGAGGGCCGCGGCCACGCGCTCTCGTGTTCCGCCGGCAACGTAATAGGCCGCGGGAGCGCTGAGCGGCAGGCCCACGGCAGCCAGCATCTGCCCCGGCAGGGCGTGATCGAGCCTCCTCGTCACGAGGCCCAGGCTCGCTCCCGTCAGCGCCGCTGCGAGGGCCCCGATCCCCACGAGCGGCATCAGCCGTGCGAGCGGCATCGCAACCATCAGGGGTACGGCGGCGGCGAGGCCGAGGGCGGTGAGGATCAGCAGGAGGCGGCGCGCGGCCGCGGCCGCCCACAGGTCGGGCCGCGCTGCTGCGCGGAGCCGGTACCAGGCCAGGAGCTGGGCGTGGGCGAGGAAGAGGCTCACGGCGGCGACCAGCAGCAGGATCTGCCGGGGGGTCGCGGGGCCGCCGACGCCCCAGCCGACGGCCCAGGGCACCAGCAGCATCGCCCAGGTGCCGTGCTCCTTCGGGAGGAGCCGGGTCGCCGTCGGAGGGGCGGGCATGCGTCCGGGCGGCCGCCGTCAGGCGAGCTGGGCGACGCCGAGACTCGTCGCGATGTCGTGGAGCTGCGTGGCGAGCGCCGGGGCCAGGGGGATGCCGTGGACGCGGCGATGCGCCTCCGCGTCCGCTTCGGGCTCGCCGGCCGTGTAGACGCGCGCCTGCCCCTCGGCCCGCGGCGTGTCGTTGAGGGCCTGCAGCATGTCGTCCATCGCCGCCTCGAACTCCTCCACCGGACGGAAGCGCTTGATGTCGATGGCCGCGAAGCAGTGCCCCGTGACGATGAATCGCTGGAGGGCCTGCGGCGTGACGACGACGGGGCTATCGGCCATGGGACTCCCCCAGCCCGGTGATCTGGATGCCCGAGTTCTTGAGCTTGTAGCGCCGGTTGACGGTGGCGAGCACCGCCGTGATGCCCTCGAGCGGGCCCGCATTGGTGAGCGGGCCCACGTCGATCGCGCGCAGCCCCATCGAGGCGCCCAGCTCGGCCACGGTCTTCCGGGCCTCGGCGTCCCCGCCGCAGAGCAGGAGATCGCAGGCGATGGTGTGATCGGTCGCCGACAGCTCGTGGGCGGCGATGTGATGGAACGCGGCCACCAGCCGGGTCTCGGGGCCCAGGATCTCCTGGGCTTCCTCGGCCGAGGAGCCCTGGGGCGGCGGAGTGAAGAGCCGTCCTCCGCCGAAGGTGAGCGGCACCACGGTGCTCACCACCACCTTCCCGCGGCAGCCGTCCTTGACCTCCGGCAGGGTCTGCTGGAGCCCCGCCGCCGGCAGCGCGAGGACCACCACGTCGGCGGCCGCGGCGGCGTCGCGATTGGACATGCCCTCGACGCGCGCGCCCGGAGCCTGCGCCGCCAGCTCGCCGGCCTTGGCGGCCGCGCGCCCTGCATCGCGCGAGCCGATGACGATCTCGTGCCCTGCCTGCGCCCAGCGGAGCCCGAGCCCCGCGCCTTCCTTGCCTGTGCCTCCGAGGATCGCGATTCTCACAGGTCGTGTTCTCCCTATCTGAAGAGGTCGCGGGTGGGGTCGCGGAGGAGGGCGCGGCTCGAGCTGTCGGCGCGCTCCCACGCGAGGCCGCGGACGATCGCGACCGGGATGCGGGCCAGCTTGCCCATCACCGGCTCCGCGGCGCCGGCCAGCTCGTCCGCGAGGGCCAGCACGGTAGCCTGCAGCACATGCCCAGCCGGGTCCTGCTCGCCGAGATAGCTCTTGAGCGGGTCGAAGCCGGCGACTCCGACGGCCACGTTGGTGAGCCCCTCGCGCCACGGCCGGCCGAAGGTGTCGGCGACGATGATGGCGAGCTCGTGCCCCGTCAGCTCCGTCAGCCGGCGCAGGAGGCTCCGCGCCGAGGCATCGGCGTCCTTCGGGAGCAGGCACGCGGTGTCGGCGTCCACGTTGGACTGGTCCACGCCTGCGTTGGCGCAGACCCACCCGTGGTGTGTCTCCACGATGAGCACACCCTTGTCCTGCCGCACGACCCGCCGGCTCTCGCCGAGGATCACCTCGATCAGCCGCGAATCCCGCCCGAGCTCGCGGGCCAGGACTTCCGCCTGCGGGGACGGGATCACCCCGGACAGGCGCACGATCCGGCCCTCCGCCTTCGACACGATCTTCTGGCTCACGACCAGCAGGTCGGCGGCCTGGAGCGGCGTGCCCTGGCGCGCGGCGGCCTCGGCGGTGAGCCGGCCGAGATCGTCGCCCGCGCCGATCTCCGGCAGGCCCTCGATGCCGATCACCTCGTAGCGCGGCGCCACGGTCAGCCGAGGCTCGCGAGGCGACGGGGGAGGTCCCACCGGCGGAGGAGCGCTCCGCTGCGCGTCCCGGGACCTCGCTCCAGCAGGAGCCTCAGGTCCTCCGGGGCGTCGATGTCGAGGCCAAGCCCCGGCAAGGGCAGCACGGCGGGTGTGAGCCCGCGCCCCCGCGCCGCCTCCAGGTGATTGCCGAAGGAGGGCTCCCCGAACGTGAGCGGCATGGCGTCGGGGGGTGAGAGCAGCGCGGCGTTGGTACCGACACCAGAGAGAGACGGCACGAAGGCGACGCCGGGCCCGGCGTCGAGCGCCGCGCAGAGCCGGTCGATCTCGACGGCGGTGACGCATGGGACATCGCCCGGGATGGTGAGGAAGCGCCGCAGGCCCAGCCGCACGGCCTCCCGCTGGGCGAGCGCCACGGCCTCGGTGTGTCCCCGGTTCGCGGCCTCGGTCAGGCACCGGACGCCGTGACGGCCGGCCAGCGCGATCACGGCCGCGTCCTTCGTCACGACGCAGACGGGGTCGAGCGCCGCCGCGGCGAGGGCGGTCAGCACATCCTCGAGCATGGCTGCGGCGAGGGCTCGCCGCTCATCGGGCGTGAGGATCGGCATCAGCCGCTGCTTGGCGTTGTCGAGATCTTTCACTGGGACGGCGACCAGAATCGGAATGGTCATCGGAGCGCGTCGAGGATGCGGCGGGCCAGGGCGATCTCCTTCTCCGGACTCGTCATCACTGTGTCGGTGGTGACGGCGGAGACGCCGAGCGCCGCCAGCTCCGCCGCGAGCCCCGCGTCGCGCTGATCCAGGACGATCGTGTCGAGCCACGGGGCGTAGACCTGGGCGACTCCGACCGCCGAGACGGGCAGCCCGCATGCTGCCATGAGGCGCCCCGCCGGTCCCGACACGGCCTCGCCGCCGACGATGGGGCTGATGGCGAGCGCCGTGGCGCGGCTCTCGCCGAGCGCCCGGGCGATGCCCGGCACGGCCAGGATGGGCCCGACGGAGGTGATGGGGTTCGAGGGGCAGACGATGACCGCGCGCGCCTCGAGGATCGCCTCCACGACCCCGGGCGCTGGCCTCGCCGACTCGGCGCCCTCGTAGCGGACGGCGCGCACGGCGATCTGCGCCTTCTCGCGCACGAAGTACTCCTGGAAATCGAGCCACCCATCCGGGCCGAGGACGCCCGTGCGCACCGGCTGGTTGGACATGGGCAGCACGCGCTGCGCGACACCGAGACCGGCCGCCACGGATGCGGTGACCTGCGTGAGCGTCCGGCCCTGCCGCAGGAGGCCGGTGCGGTGGAGGTGGGTGGCGAGGTCGCGATCGCCGAGATTGAACCACGTGGGCTCGCCGAAGCGCTGCATGGCGTCGAGGGCGTGGAAGCTCTCGTCGCCGAGGCCCCAGCCCTTGATGGCATCCACGATGCCAGCCAGCGTGTAGCAGACCGTGTCGAGATCGGGGGAGACATGCAGCCCCCACAGATCCAGATCGTCCCCGGTGTTGCCGATGATCGTCAGGTCCCCGGGGTCCACGAGGCGCGCGAGCCCGCGCAGGAGCTTGGCGGCGCCCGTTCCGCCGGCCAGCGCAGCGATCTTCATGCTAGCGGTGGCTTGGGTGCTGCGCGGCGCCGCGTCCCGCAGCGCTCCAGAGGGCGGTGCCTCCGCGCCAGGCGAAGAGGCCGAGCCCCGGCCGCCCCCGCAGCCCCTCGGGGAGCGAGGCCTCGGGGACCGGGATGAAGCCCGCGCGGATCCACGCGCGGTCGAATCCCTGGGGGCGGGTGAAGACGGTCTCGACTCCCCGAGCGGTCGCGTCCGCGAGCCCATCGGCGCAGAGCCGCGCGGCGACCTCGAGGGCGTCGTCAGGCTCGAAGGACGGGGGCGCTACCACCACCGGTCCGTGGAACATGGCCGAGGCGCCGCCTCGCTCCAGCAGGAGGGCCGCGACCACCTGCGGCCCGTCCCAGGCGCCCCAGCCCATGTCCACGGCCGGTCCGGGCGGTGCCCACGCGCCGGCGAACGCGAACAGCTCCCGGGCATCCGTGCCGGGAGAGGCGAGCGGTCGGTAGGCGAGCCCCTCCCAGGGTCTACTTCTTGCCAAGCACCGCGTCCTTCAGGCCCTTGGCGAGCCGGAACTTCACGACGCGCTTCGCGGGGATCTTGATGGGCTCGCCGGTCTGCGGGTTGCGGCCCATGCGCGCCTTGCGGTTCGCGAGCACCAGGCGGCCGAAGCCGGGAACGATGAAGATGTTCTTCGCTTCCTTCGTGGCCAGCGCCAGGAGCTGATCCATCACGTCGACGACCTGTTTCCTGGAGAGACTGGTTTTCTGCGCGAGGTGGGCGATGATCGAGGACTTGGTCATGGACTTTGCCATGTGGGCGCCTCCGTTGAGAGCTTCGAGGTGAACGACGCAGCCAATGCACGAGGGTCACGGGCCTCAAAACCAGAACCGCATTGTACTCAAGCGACCTTGCCTCCACAACGGGGCAATTGCCTCACGCCTCCGCTCGGCATGCCGCGCGCTACGCCGCGGAGGTCGGCGTGTGGGTGGGATGGACGAAGCGGAACTCGCCCGAGGCCGTGAGCCGGCGGTAGGAGCCGAAACGGGCCTCGGCGTTCTCCACGTGGTCGAGAGGAGAGTCGTCATCCTCCTCCTCGCGCTCGTACACTTTCAGCAGCGCGTACTCCGTGCTGCGGCGCGCCGGCACGCGGCCGGCGTCCCGCGCCAGACGCCTCAGCTCCGCGGGCGGGACCAGCTGGCCGTAGCCGGCGCCCGCCGAGGTCGAGATGGATTCGTTGATGAGGGTGCCGCCCAGGTCGTTGGCCCCGCACGCGAGGAGGTGCTGCGCGAGCTTCGGCCCCTCCTTCACCCAGGAGCACTGGATGTTGCGGATGGTGGGCCCGAGCAGGAGCCGCGCGAGCGCGTGCATGCGCACGACCTCCAGGCCCGTGGCGCCCTGACGCACGCCGGGCACGAGCCCGCGCCGGTACATCGGCGACTCCTGATGGATCAGGGACAGCGGGACGAACTCGGTGAAGCCCCCCGTGTCCGTCTGGATGCGGCGCAGGAGATCCATGTGGCGCACCCAGTGCTCGGGCCGCTCGATGTGCCCGTACATGATGGTGGAGGTCGTCCGGATCCCCTCGGCGTGCGCGGCGGTGATGACGTCGATCCACTGCGAGACCGTGATGCGGCCCCGGGCAATGACGTCGCGGACCTCCTGGTCGAGGATCTCCGCGGAGGTGCCGGGCAGCGTCCCGAGCCCCGCCTCGCGCAGCGCGCGCAGGAACGCCGGGATCGACACCCCGGAGCGCGTGGCGCCGTACAGGATCTCCTCGGGTGAGAAGGCGTGCAGGTGCAGCTCGGGCACGGCGGCCTTGATGGCCCGGCAGAGGTCCACGTAGTAGCCGCCATCGAGCTTCGGCGGCAGCCCGGCCTGGAGGCACACCTCCGAGGCGCCCATCTCCCATGCCTCGATGGCCCGCCGCACGACCTCGTCCATGGGGAGGAAGTACCCCTCCTCCTCGCGGTGGTCGCGGCTGAAGGCGCAGAAGGTGCAGTGCTTGATGCAGACGTTGGTGAAGTTGATGTTCCGGTTGACGACGTAGGTCACGACGTCGCCCACCTGGCGGCGGCGCATCTCGTCGGCCACCAGCGAGAGAGCGTGCAGCTCCCGGCCGGTGACTGCCGTGAGCCGGATCCCTTCCGCCACCGACAGCTCGGCGCCGTCCAGCGCCCGGTCCAGGATGCGCCGGACGCTGCGCTCTACCCAGTCGAGATTCAGCGAGTCCATTCCGTTTCCTCCGGGTTCACCACGTTCTCCACGTTTCGAGCGGGGGCTTCACGAGGCCGTCGGCACCCACGAGCCTCGCCACTGCGGGCCGCACGGCGGCGTCCATGAACTCCGGGCGGGACACGTACTCGGGATAGATGGCCAGTCGCTCGCGCAATTCGTGGCCCGCCGCCTCCGTGACCTGCCGGAGCTCTCGGATCAGCGGCCACGGCTTCTCGGGGTTGATGTGATCGGGCGTGAGCGGGGAGATGCCGCCCCAGTCGTTCAGCCCGGCCTCGGGCAGCCGGCCGTAGCCCTCGGCCATGAGGTTCGGCGGCGCCTGGATGTTCATGTCCGGCCCCAGCAGGAGCCGCGCCACCGCCACGGTGCGCAGCAGGTCGGGGAGCGTGGGGTCGGCCCAGCCGCGCATGGGAATGCCGGGCTTGGCGCGGAAGTTCTGGACGATGACCTCCTGGATGTGGCCGTGGCGCTCGTGCAGGTCGCGGATGGCCAGGAGCGTCTCCACCCGCTCGGCATGCGTCTCGCCGATGCCGATCAGGAGCCCTGTGGTGAAGGGGATCTGGAGCTTCCCCGCCAGCGCGATGGTCTTGAGCCGCCGGGTGGGGACCTTGTCTGGCGCGCGGTCATGGGCGAGGCCTGGGCCCAGGAGGCGCTCGGAGGTCGTCTCGAGCATGATGCCCATGCTCGCATTCACCTCGCGGAGCGCGCTCAGGTCCCGCTCCGACATGACGCCGGGGTTGGCGTGAGGCAGGAGTGAGGATTCCCTCAGCACCAGCGCGCTCACCGCCCGGAGATAGGAGAGCGTGCTCCGGTGGCCCATGCGCCGCAGGAATGCGCGGTGCTCGGGGAAGAGCGCCTCGGGCTTGTCGCCGAGGGAGAAGAGCGCCTCCTTGGCCCCCAGGCGTTCCCCGGCCTGGACGAGGGCGAGCACCTCCTCGGGCGTCATGGTGTGAGCGCCCGGCTCGCCGGGGTCCTTCCGGAACGTGCAGTAGCCGCAGTAGTCGCGGCAGAGGGTTGTCAGCGGCACGAAGACCTTGGCCGAGAAGGTGATGCGCCGGCCGCGGCCCCGGCCACGCACGGCCGCCGCGGCGGCCAGGAGTTCGGGGAGGCGAGGCTCGTCGAGCCCCAGCAGCAGGGCAGCCTCGCCTGCGTCGGGGGCGCGGCCCTCGCGGACGCGGTCGAGCGCGCGGTCGGTGGCGGTCATGCCGCCCCGCTCCAGTGAGTCACGCGGGCCGGTGTCACCTTGATGATCACGCCGTCTTCACGGTCGAGCCCCATGCGCCGGTACTGCTCGTACTTGGCCAGGAGCAGCTCGACGCCATGCCGGTAGTCGGCGCCGGAGGTCAGGACCTGGGCCTCGCCCTGGATGATCACGTGGCGGAGGCGGCTCCAGTCCTCGCTCCACTCGTCGATGACCACGCATACCTTCGGGTTCTCGCGGATGTTGCGCACGCGCTTGAGCTGTTCCGGGGCGGTCCGCTTCGGCTTGGCGTCGACGGCGGAGAAGAGGGCCGCGCCGTCGAAGGCGTAGCAGCAGGGGACCACCAGCGGCTGCCCCGACGCATCGGTTGTGCCCAGATGCCCGATGCGGCCCGATGAGATGAAGCCGGCGACCTCCTGCGGCACCGCGTTCATGCAGCGCCTACCGCGGCGCTCGGAGGACCTTCGGCCGGACGTCCTCGGCGAAGCGCTCCATCATCGCGAGCCGGCCGCGAAGGTCCTGGGGCGCCGGGTCGAAGACGAAGTGCGTGACGCCGAGCGCCTGGTAGGCGCGGATGTCCTGGATCACCTCGGCGGACGTCCCGCTGAACGGCGTCCGGTCTCCGGCCGCAGGCCGGGCCCGCCGGGGCGCGAGGTCGAGCGGGATGCGGAAGGTGAAACCGATGGCCTTCGGATCGCGGCCGGCCTTGCGGGCGTAGGCGCGGATGGCGGCCGCCTTCTGCGCGTACTCGGCCGGATGGAGCATGGCCGGGGGGCGGAGCCCGATCGGATGCCAGGCGTCCGCGAGCTCGCCGGCGCGCCGCAGCGCTGCCTCGGTGTGCCCACCGGTCCA
>Ga0154440_1041_pt1 | contig 9251 bp, 7 predicted proteins | sample RifGroC2_FD_115944 | JGI IMG/M metagenome (GOLD analysis project Ga0154440, IMG submission 115944) | Candidatus Rokubacteria bacterium GWC2_70_24
TGGCGGCAGGTGGATCGGAAGGCCGAGGCGCGGGAGAGCGCGCGGCGGCACGCGGGCCGGGCGCTTCACGTCCACCAGGACGAGGACGGCATGGTGGTGCTCCGGGGGCGGCTCACGCCGGAGGTGGGGGCCCTGCTGCTGCGGGCGCTGGCAGCGGCCCGCGAGGCGCTGTACCAGCGGACCCGAGGGGCGGAGGCGGCCGTCTTCAAGGCTGAACCGTGCGTTGATCGCCCGACCACGGCCCAGCAGCAGGCCGACGCGCTGGCGCTGCTGGCGGAGACGGCCCTGCACCAGGGGCTCGATCCCGGCGCTCCGGGAGAGTTGGACTATGAATCGTGCACGGTCCTGAGGACCGAGGGCAGGGCCGCCACCACCTCCCTGAGGCACTGGCGAACACGGGCGATGTTCTCCTCCGCTTTCTCGGGGATTCCTCCTCGCGACACATGGGCGATGAACTCCTCGCGAGTGGTCGTCATCAACAACGACGCGTTGATCTCCAACTGGATCGCGTGGACGCACCGGGTCCGGGGTTGACCAAACGTGGCCACGATATTGCCACCGGCATAGCCACTGACGTTCTCGTGCACCTCGAAGCCGTGGCGGGTGAACATCGTGGCCACGGTCGCCGCGAGTTGCGGGGCACACGTACCATCGTGGCGCGTGCCGATGATCACCTGATGGTCTTTCATCCGGCGCGGGCTACCCGTGTGGCCATCGAGGAGGATCGCGTACCCGTAGGCGTGACGGAGCTGGGTGAGCAGGTGCTCCAGGGCCGAGTAGTAGGGATCGTAGAGCGTCTGTAGTCGCTCCTCGAGGTCGGCGAGCCCGAGCGGGCGCGCAAAGATGGGCGCATCGCGCATGGTATGGGTGCGCACCACCCCACGCCGGGAGCGCACCTCGCCGTCGTGGTGTTCAAAGTCATCGCGGCGGCGATTGACGTCGACGAACATGCGCGAAAACGGCGTCGCGAGGACGGTGGCCCCCCCCTCATGCAGGTCGCTGTAGAGATCGCCCACGAAGGTATCGGCAAATCCGTAGGCGAAGGTTTCAAACCAGGGCTCGCAGTAATCGTCGCGGGTGATGTGGGGCAATGGCTGCGTGCCGTAGTGGGGCACACTCACCAGAACCGGCGTGCGCGTCCCCGGCACGGGGTGTCTGACGATTGGGAATGATTGCTCCATCGCTAGCTCACGTCTCGTCCTTCATCTTCGTCTGAGCGCGCGCCCGTTACTGCAGCGTCGCCGGGTGGAAGAGCAGCCACTGGTCGGCGCGGGGGGTCCAGGCGAGTCGCTCGCGCGTCGCGTAGATGTCCACCTGCTGCATGAGGAACACCCACGTGGCGTCCTCGACCATGACGCGCGCCAGATCGCTGTAGATCTTCTTCCGCCGGGCGGCGTCGGTGGTGCTGCGCCCCAGATCGAAGAGCTCGTCCACCTTCTCGTGCTTGTAGTAGAGCCCACGCCCCTTGGAGGAGACGAGGTTGAACAGCTCGTCGCCGTCCTGCATGGGGCCGCCGAGCCCGAGGAGATAGGCGTCCTGCATCTGCTTGCCGAGGTAGCGCTTGAAGTAGGCGCCCCACTCGGCCACCTGCACCCTGGGCTTGAATCCCGCCTTCTGCCATTGCCCGCCCAGCGCCTCGGCGATCTCCTTGTCACCCTGGTAGCGCCCCGCCGGCGCATCCAGCGTGATCTCGATCCCGTCGGGGTAGCCGGCCTCCGCCAGCAGCCGCTTCGCCTTTGCCGGATCGTACGGGTAGCCCTTCACGGACGGGTCGTGGCCGAACATGTTGGGCGTAAACGGACCGTGCTGGCGCCGGCCGTTGCCGTCCATCACGTTCTTGATGATGGCTTCCACATCGGTAGCGTAGTTGAGCGCCTGTCTCACACGGACGTCGGACAGCGGCTTCTTGAAGGCATTGAGCCCGAGATAGATGATCCACGTGCTCGGCACCCGGTGGACCTTGATGCCCGCCACCCTGTCCAGCTCGCGCCCCAGGTTCGGGGGCACCGTGGTGATGAGGTCCACCTCGCGGTTGCGCAGCGCCGCCGCCCGCGTGAAGGGCTCGGGGATCGGCTTGTAGACGATGCGGCGGATCTTCGGGGCCCCGCGCCAGTGCCGGTCGAAGGCTTCCACGATCATGTGGTCGTCCTTGACGAGCTCGACGAACCTGAACGGCCCAGTGCCCACGGGGCGCAGCGCGAGGCCCTGGTTGCCCTTCTCGGCCGTGTACTTCGGCGGCACGATGGCGAAGTCGATGAGCCGGTTGATCAGCGGGGCGTAGGGGTTCTTCGTGACGAGGTTCACCGTGTAGTCGTCGAGCACGTCGATCTGGACGATCTCGGAGACGGTGGCGCGGTTCGGCGACTTCTGCTCGGGGGCGAGCACGCGCTGGAAGGTGAAGCGCACGGCCTCGGCGTTGAACGGCTCGCCGTCGTGGAAGACCACCCCCCGGCGCAGCCTAAACTGCCAGGTCCGGTCGTCCAGGAGGCGCCAGGACTCCGCCAGCTCCGGTACGATCCGGTTGTCGGCGTCCCGCCCCACCAGCGAGTCGAACATGCTCACGCCCACCTGCGCCCGGATGGAGGACAGGTTCATGGTGGGATCCAGGTTCTCGGGCGTCCACGGAATGGCGACGCGCAGCTCGCCCTGGGCGGCGGCCGGGCCGGCGGTCAGCCAGGCGGCGAGAAGCAAGGCGGCGAGACCCACGAGCGAGCGGATCTTCATGACAGGCTCCTCACGCTCCTGACGACGGCTTCGAGATGGGCCTCCGGGGTGTCCAGCGGCAGGACGCATCCCGGCGCGACGATGAGGCCCAGGCCCCCGGTCTGGCGGACGGCATCCCGCACCTCGGCGGCGATGGCCTCCGGCGGACCCTGCCTGAGCGTGGTCCACTCGGCCAGCCCGCCCACCACCGCTCCCTTGAAGCGCCGCTGCGCCTCGCCGAGCGACGGCTCCGTCACCCGGTCGTGCCAGTTGATCGCATGCGCGGGACAGGCGGCCACCTGGTCGAAGAGGATGTCCTTGCCGTGGATGTGAAGCAGGGTGAAGGGGGAGGCGCCCTCGATGGCCTCAAGGACACGGCGAGTGTACGGGGCGGAGAAGCACAGGTACTGCTCGGCGGTGAGGACCTCGCGGCTGGCGGTCTGGCTGGCGAAGAAGATCCCGTCGGCGCCAGCGTCGAGCGCGGTCAGCGCGTAGCGGATCACGGTCTCTGTGATGGCGTCCAGCGCTTGGAAGACGGCGTCGGGGTCGGCGAGGAGATCGTCCGTGAGCCTGTCACCGGCGAGCTTCCGCGCGATGGTGAGCGGCGAGAAGATCGTGTGGAGCACGGGCGCATCGTCCCCGCGGCCTCGCGCGATGAGCTGGAGCGCCTCCAGCTCGCGCCCCAGCGCACCCGCGCCGGGGTCCAGCGGCGTGATCCGGGCCCAGTCGCCGAGGGCGCGGACGGCGTGCTCGGTGCACTGCTTGGCGCCGCCGGGCGAGCCGGTATAGGCGACCCGGCACCCCCAGTCCTCCACGCAGTACACGCCGCTCGACATGATCTTGATGAGGTCGAGGTCCCAGCGCCGGTGGAAGGCCAGCATCGCCTCGGCGAGGCCCGCGGCGGTGTGATCGACGTCAGGGACGTGGCGCCAGAAGGCGACGGGCGGCCGGTCCACGGGCTTCCGCGCCAGGGTGGCCGCGATGCGCTCGCGCTTGGTCATGGGGGCCATGCCGCCGAGTGTACCATCCCGCCCGCGCACCCGGCCCGCGGCGCGTCCTCGGCGGCCGGCGGGCATCGGCCCAGGGCGCCGCGGTGTCGCTCAGCCGCCGGCCGGGCCGGGGCGCGAGCGCGCCGCGCGCTTCAGGCGCTCGAGGTCGGGCCGCACCTCGGCCTCGTAGCCGTCGGGACAGATGCCGCGGGAGAGGGGGGTCCGGGCCACGTGCTCCCGGTACTCCTCGATGGGAACCCACTGCCGGTCCTGGTCGCGGATCTTCTTGCAGTAGGCGCAGATGCTCAGCAGCCCCTCGAGCGCGCGCACCTCGCCCTGGAGCGCCAGGATGCGCTCGGCGACGCGCAGCCGGGCGGCGAGTCCACGGCCAGCCGTGCTCCGCGATATACTCGGCCATCGTGACCGCCACCGGCCCACTCCCTGCCGGCGAGGCCCTGCGCGCCCTCCTGTCGCCCCGCGCTATCGCCGTCCTCGGGGCCTCCGATGACCCTGTCAAGATCGGCGGCCGACCGCTGGCCTTCCTCCTGCGCCACGGGTATCGCGGCCGGCTCTTCCCGGTGAATCCCGCGCGCGCCACGGTGCAGGGCCTCCCCGCCTTCCCGAGCCTCGACGCCATCCCGGAGGCCGTGGATCTTGCCATCGTGGTCGTGCCGGCCGAGCGCGTGCTCGAGGCCCTCGAGGCGGCGGCGGCCAAGGGCGTCCGGGTCGCCATCGTGTTCAGCAGCGGCTTCGCCGAGGTGGGGGACGCAGGCCGCCGCGAGCAGGCGCGCATGGGCGACCTCGCACGGCGCACCGGGTTGCGCGTCATCGGGCCCAATTGCCAGGGCTTCGCTCATCTGCCCTCGCGCCTCATCGCCACCTTCGCCTCGCCGTTCCTCGACGAGACGCTCCACGTGGGCCCCATCGCCATGGTGAGCCAGTCGGGCGCCATGGCGGGCATGCTCTACGAGATGGCGCGCGAGGCGGGGCTCGGCTTCAACTACTGGGTGAGCACCGGCAACGAGGCCGACGTGCAGGCGGCCGAGATCCTGGCCGAGGTGGTGGAGGACCCGGAGACGCGCGTCGCCCTCTGCTACGTGGAAGATATCAAGGACGCGGGACGCTTCCGCGAGGCGCTGAACCGGGCGCACCGCCGCGGCGTCCCGGTCTTCGTCCTCAAGTCGGGCCGGAGCGCGGAGGGGCGGCGGGCCGCCTCTTCCCACACGGGGGCGCTGGCGGGAGAGGATCAGGTGTACGAGGCCGCCTTCAGGGAGTGGGGCGCCATCCGCGCGGCCGATCCCGCCGATCTCCTCCACCTGCCGCAGGCCTTCCTGCGCTACCGCGAAGCCGGACCGCGCGTGGCGATCCTCTCCAACTCGGGCGGGCTCGGCGTGCTCTCGGTGGATCTCTGCGTGGACCTCGGGCTCACCCCCGCCGTGTTCACTGACGAGACCACGGCGGGGTTGCGAGCCGCGCTGCCGGGCTTCGCCCCGGCGCAGAACCCCGTGGATCTCACGGCGCAGGTGCTGTCCGACCCGGGCTTGCTCATGCGCGTGCTGCCGCTCCTCGAGGCCGATCCGGGCGTGGACGTGATCGTGTTCCAGATCGCCCTCTTCGGCGCGGCAACCGACGTGGGCCGCGTCGCGCGCGAGGTGGCGACCGTGGCGGGACGCACCACCAAGGTGGTCGCGGCAAGCTGTCCCCAGCGTCGCGTCGTGGAGGCCTTCCGTCAGGCCGGCGTGCTCGCCTTCGACGATCCGACGGTGGCGCTCCGGTCGCTGGCCTGCCTCGCTCGCACCACGCGGCTGCGCCCGCGCTGGCTCGCGCGCACCAGCGGCGCCGTGGCGCCCCCGTCGGGCGCGCCCGAGATCTTCCGCGCGAGGGCGTCGGCGGAGGATTTCCTGAGCGAGTGGGAGAGCCGCCGCCTGCTCGAGCCCTTCGGGCTGCCGCTGGTCCAGAGCGCGCTCTGCGCCGATCCAGACGCGGCCGCGCACGCCGCAGAGAGGCTGGGCTACCCCGTCGTCGTCAAGATCTGCTCGGCGGACCTGCCCCACAAGTCGGAGGCGGGCGGTGTGGCGCTCGGCGTGACGGACGCGGCGGCCGTCGCGGCAGCCTGCCGCCGGATCCGGCGACGCGTCGCCGAGCGGGCGCCGGGCGCGGCCGTCGAGGGCTTCCTCGTCCAGCGACAGGCCGCAGGAGCGCTCGAGCTCGCGCTCGGCGTCACGGCCGATCCCGTCTTCGGGCCGGTGGTGCTCGTTGGCGCCGGCGGGATCCTCGTCGAAGCGCTCCGCGACTTCCGCCTCCTGCTCCCCCCCGTTGACGGCGCGGCCGCCGAGGAGGCGCTCCGCGCGCTGCGCATCGGCCCGCTCTGGGATGGGGTGCGAGGCGGCGCGCCCCTCGATCTGGCCGCGGCGGCCGATCTCGTGATGCGGCTCGGCGAGGCCGCGCGAGTGCTCACCGGCCTCGTCGCCGAGATTGACCTGAACCCGGTGCTCGTGGGCCCGCGGGGCGAGGGCGTGGTGGTGCTCGACGCCCTCGTCCGGCTGGTTCATGCCGAGGGGGCTCACTGACTTCTTGACAACCGCGCGGGAGAGGAATGTAGTGGAAGCGTGATCGGGCGGCATGGAGTCGCCCGTCGCGCGGACTCTCACCCCGGAGGTCAGGGATGGATACTCCACCGGACTCGCTGGCCGCGTCATCGGAGAGGTGCTGACCCGGACCCGAAGTCGAGCCCGGGTGCCGCTCCGGTGGCGCCCCCCCAACAGCACCACAACCCTCCCGGCGCTAGCCGGGCCGCGCCGGTGAGTTGGCGCGGCACACCACGGGGGCATGGGTGGGAGTGACCCTCCCGCCCGCCCTGACGATCATCCCGCCGCCCCGCGATTCTTCCCGCCCACCCCGACGTTCCTCGTCACTGACGGCACCAGATCTTGACGAATTGTGATAGTCTCCCTCCGCCCACGCCGCCAGCCCCCTGCGTGGCGCGCAAGAAATGCCAGGCTTCTCGGGGTCATAGGGGGCGAAGAGACTGCGCGGGAGAGGTCGGGCATCGGAATTGCTCTGAACGGATGGGCGGCGGCGCTGGGCCGTCACCCTTGCGGAGGGGACGCGGAGGGCCGGAAGGCTCCCGGGTCGTGCCTCGGAGACTATAGGGAAGATAAGGGATAGAAAAGCGTCGGGTTTCGCGCTAGATTCATGCGGGTTGGGTCACGGCCGCGGGAGCAGGCAGCGAATGGTCACGGACCAGAAGGGGAGGCGACGGTGCGCGTGAGATCGTGGATTCCAGCGGGTGCGCGGACGGTGACGATGCTCTTCGGCGTGCTGGCTCTCGCGCTCGGTGGCTGCGGCAGCCTCTCGGGAGGGCTGCACAGCGATGCGCTTTCTCTTGCCGCGCCGCCATCGATGGTGGCGGCCGCGACACCGGACGAGGCCATCGCGCCCGCGCGAGACACCGAAGCAGCGGTGGTGGACACCGACGCAGCAGTGGTGGACACCGAAGCAGCGGTGGTGGTGGACGCGACGTCCGTCGAGCGCGTCGCCGTCACGGACCTCGCTGTCGCAGTGGGCGAGAGCGTCGCGACGCCCGCGGCCTTCGACATCGTCAGCCTCGAGCCGCTGCGTGACGAGCCCTTCTCCCCCGTGTTCCTGGCGCTCGAGGACTCCATGATGGTCGCCCAGGCGCCTTCCGGGAGCCGCCCCTCGCAGCCGCCGCTCGACCCGGCCATCGAGGAGTACGACCCGTGGGAGTCGTTCAACGAGTCGATGTTCACCTTCAACCGGAACCTGGACACGTACGTCCTCAAGCCGGCGGCGCAGGCGTACAACTTCGTCGTGCCGGACGAGCTGCAGCAGATGATCGACAGGGGCTTCGAGAACATCCGCGTGGTGCCGCGCGTGGTGAACAACCTCTTGCAGGCCAAGTGGGCGGGGGCCGGCCGCGAGATCGCCCGCTTCCTCATCAACTCCGTCGTCGGGATCGGCGGCCTCTGGGACATGGCCAAGCAGGAGTGGGGCATCGAGAAGAGCAAGGAGGACTTCGGCCAGACGCTCGGCGTCTGGGGCGCTGGCCCGGGGCCCTACCTGATCCTGCCGTTCTTGCCTCCCATGACGATCCGCGATGGCATCGGCACGGCCGTGGACGGGGCGATGGATCCCCTGAGCTACTTCCTGCCCTTCATCTGGGAGCGCTTCGCCATGAAGGCGGGCGACATCGTCAACGACCGGTCGCTCAACCTGGAACTGTTCGAGGGCGTGGAGGAGACCACGGTGGACCTCTACACCGCGGTCCGCAACGCCTATCTGCAGCGGCGGGCGCGCCAGATCAAGGAGTAGCCCGGGGCTCGCGCTCACCCCCGCGGGCGCAGACGCCCGAGAGCGCGTGCCGCGGCACGGGCCTTCTTGGGGAGCCGGCGCGGGTTGCCCTTCCTGGGCCTCGCGGAATCCGTCTCGTCGCCCTCGTCCTTGTCCGTGGGGCCGTCCTCATGCGCAGCCGGCGACGGGACGCGCAGGCGCTCGAGCCTCGCCAGGAAGTCGTCGGTGCTGACGGCCACGGCGCCCGCGCGGGAGGCCGCCTGGAGGACGGCGCGATCGTTGGACACGACGGCGCCGCCGCGCGCGGCCATGCGAGACAGCACGCGGTCGGCCGTCTCGCGCGCGCTCGAGAACACCACGTGCACGCCGGCGCCGCCCGACCCGGCCCCTCCAGCCCCCGCCCCGTCGAAGACCACGGTGAACTGATCGCCCGACGCGCGGGCGACCCCGGCCAGAAGACCGCAGAGGGCCGCCCGCCCCGCGGCCAGCCCCTGCGTCTCCTTCGAGGCCAGTTCCGGCGAGCGCCGGATCACGTTGTAGCCGTCCACCAGCCAGCGCATGGCGTGCGTATTGTACCCCTCGGTCAGCCCATGACGCGCTGCTCAACGATGGGGAGCCCGCATTTGGGAATATTCTCTCAAGCACTAAATAAAGGTTGACCTCTGCGGGACCACCACTATATCTTGGGCATCGCCCCGCAACCGCGGTGTTCGCTCTGTCAGTCCGACAGCACTCAGGGGTCCGCTTCAGGAGGTTCGTATGAAGATCACCCGCCGGCTCACCCGGGAAGGCCAGAGTCCCTACGCCGGGCTCGAATTCGACCTGCGCAACTCCGAGATCAAGAACCCGGACGGCTCCACGGTCTTTCGCCAGGAGGGCGTCTCGGTGCCGGCCGCCTGGTCGGCGGTGGCCACCGACATCCTGGCCCAGAAGTACTTCAGGAAGTCCGGGGTGCCGCAAACCGGTCCGGACGGGAAGCCCCTCCTCGACAAGGAGGGACGCCCCGTCCTGGGCGGCGAGCGGGATGCCCGGCAGGTCTTCCATCGGCTGGCCGGGTGCTGGACCCAATGGGGCGAGCGCTACGGCTACTTCGACAGCCACGCCGACGCCAAGACCTTCTACGACGAGCTGTGCTACATGCTGGCCGCCCAGATCGCGGCGCCCAACTCGCCGCAGTGGTTCAACACGGGGCTCTCCTACGCCTACGGGCTCACCGGTCCCGCGCAGGGGCACTACTACGTGGATCCG
>Ga0154440_1152_pt2 | contig 9205 bp, 9 predicted proteins | sample RifGroC2_FD_115944 | JGI IMG/M metagenome (GOLD analysis project Ga0154440, IMG submission 115944) | Candidatus Rokubacteria bacterium GWC2_70_24
GAGCTGAGCCGTGCCCCACGGCGAGGCGAGCGGACCTGGGGATCCCCCGAGCGGAGCGAGGAGCCGGCGGCGGACGACTTCGCGGCCGAGCTCGCCCACGCCACCGTCGCCCCCCGAGAACCGGAGGAGTCCCTGTTGGGCGAGCTGAGCCGCGCCTCGCGGCGAGGCGAGCGGACCGGGGAATCCCCCGAGCGGAGCGAGCTGGCCGAGCTGCTCGCGCGCTCGCGAGAGCGTCTGCTCCGCCTCACCCTCTCCTCGTCCTCGCCTCACGCAAAGCGGCGCCGTGCCTAGCTCGCATCATGCGTGAACGGACGCCCCACCCTCACCCTGGCCCTCTCCCTCCAGAGGGAGAGGGGGCTCATTTCGGTGCCCTCGCCCCCGGAGGGGGAGAGGGGCAGGGTGAGGGGGTCTCCTGCTCCGGCACCACGCAGAGGCCACGGTTCCGGGGAGAGCGCCCCCTTCCCCGCCGCGCGCAGCGGGTTGACGAACTTGTGAGACAGGGCACCACCGCATTGCGGGGGAAACCCGCAGGGCGCTCAAAAAGGTCCAGATGCGAGGCGGCGAGGGAGGCGACGAGCGAGGCGTACCCGCCGTACGTCGAGCGAGGAGCGACCGAGCCAACGAAGCAGATGGGCCTTTTTCAGCGGCCTGCTAGCATCGCCGCCGCGGCGCTCCTGGTCCTGCTGCTGGGCGCGCCCGCCGCGCCCGCCGCGGCTCAGGGGCTCGTGCTGCCCAAGGTGAGCCTCGAGGCCGTCGAGGCCAAGTCGCCCCAGGAGGTGGCCACGGCGCTCGAGATCGTGGCCATCCTCACGGTCCTGAGCCTGGCGCCGGCCATCCTCCTGATGCTCACCTCATTCACGCGGGTGATCATCGTGCTGTCGCTCCTGCGCCACGCCATCGGCGTGCAGCAGCTGCCGCCGAACCAGGTGATCGTCGGGCTCTCGCTCTTCCTCACGGTCTTCATCATGGCGCCCGTGGGGGAGGAGATCCACCGCTCGGCGTGGGAGCCGTACATGGCCAAGCGCATCTCCCAGCCGGAGGCGCTCAGCCGCGCCCTCCAGCCGCTGCGCGAGTTCATGCTCCGCCAGACGCGGCAGTCGGACCTGGCGCTGATGGTGGGCCTGGCCCGGGCACCGGCGCCCGGGAGCCCGTCGGATCTGCCGACGCACGTGCTGATCCCGGCCTTCGCCCTGTCGGAGATCCGCACGGCCTTCCAGATCGGGTTCGTGCTGTTCGTGCCGTTCCTCGTCATCGACCTCGTGGTGGCCAGCGTGCTGATGTCCCTGGGGATGATGATGCTCCCGCCGGTCATGATCTCGCTGCCGTTCAAGCTGCTCCTCTTCGTCCTGGCCGACGGCTGGCACCTCGTGGTGAGCGGCCTGGTGGCCGGCTTCCGGTGAGTGCCGCATGACCCCCGACACGGCGCTGGCGCTCGCCCGGGACGCGTCGTGGCTCGTTTTGGCGCTGGCCGGCCCGCTCCTCGGCGCAGGGCTCGCGGTGGGGCTCGTCGTGAGCGTGGTCCAGGCCGTCACCCAGGTCCAGGAGGCATCGCTGTCGTTCATCCCCAAGCTCGCGGCCGTGCTGGCCGTGATCGCGGTGCTCGGCCACTGGATGCTCGGCCAGATGCTCGGCTTCACGGCCACGCTGCTGGCGAGCCTCCCCACCTACGCCCGATAGCCATGGACGCGCTCGTCGCTCTCACCGCCGCGCATCTCGAGACCTTCGTGCTCGTGTTCTGCCGGCTCGGCGGGATGATGGTCTGGGCGCCGGTGCTCGGCCACCGGAGCATCCCGGTGCCGCACCGCGCCGGCCTGGCCGCGCTCCTGGGCCTGCTCATCACCCCGGTTGTCGGGGGCGCCCCGCGGGGCTCGGCCGGGGATGCGGTGGCCCTCGTGGGGGCCGTGGCCGGCGAGGCGCTCGTGGGCCTCGCCATCGGGTTCGTCGCGCACCTGATCGTGGCCGCGGTGCACGTGGCAGGCGAGATGGCGGGGGTGCAGATGGGCCTCGGCCTCGCGTCCGTCTTCGATCCGGCGGCGGGCGAGCAGACGCAGGTGCTCACGCGCCTGCTGGAGATCGTCGCGCTCCTGACCTTCCTCGCCGTCAACGGCCACCACCTGCTGATCCGGGCCGTCGCCGCGAGCTTCTCGCGCATCGGTCCCGGCGCCGCGCTCGACCCCGCGGCGGCGGGCGGGCTCGGGGCGCTGGGCGGCAAGGTGTTCCGCTCGGGCCTCGAGATGGCCGCCCCCGTCGTGGGTCTGCTCATGGCCCTCAACGTGGCGCTGGCGCTCCTGTCCCGCGCCGTGCCCCAGATGAACGTCTTCTTCGTGGCGCTGCCCGCGTCCGTGGCCGTCGGGCTCCTGGGGCTGGTGGATTCGATGCCCGTTCTCGGGCACGTCGTGACCCGACTGGTGGGCGAGATGGCCGGCGATCTGGACCTCCTGTTCCGTGGAGTCTCCCATGGCGCAAGGTGAGTCGCTCGGTCAGGAGCGCACCGAGCAGCCCACAGCCAAGCGGCGTGAGGACGCGCGCCGCCGCGGCCAGGTCCTCAAGAGCCCGGACCTCACGGCGGCCGTGGCGCTGCTGGGCGCCGTCGGCATCTACTCGATGACGGGCCCGCGGCTCGTGGCCGACGCCACGGGCATGGTCAGCCGCAGCCTCTCCTCGCTCCCGACGGGCGACCTCACGCCTGGCGAGGCGCTGACCCTCTTCTTCGAGATGGCGGGGACCATCGCGCGCCTCGGCTGGCCGCTCGTGGCCGTGCCCGCCGTCGCGGCGATCGGCGTCCAGCTCTTGCAGACGCGCTTCGCGCTGTCGTGGCGCGCCGCGGCGCCGCAGTGGGAGCGGATCCACCCCGGCAAGGGATTCGCCCGCCTGGTGAGCGGGCAGGGCGCGTTCGAGGCGCTCAAGACCATGGTGAAGATCGCCGCGCTCGGCACCATCGCCTACTCGGCGCTCCGGGCGGACTGGCCGCGGCTCCTGGCGGGAGGGCAAGGGAGCGCCGGGCTTCTGGCGACGCTCGGCGGCTTCGTCCGCGACCTCTGGCTCAGCGTGGCCGGGGCCTACCTGGCGCTGGCGGCACTCGATCTCGGCTCCCAGTGGTGGCGCCACCAGAAGAGCCTGCGCATGACACACGAGGAAGTTCGCCAGGAGAACCGGGAATCCGAGGGCGACCCGCAGCTCAAGAGCCGGATCCGCGGGCTCCAGCGCCAGCGCGCGATGCGGCGGATGATGGCGGAGGTGAAGCGCGCCGACGTGGTGCTCAGGAACCCCACCCACGTCGCCGTCGCGCTCCGCTACGAGAGTGGAGCGATGCGGGCGCCCAGCGTCGTGGCCAAGGGCGCGCGGCTCCTCGCGCTCCGCATGGTGCAGATCGCCCGCCGGGAGGGCGTCCCTGTGGTCGAGAACCCGCCCCTGGCCCGCGCGCTCTACCGCCTCGTGCCGGTGGGGCGCGAGGTCCCGGTCGCGCTCTACCGCGCCGTGGCCGAGGTCCTGGCCTACGTCTACGCCCTCCGCAGCCGGAGGCCCCGATGAGCCCTTGGGCGAAGAGGCCCCACCGCAACCCGGAGTCTTTCACAGTCAGGCGACCCCGATGAGCCCTTGGGCGAAGAGGCCCCCCCGCAACCCGGAGTCCTCCACAGTCAGGCGAGCCTGAGAACAGATCATGGCGTCCACCGAGCGTCCTCCGTTCCTCTCCCGGCAGAGCGACATCCTGCTCGGCGTCGGCATCCTCGGGATCCTGACCATCCTGGTGGTGCCACTGCCGGCGATGCTGCTGGATCTGCTGATCACGCTGAACCTCACGCTGTCGCTGCTGATCCTGCTGGTGTCCATGTACGTCGCGCGGCCGGCCGACTTCTCCGTGTTCCCGTCGCTCCTGCTCGTGACGACCCTTTACCGCCTCTCGCTGAACGTGGCCGCCACGCGGCTGATCCTGCTCCATGGCGGGGAGGGCGAGGGCGCCGCGGGGCGCGTGATCCAGGGGTTCGGGCAGGTCGTCGTGGGCGGCAACGTGGTGGTGGGCTTCGTGCTGTTCCTCATCCTCGTGGTCATCCAGTTCGTCGTGATCACGAAGGGCGCCGGGCGCATCGCGGAGGTGGCGGCCCGCTTCACTCTCGACGCCATGCCGGGCAAGCAGATGGCCATCGACGCCGACCTGAACGCCGGCATCATCGGCGAGCAGGAAGCCCGCCAGCGCCGCGAGCAGATCGGCCGCGAGGGGGACTTCTACGGCGCCATGGACGGCGCCTCCAAGTTCGTCCGCGGGGATGCCGTCGCGGGGCTCATCATCACGGCCATCAACATCGTGGGCGGGCTCGCCATCGGCGTGCTCCAGGAGGGGCTGCTGGTCGCCGACGCGCTCGCCACCTACACCGTGCTCACGGTCGGCGACGGTCTGGTCGCCCAGATTCCCGCCCTCGTCACCTCCACGGCCGCCGGCATCGTGGTCACCCGCGCGGCCTCGGAGTCTCACCTGGGCCAGGACCTGCTGACCCAGCTCACCCGGCGCGCGCGGCCGCTCGGCGTCGCCTCGGGCGTGCTGGCGCTCCTCGGCATTCTGCCCGGGCTGCCCGTGCTGCCCTTCATCCTTCCCGCCGCCGTCGTGGGGGCGCTCGCCTGGCGCCTCCGCGGGGGCGCCGCGCCCGCTGCCGAGGCCCCGGGGGCACCGAGTGCCGCGCCTCACGCGCCGGAGAAGGTGGAGGAGCTCCTGACGCTGGACTCGCTCCAGGTGGAGCTGGGCTATGGGCTCCTGGGGCTCGTGGATCAGCGCGGGACGGAGGGGGGCGATCTCCTCACGCGCATCCGGCTCCTGCGGCGGCAGTTCGCCGTGGAGATGGGCTTCGTCGTCCCACCCATCCGGGTCCGCGACTCGGGCGCGCTCGGCGCCAACCAGTACATCGTCTCGCTGCGGGGCGGCGAGGTGGCGCGCGCCGAGGTGCACCCGGAGCGGCTGCTCGCGATGAACCCGGGGACGGCCGAGGGGCATCTCGACGGCCTCGAGGTGCGCGAGCCCACCTTCGGGCTCCCCGCGCGCTGGATCCTCAAGGCCGCGCGCGAGGAGGCCCTGGCGCTGGGCTACACCGTCGTGGACCCGAGCACCGTGATCGCCACGCATCTCAGCGAGACCATCCGGCGTCACGCCCCCGGCCTCCTGGGCCGACAGGAGGTGCAGGGGCTGCTCGACAAGCTCAAGGAGACGCATCCGGCCGTCGTCGAGGGGCTGGTGCCGGGCACGCTCCCGCTGGGGATCGTGCACCGGACGCTCCAGCGCCTGCTGGGCGAAGGGGTCTCGATCCGCGACCTGCCCGTCATCCTCGAGGTGCTGGGCGACGCGGGCGCTGTCACCCGCGACCCCGGCCTCCTCGCCGAGCACGCGCGCGCGGCCCTCGGGGAAGCCGTGTGCCGTCCCCACCTCGGGCCGGACGGCGTCCTCAGGGCGCTGGTCCTCTCGCCCGAGGCCGAACGCGAGCTCGCGGAGGCGAGGCCTCAGACGGAGAGCGAGGAGGGGATCTCCCGGAGGTTCGCCGCGCCGCTGCTCGACGGCATCGCGCAGGCCCTCGAGGGCGCGCCGCTTCTGGGGGCCCGGCCCGTGCTGCTATGCGGAGCGTCGCTCCGGCGGCACATCCGCCGGCTCACCGAGCGATCGCTGCCTCACCTGGCAGTCGTGTCCTACGGCGAGCTGCCCCCGCTGCTCAGCGTGCAGAGCCTCGCAACGGTGGACATGAGCCATGCACCTCAAGCGGTTTAAGGGACGTCAGATGGCGGATGTGATGCGCCAGGTCCGGGAAGAGCTCGGGCCCGAGGCGGTGATCCTGCACTCGAAGCCCTCGCGCCCCTGGGGGCCGCTGCGCTTCGTGCGCGGCGGCGGCGTGGAGATCCTCGCGGCCGTCGACCGGGTGGAGGAGCCGGCGCGCGCCGCCGCGCTTCCGGCCCGCGCCCCCGCCGCCACGTCCGACGCGCTCCGGGAGGACATCGCCGAGCTGAGGCGGCTCCTGATCCGTCGCGACGGCGGCCGCCTCGTGCCGGCCGAGCTGGCGCCGCTCTGGGAGCGTCTGGTGGCGGCGGGCGTCGAGGAGTCGCTGGTCTTCCGGCTCGTCTCGGGGCTGGCGAGAGCCTCCGAGACCGGGCCTCCGCCGACCCCCGAGGGGCTCTGCGCGGCGCTCGTCGAGCGCCTCGGACGCATCGTCGGCTTCGCCGATCCGGCCCTCGTGCCGCGGATGGGACTCGTGGCCTTCGTGGGTCCGGCGGGCGCGGGGAAGACCACGAGCCTCGCCAAGCTCGCGGCGCAGTCCCAGCTCGCCGGCAGGCGAACCGAGATCCTCGACCTGGATGACACGGCCGTGTCCCGCGGCGGCCCGCTCCAGGCGCTCGCCGCCATGCTCGGCATCCGGTATTCGATGACGCTCACCGTGGAGGACGTCAGGGCCGAGGCGCACCGCGCCCCGGCGCCGGGGCTCAGGCTCGCCGACACGGCCGGCATCTCCCCGCGGGACGCCGGCGGGCTCGCCCGGCTCGCAGATCTCCTGCGGGCCGCCCAGCCGTCGGAGGTGCATCTCGTGCTCCCCGCCACGAGCAAGACGACCGATGCCCTCGCGGCGCTCCGGGCCTTCACGCGCGCCGGAGCCACGCATCTGGCGATCACGCGGCTCGACGAGAGCGTGAGCCCCGGCTCCATCCTGAGCCTCGCCGCCGAGGGCGGCCTGCCGCTGTCCTACCTCGGGACAGGTCGGGAGGTGCCGGGAGACCTGATCGCGGCCTCGGCCGAGGAGATCGGCCGCCGGGTCTTCGGCGGGAGCCGCTCATGAGCGTGAACGCAGGGCTCGCGTCACTGCCGCCGCTGCCACCGCTGCCGCCGCGCTCTCGCACCATCGCCTTCACCAGCGGCAAGGGGGGCGTCGGCAAGTCGAACCTGGCGCTCAACACCGGACTGCTCCTCGCCCAGCGCGGCCGGCGGGTCGTGATCCTCGACGGCGACCTCGGGCTCGCCAACATCACCGTCCTGCTGGGCCTGAGCCCCAAGTCGGATCTGAAGGACGTCATCGCCGGCGACAAGGCCCTCCACGAGATCATGCTCGAGGGCCCGCACGGCCTCCGCGTGATCCCCGCGGGAGGGGGCATGGCCGAGATGGCCAACCTCGCCCCGGACGAGCAGGAGGCGCTCCTGACCCAGCTCCGCCAGCTGGAAGCCTCGGTGGACTTCCTGTTGATCGACACGGGGGCCGGCCTCGGCGACACCGTGCTCAACCTCGTCCTCGCCAGCGACGAGGCCGTGCTCGTGACGATGCCCGAGCCCACGGCGCTCGCCGACGCCTATGGCCTCATGAAGACCATCGTCCAGCGGACGCCCGTGTACCCGTTCCACCTCCTGGTCAACATGGTGCGCGACGAGGCGCAGGCCCGGCAGGTCCACGACTCCTTCTCGCAGATCTCCCAGCGCTTCCTCGGCTACCAGCCCGGCTATGCGGGCGGCGTCGTCATGGACCCGTGGGTGGCGCACGGCGTGGTGCGGCAGATGCCGTTCTCGATCCTGGCGCCGCAGTCGCGGGCCACGCGCTGTCTCGATGCCCTGGTGGACAGGATGCTCGGGCCCCGGGAGCAGAAGGTGGGCGGGGCGAGGACCTTCTGGCAGCGCCTCTCGGGTGGAGCGCGGCGGCCATGAGCGTCGATGCCGTGCTCTGGCGCGCGTACCGGGAGTCCCGGGCCCCGGCGCTCAGGGACCAGATCGTCCAGACGCATCTCGGCCTGGTCAAGCACGTCGCGGCGCGGATCGCGGGACGGCTGCCGCGCCATCTCGACATCGACGACCTGGTCTCGGTTGGGCTCATGGGGCTTCTGGCCGCTCTCGAGGACTTCGACCCCGAGCGCGGCGTGGAGTTCGCGGCCTACGCGACGCTCAGGATCCGTGGGGCCATCTTCGACGAGCTGCGCAGGCTGGACTGGGTGCCGCGGGGCGTCCGCCAGCGGATCCGGGAGGCGGAGCGCGCCATCGAGGGGCTCTGCCGGCGCCTCGACCGTCAGCCCAGCGACGAGGAGATTGCCCGGGAGATGGGCACCGACGTCGAGGGCTACCACCGCATCCTCGCCGCGGGCGTCACGCTGGTCTCCCTCGACGCCGCGGGCGGGCACGACCCGGAGAGCCCGACGCTGCTCGACACGCTCGAGGATCCCGCGGGGCCCCACCCGCTCAGGGTGGCCGCGGAGCGGGAGCGGCGCGCGATCCTCGGGCGGCTCATCGACGACCTGCCAGAGCGGGAGCGGCAGGTCCTGGCCCTCTACTACTTCGAGGAGCTCACCATGCAAGCCGTGGGAGAGGTGCTGGCCATCACCGAGTCGCGCGTGTCACAGATCCACTCGAGCGCCGTCCTGAGGCTCCGCGCGGCCCTCAGACGCCACCGCCTCGGGGAAAGCGAGCTCCACGTGCCGGCGGCGGCCGCCACGCGCTCGCGGAGCCGCAGGTGATGAGCCCCCGCATCGCGCGCGTGGCGCTGCTCCTGGTCCTGCTCGCGCCGGCCCTCGCGGGATGCACGCTCACGTGGGGCCCGGGGCCCGGCGAGGCGGGCAACTGGCTGCCGCTCGGGCGGACGCTGGTCCTCGCCCGGGTGGACTCGGAGGAGAACCGGCCCACGGCCGAGACGGCGGCGGAGCTCCTCGCCACTGCGCTCGAGGACGCCGGCCGCGTGGTCCGGGTGCGCGAGTTCGCGGGGCAGGCTCGCGCGCTGGGGATCGAGGCCTGGGCCCGCGGCCTCGTGGCGCGCCTGCAGCGGGGCGGCTGGCCCACGGGCGACGAGGCCCTGGCCCTGCAGTCCGGCTTCGCCGTGGGCACCGTCCTCGCCGTCGAGGTGACGGGGTACGACCAGGTCTGGGGCAAGTTCGGGAAGTTCACCCGGGTGGGCGTGGCCGCCCAGGCCTGGGACCTGCGCTCTGCCCAGGCGCTGTGGCGGTTGCGCGGGGAGTCCGAGGTGGAGAGCATGCGCGGGCGGGCATTCCAGTACTCGATGGAGCAGGCCGTGGACGAGCTGGCCGTCGCCATCCGCCCGAAGCTCGAGGTGTCGCTCGTCAAGGCGTGGCGGTACTGGCGCCGCTGAGGCCACCGGCCCGATGAGCCCTTGGGCGAAGAGGCCACACCGCAACCCGGAGTCTTTCACGGTAAGGCGACCCCGAGAAGGAGGATCGGCCATGGATACGCGCGAGGTGTCGAGCACGGCGG
>Ga0154440_1011_pt1 | contig 8769 bp, 6 predicted proteins | sample RifGroC2_FD_115944 | JGI IMG/M metagenome (GOLD analysis project Ga0154440, IMG submission 115944) | Candidatus Rokubacteria bacterium GWC2_70_24
CGCCACGGCGTGAGCGCCGGCATCCGGGCACAGCGCCGCCGTCTCCTTCTCCAGGACCGGCGCCAGTCCACGCTCCGCGCACCACTGGAGCAGCCGCCGGACCACGACCCCCGCTTCTCGCCGGTCCACCTTGGCGACGATGCCGATGCGCCTCACGCGGGTTCCTCGCCCACCACGCGGTCGATACGGGTCACGAGATCGCTGACCGTCCGTCCCGTGCGTGCCAGGTGCAGGAAGAACTCGCGGTTGCCCTTCGGTCCTCTGAGCGGGGAGGCCGTGATCCCTCGGACATGCCAGCCGTGGAGGACGGCGAAGCGGGCCACCCGCTCGAGCACCGTCCGGTGCTGGGCCGGGTCGCGCACCACGCCGCCCTTGCCGACGAGGCCCTTCCCCACCTCGAACTGCGGCTTCACGAGGGCCACGACCTCTCCGTCCACGGTCAGCGAGCCGAACACGGGAGGCAGCACCTTCTCCAGCGAGATGAACGACACGTCCACCGTCGCCAGCCCCAGGGCCTCGGGGAACGCCCCGGGCGTGAGCGTCCGGGCGTTGACCCGTTCCATGACGATCACCCGGGCGTCCGCCCTGAGGCTGGCGTCGAGCTGCCCGTGCCCCACGTCCACCGCGTACACGCGCCCTGCTCCGCGCTCGAGCAGACAGTGCGTGAACCCGCCGGTGGAGGCGCCAACGTCGAGACACACCCGCTTCTCGGTGGCGATGCCGAAGACGTCGAGGGCGGGGGCCAGCTTGTCGCCGCCGCGGCTCACGAAGCGGGGCTTCGCCGCCAGCTCCAGCGTTGCGGCGGCGGTGACCGCCGCGCCGGCCTTGTCCACCCGCCGACCGTCCACCCTCACCGCTCCCGCGAGGATGAGCCGCGTGGCCTTCTCCCGGCTCGCCGCAAGGCCGCGCTGCACGAGCGCGTTGTCCAGGCGCTCCCTGGCAGTCCGGCCGGCATCGCGCCCCGGGGCGCTCGGCACCCTCGCCACCCTCTCTCGCTTCACGCGGTCCCCTTTCTCCATCCGTCGATGCGCTCCCGATACTCCTCGGCCAGCACGCGCGCCCGGTCGCGATCCACCGACTCGGCCACCACGTGGAAGCAGGCCCGGTCGGCGTCGGGAATCGCCGCGACCCACTCCTCGCCCCGCGTGAGCCGCACGCCCTCGATCAGCTCCACGTCGTCGCCCTTCGTGGCCTCGATGAGGCGGCGCATGACGGCACCCTTGCGCTCGTCCGGGCACGGCACCTCCACGCGCACCACGTGGGTCTCTGGCACGGCCCGCGTGAGCTGGTGGAGCCGCACGTCCAGCCGCGCCATCATCTCGAGGATCGTGACGATGGCGGCCATGCCGTCGAAGGCCGGCTGGAAGCGCGGGAAGATCAGCCCGCCCTTCTCCTCCCCGACGAGCACCACGTCGCTCCCGAGCGCGGCCTCGGTCAGGGCCCGCAGTGTGCCCCGCGACCGGGTGACCGTGAAGCCGTGCTCCGCTGCGAGGCGCTCGACGGCGCGCGAGGCGGTGACGGGGACCACGATGCGGCCCCCCGGCTGTGTCCGCATCACGAGAAGCGAGACCAGCGCCAGCGTCAGATCACCGGCGAGGATCTCGCCCTTCTCGTCCACCAGGAAGACCTTCTCGCCGCCAGTGTCCAGCAGGACGCCGAGGTCGGCCCCCAGCGTGCGCACGATGTTGGACAGCTGGGTGAGTGACCGCTGGAACTCCTCCGCGGTCTTCGAGATCCGGCGCTCGTCCAGATAGGCGTTCAGCGAGATGACGTCGACGCCGAGCGCGCCCAGCACGCCGGGGAAGATCGACGAGGCCGACCCGAAGGCGTAGTCGAGGACCATTCTCAGGCCGGCCCGGCGCACGAGGTCCGCGTCCACCGACTTCAGGAGTCCGTCCCGGTAGCGGTCGGTGCCTGCGTGTGGGAACGTCAGGAGGCCGGTCTCTTCCGTCGGGGCCCGGTAGAAGTCCTCGGTGAAGAAGAGCCGCTCCACCGCCTTCTCGCGATCAGGTGCGCACTCGATGCCTCGCCCATCGAAGAACTTCACGTCGATGAGCTCGGGGTCGTACGGGGACTTCCGGACATGGGTGCCACCCGCCAGGCCGAGGGACGAGATCTGATAGCGCACCACCGGTACGGGCGCCACCCCGAGGTCCTGCACATCCACGCCCACCGACAGCAGCCCCGCCATCAGCGCCCGGTTGATCATCCGCGAGGCCTTGTGGTGATCGCGGCTCGTGAGGACGACGCGCCGCCGCCCCAGCGTCGAGCCGTACGCAGCACCGAGCTTCGCCGCGAACTCGGGAGAGATCTCGATGTTCGCCAGCCCCGACACCCCGTAGGGGCCGAAGATGGACCGGCTCCAGCGCTCGCCCCAGACGAGGCTCGTGGCCAGCGTTGCGCCGTCCTCCACTTCCTTGTACGGCCAGACCTTGGCGTTGGCCTTGACGACGCTCGACTCGCCGATCTTGCAGAAGTCGCCGACCACCACCCCCTCGGCGAGGAAGGCATTGGCTCCGATGGCCGCCTTCCGGCAGACGATGGCTTCCTTGATGGTCGCCCCGGGCCCGACGTGGACGTCCGCCCAGAGGACGCTCCCCTCGATGTCGGCCCCTGTCTGGATCACCGAGCCGGCGCCGATGACGCAGTTGGCGAGGCGTGCCCCGGGCGCCACCTGGACCCCGCGCCCGAGGATGACCGACCCCGAGAGCTTCGCGGTGTAGTCCACGCGCGCCCCCTCGTCGAGCCACACCGTGTGGCCGGCGCCCTCGTGACGGGTCCCGGGGATGTCCACGCCCACCACGCCCTGAAGCAGGTCGATGTGGGCCTTCCGGTACTCGCTGAGGTCGCCCACGTCCCGCCAGTACCCCTCCGCCACATGGCCGTAGAGCGGGCGCCCCGAGGCCAGGAGCGCGGGGAAGAGCTCCTTGCCGAAGTCATACGGGCGTCCGGAGGGCACGGCGGCGAGGGCGGCCGGCTGGAGGACGTAGATGCCGGTGTTGATCGTGTCGCTGAACACCTCGCCCCACGTCGGCTTCTCGAGGAACCGGATCACGCGCCCGGCTGGATCGGTGATGACGATGCCGTAGGCGAGCGGCAAGTCCACACGGGTCAGGACCATCGTGGCCTCGGCGGCGCAATCCCGGTGGAAGACCACCGCGGCGGAGAGATCGAAGTCCGTGAGCACGTCGCCGGAAATGACGAGGACGGGCTCCGCGAGCTCCCCGGCGGCGAACTTCACGGCGCCGGCCGTGCCGAGGTCGGCCGTGGGAGTCACGTAGCTCATCCGGATGCCCCACGGCGCGCCGTCGCCGAAGTGAGCGATGATGGTCTCCGGCAGGAAGTACAGGAGGACGACCAGATCGGTGAAGCCGTGCCGCTGCAGCAGCCGCACCGTGTGTTCCATGATCGGCACGTTTCCGACCGGCACCAGCGGCTTGGGGAGATGGGTCGTGAGCGGGCGCAGCCGCGTCCCGAACCCCCCCGCCATGATCACTGCCTTCATTCGCGGCTCCTCACTGCGGCTTCTCGCGGGCCCTGAGCGCGGCGTCTGCCAGTATAGCGGAAAGGCCTCGGGGCCGAGAAACTACCGCCAGCGGGAGGCCCCGCGCGGGCGCATCACGAAGAGCAGCCCCATCCCGGCCAGGAAGCCTCCGATATGGGCGAACCAGGCGACGCCCCCGCCTGCGCCCTGGCCCCTGGCCGCCGCCACGCCCACCGACAGGAACCCGTTCAGGAGCTGCACCACGATCCAGAAGCCCAGCACGAACAGCGCAGGGATGCGCACGAGGCGGATGAAGAATCCGAAGGTGACGAGCGTCAGCACGTTGGCATGGGGGAAGAGGAGCAGGTAGGCCCCGAGCACTCCCGACACGGCGCCGCTGGCTCCGATCATCGGGACGGTCGAGCCCGGGCCCGTCAGCGTCTGCGCGAGCGCGGCGGCCACGCCACTCAGCAGGTAGAACGCGAGGAAGCGCCCGTGGCCGAGGGTGTCCTCCACGTTGTTGCCGAAGATCCACAGATAGAGCATGTTGCCCCCGACGTGGAAGAGGCCCCCGTGAAGGAACATGGAGGTGAAGACGGTCACGAACGGCGAGGGCATCCCGAGCGCGTCCCGGCACTGCCCGGTCAGCCGGCACGGGATCAGCCCGAACTCGAGGACGAGCTCCTGCGCGGCGCGGCCACCGCCCCCGGGCCCCTCACCGCTCAGGGAGAACTGATACATGAAGGCGAGAATGTTCATCGCAATCAGCCCCACCGTCACCACCGGGACGGAGCCACTGGGGATGTCGTCCTTGAGCGGAAGCATCGGCCTGCCCCTGAGCGCTCGGCGCTACTGCCCGGGCGGCCGGAGGCTCACGACCGTCGGAAACCCGAGATACGCCCGCGCCACTCGCTGCACGTCCTCGGCGGTGATGACCTGCACCGCCCGAGCGTAGCGCTCGGCGAAATCGTGGCCCACCCCGGCAGACTCGAAGAAGGCCTGATACCACGCCAGTCGCGCGTTGGTGCGGCGGTCCAGGGCGAACTGCCCGAGCAGGTATGTCCTGGCGCGCGCCACTTCCTCGGCGCCGAGCGCCTCGCGTCCCAGTCGCGCGAGCTCCTTTCGGATGCCCTCTTCAGCCTTCTCGGCGTTCGCCGGAGCCGTTCCGAGATACGCCACCAGCACACCCCGTCCCACGCGCGAGGGGTAGAAGGCGCCCGTGGAATAGGCGAGGCCCTGCTTGTCGCGAAGCTCCCTGAAGAGCCGGCCCGCCATGCCGCCGCCGAGGGCCGTCGAGAGCACCTTCATGGCGGCGTAGTCCGGGTGGCTGAGGGGCGGGGCGAGCACGCCGACCAGCACCTGCGCCTGCGCGGCCGGGTGGGTCACGATCATGCGCTCCGCTGCCGCGGGGACGACCGGCACCACTGCGGCAGCTTCCCCGCCACCCGCGGGCATCGACGCAAACAGCCGCGCGATCTCGGCTGCGACCTCGCGTGCCGCCACCTGCCCGCTCACCGACACCACAGTACGGCCGGCGCGATAATGCTGCCGGTAGTGCTCCAGCAGCTCCTCGCGGCCGAGCCGCGCCACCACCTCGCGCCGGCCCAGGCTCGGCAGGGCATACGGATGCCCTCCGTAGACTTGTTCCATGAGCGTTTCCAGCGCGCGCTGGAACGGCTGGTCAGTCCGGCTGAGGATGGCGCTCAGGACGACGCGGCGCTCCCCCTCGATCTCGGATGCGGCCAGGGCGGGACGGAGAGCGATGTCGGCCACGAGGTCCAGCAGCTCTCGCCAGTGCCGCGCCAGCGCGCTGCCCCGGATCTCGGAGAAATCCGTCTCGGCCGAGGCGCTCACGCTTCCGCCGATCCCCTCGGCCGTCTCGGCGATCTCGAGCGCCCCCCGGCGCTCCGTGCCCTTCACCATGACCTGCTGCAGGAGGTTGGTGATGCCCGAGCTCGCGGGACGCTCCCACCCCGATCCCACCCGCACGAGCAGGGAGACCGCCACGACCGGGGCAGCGGGGTTCTCGCGCACGAGAATCGTCAGTCCGCTCGGCAGACGCTGCCGCAAAACCGGGATCTCCTCCGCCCCGCCCGCCGGGGTGGAAGCCAGCAGGATCGCCGACAGGGCATACCCGGTGAGGCACCCCTTCTTCACCGGGCACCGTCCGTGGGCACGAGCGCGACCCGAGCGTGGGCGGCGGAGAGGTAGCGCCTGGCGGCCGCCTGGATCTCCTCGCGCGTGACGGTCCTGAGGCGGTCGAGGTAGCTCAGCTCCCCTTCCAGTGTCCAGAGCGTCTCGGCCAGGCCGTAGGCATAGGCGCGCCCCTCGGCAGTCTCGATCGAGAACGCATGCTGTGCCTCGGCGGCCGTGATCGCCCGCTGCCGCTCCGCCTCCGTCACGCCCTCCTCCCGCACCCTCGTCACCTCGGCCAGGATCGCCGCCTCCACCGCATCCAGGTCGCCCGCCTCGAGCTGGGCCGTGACGCTCAGAAGCCCTCCGCCCGCCAACGCCGAGTATCCGGCGCGGATCGACGACACGATCCGGGCCCGCTCCCGCAACGCCTGAGTGAGCCTGGAGGTCCGTGACCCGCCCAGGATGTGCGCCAGGAGGTCGACGGCGAACATGTCGGGGTCACCGAGCCGCGGCCCCGCCCAGCCAACCGCCAGGGATGCCTGCCGCTCCGGTCGCTGGCGGACCTCGCGCCGGCCGTCGTCCAGCCTCGGTGGTGCGGGCAGCGGTCCGCGACCGTGCCCCTGGGCATGTGTCGGGCCGAACCAGCGTTCCGCTGCCTGACGGACCTCTGCAGGCTCCACCGCGCCGATGACGACCAGGGTCATGTTCTCGGGAACGTAATGCCGCTTGTAGTAGCCGCGCAGGGTCTCCGGGGTCGCTGCCCGCATGGCGCCAGGATCCCCGAGCACCGGGAAGCCGTAAGAGTGACCTCGGAACGCCAGCTCGTAGAGCCGGCGAACGAGGAAGCTGCGCGGGTTGTCCTCTCCCAGTCGCACCTCCTCGAAGATGACCTCCCGCTCTCGCCCGACCTCGGCGGGAGCGAAGCGCGAGTTGAACGCCATGTCGGCGAGAACCTCGATCCCGCGCGGTCCGTGGGCCGCCGGCAGCAGGATGTAGTAGAAGGTGTAGTCCCACGAGGTCCCGGCGTTGGTTCGTCCTCCGACGCTCTCGACTTCGCGGTCCACGAACCCGGCGGCCCGGCTCTCGGTGCCCTTGAACAGCATGTGCTCGACGAAATGGGAGAAACCGCGCTCGTTTGGGGCCTCGTCGCGCCCGCCCACACCAACCCACAGGTGAAGGGCGACCACGTCGCTCGCGCGGTGCTGCTGGATGATGAGGCGCATCCCGTTCGGGAGAACCTCGCGCAACGGAGTGGACCGCCCGGCCTCGGAGAGGATGGGTGGGCCGACGGCGACGCAGCCAGCAAGGCCGATCACCGCCAGCGCCAGCAGCGGGAAACACACTGGACTGCGGCGGCGCGCCATTGGGATGAAGCCTATCAGACTTTCCGCACCCTCTCAACAGAAGGTGGGGCATCCGGTCGCCCGGAGGGGCACTGCCAGCGTTACGGATTCCGGACACTCCCCCATCGGACCCAGTAACATGGTGGGAGGTACCCGGATGGGCCCCTCGCGGCGTTCCGCCGCCTCTCGGGGAATCTCCCGGGGCAGATTGCCGGGAGCGCCGCCGGAACGGCTCCGGGCAGAACGCCCCCGGGAGCTGCCCAAGGGATGGGCCTGGTGCCGCCTAAGTCATTGACTCCAAGCGCCACCGCCTCGGCTTTCGAGTATGGCATACCCCCTGCATCCATGAAACGCCGAGACCGAATTCGGATAGCACCCCGAAGCAGGTCACAAGGGTCTCCGGAAGGGCCGCCGGCTCGTGGGGGGTCGGCGGAGGCGGCGGTGGCGTGAGAGGCCGGTTAACCAAGAACGAAAGGAAGGCGAAGAATGAAGAAGCTGTTCGCAACCCTGACGAGCTTCGTGTTCGTTGTGTCGCTGTCGGCCACGGTGAGCGCGGCCGAGCCGAGCTGCCCGCCTGAGGTGGCGTCAGCGAAGACCATGCTACAGAAGAAGCAGCGGCTGGCCAAGAGCCAGGACGTCCAGGCCCCGCGCGGTCAGGATGTGCAGGCCCCGCGGTCGCTTGCCGGTGCCAAGAGCCAGGATGTGCAGGCTCCGCGCGCCCAGGGTGTCCAGGCGCCGCGCGCCCAGGACGTGCAGGCTCCTCGCGGTCAGAACGTGCAGGCGCCGCGTGCCCAGGATGTCCAGGCGCCGCGCGCCCAGGACGTGCAGGCTCCGCGGTCTCTGGCTGGTGCTAGGAGCCAGGATGTGCAGGCTCCGCGCGCCCAGGATGTCCAGGCGCCGCGTGCCCAGGACGTGCAGGCTCCGCGCGGTCAGAACGTGCAGGCTCCGCGCGCCCAGGATGTCCAGGCGCCGCGTGCCCAGGACGTGCAGGCTCCGCGCGCCCAGGATGTCCAGGCGCCGCGCGCCCAGGATGTCCAGGCTCCTCGCGGTCAGGACGTGCAGGCTCCGCGTGCCCAGGACGTGCAGGCTCCGCGCGGTCAGGACGTGCAGGCTCCGCGTGCAAGCATCACCAAGGCCGCTACCTTCGTGAAGGAAGCGGAGGCCGCGTGCAAGGCAGGCAACGCCAGCCTGGCGACCGAGAAGGCCAAGGCTGCCATCGCGATCCTGAAGTAGTAGCAGCAGGCTGAGGCACTCGAAGGCCTCAGGGGTTCTTCCCCTGGGGCCTTCTTCTTTTCGCCCCGTGCGCGAGGCGTACAGTGCGCGCCATGAAGCAGGCGGCTGTGGGGAGCGTGCTCGCATGGCTCCTCGCTCCAGCCGCTGGTGGAATCCTCGGCGCCGAATCCGTCACCTCCATCCAGGAGGCGATTCTCCGAGCCAAGCCCGCCACCGTCCTCGTCATCGCCGAGGTCGCCTCCGGGGCCACTCTCGACTGCGGGTCGGGAGCGAGGCGTGTCAGTCCCCCACCCTTCCGCGAGACCGATCCCCGCTGGATCGTTGACGCCAGCGGGACTGCCGCTCGAGTCCAAGCCAGCGGAGGGGTGAGCCGACTGCGGCCGCGGCCGGCCGGCTACACCAGGCGTGCCCGGATACGGGACGACGCGAAGTCCACGAGCATCACCAGCACCACGAGTACCAGCAGGACGGCGGACGCGGCCGGGTAATCGAGCATCCGCAGGTAGGTCTGGATGTAGAAGCCGATGCCTCCGGCTCCCACGAAGCCCAGGATCGCCGCCGCCCGGATATTCG
>Ga0154440_1196_pt2 | contig 8660 bp, 4 predicted proteins | sample RifGroC2_FD_115944 | JGI IMG/M metagenome (GOLD analysis project Ga0154440, IMG submission 115944) | Candidatus Rokubacteria bacterium GWC2_70_24
ACGGACTCGCGAAGGTGCAGAACATCCGGCGCGATCCGCGCGTGTGCGTCGTGGCCGAGGCCGGCACGCGCGGTGACATCCGCGGCGTGCTCGTGCAGGGCCGCGCCGAGTTCCTGCCCGACGGGGCCGAGCGCCGCGCGCTCCTCGAGCGCTTCCACGCGCGGTACCCCCCCGATCTCGCCCGCCTCTGGAAGGGCCGGGCCATGCCACCCGACCGCGTGATGTTCCGCATCGTCCCGTCGCGGGTGCGGAGCTGGGGACTCGGGGAATGACGGCAGACGCGCTCACGCCTCGTACTCCTGGGTGACCTCGAGCGGCACACCGCCGCCGGCCTCGAGGGCGAGCGCGATCCGGGTGGGCCGGCAGCCGACCGCGCAACCCTCACTTCTTCCGATAGACGTTCAACCCGACCTTTCCCTCGCGCTCGGCCAGCAGGTCCTTGAGCACGCTGCCCCGCAGGCGGGGAGGCTTGCGCTTCCCGAGCCACTCGGGGAGGCCCCCAGACCCGCGCCGGATCAGACCTCGCCGCTCGAGCCGCGCCAGCCGCCCGTCGTCGCCGCGGGAGCCCGCTGTCGGCGGCGCGAGGGGAACGATCCGCGCGACGGGCTGATCCCGGTCCAGCACCAGCACGGACTCTCCGCTCCGGACGTGATCGAGGTAGCGGGACAGGTGGTTCTTGAGCTCGGCGATCTTGGCCTTCTTCATATGGCCATGTTCGCCATGTTGGGAGGGACGGTCAAGGGTCACGGCAAGGACTCCACCGTGGTTTCCACCTGGTTCGCGGCCCCCGGCCTCCCCGGGTGATCGAGCCCCCTTCCCCTGAGCCGGAGATCCCTTCAGTCGGGGACCGGGCGCCGCCGTCGGGACGAGAACTCCGGCCGCGACCAGGAACGCGAGCATCGCCCCGCTCAGACGCCGCCGGCCTCTTCCCCCGCGCTTCCCCCCCTCCCGAGGCGGTAGGCAGCCGCCTCGGAGTCAGGCCCCCTTGACGCCGCCGCCGTCCCGGCCCACTATCACGTCCGGGCCCCTGCACCCGTCAACGGGCCATCGCGGAGCGCACACCGCGGACCGCCGGAGAGAGGAACATGGATGAGACGACTGCGCTCGTGACCCTCGCGACCCCCGCCGCCGAGTCCGAGGCGTATCAGATGCTGCTCGCGCGGGCGCATCGGAAGACGGGAGCCATTCCCCCGGAGCTGGTCGTCCGGCACGTCCTGACCGTCACGGCGGGAGCGGACTGGCCCGTGCGGCGCGAGGCGCTCGAGGCGCTGCTCCGCCGGTTCGCCTTCGGCCAGGCCGACAGGCTGCAGATCGTTGCCCGGCCGGGCGGCGGGGGACCCCTTGGCCTCTATGCGACCCGACGGCAGGGCTCGCCCGCGCGCCCTTACCGCACCCTGCTGCGGTGCGTGGAGCCCATCCAGGGCAGCTGCAGTTGCCCCGACTTCCTCCGCAGCTCGCTCGCCCTGTGCAAACACCTCCTCGCCGTGCTTGAGGACATCGCCTCGAAGCCGCGCGCCGTCGAGCGGGCCCGGCGCGCGGCCGCTCCTGATGCAGCGCCGCTGCGCTGGGATCCGATTCGCCCCCTCACAGGCGGGGGCGACTGGCTGGCGCGGATCCACTGGATGGACGGGTCCCCCGCGCCCCGGCTCCGGCGATGGCTGCGCCCGGCCGCGGGGGGCGGTTTCACGACCGAGGTCCCCGAGGCGCCGGCGCGGCGGCTCGAGCTCGTGGACACCCTCCTCGGCGTGCTCGGGAACGATCAGGGCGAGCCCGCGCTTCACGCCTTGCTCCTGGAGGATCGACGGCGCACCGCGCGCGCCGTCCAGGGCGGCCGGGACCTGCACCGCTTCACGCAGGCAATCCGCTCTCTCAAGCAGCGACTCTACCCCTACCAGCGCGAGGCCGTGGAGCGGTTCCTCTCGAACGGGCGGCTCCTGCTCGCCGACGACATGGGCCTCGGCAAGACCGCGCAGGCGATCGCCGCCTGCCACGCCCTGTGGCGCGCCGGCCGAGTCCGCCGGGGGCTGGTGGTCGTCCCGGCCGCGCTCAAGCCCCAGTGGCTGCGCGAGTGGCAGCTCTTCACCGACGCGCCCGCAGCCGTGCTCGACGGCAACCCCGCCCAGCGCCGGGCGGCGTTCAAGGCGTGCCGCCGCGGGTTCCTCGTCTCGAACTACGAGCAGCTCATCCGCGATCTGGATCTCGTCCGCGCCTGGGGGCCGGATCTCATCGTCCTCGACGAGGCGCAGCGGATCAAGAACTGGGCCACCAAGACCGCGCTGACGGTGAAGCAGCTCGATCCGCCCTATCGCCTCGTGCTCACCGGGACGCCGATGGAGAACCGGCTCGACGAGCTCGCGTCCATCGTGGAGTGGGTGGACGATCTCGCGCTGGAGCCGAAATGGCGGCTGGTGCCCTGGCACACGACGCCGGTGGACGGCAGGACCGAGATCGGCGGCGCGCGGCACCTCGACACCCTGCGCCTCCGGCTCGCCGGCTGCATGATCCGCCGCGTCCGCCGCGAGGTGCTGTCCCAGCTCCCGGCGCGCACGGATACGCGGATCCCCCTGGAGATGACGGCCGAGCAGGTCGAGGAGCACGACGCCCTCAACCAGCCGATCGCCCAGATCCTGGCGCGGGGGAAGCGCCGGCCGCTCACCCAGGCGGAGTTCCTCAGGCTCATGTCGCTGCTCACCACCCAGCGCATCATCGCGAACGGTCTGGCGCAGCTGCGCTTCGAGGAAATCTGGCCCGACCTCTCGCGGCTGCCGCAGCCCACGGAGGCCACGCTCAAGGGGCTGGCGAGCCCGAAGCTCCTCGAGCTGCGGGAGCTGATCGGGCAGATCGTCCTCGACCAGGAACGCAAGGTGGTGGTGTTCAGCCAGTGGCGCCGCATGCTCCGCCTGGCGGACTGGGCCACCCGCGACGTCCTCGCCCGGGGCCAGGTCCGGGCGGCGTTCTTCACCGGCGGCGAGGGCCAGAAGCGCCGGACCCAGAACATCGTGGAGTTCCACGATGATCCCGCCTGCCGCGTCCTCTTCGCCACCGATGCGGGCGGCGTGGGCCTCAACCTGCAGCACGCCGCGAGCGTCTGCATCAACATCGAGCTGCCGTGGAACCCGGCCGTGCTCGAGCAGCGGATCGGGCGGATCTACCGTCTGGGGCAGCGCCGCCCCATCGACGTCTACCACCTGATCAGCGAGCCGGGCATCGAGTCGCGGATCGCCGACCTCGTGGGCACCAAGCAGGCCCTGTTCGCGGGGCTCTTCGATGGGACGACCGACGAGGTGACCTTCGAGCGCTCGGGCAGCTTCCTCGCCCGGATCGAGCGGCTGGTGGGCCCCGCCCTCGCGCTCCCGGAGCGCGCTGATGCCGTGACCGAGTCGGACGCGCTCGCGTCGGAGGACGCCGCCGCCGAGCGCGAGATCGATGCTCTCGTCACCGCTGGGGACGAGTCCGGCGACACGCCGGCCCCGGCCGCGCCCGGTCCGGGGCCGCTGCCCTCGGCGGGCGAGGTGCAGCGGCTCTTCGCCGGGCTCACGGTGCAGCGGGCGGCACACGGCGGTCTCGTGATCGAGGCGCCTCCCGAGACCGCCTCGACGCTCGCCGCCCTCTTCTCCGGACTGGCCCAGCTCCTCCAGGCCGCGGCACCGGCCGCGGTTGCACCGTCCGCCCCCGACCCGTCGCCTCGCCACCCCGCCGCAGGCCCCATGTGATAGCAGGCGCCTGAGCGCGCCGGCCGCCGCCATCCTCGACGTCCAAGGGTGCCCGATGCCATCCCGCGGGGGCGGGCGGGGCCGCGCGTGACCTCCACACGCTGAGATAAGTCCCACGCGCGCGGTGCCCTCCGTTCAGGACCGCTCGGCGGTGCCTCGGCGCCAGCGACGGAGGCGCAGGGCGGGCCCGCGGCGCGAGAATTCCGGCACGCGGCCGAGCGCGCGCGCGACGTCCTCGAATATCGAATAGGCGACCGGCGTCACGAGGAGAGTCAGGAGGAGCGAGAGCGTCTGGCCGCCCACCACGACCACGGCGATGGCCCGGCGCTCCTCGGCGCCCGGCCCCGTCCCGGCCCAGAGCGGCAGCATGGCGGCCACGAGGGCGAGGGTGGTCATGAGGATGGGTCGCAGCCGGTCGCGGTTGCCCAGCATGATCGCCTCCGGGCGGCTCAGGCCCTCCGCGCGGAGGTTGTTCATGTGGTCGATCTGCAGGATGGCGTTCTTCTTCACCACCCCGAAGAGGACGAGGATGCCGAGCGCGGAGTAGAGGTTGAGCGTATTGCCGGTGTACCAGAGCGAGAGAAGGGCAAAGGGCACCGACAGCGGCAGGGAGAGCAGGATCGTCAGGGGATGGATCAGGCTCTCGAACTGGGCGGCGAGGATCATGTACATGAAGATGACGGAGAGGAGGAAGACCCAGAGGAACTCGGTGAACGTCCGCTCCAGCTCGCGCGCGCGCCCGGAGATGGCGGTGGTGTAGCCCGGCGGCAGGCGCATCTCCGCCACCGCGCCGCGCAGCGCGGCGATGCGGTCGGCCTGGCCGAAGCCGGGGAGCACCGCGGCGCGGAGGCGGACCTCGCGCTGCCGATCGGAGCGGTCGATGCGGGAGGCGGTGAACCCCGGGGCGATCTGCACCAGGTTGTCCAGGCGCACCAGGCTGCCCGGCCCGGTCTCGCCGCCCTGACGGGAGACGAAGAGGCGCGAGATCGTGCCGAGGTCGCCCCGGTCCTTCTCGCTGAGCCGGAGCTGCACGTAGTAGTCCTCGTTGCTGGTCGGGTCGCGGAAGCGCGACACCTCCGTGTCGCCCCCCACCATCAGGCGCAGCGCGGTGGCGATCTGCTCGGTGTCCACGCGGAGGTCCCCCGCGCGCTCACGGTCGATGCGGACGCGCAGCTCGGGCCGGTCGAGCCTCAGCGTGGTGTCGGGGTCGGCGATGCCGCCCAGCGCGATGGCCCGCGTGCGCAGCTCTTCCGCGTAGCGCGAGAGGGATACGAGGTCGGGGCCGCGCAGGACGAAGTCGATGTCGAAGCTGCCGCCCCCGATATTGAAGCCGGGGATATTGCGCACGAGGATCCGGAAGTCGCGGAACTTCCGGAGCTTGAGGCGCACCTGCTGCATCACCTCGCGCTGGCTGTAGTTGCCGCGGAAGGCCCCGAGCGGGTCGCCCGTGAGCGTCTCGCGCCAGAGCCGGGCGAGGCCGAACGTCCGGTCGTCGTGGGGCGCGGTGCGCACGTACATGTTGCCCTGGCTGATGCGCCCGAGGAAGCCGCCGCCCGCGGTGATGAGGACGTGTCGCACCCCCGGCACCGAGCCGACCTCGTCGGTGATCGCCCGGACGGCCTCGTCCATCGCGGGCATCGAGATGCCCTCCGGGCCGTTGATGGATGCCTCGAACTCGCTCTCGTCCACGTCGGTGGGCGTGTACTCCTGCTTGACCCAGCCGTAGATGGGCCATGTCGCCGCGATGGTCGCGAGCGCGATCGCCACCACCGCCCAGCGATACCGCATGGACTGGCGCAGGGTGAAGGCGTAGCCGCGGTCGAGCCAGGCGTAGAATCCGCGGCGGGAGGCGGCCTCCGCGTGGCCGTGGGCGCCGCCCGCGCCGCCGGCGCGGATCATCCGCGCGCTCATCATGGGAGTGAGGGTGAAGGACACCAGGAGGCTGACCAGCACCGACACCGCCGCCGTCACGCCAAACTGGTAGAGGAAGCGGCCGGAGATGCTCGACATGAAGGAGACGGGGAGGAAGATCACCACCAGGCTGAAGGTGGTGGCCATGACCGCGAGGCCGATGTCGGCGGTGGCGGCCTTCGCCGCCTCGAACGGCGTCATCCGCTTCTCCTCGACGAAGCGGAAGACGTTCTCGAGCACGACGATGGCGTCGTCGATGACGATACCGACCATGAGCACCAGGGCCAGCATGGTGACGCTGTTGAGCGTGAAGCCGAGCACCCACATCGTGCCGAACGCCGATATGACCGAGCAGGGGATGGCGACCGCGGCGATGACGGTGGACTGCCAGCTCCGCATGAAGAGAAGCACCACGAGCGAGGCGAGGATCGCGCCCAGGATCAGGTGGATCCTGATCTCGTGCAGCGCGGCGTAGATGTAGCGCGACTGGTCGCGGATCACCTCGAGGCGCACGTCGGGGGGGATCTGCCCGGCGAGGCGAGCGAGGCTTGCCTTGGCAGATTCGATGACCGCCACCGTGTTCTCACCCGACTGCCGCCGCACCTCGAGGATCACGCTGGGCACGCCGTTGAGGCGGGCCACCGAGCGCTGCTCGGCCGTCCCGTCCTCGGCCCGGCCCACGTCCCGCACCCGGATGGGGGCGCCGGTGACGGTGGCGATGACCACGTCGTCGAAGGCCTTCGGGTCGGCGACGCGCCCGATCGTGCGGAGCGAGGACTCACGGAGCCCCGCGGTGACGTTGCCGCCCGGCATGTCCGCGTTCTGGCGGACAAGGGCGTCGCGGACCGCGGTGATGGGCAGCTGGTAGGCGGCGAGCCGATCCGCCTCCACCCAGATGTTGATCGCGCGGTTGAGCCCGCCGACGAGCCGCACCTCGCCCACCCCGAACGAGCGCTCGAGCTGGACCTTGACGATCTTGTCAGCGATCTCGGTCAGCTCGCGCAGCGGCCGGTCGCCGGCCACCGCCACCGTGAGGGCGGGCGCCTGGTCGTTGTCGAACTTCGCGATGATGGGCGCCTTCGCGTCGCGCGGGAGATTGCGGATCGCGAGGGCGACCTTCTCGCGGACGTCCTGCGCCGCCACGTCGATGTTCCGGCGCAGCTCGAACTCCACGATGACGATGGACTGGCCCGGGCCGGAGATCGAGCGCAGCTCGCGGATGCCTTGCACGGTGTTCACCACCTGCTCGATCTCGCGCGTGACCTGGCTTTCCACCTCCTCGGCCGAGGCGCCGCTGAGCTCGGTGCGGACGCTCACGGTGGGAAGGTCCACGGACGGGAATCGGTCCACGCCGAGACGGGCGTACGAGGCGGCGCCGACCACGACGAGGGAGAGCACGAGCATGGCCGCGAACACCGGCCGGCGGATGCAGACCTCGGCGAGCTTCTGCATTGGCTAGGGCTGGACCGCCGCCGGCTGCCCGCCGGTCAGGTTGCCAGGCTGCCCGACCACCGGGGTGCCCGCCGCGATGCCGGTCACGATCTCCACACGGTTGCCCAGGCGGCGCCCGGTCGTCACCCGCACTTCCACGGCGCGTCCTTTGTCCACCGTGAGCACCTTCTCCACCCCCGCGAAGGTGACGATCGCGGCCGCAGGCACGGTGACCACGCGGAGGTCGCCCGCCAGGACGATATCGGCCTTGGCGAAGGCGCCAGGCCGGAGCGCCGCGCCCTCGTTGGGCACCTCGGCCTCCACCATGAGGGTGCGGTTCTGCTCGCTGATGGCGGGGGAGATGCGAGCGACGCGCCCGCGGTGCTCGCCCGCCACGCCCTCGACGGTCACGACGACGGGTTGCCCCACACGCACCGCCGTCGCGTCGCGCTCGGGCACGGCGAGCCGCAGCCGGAGCGGGTGGAGCTTGACGAGCGTGACCACCGGAGCCCCGGCGGCGAGGTACTCTCCGACCGAGGCCCGGCGCTCGCTCACCGCGCCCTCGATCGGCGAGGTGACCACGGTGTCCGCGCGCTGCTGCCGCGCCAGCTCCAGCTCGGAGCGCCGCTGAAGGAGCACGGCCTGGCGGGTCCGGACCTCCTCGATGGCGTCCTGGTAGCGGGCCTCGGCCACGGCCAGCGAAGACACCGCCGTGTCGACCTGCGCCTGCGCGATCAGCTCCTGCTTCCAGAGCCGCTCCGTCCGCGCGCGTGTCAGCCGCGCCTCGTCCAGCACCGCGCGCGCCTGGCGCACGAGGGAGGTGTGCTCGGGATCCACGCGGTCGTCCGTGCCCTCCGGAGGGAGGCCGAGCCGGGCGCGCGCCTGCTGCAGCGCCGCCACCGCCTGGTCCACGCGGAGCTGAGCGTCGGTGGGGTCGAGGCGAGCGACCGTCTGGTCGCGGCGGACCCGGCTGCCGAGGTCCACGAGCAGCTCGCCGATCCGGCCGGCGACCTTGGTGCCGAGCACGACCTGCTCGTCGGCCGCGAGGGTGCCGGTGGCACTGACTCTCCGGTCGACCACTTCCTCCGCCGCCGGCACGAGCCGGACCTGCCGGGGCTGCTGGCGCTGGGTTTCGGAGGGCGGCGCCGCCGCGGGATCCGGGCTCTGCCCGCAGCCGAGCGGGATCAGGGCCGCCGCGATGAGCGCCAGCCTCGACACCATGCACCTGGTGACGGCGAAGGGAGGCATCCACCCGATCCTACACCAGGCGTGAGGTTCACGTGACCGGTACGCCCCGCATACCTATTGGACAGCATCGCGCACCCCCGAATTCGCGTTCGTCCTTGCGATCGGAGCCCGCGCGTCGCACAACGCCGTGTCATGCGCAGCCTCACCCGGCGTCACGTGCTGGCGAAGCGAAGGAGAAACGGGGACATGCCGCGCGGCACACCTTGGGAAACGATCACTCGGTGACAATTTGGGGTGCATTTCGGTGACGGTCAGGATTGACCGTCACCGAAATGCCTGATTTCATGGCGGGCTCGACGGGAATTGAACCCGCGACCTCTGGATTGACAGCCCACGATTCCCGCGCGCGCGCGGCAG
>Ga0154440_1014_pt1 | contig 8603 bp, 15 predicted proteins | sample RifGroC2_FD_115944 | JGI IMG/M metagenome (GOLD analysis project Ga0154440, IMG submission 115944) | Candidatus Rokubacteria bacterium GWC2_70_24
CACCCCTGGGACTCGATGACCTCGGCGACGATGCGGGACTTCACGAACTCGGGGCTCTCGGTCACCATCTTCACCTTGACCGGATCCGACCGGAAGACGGCCATCTCCGCGTCCGTGTAGCCCATGTGCTGCTGGAAGCGCTTCCAGAGGTCGTCCTTGTTCACCCTCGCCTCCTCAGTCGCGCTGGGCGGCGTCCGCCGCCAGCCTGGTAGAACTCCCGGAACGGCAGCCCGGACCACGTCTCGTTCCGCTCGGCCGCCTCGAAGTACGCCGGCTCCAGGGCCCGGCTCAGGTCGCTATCACCCATCGAAACGCCTCCGTGCTCGCGCGAGCGCCGTCACGGGCCCCGCAACGGGCTGTGCTCCCCGGAGTCCAGCTGGATCGTCGGCCAGCGCATCCCGGTGGCCGGCGGCTTATCGCTCACGTGAGGGCGATCTCGCGGCGGCTGGCGCCGGTCCCGTCAGGGCGCTTGCAGCAGCTCCACCACGGTCTTGTAGGCGACGCCCACCGCGGGCATGCAGACTGTCCGAGGCACGTCCGAGGCGTAGAACTGCTTGACGCCTTCCCGCGTGCTCAGGTCCATTCCCGTCAGGTCCCGGCAGTCCGCGTGGCCCATGGCGGCCTCGAAGCGGCGGCGCAGCTCCTGCGTCAAGGTATAGGCCTTGGCATCGCGCTCCGACGGATCGCGGCGACCGTGCCGCAGGCCGATGGCCATGACCGCTCCGGCCAGGGCTCCGCACACCGAGCCGGTTCCGCCCATGCCTCCGCCGAAGGCGGTGGCGATGCCCGGAACGACCGTCTCCTCGATTCCCAGCTGCCGGCACACGGCCAGCAGTACCGCCTCGGATCAGTGGTACCGCTGCGCCATCAGCTGCTGCGCCGGATCGAGCTCCGCCGTTGTCATCGGCCGCCCTCCTGAACAGGTTCCTGTGAGATGGCGCGGCCGCGCCCCACGGGCGCGCCGGGACCATGGCCGTGACTATGACGACGGCGTCCCCTCCTGTCAACCGGCTCCTGTCAGCGCGCGGGGTTGACGTGGCCGCCGCGGGGGCGGTATCGCTGGGAGGAGGGAGTGGGGCGGTCGACGAGGCGTGCCCATGGGCCGGCCCGGAGGGCCCCCGGGGACGGGGCCGGGGAGGCGAGGGAGGCGGACGATGGCTCTCAACACACCGCAGGCGGAGATCCTCTCAAGGCTGTCCAGGGAGCAGCTACTGGAGTTCATCGACACCTTGCAGAAGAACTGGTGGAACCTCCAGAACAACTGGATGGCCTACATGAACCGCGAGTACGGGGAGGCGGCGGCCCTCAAGGGCGACAGCCACTGCTTCGGTGCCAACGCGAAGGTCCAGGTGCACCGCTTCAAGCGGATGTTCGGTTTGAAGGACGACCTTCCCTCCGTGATGGACGCCCTGGCGCTGTCCACGATCTTCGCGAACGGCGAGTACGAGATGTGGAAGATCGACGAGAGTCGCTTCAGGCTCCGGGTCACGAACTGCCTCCAGCAGGTGCGCAGGGTGGAGGACGGGATGTTGGAGCTCGCCTGCAAGCCCGCCGGGATGGCCATTTGCGAGGCGGCGGCGAGCTCGATCAACCCGGCCACCCGGGTGACCTGCGTCGTCTGCCCTCCGGACGCGCACCCGGCCGGCGTCTGGTGCGAGTGGGAGTTCGTTCTGGTGAGCTGAGGAGGGCGGTCCGGGCCGTCAGTGTGGCTGATGGGAGAGCGAGAGCAGGGGGATTCCCTCCGCGCGTAAGACCGCGAAGGAGATCCCCCGACTCGGTGCTCTTACGGCAGGATCATGGCCGGGCGCCGAGAACCTCCACCCGCCGATTGAGGGCGAGACACTCGTCGGTGGCGTCGCGGCACACCGGCTCTCTCGCGCCGAAGGTGCCGGCGGAAATCCGGCCGGGCGCGATGCCCGCCGCGATCAGCGCTCCGCGAACCGCCGACACCCGGCGGCCGCCGAGCGTCGGATCGTTGTCGTTGGCCTTGGTATCGTCGACGTGACCGTCGAGCGCGATTGCAACCTGTCTGTTCTCGTTCATCCAAGCGGCGAGCTTGGCAATCTTGTCGGCGCACTTCGCCTGGATTTCCGCCCGCCCCGACTCAAACTGGACGTTCTCCATCGAGGTCCACTTGCCGATCGCACCCTGCTGGCCACGCGGTCCCGGGGGTCCCTGCGGCCCCTGGAGCCCCGGCGCTCCCGCCGGTCCCGCCGGGCCGCTAGGCCCCGCCGGGCCTACCCCGCCGGCGGGCCCCGCCGGTCCAGGCGGGCCCGGCAAGACATGCCCGGGATTGGGCTTGCACAGAGAGCTGGTCCCTGGCATTTCGACATACCCGTCCCTGAAGGCGTACATGTTCGGCGGACCGTCATAGCCCACCGAGGCGCAACCCGCAGCGGCGACGAGAAGCACTGGCACGAAGAACCCTCTCATGATCTGTCTCATCGTTGCGTCTCCTTGGGGATCCATGGCGCCTGCTACTTCCCGGAGCTGATCAGCACCTCGACGCGCCGATCGAGCTGCCAGCACGGCTCGGTGGATTCGCTGCACTTGAGCCGCTCCTCGCCGAAGGCGCCCGTCTGGATCTTGTCACCCGGCACTCCGGCCTTGACCAGCGCGTCACGAATGGTGGTGACACGCCGCTGGCTCAGGGCCTGGTTGTACGGGTCGGTGCCGCGCGGATCCGCATGGCCGTCGATTGCGACCTGGGCGGACGGATTCTGCTTCAGGTAGGCCGCGACCGCGGCGACCTTGCTCGTCTCGTTCGCCCGGATGTCCGACTTGTCGAAATCGAACAGGATGTCGTTGAACTTGGTCCAGCGAGAAGCCTCGGCTGCCGGGCGCTCGGCGCCCGCCACTCCGGCTGCGCCTTGCATGCCGGCGGAGCCCTGCGCGCCGGCGGGGCCGGGAGAGCCAGCGACGCCGGGAGGGCCAGCGACGCCGGGAGGACCAGCTGGGCCAGCGGGACCTTCTGGGCCGGCCGGACCGGCCACGCCGGGAGGACCGGGAGGGCCATAGATCTTCCAGCCCGTGTCACCGCCGATGGGTCGCGCCGCGCAACCCACGGCGAACAGCGCGAGAACCGCAAAGAGCAATCCGCGTTTCATCGTCCGTACCTCCCGTGAATGGTGAACTGTCATCTGCTGCTGGTGAGAGGCGATCGGACTCTGACGCGATGATGTGCCTCCGGGCCTCGCCGTCATCCCGGCAAGCTCATCGCCGTCGTCCGGACGATGCCGCGGCGAGCAGGAGGCCGGCCGCGAGGCGCTCTCGAAGGGGCGGCTCGGAATCGTAGGCCGTGGAGCCCTCGAGCGCGCCGCGGGCCGGCGGGCGCGGGGACTGTCCCGTCCGCATCCGCTCCAGGAGATGAGCGAAGGAAGAAGTCCGGAGGATCGACGTGAACTGACCCCGATAATGCAACGCGACGCTCATGCCGCCGAACACGATGTCGCGGATGGCCCACTGCGTGCCGATCTCGAACACGCGACGCTCGGCTGAGCCCCGGGCGACCTCCTCGCCCTGGACCGCCACGTTCTCGCCGGAGTACCGCTCGACGATCGTCACGAGGGACTCCGTCACCACGTCCGTGAACAGTCGAACGAACTCGTCCTGCTCCTGCGGCAAGAGGCCTTCCCACTGCTGCCCCAGGGCCCGGCGAGCCATGTCGCTGAAGTCCAGGAGCTCGTGGGCTACGCGGCGGATCTCAGGGCTCTGGTTCTCGCTCCCGTTGAGGCCAACCGCCTGTGGCTGGACGGTCGAGAGCACGCGAGCCAGCGACGATGTCACGACGCCGGTCGGCCGGAGTGGGGCGGCGGTCGGCCCGGCATCGTCGCCTTTCTGCGAGTCGTCTGCGAACCCAGCACCGCCGAGTGCGAGCGCAAGCACCAGGATCACGAGCTCTGAGAGCCGACGAACACCGAGGAGCCGGACTGACGCGGACGGCAGGATAGCTGGAGATCTCATCGCACGCTCAATCTAGTCGACGTCATCCGGCCTGCCTATTGGACCTTGGTCCCACGCCACTCGGGCCGTCCTCTCTACTCCGACTGACCGTCGTCGCTACTCATCGCGCGGGTCCACGAGCGCGAGGGGCCGAGGCGCTCGAGCCGGTCCTGACACCGAACGCAGGCCTGCACCTCGGGCACGGCGCGCAGGCGCGCCGGCGAGATCGGCTCGCCGCACTCCACGCAGCCACCGTACTGACCCTCGTCCAACCGGTCGAGCGCCACCGACAGGCGGTTCACTCGTTCCAGGAGCAGCTCGCGCGTGGCGAAGCCGATCTCCCTGCTCTCGCTGGCCTGGATCCCGTCGAGCTCGTCAGCGAAGGGACAGTTCTCTCCGATCGCCCCGGACAATCCGTCAACCGCCACCGCCCAGCCCAGTTGGCGAAGTCGGGATGCAGCCGTGTTCAGGTCCTGATCGAGCCGCCGCCTGACGTCATCCATGGCGGACCTCCCCACACCCCATGCTCCACGTCATGGACTGCACCGTCGGGCGTTCTCGCTCTCGACTTCGCGAGTGCTGCTGCAGCGGCGCAAGGGCAGCACCGCGTCGCGCGCAGAGTGGCGTTCGCCGGGAGCGGCGCGCGTGATCAGTTGACGGTGAAGGTCGTGGTGTCGCGGGAGACGCGGTCGCCGGCGGCGACCGTGGTCGTCACCTCGTAGGCGCCGCGCCCCGCGCGGGACGGAATCGTGATGGGCAACGCGCTCGTGAACGTGCCGTTCGCGCGCGAGAACTCAGTGGTCGGGTTGGCGACGAGCGCGCCGTTGTGGCGGATCTCCCGCGTCTCGCGCACGAGGGTCGCCTGCTCGCTATGCGGCGTGAGCAGCGTGTACGTGGCGAGGATGTTTATGGTCTCGCCCAAGCGTACCGGATTCGGCTGGGCCTGGACCTGCTCGACCCGCACGACGGTGCCTTGCGACGGGTCGTACGCCGTCTGGCTGACGGCCTGTGCCCGGGTGCGATCCTGCCGGTCGAGGTAATACCCGATCGCGCCGCCGGCCAGGCTGCCGATCAGACCTCCGACGACCACACCCGTTGTGTTCCGCCCGATCATGCCGCCGGCGAGCCCGCCCGCGGCGGCGCCCGCGCCTGCGCCGATCGACGTCTTAGGATTCTCGCGGATGGTCTCGCAGCCAGTCGCCGCCACGAGAGCGACGAGGAGCAGGAGTGCGAGCGAACGCGGGAAGATGTTCTGGAGTGCGTGCATGATGATGTCCTCCGTTGAGTCAGGTCAGTGCATGGTGCGGAGCGCTTCGATGCGGTCTCCCGTCGCCGGATGCGTCGCGAAGAAGCCGCTCCGCCCCGGGCCCTCGACCTGCATCAACCACGCCAGCGTGTCGATCATGATGTCTTTCGGAAGCCCCGCCCGGCGGAGGAGATCAACGCCGTGGCGGTCCGCCGCATACTCCTCCGAGCGGCTATACGAGCTCGTCGCCAGCGCGCCGACGATCGGCGTCAACTTGCCGCTGCCGGGAATGACCTGGTCGAGGATGATCATTCCGATGTTGAGCCCGGCGCCCAGCACCTGCGCCTTAGCGACATGATTGAGGTCGTCGTGCGCGATCTCGTGCGCCAGGACCCCCGTCAAGTGCCGATCGTTAGCCTTCTGGAGGAGCCCGGTGGTGACTTGGAACTCACCGCCGCCCGCGTTCGCCGCGTTGATGTGGGGGTCGTCGACGATGGCCACGCGCACCTGGCTCAAGGGCCGCGGATGGTCCATCACGCGAATGAGCGGCACCATCAGGCGCTGCAGGCGCTGCGCCTGTCGGAGATCGACGGGTTGCCCGCCGGCCGGCCGCCGCGTCTCCTGTGGCGCCCGCGGCTCAGGCGGGCTCGCCAGGCCGGCGCAGGCGGTGACGGCCACCGCCATCAACGTCGCCAGCGCGCCCGTCCAAATCCTTCGGAACGCGGGGGCCAAGGCCACCAGCTTGAGCGTACCCATCATTAACGGGGTCCCCGGGGTCGGGCCCGCGGGCGGCCGACGCCGGGCGTGGCGTGGACTTGACATGAGATCCGCACTCGGACGGGGCGCCGCGTGGGGACCCGGCCCTCCCAGGGATCGCCCCCAATGCCCCCCCGATGCCGATGGCACAGCTCAGCGCGCATCCCGCCTTGCCTGCTGTCGCTGCCCGCGCGCCCGTGCGTGCGCTTGAACCGCTGCCGCTTGGGTCTTCTGGAACTGGCGCCGAGCGACATTCTCGACCGCACCGGATCCGATCGCGGTGTTGCGGATGGTGTTCTTGGACTCCGCGGCAGCCGCAGCCGCGTCCCGGTTGGCGGCGGCGACCCGAGATGACGCCTTCGTGCTCTTTGTCATTTCAGTAGCTCTCTCCCCCCTCATCTCGAGGACGCCCGAGGGGATGGCGCTCGTGCACGTGTCAGCCTACTCGCCGGACAGGAAGGCAGGCTATGGGACTTTGGTCCGAGCGGGGGGCGGTCGGCTGACGCCTACACCTGCACGAGAGCCTTCCCGCTGGCGGCGAGCCAATCTGATACCTTGGCCCACGTCTCGGGGTCCTGCTCGATCCACCCCTTCACGGCCTGGGCGGGGACCACGACGTACGCTCGCTCTGCGCACGATGCAGCCTCCACTAGGCGCACCATGTCCGTGCGGGACTGTCGAAGCTCGTCGAGCAGGTCACTGGCCGTCATGTCGTTCTCCCGGCATCGCCGCCGCAGCGGGTTCAAGAGCACACCTCGAGCACCGAACGCGAGACAGCTGCCTCCGTTGGCGGGCGGCGCGGGCTTTGAACGGATCAACTCTCCCCGAGGGTAGTCGGCGCCGTCCGGCCCGCCTATTGGACCTTGGTCCAGTAGGACCCACCCGGCAGCGGGTGCTATACAGGAGCCAGTAAGGCGAGGCTCATGGGGGTCATCCAAAGGGCAGGCCAGCACGCCTGCCCTCAACGCGATTGACAGGAGATCATGCGATGAAGATTCAGCGAATTGTGAAAGGCCTGCTGCTCGCCGCGTGTGTGCTGTCCGTCGTTACCGTGACCGGCTGCGCGTCCACATCGAGGCAGGAGGGCACGGGCGAGTACGTGGACGACTCGGTGATCACGACCAAGGTGAAGGCCGCCATCCTGAACGACTCCGAGCTGAAGGTGCTGCAGATCAACGTCGAGACGTTCAAGGGTGTGGTGCAGCTTTCCGGCTTCGTGGATTCCAGGGCGATGATGAGCCGCGCGGTCGAGGTGACTCGTGGCGTGTCCGGCGTGAAGAGCGTGAAGAACGACATGCGCGTGCGCTGACGCGGCGTCGGCGCGCCGTGTGGGGCCCAGCGGACGCCGGCGCGGGGAAGGGAAGCCCTGACGGGGCGGCCGCGGGGCAGGCCGGGCACACGACCATCAGACGAGGAGGATCGCAATGAGAACCAGTGAGGCATTCGTTCTGGGAACGATCACGGGCGCCGTCGTGGCGTGGCTCTGGGGGAGGGACATCGAGGGCTATGTGGAGGGCAAGACGCGGGGCGTGCGGACCAGGGCGGCCGAGGGCCTGCGGGCGGTAGAGGAGAAGACCGGAAAGGTGCTCGACCGCGGCGGGAGCTCTTTGCGCCGCGCCGAGGGATTCCTGCAGGACGCGCAGGAACACGTCAGCGAGGCGCTCCGAGCCGGGGAGCACGCGATTCGCCCAGCACCGACACGCGGAGACGAGTGACGACGACCACGGACGAGATCGATGGCAACGGCCGGCGTCGATGGTGGCCGTGGTGCGGGACATAAGCAACGGAGGGTGCCGGTATGAAACCCGTGACTGTTGTCGGTGTTGTCTTGATCATCCTTGGCGTGGTCGCCCTGGCCTATCAAGGCGTCACGTACACGACGCGCGAGAAGGTCGTTGACCTTGGGCCGCTCAAGATCACGGCCGACAAGGAGAACCGGATTCCCCTGCCGCCGATCCTTGGCGTCCTGGCGCTGGCCGGCGGAGTGGTGCTGGTCGTCGTCGGAGCTCGAGGCGGCAGGACGACATGAGCGCGCCCGGCAGCAATCCGCTGCCATAGCGAGCAGTTCACGCGCGCCAACGCTTCGGCCGGCTGAAGCCCGCCCCGAGGGCTCAGCAGGGAGAGGAACCCCGGCGACATGTCCAGCTCGAAGACGAAACGCCACGTGGCGATCTTCAATTCGAGGCCCGACTTCATCGAGGCGCTTCGCGTCTCCCTTGAAGCGGACGGGTTTACAGCGGCCTGTGCCCACCTCGCCGACATCCAGAGCGGCACGCTGGACCTGCTCGCCTTCGTCCACCGGCATAAACCGAAGCTGATCGTGTACGACCTGCCCCGCCCGTACGAAAGACACTGGAATTTCCTTCGCCTCCTGAAGGAGACCGACTCCCTCAAGCGGGCGACGTGGGTGCTCACGACCACGGACAAGAAGGCGCTGGAGGCGGCGGTGGGTGCGTCGGGCGTCGTCGAGATCATCTTCGGGGAGCCGTACGGGGTCGAAGACGTCGTGACCGCGGTGCACAAGAGGTTCCCAGTCCGAGACCGGAGGTAATGCCCGATGGCCCAGACGAACCTTGATGAGCTGCCCCGGCTCAGCTCGGTGCATGTCCTCGTTGTCGACGATTCGCCCGAGATCCGCATGCTGGTCGCTGATGTGCTG
>Ga0154440_1184_pt1 | contig 8431 bp, 10 predicted proteins | sample RifGroC2_FD_115944 | JGI IMG/M metagenome (GOLD analysis project Ga0154440, IMG submission 115944) | Candidatus Rokubacteria bacterium GWC2_70_24
GATCTCGTACACGCGCTCCCGACACCGCATGAACAGGTCGAAGGCGAGCAGGGCCATCTCGTCGATCCGGCCCTCGACCGCCGCCAGGCCTTCCCCCTCACCCTTATCCTCTCCCCCTGAGGGGAAGAAGGCAGTGTGAGCGGGTCGGCGCAGCTCGTCGCGGATGACCTTCTTGAGCAGGAAGACGAAGGCGACAGCCTGGCCGGCGGTGAAATCCTGAACGGCCCGGATCCTCACGATCCCGTCCAGAAGCGCCTCGATCCGGGCGGCGTCCATGGCCCCCAGGAGCTCGTCGAGGAGCGCCGGCAGCGCCTCCCGGAAGGCGTGCCCGGCCGGATTGCGAAAGGCGTCCCGCTCCTGGAGCAGGAACCGGCGGTTGCGCTCGGGGTAGCTCTCCAGTGTCCGCGAGAGCCACCCGGCGACGATGGCGTCCTTCCTGGCGGCCAGCGCCCGCGTGAGCGGCGCCAGCCCCCGGTCCGCCTCGGCCACGAGGGGCCCTCTACACGCAGCCCGTGGGCTTGGGCAGGCCGGCGACCTTGCAGGCCCCCTTGGCCGGCCCGGAGGGAAAGAGCGTGTAGATGTACTTCAGCTCGAAGCCGGTGTCCTTCACCACCTTCCTGATCATGGGGGCGACGCCGAACTGGAGGTAGTAGTTGCGGATCATGTTGACCACCTTCCAGTGCTCGTCCGTCAGCGTCCCGAGCCCCTCCTGCTCCGCGAAGTACTGGGCGACGGCCTCGCTCCAGAGCTCCGGGTTCTGAAGGAACCCGTCCTCGTCCAGGTCCATCGGCTTGCCTTCGAACTCCACCGTTGCCATCCCCTCGTCCTCCTCTTTCGATGCGTTGGGTGGCCGAGCGCGCAGCGCCCTGCGCGCGGCCGCTACCAGTGAAACCGCACCCCGGTCCTTGCCGACATGGGCCAGAGGACATAGCCGTCGAGGAGCTTGTCACTCATCGGCAGCCCGGCCTTCTGGAAGAACTTGTCCCAGCCGATCCGGGCGATCCAGTCGCCGATGCGCTCGTCCCGCCGGGCCCCCTGCACCCACACCTCCACGATCTGCCTCACCGCCCGCGTGACCTCGGGCCAGCGCGGCGGGGTGTTGGGGAGGTAGGGGATCACGAACTTGGCGAAGGCCGGCCCATTCCCCGAGTTCCCTGCCTTGCCCCCGACGACGACGGCGAGGCCGTCCGTCTCCGGGTCGCCGATCTGCATCCCCTGGCAGGGCGCAGCGCAGGCGACGCAGTGGATGCAGCGCTCGGGATCCACCTGGACGCTCTTCGGCGGCTTGGGCCTGATGGCCCCGGTGGGGCAGACGGAGACGATCAGCGGGATCTCGCACCGGGCCACCTCCTCGTCGATGACCCTGGGCAGGTCCCGGTGGATGCCGACGATCCCGATGTCGGCGGTCGAGCCCTCGCCGCACTGGTTCACGCACCCGGAGATGGAGATCTTGAGCTTCGCCGGGTAGCGCTCGGTGAGAAAGTCCTCGTACAGCTCGTCGGAGATGGCCTTGGCCACGGCCGGGGCATCCGTGGCGGCGAACTGGCAGTGGATCCAGCCGGTGCAGGACACCGTGTTGCGGAACGTCCGGCCGGTACCCCCCACGGGCAGCCCGAGTCCCCGGAGCCGCTCGATCAGCTCGTCGATCCGGGCCGGGTCCACCCCGACCAGCTCCAGGCTGTGGCGCCGGGTGAAGCGCAGGTGCCCGCCGGCGAAGTCGTCCGCCAGATCGGCGATCCGGCGCGCGAGCACGGTGGAGACCCGCGCGTTGGTCGGCATCCCGGCGCGCACGGTGTAGCACTCCTCGCCGCTCTCGGCCACGTGCTTCAGGACGCCCGGTCTCACCTCTTCGTGGTCCACCCACTTGGCGTAGTTGCGGAGGACGATGGGCGGAAGGTTCTGCTCCAGGGGGGGGAGGCCGACGCCCGGCATCAGTTAGGCCTCCTTCCGCGACGCCTGAAGCTCTTCAGGCGTCCAGTGGTAGAAGGGATTGATCCGGGGGGCGACCATCTGCTGGGGGGTCGGCGCCACGCCGACCAGGCGGCAGAACTCGTCGATCCCCGTGCGGTAGATGAAATCCCCCAGCCGCTCCTTGCGCCGGGCGTGCTCGTCGTAGACGTCGGTGATCTTGGCGCAGAGGTCGAAGACCTCCTTGAAGTCCGGCGGGATGGCGGGGACAAGCGGCGCGATGAGGAAGGGCTGCAGAGGCCCGTACTTGCCTCGCATCTTGCCGCCGGCCAGGACGGCCACGCCGCGATCGCCGCCGGGGCGGATGGCCGGGCACTTGTTGATGCAGTACATGCAGCGGACGCAGGCGTCGGCGTCGATCGTCAGGCGCCGGCCGTCCCACTCCATCGCCCGGGTCGGGCACATCCGGACGACGTGGGCGAGGTCGCCGCCGTTCTTGACCCAGCCGTCGAGCCTTGCCTCGTCGATCCTGGGCGGGTCCCGGAACACCCCGACGATGGCGATGTCCCCCTTCTGCTGGGAGCGCGTGCAGTCGTTGGGGCACCCCGAGAGCTTGAACTTGATCTTGTGCGGGAAGCGCGGGTACTGGACGTCGTCCAGGAAGCGCGTGAAGTAGGCCTGGCGCATGGCCACCGAGTCCACCAGGACCATCTCGCAGCGCAGGGGGCCGATGCACTCCTGGCAGTTGCGGTAGGCGTCGCCGGTGGACCCCACGTCCAGGCCGGCCGCCACCAGCTCGTCGACCGTGGCCCGGAGCTCCTCCTTCGGGACCCCCAGGACCTCGATGTCGCAGGTCGTGGCGTGGAGGTGGAGAATGCCGTAGCCGTGGCGGTCCGCCACGTCGCAGAGGGCCCGGAACGTCTTCGTGGAGTAGAACGTCCCGCTGGGGCAGAAGGCGCGGACCAGGTTGGCGCCCTTGGCGATGTCGGGGCGGGCCGAGGCCCGCATGAGGATCCCGGACGCCACGCCGGGGATCGAGGTGTAGCCGCCGAACCCCCACTGGGTCCGCTTCTGGCGGAGGCCCTCCTCGTACATCTGCATGTGGTAGCGCGTCTGCTTGAGCTCGGTGACGTGGCTGGGCCAGGGCCCTCGCTCCAGCTCGTCGCAGAACGGCGTCGGCGTGGCGGCCTCGCCCTCCGCCCGAGCCTCCGGCGGCGCCTCCGCCTCGGCCATGAGCTCGGCCTGGGGCGGCGCCTCCAGCTCCACCCGGCGCTCTTCCAGCTTGGCGGTCTGGGTGAGGCAGCTCGGGCAGAGGCTCTGCTTCTTCCGGAGGTACTGGTAGCGCTTCTGTTTCTGCGCGTCGGTTTCCAGCTGCTCGGCCCCGTACTGCTCGATGACGAAGCCGCATTTCGGGCACGCCAGCTGCACCATCAGCATCGTCGTTCTCCTCCTACGCAGCCCGCTCGGTACGCGTCACAGCCAGGGCACCACGGGATGCTGCTCCACCAGCTCCACGAAACCCGCGTAGTCGATCACCCGCACGCCCTCGATCAGCCGCGCGATTCCCCGCGCCTTGAGATCAGCCTCCACGGCGTAGACGGGGTGACTGGCCAGGGCCTGGCGCAGCAGCCCTTCCACGCGCGTGCCCGCCGCGGCCGCGTACACCCCGTCTTCGTAAAGCAGGAGCGGCGTCCCCGCCGGGGCCAGCCGCAGGCACCCTTCCAGGTTGCCGCGGAGGTAAGGTGACTTGTTCACCGTGAAGAGCATCACTCGGCCTCCTCAGAACGGCAGGATCGCGTCCTGCTCCGCGAGGAGGCGAGCCATCCCCGCCACGTCCAGGATCTCGGGCTTGATCACCAGGTCGTCCAGGGTCAGGTTCCGATCGGCCAGCGATTGTCCGTCCACGTAGAAGCGGTCCACCTCGAAGTCCGGGAGCGCCGGGTAGGTCTTCGCCATCGCCTTCATCCCCAGGCTGCTCGGGTCCTGCCCCTGGGTGATCGCGAAGACCCCGTCCTCCACGAAGGCCACGGCGATGTCCACCAGACCCTGCATCTTGTAGGCCCCCATGATGAGGAGCACCTGCAGGCCCTCCCAGTTATAGAGAGACCCGTAGGGAGCCTTGCGCATGAGAACCAGCACCTTTCTGGGCGGAGCGCCGCTGGGCTCCCCGCGTGGCTCACCGTGCTCCATGTGTTCCTCTCAGTCGCCGAACGTGACGAAGCGGTCGGCTTGCTGGATGAACTCCGCCAGGTTCCCCAGCCCGGAGATCTTCGCGTTGGGCACGGCGATCTCCTGGGTGATGCCCCGGTACGTCGAGTCGGTGACGCAGGCCACCAGGGGAATCCCCTGGGCCCCCAGCTCGGACCAGCGCTTGCCGATCACCCGCTCGCCTGGCGGGTTCATGAAGCGGTTCACGTTGTACACGCCGTCGGTGTAGAAGAAGACCCCCACGATCTCATGCCCCCTCGCGACGGCCGCCCGGACGAACTCCCAGGCGCTGTCGGAGGCCTGGTGCTGGTACGGCCCCTCCTGGACCATCACGCCGATCTTCATCGCGCTCCGCTGACCTCCCACCGCGCCGGCCGGCCGGCGTGGTGCGCGCGCGCGAGGCCGACGAGGCCCTCGGCCCACCCCGGGGTTCCCAGGGCGTGCAGGTGCATGTAGGCGGCCAGGACATTGCCCGCCACCAGGCCGTCCTTCCCCTCGACGATCCCGCGCCCGCGCTCGAGCCGGTACGCGAACTCGGCCGCCCCCAGGGTCGTCGCCCGGGAGTAGTGGAACTCGTGGCCGCGGAGCGCGGTCCCGACGGGAAAGAAGGGGTTCGCCGCGGCGACGGTGCCCCGGACGTAGCCGTGGCCCTGGATCCACCCGGTCATCTCGATGTCACACGGCAGCGCCCCCACCATCGAGGCGGACCGGCCGCTCCAGGTGATCCGCCGGGCCAGGTACATGAGCCCGCCGCACTCGGCGTAGACGGGCAGGCCGTCGGCGATGGCGAGGCGAATGTCTCGGCGCAACCCCGCATTGGCTTCCAGGGCATCAAGGAACATCTCGGGAAACCCACCGCCGAGATAGAGCCCGGCCACGTCGGGGAGCGCCGGGTCCTCCAGCGTGTCCAGCGGAACCAGCTCGGCGCCAGCCCGGCGGAGCGCCTCCAGGTTCTCCGGGTAGTAGAAGGTGAACGCGCGATCCCGCGCCACGCCGAGACGCACCGAAGGCGCGCGGGGGGGATCCGGGGGCGCCGGCGAGGGCGGGAGCGGCGGGGCGCGCCGGGCCAGCTCGAGCAGACCGTCCAGATCCACCGACGCCTCCACGGCCTCCCGGAGCCGATCCACGACAGGCAGGAAACCGGCCTCCTCGTCCCGGGGCAAAAGCCCCAGATGCCGCTCGGGGATCGTCAGCGACGATCCCCGCGGGAGAGCTCCCAGGAGCGGAATCCTCGCGTGCCGGCAGAGGGCCTCGGCCAGCTTGGCGTGGTGTCGGGAGCCACTCACCTGGTTCAGAATCACCCCCGCCACGTTCACGCCCGGCTCGAAATCCACAAACCCACGGACGAGGGCGGCCACGCTCTGGGTCATCCGGCTCGCGTCGATCACGAGGACGACGGGAGCCCGGAGCAACCGGGCCAGATGGGCGGTGCTGTTCGTTCCCTCGACGTCCAGGCCATCGAAGAGCCCGTGGGCCCCCTCGATGAGCGCGAGGTCGGCAGACTCCGAGGCCCGCACGAACCCGGACAGGAGCGCGCCCGCTTCCATCAGGAAGAGATCCAGGTTCCGGCAGGGGCGGCCGGCGGCTTCCGAGAGCCAGCTCGGGTCGATGTAGTCGGGGCCCTTCTTGAAGGGCTGGACGCTGAGGCCCCGACGGCAGAAGGCCGCCGCGAGCCCCAGGCTGAGCGTCGTCTTCCCCGAGCGTCCGTGCGGGGCGGAGATGACGAGGCGGGGGACGCCGGCCACCTAGAACTCCGTGACCTTGATGGCGCCGGTGAGACAGACCTCGACGCAGACCATGCAGCCGATGCAGTCCGCCGTGGCCCCGCTCACCACGCACTTCTTGTGACCGCCGGCCTCCTCCGTCGAGAGGATCGTCACCGGGCATCCCTCGACGCACGCGGCGTTGCCGTCACAGGTGTCTGGATCGATGGCGACGATGTACACTGGCTCCCCCTGATGCCGTTCTCAGAGCCCTTTCCTGACGTGGAAGATGAAGCGTCCTCCGTCTTCCCGGCTCGAGAGAAGCGTGTTGTTGGTGCGCTCGCAGAACGCGGGAACGTCGTCCCTGGAGCCGCTGTCGGTGGCGATGAGCTCGATGATCTCGCCCGGCTGGATCCGGGTGATGGCCTTGGAGAGTTTCAGGATCGGCAGCGGGCAGGCCTGCCCGCTGCAGTCCAGGGTCACGTTCGCGGCGAGTTGCGTCATCGCAGGCCCACCTCCCAGCTTCAGGGACTCAACGGACCGCTCAACTCCATTGGCCTGACTCTTCTGCCGGAGGCAGCCGAGGGTCAATGGTCCGAACGCATCAATCTCGCCCGTCGAGCGACCCAGAACCCACCTCTGCGGGCATGTCCCTCAACCGCACCGTGCTAGACTGGCCTCGATTCGCTGAGGAGCTGCCTCCGATGGCGCGTTTCATCTCGGTCATCATTCCCAACCGCAACGGGGCGGCGACGATCGAGACATGCCTGGAGGCCGTCTTTTCCTCCCGGTATGAGCCCTTCGAGGTGATCGTCGTGGACGACGCCTCCGAGGACGGCTCCGTCGGGATCGTGGGCCGGTTCCCCTGCCGGCTCCTGCGGCTCCCGACCCACGCCGGCGCATCGCATGCCCGGAACATCGGGGCCGCGAACAGCGGGGGCGACACGCTCTTCTTCACCGACGCGGATTGCCTCCTCCAGGAGGACACCCTCGCCATCGCCGGCAAGCTCCTCGCGGGAGAAGGCCCCGGCGTCGTGCTGGGCGGCACCTACACCCCGAGACCGCATGACCGGGGGTTCTTCAGCCTCTTTCAGTCCGTCTTCATCAACTACTCGGAGACAAGGAACGCGGAGCGCCCGGACTACGTGGCGACCCACGCCATGGCCATCGACGCGGGGACCTTCCGCAGGAGCGGCGGCTTCGCCGAGGGATTCCTGCCGATCCTGGAAGACGTGGAGTTCAGCCACAGGGCGCGGCAGTCAGGGTGCCGGCTCGTCATGAGCCCCGAGCTCCAGGTGCGGCACATCTTCAACTTCCGCTTCCTCGGTTCTCTCCGGAACGCCCTGCGGAAGTCCCTGTACTGGACGATCTACTCCCTGGCCCGCGGCGACCTGCTCGCCGACTCCGGCACCGCCTCCGCCGGGCTCAAGATCGACGTCGCCGGTTACGCTCTCGGCCTGCTGCTCCTCCTGCTCGCCGGCTTCACGGGACGGCCGATCGCCCTGGCCCCCATCCTCGGGGTCGTCGCGCTCAACCTCTTCTGGAACAGGGGCCTCATCCGCGCCTTCCATCGGACGGCCGGACCCACCTTCGCCCTCGCCGCGACCCTCTATTACGTGGCCGTGTATCCTCTCGCGGTGGGCGCGGGCGCCCTCGCGGGCGCGCTCCGGTATCTCGCGGGATCCAGGCCCTCCCTGCCGGCCTGAGCATGTACTCGCCGCTCCGCCACCTGCCCTCGGTGCTCTGGAAGCGCAAGCCCATCCAGCTCACCTTCTTCGTGACCCGCACGTGCAACCTCCGGTGCCCGTTCTGCTTCTATCTCGCCGGCGCCGCGGCGCCGGCCGACGCGGCGCCCGAGCTGTCGCTGGAAGAGGTGCGGCGGATCTCCCGGTCCCTGGGCAATCTCCTCTGGCTGGCGTTTTCCGGAGGCGAGGTGTTCCTCCGGCCCGATCTCGTCGAGATGAGCCGCCTCTTCTACGAGAACAACCGGCCGGCGATCATGCTCTATCCCACCAACGGCCAGCTTCCCCGCATCATCAAGGACCGAACGGAGGAGATCCTCCGTCACTGCCCGAAGAGCGTCACCGTCGTGAAGCTCTCTCTCGACGGGCTCAACGGGACCCACGACGCCCTCCGGGATCGACCCGGCTGCTTCGAGAAGACCCTGGACACCTACCGGCGCCTCGCCGAGCTCCTCCCCCGGTACCCGAACCTCGAGCTCGGCATCAACACGGTCCTGTGCTCGGACAACCAGCACCACGTGGCGGACCTCATCGACTTCGTTCGCGGCCTGCGCCACGTCCGCACCCACACCGTCTCCCTCGTCCGCGGCGATCTCCTGAACGAGCGGTACAAGGACGTGGACGTCGCGAGCTATGCTCGCGCGACCGAGAGGCTCGCGGAGGGCCTGCGGGCCCCGGCGGCGCCGCGCTACCGCTTCAGGGGCGCCCGCCTCAAGGCGGCGCAGGACATCCTCCAGCGCCGCCTGATCCACCGCACCCTGCTCGAGCGGAGGCGGCTCACCCCCTGTTACGCGGGCCGGCTGAACCTGGTGCTCGGCGAGACCGGAGAGGTGTACCCGTGCGAGATGCGCGCCGGCAGCCTCGGAAACG
>Ga0154440_1191_pt1 | contig 8278 bp, 8 predicted proteins | sample RifGroC2_FD_115944 | JGI IMG/M metagenome (GOLD analysis project Ga0154440, IMG submission 115944) | Candidatus Rokubacteria bacterium GWC2_70_24
CTCCGCGCCCTCGAGCGCGAGGTCGGCGCCGGGGCGGCCTACACCCGCAAGCTGGCCTGCAGCTTCGGCCTCCTCGGCGAGCTGGATTCGAAGCTGGCCGTGCGCATGCTCAAGCGCTACTGTCGTCCCATGGACGAGGGAACGGGCTATGGCCGCTGACGTCAGCCAGAGCCGCTGGCAGTGGGACGAGTTTCTCGAGATGCGGAAGGAGGTCTTGGCCCGCTGGCCGACCGGTCGTGAAGTGGATCTCGACGAGGCGGTGGCCTACCAGCGTGGAGTTCCCCGGCACCGGAACTTCGCCCTGACCGTCCTCCGGGCCAAGTCGGAAGGGATCACCCTGGCCCAGCCGCGGGGCGGGTTCGCGACGGTCGAGGAGCAGATCGCGCTGCTCAAGGCCCTCCAGGACCAGGGCGGGCCCGATCTCCTCCCCCTCACCACCGACAGCTACACGCGGAACGAGCGCTTCGCCGAGGCCGAGAAGGGGTTGGCGGAAAGCGTCAGCGCCGGCCGGTCTCTGCTGAACGGGCTCCCCTTGGTGAACCACGGCGTGAAGGGAGTCCGCCGGGTCACCGAGGCCGTGGAAAAGCCCGCGATGGTCCTCTCGGGGACATCCAGGCCGTGCCTCACCGCCGAGGTCGGCCTGGCCGGCGGGGCCACCGGCTTTCTCGGCGGCGGGATCTCCTACACGCTCTCTTATACGAAGGAGCTGCCGATCGCCGAGGGGATCCGGAACTACCAGTACCTGGACCGTCTCTGCGCCCACTACTGGGAGCAGGGCGTTCCCATCCATCGCGAGCAGCCGGGGTTCCTCACCGGCACGCTGATCCCGCCGGGGCTCGGGGTGGCCATCGCGGTGATCGAGCCCCTGCTCGGCGCCGGGCAGGGGCTGCCGCACTACAGCGTCGGGCTGGGGCAGGCGCTCTGCCTCGCCCAGGACGTGGCGGCCCTCCGGGCGCTGGAGAACGTCTGCCGGGAGTACCTCCAGCGGTTCGGGTTCGGCACGACCACGCTCACCATCGCGTCGCACCAGTGGATGGCAAACTTCCCCCAGGACGAGGCCCAGGCGGCGGGGGTCATCGCGCTGGGCGCCGCCATTGCCGGCACCGCCGGGGTCACGCAGGTGATCACCAAGAGCGTGCACGAGGCCCTCGGCATCCCGAGCCCCGAGGTCAACGCCGCGGGCGTGCGCCTGACGCAGCAGGTTCTCCGGATGCTCGAGCGGTGGCGGCTGCCTCTCGATCCCGAAGTGGAGACCGAGGAGGCCATGGTCGCCGCCGAGGCCCGGGCCATCCTCGATCGCGCTCGCGACCTCGGCGACGGCGACTGGGCCCGCGGCGCCGTCCGCGCGGTTGAGGCGGGGGTCATCGACGTTCCCTGGTCGCCGAGCCGCTTCAATGCCGGGAAGGCGCTTCCGGGGCGCGACCGATTCGGCGCCGTGCGCTACCTGGCCCACGGCGACATCCCGCTCCCCCCCGAGGTGCGGGAGCATCACCGCTCGAAACTGGCGGAGCGGTCGGGGGGCGCCTCATCCGGGATGGTGTCGGAGCGGTTGCTCGCCGACCTGACGGCCGTCAGCCGTCCGGTCTCGGGCAACTTCGGCCCGGACGGCTGGCGGGACTTCAAGGACTACGCCGACCTGCTCCGGCGATAGGCGCGGCCGTGGACCTGGGGCTCGGCGGGAAGATCGCGCTGGTGACGGGCGGCAGCCTGGGGATCGGCCGGGCCGTCGTCCTGGGCCTCGCGCGGGAGGGCGTCTCCGTCGCGCTCTGCGCCCGGGGGCGCGCGGCTCTGGGCGAGGCCGCCGAGGCGGTCCGGGCCCTCGGGGGCAAGGCGCTGGCCGTCCAGGCCGACTGCACGCGGCCGGAGGACGTGACCCGGCTGGTCCGGGCCGTGGCCACGGAGTTCGGCGGCCTCGACATCCTGGTGAACTCCGTCGGGGCCGCCAAGGGCGGCAATTTCCTCGAGCTGACCGAGGAGGACTGGGAAGAGAGCCTGGCGCTGAAGCTCCGGGGCCAGATCCGCTGCTGTCGCGAGGCGCTGCCCGTCATGCGGGCGCGGGGCGGCGGCGTGATCGTGAACGTCATCGGGCACCGGGGCAAGCAGCCGGACGGCCGCGCCCTGCCGGCGGGCGTCGCCAACGCGGGCCTGATCAACTTCACGGTGGGGCTGGCGCAGGAGGAAGCGCGCCACGGCATCCGGATCGTCGGGGTGAGCCCGGCGCCCGTCGAGACCCGCCGCCTCCGGTCGGTGTTCGAGACCGAGGCGCGGGTCCTGGGGGTCTCCGTGGCGGAGGCCGGCCGGCGCTGGCTCGCCCACGTCCCGCTGGGGCGCGCCGCGAAGCCGGAGGAGATCGCCGACGTGATCGTGTTCCTCGCCTCCGAGCGGGCCAGCTTCGTGACGGGGACGGTGGTCCACGTGGACGGCGGAGCGACGCGATCGCTCTGAGGACCCTGGTCGGCTTGGCGCTCGCGCCCGGCCTTTTTTGCGCTGAGCCCTACCCTGAAGTTCCCCTGGCAGCGCGCGACGTAAGTCCGCATCTCCGTGTCGAAAACTGTCGGTTTCGAGTGAAGATCTGGAGCCAATGGGCACGCTGCTCAGCACGCCGCGCGGCGACCAGGCCGTGCCGGCCAGATGGTAGGGCAGGGCGTCGAGCGCCCGCTGGACCCCGCGAGGGCTCCGCAGGGCGCGCCGCGTGCGCAGCTCGCGCGGGGTGAAACCGAAGTCGGGTCGGGGCACGGGATCGGAAAGCCGGGCCGGCGCGATGCCGAGCCAGCCACGCCCCGAGACGACACCACGGCCACCCCGGCGTGTTTCCCCTCCCGCCACTCGCTCTTGACCCCTCGACGCCCTCGGGACTAGCCTCAGGGTGTCGGTACCAATCGCCGGCTGGACCACGCCGCCCGGAGATCCGCCATATGAAGCGCTGGCACCGATGAAAGGGGACAGAATCATGGACCCACTCCTGTTCATCGTGCGTCACGACCAGAGCGACATGTTCGACTACCTCTCGGATGCGTTCGGCCGGGATGAGCACATCCAGGTGATCCTCGATCAGCGCCTCGCGGAGCGGCGGCAAGCTGCGGACCCGCCGGCGCGAGAGCGGCGTCGAGCGCGGAGTCGACGGCGCCGCGGCATCGACGGCGAGCTGAGGCGGCTCGGCCTTGCCGTCGTCCGCGGGAGCCACGCCCCCGCCTGACCCACACCGGCACGCCCTGCGCCGGCTCGGACCAGCCGGCGGAGCAGTACGTCCTCGACGCCGTCGCCTTCGCTGTCCGGCACGATCTCGCGCTGCTCAGGCTCTCCGGCATCAGGGCCCGCCCGCTGCCCCTGGGCGACCCCGGCGCCATGGCCGTCCGCGATCAGGTCTACGCCGTGGAGAGGAGTCCCTCGCTCAGTCGGCGTAGGCCCGGAGGACCGTCTCCCCTGTGCGCATGGGGGCCTCCATGGGAGGACTTCGCCTACCATGGCTGGAGCGCCGAGGCTGGAACGCCGGCAGCAGGCTGCCGTGCCCGACCGATCCCGGACGGACGAGGGCCATGACATCGCGTGATACGCGACCCCCCGTGGGCGACTTCCGGGCCGGCGAGCCGTGGCGGGCGCTGCGGATCGTGGGCGAGTTCGTCACCGCCCCCGGGGAGCTGAGCGAGCTCGAGCTGGCCATCAGCCGCCGGACCGCAATCAGACGCCCCGGGCGCGGCGCGCCCGGTGTAGAATCGCCCGCGTCACGAAAGGGGGACCCCGAATGCAGTACCGCACCCTTACCGCACGGAGGCGGAGGCTGCGCTGCCGGTCTGCCGGGATCTGGGGATCTCGTTCGTCGCCTACTCGCCCCTCGGCCGCGGCGTCCTCACCGGGAGCGTCCAGACGCCGGACGACCTCCCGCCCGAGGATCGGCGCCGGGACCACCCGCGCTTCCAGGGCGAGAACCTCTCGCGCAACTGCGAGCTCCTGCGGCACGTCGAGGCCATCGCCAGAGACACGCGCTGCACGACGGGGCAGCTCGTCCTGGCCTAGCTGCTCGCCTCGGGGGCCGGACATCGTCCCGATTCCCGGCACCAAGCGTGCCAGCCGGCTGGAGGAGAACGTGGGGGCCGTGGACATGGCGCTCGACCCCGACGATGTCCGCCGCATCGCCGAGGCGGTGCCCGCCGGGGCTGCGGCGGGGACACGCTACCCCGAGGCCATGATGAGGGCTCTGTACCTCTGACGGCTGGCCGGAGCAGCCGCCATGATTGGAGAGCGACCGTGACCCGCAAGACCACGCCCCGCACGACCACGACCCCCGGGAAGAGCACCCCGCGGCCCCGCCGCGGCGCAGGGCCGGCCGCCCCGGCGCGCAGAGCGCTCCCGACCATCGCGCCCGACTCGCAGGGATCCGGGGCAGAGGGGCCCGAACCGGAAACCGCGGTCGAGCCGGTTGCCGCCGGAATCGCAGTCAGTCCCGCGGGGGACCTGTCATCCGAGGCCTCTGCGCTCCCGGCCGATGTCGCCTTCGCCTCGCCCGAGCCCGAGTACATTGCCCGCGTGGCACCCCCGGAGCCGGAGCGCCCGGTGCCTGTCGGTTGGCGCGCGATCTTCTTCGACGTCGAGAACACCAGCCACAGCCCGCACATCGAGCGGGTCCTCCACCACCTGGCCATCGACAGACGGGAGAGCCGGACGGAGTTCGTGGCTGTCGGCAACTGGCGGGTGATCGGCCACGACATCGCCCGCCTGCTGTCCCACCGCGGGGCCCAGCTCGTCCACAGCGCGCCGGCGCCGGGGGTGCGGGACTGGAGCGACCTGCGGATCGCGGTGAGCGCGGGCGTCTGGCTGGCCGCCGCCCGCCCCGGCGACCGCATCGACATCGTGTCGGACGATCGGGCCTTCGACGCGGTCGGCGACGTGGCAGCCACGCTGGGGATCGAGTTCCGCCGGCTCTCCTATCGCGCCCTGAGCGGCGCGCCGGCCGCCAGGGAGCCCTCGGAGCGCGCTCCCGCGCCCCGGGGGCGCGGCCGAGGTCGCCCGAGCGGGCACCTCGCCCGCGTCGAGGCGGCGCCGCCCCGCCTCGCCGCCGTCCCGCGCGCGCCCGCCGAGCGGCGGCGCCACACACCGGTCCAGGCGGCTGCGCCTGCAACCGTCCCCGGGCCCGCCGACGGGCATGCGGCCGAGGAGCCCCACACTGCGCCCCACGACGAGATCATTCACCTGATCCGCGAGCTGATCCGCCGCGGACACGGACGGCCGGTGCTCATCGACACGCTGGCCCGGGAGCTCAAGGGCCGGGGCTTCGCTCGAACGCCAGGCTCCCCTCGCCTGGTCACCCGACTGCGCCGTCTCAAGGAGCTGTCGGTGAGCCCGACCGGCATGATCTCGCTGGCGGATGGGGCCGGCGCCGCCGAGCCTCATGCTCGGCCCGCGCCGTCGGTGCTGGCAGCTAGGCCAGTGGACGCCGAGCGCGAGGAAGAGCCGGTCGCGGCCGGCGATCAGACGCCATCCGCCGGTGCGGCGCCCGAGTCCCCGCCGCCCGGACGACGCCGCACTCGGCGTGGGGGCCGCCAGCATCGTCGGGGCCCCCGCCGCGACACAACCTGACCGCGGGCCCTGCAGCCAGCCTCGCCGGGACCCGCGGTTCCTGAGCCCGCTCGGCAAGGAGCCGGCCGCGCCGTCGATCTAGCGGCGGGCGCCGCCGAGCCCCGTGGCGTAGGCGTTGCCGGCGGGCGAGGTGCCGGCCCCGGCGCCGCCCAGCCTCATGCTCGGCCCGCGCCGTCGGTGCTGGCAGCTAGGCCAGTGGACGCCGAGCGCGAGGAAGAGCCGGTCGCGGCCGGCGATCAGACGCCATCCGCCGGTGCGGCGCCCGAGTCCCCGCCGCCCGGACGACGCCGCACTCGGCGTGGGGGCCGCCAGCATCGTCGGGGCCCCCGCCGCGACACAACCTGACCGCGGGCCCTGCAGCCAGCCTCGCCGGGACCCGCGGTTCCTGAGCCCGCTCGGCAAGGAGCCGGCCGCGCCGTCGATCTAGCGGCGGGCGCCGCCGAGCCCCGTGGCGTAGGCGTTGCCGGCGGGCGAGGTGCCGGCCCCGGCGCCGCCCAGCAGGGTCAGCAGCTCGTCCGGCAGCGGCGCCCGGGCGAGCGCTTCTTCCTTCGACACCCTCCCCGCCCGCACCAGCTCCGCCAGCGACTGGCTCATGGTCTGCATGCCGACCTTCGAGCCGGCCTGGAGCATCGAGTAGATCTGGTGGACCTTCTCCTCGCGGATGAGGTTCCGGATGGCCGGGGTGGGCAGCATGATCTCCAGCGCCATGGCCTGACCACGCCCGTCGACGGTCGGCAGCAGCGTCTGCGACAGCACGCCCTCGATGACCAGGGAGAGCTGGGCACGGATCTGGGACTGCTGCGCCGTCGGAAAGACGTCGATGATGCGGTTGATGGTCTGGGCGCAGGAGTTGGTGTGCAGCGTGCCGAAGGTCAGGTGGCCCGTCTCGGCGATGGTCAACGCGGCCGCGACGGTCTCCAGATCCCGCATCTCGCCCAGCAGGACCACGTCGGGATCCTGCCGGAGGATGGACTTCAGCGCGCTCGTGAACGAGTGGGTGTCGGAGGCGATCTCGCGCTGGTGGACCAGCGACTTCTTGTGCTGGTGGACGAACTCGATGGGGTCCTCGATGGTGACGATGTGGGCGCGCCGCTCCGAGTTGATCTTGTCGATCACGGCGGCCAGCGTCGTGGACTTCCCCGAGCCCGTGGGGCCCGTCACGAGCACGAGGCCCCTGTGCTTCTCGGCCAGCTTCTCCACGATGGGGGGCAGCTGGAGCTCCGCGAAGGTGCGCACCGTGTAGGGAATCACGCGCATCGCGGCGCACAGGGCCCCCCGCTGCCGGTAGACGTTGCAGCGGAAGCGCGCGAGGCCCTCCACCCCGAAGGACAGGTCCAGCTCGTTGTCCTGCTCGAAGCGCCGCTGCTGGTCCTCGGTGAGCACGCTGTAGACCAGCCGCTGCGTGTCGGGAGGCATCAGCGCCTCGAACTCCTCCAGGGGCTCGAGGTTCCCGTGGAGCCGGATCTGGGGGTATGTCCCGCAGCTCAGGTGAAGATCCGAGGCCCCGCGCTGCACCATCACGGTCAGCAGGTCCTGCAGGTTCGCCGCCATCGTGTCCCTCCGTTGGTGATCGATCTTGCGCAACCGCCCTCTCGGCTCGGGGTCCGGGGCCGCAGGCCCGGACCCTCTGGGGGTGTTCTTCCCGCAAGCCCTGTGCCACCTGTCTCCGCCTCGGACGACATCTCACGGTGACAGGCCGGAAGCCGTTATTCCGTGGCCACATGGCGCAGGGCCCGACCCCACGAGTCACGAGAAGTCCGGGTCCGGGAGCCCCCGGGCCCGACAAGGAGTGCGGGCCCCCGCTGACAATCCGTGGCAGGCCGCGGGCCCGGCGGCAGTGGACGAGGACAGGCTCTTCGTAGGGCGGCGACCTCCGGAGACACCGTCACCTGTTCGGGCCGCGGCCCCTGAACTGCGGAAGTTGGGCTAGTAGACCTGTGGCGCCCGGTACTCGCCGAACAGCTCGCGCAGGACCCGCCACCCCCGAACGAGCGTGACCGCGACGCCGAGACTCTTCGCCGACCGGGACAGGTCTTGGTCGGCGGTCGCCAGACGGAGTCCCTCCGCGTCGGCCAGGGCGAGGTGCAGGGCATCGAGTGCCCGAAGCGGCAGCGTGAACCGGGCCAGCCAGGCGCGAGCGCCCTCGTAGTGCCGCCGCTGGACCGCGACGCGCGCGTAGAGACCCGCCTGAAGATGGTCGAGAAACCGCTCGCCGGTCCGGGTGGCGTCCGCGGCCGACATCTCGCGCGCGCGGACCTTTCTCGCCAGCGCAGAGAAGAACTCAACCTCGACCAGATCGCTGACGGCGGGGCGCCGGTCGCCGCGGAGCGTCCGCTCGGCCACTCGGCTCAGGGCTTCAGGGCAGTAGTACGGCACCAGGAGGCTGGTGTCGATGTACATCAGTAGCGCCCTTCCCGGCGAGCGCGGACGACGACCCGGCTCACCGGCTCGCCGGTCACGCGAATCGATGCCCTGAATGCGCCGAGGGCCGGCAGCCGTCTCCCTCTTCGCTTCGGAGGAACCAGCCGGGCGACCTCCCGCCCGCGCCGGACCACGGAGACCTGGTGGCCCGACGAGACCTCGTCGAGGAGGCCCTTGAGCCTCTTGCGCGCCTCGGCGACACTCACCCGCTTCATCGTCGGCGCCTCCTGTACAAGCCAATCGTACACCACCAGCCCCACTCCGTTCCTCGCCTCCTGACTGT
>Ga0154440_1096_pt2 | contig 8179 bp, 8 predicted proteins | sample RifGroC2_FD_115944 | JGI IMG/M metagenome (GOLD analysis project Ga0154440, IMG submission 115944) | Candidatus Rokubacteria bacterium GWC2_70_24
TCGGCGTCGCTCGGCCCCGGCGCCGGATGAAACGCCAGCGCGCCCCCGGGCTCTTCGATAAACACCCCGTCCAGCACGAGGGTGTGAAAGTGCAGGTTCACGTTCAACGCGCCGCCCGCGCGCTGCAGCGCCGTGACCATGCCCGTCTGCCCACCCTCAATGCCACGCTCCCGGGCGCCGTGCGCGTAGACGTCGAGCAGCACGCGCGTGTACACGCCGAGCACGGCGCGGCTCAGCCCGTGATTCCACGCCATCTGGTAGCGCAGCCGATACGGCACGGTCAGCACCCACTGCCGCACCGGCACCCGCGGCAGCACCGCGTCCACCAGATGGGCGGCGCGCTCGGTCATCCGCCGGCCCCCGCAGCTCGGACACCACCCGCGCCCTTTGCACGAGAAGGAGACGCCTACAGACTGCGCTCCACGCAGGTGAGCCGGAGCGAAGGTTCCGGGTCACGCATCCGTTTCACCCGCTGCGGTCGCAGGAGTTCGACGTCGCGGTGCAACGGAACAGTTGGGGCAGAGAGTGGTTGGATTTCCATGACGCGACCGGGGGCCTGAGCGCAATCCCCATCGACTGGACGGACCGGGCGGCGCCGGATCCCTTCGTGGTCGTCGCCGCTGGTCGCTGCCATCTCCGCTTCGAGGATCTCCTCCGGTTGGTCGGCCTGGTGCAGCGGGAGTGTAAGGCAAAAGACGCCGCGAGTGTCAAGAGAACTATGCCGCGCACATTGGCGCGTGAGGTGACCAGCCGATGAATGCTCGTATTCGTGAGGGGCCCGGGAAATGGCTTGACATCCCGCCGAATAGACGGCAGAGTTATCTTATCATACTCCTGACCCGGACGGAGGACCCGATGGCGGGAGCGAAACGGCCGGATGCGAAGGCGAGCGCGCTGCGCGCCCGCGGCGCGCTCAATCCGAGACCTCACACCGTCACCGATCCGCTCTTTGTCGGCCCGGGGTTCTTCGACGCGCGGGACCTGGTGCAGGTCAAGTACGAGATGCTGCGCCGAGTCCAGGCCGATGGCCAGTCGGTGCGCGCCGCCGCGTTGGCGTTCGGCTTCTCGCGCCCGTCCTTCTATCAGGCCCAGGCCTGTCTGGCGCGCGACGGCCTGCCCGGGTTGGTGCCCAAGAAGCGCGGCCCGCACGGCGGCCACAAGATCACCGCGGACGTGGTGGCCTTTCTGCGCGAGCGGCTGGCGCGCGACGCCTCGGTGCGCGCCGCCGGGCTCGCCCCGCTCGTGCGCGAGCGATTCGCCCTCCGCGTGCACCCGCGCAGCATCGAACGGGCCCTGGCGCGCGGAAAAAAAAACGGCGCGGCCCGACGAGTCCGTGGCCGCACCACCCCGCCCGGCCGATGACCTCGTGCGGCGCTACGAAGCCGTGCGCGGCCGGGCCGGGAACGGGACGGGCGAGGAGGGGCGAGCCCGCGCGCTGATGATGCACCAGGGCGTGGCCGCGTGGATCGCCGCCTGGGCGACCTGCCCGGCGGTGCCGGCGACCGCGCTCGAGGCCCCGCCCCGCGGTTGGGCCGGCCTCGAGGGTCGGCCGAGCGCGGCCGAGAGCCTGCCGGTCGGGGTGTGGGGCCAGGTGGCCCGGGTCCTCACGGCGATGGTCGTTGGTCACCTTCACGACAGGAGGGCATAGATGATGCGGGAAGCCAGCCAGACCAGCCAGAAGGTCAATGCGCATCACCTCGGGCGCGCCGCCTACCTGTACGTCCGGCAATCGACCGTGCGGCAGGTGTTCGAGAACACGGAGAGCAGCGAGCGGCAGTACGCGCTGCGGCGCCGGGCCGTCGCGCTCGGCTGGCCCGAGGAGCAGATCGTCGTGGTCGACTGCGACCAGGGGCACTCGGCCGCATCGGTCGCCGATCGCGAGGGCTTCCAGAAGCTGGTGGGCGAAGTGGGGATGGCGCGTGTCGGCATCGTGATGGGCCTGGAGGTGTCGCGCCTGGCCCGGAACTCCAGCGACTGGCATCGGCTGCTGGAGATGTGCGCCCTCACCGAGACCTTGATTCTCGATGAAGACGGCGTCTACGATCCGACGCACTTCAATGATCGCCTGCTGCTCGGCCTCAAGGGCACGATGTCGGAAGCCGAGCTCCACGTGCTGCACGCGCGGTTGCGCGGCGGCCTCCTGAACAAGGCCCAGCGCGGCGAGCTGTCGCTGCGGCTTCCGGTCGGCTTTGTCGACGCCTCCGACGGGCGGGTCGTGCTCGACCCGGACGGGCAGGTGCAAGGCAGCATTCGTCTGCTGTTCGAGGGGTTCGCCCGCCTGGGTTCGGCGCACGGCGTCGTCAAGCACTTCCGCGAGCACGGCCTGCAGTTTCCCACGCGCATCCACACGGGACCCTGCCGAGGGGACCTGCTGTGGCGCCCGCTCGGCGAGAGCCGGGCGCTCCACGTGCTGCGCAATCCGCGCTACGCCGGGGCGTACGCGTTCGGGAAGAGCGCGACGCGCCGCACCGGGGGAGGGCGCGTCACCTTCCGGGTGCTGCCACGGGAGCGCTGGCACGCGCTGATTCCCGGTGCCCACGAAGGCTACATCACGTGGCCGCAGTATGAACAGAATCAACGGCAGGTGGCCGATAATGCGTGTGCCCGGGGAGCCGATCGGCGCCTGTTCGTGCCGCGGGAGGGGCCGGCGTTGCTGCAAGGGCTGGCGGTCTGCGGCCGCTGCGGCAATCCGATGAGCGTGCGCTACCACGCGCGCCGCGGGGGCGTGAGTCCCGATTACGTGTGCGCCGGGCTGCGCAGCACATTGGCCACCCCGAAGTGTCAAGCCATCCCGGGCGCTGACATTGATCGGGCGATTGGCGACCTGCTGATCGAGGTGATGTCACCGGTGGCCCTCGAGGTCACCCTCGCCGTGGAGCAGGAGCTCCGGGTGCGCGCCGACGAGGCGGATCAGCTGCGACGCCAGCAGGTAGACCGGGCCCGCTACGAGACCGCGCTGGCCCGGCGTCGCTACATGCAGGTCGATCCCGACAACCGCCTGGTCGCCGATGCGCTCGAGGCAGACTGGAATACCCGGCTGCGGGCCCTGGCGACCGCGCAGGAGGAGTATGAGCGCCGGCACGCGGCCGACCCGGTGGCGCTCGATGCGCAGCTGCAGGCGGAGATCCTTGCGCTGGCCCGGGACTTTCCCAGGCTCTGGAGGGACCCGAGTACGCCGGACCGGGAACGCAAACGCATGGCGCGCCTCATGCTCGAGGACGTCACGCTCATCAAGGGGGTCGAGGTGGCCGTCCATGTCCGCTTCAAGGGCGGCACCACGAGCTCGCTCACGCTGCCCAGGGCGAAGGCGTCGTGGGAGGAACGGCAGACGCGCCAGGAGGTCGTAGCGCTGATCGATCGTCTACTCGACACGCACACGGACGGCGAGGCCGCGGCCATCCTCAATGCGCGGGGGCTCGTCTCTGGCACGGGCAAGCCTTTTAGCGGAGACCGGGTCGCCACCATCCGGCGTGCCTATCGTCTGAAGGATCGCGGGACTCGTCTGCGCGAAGCGGGCATGGTGAGCCTGGACGAGGTCGCCGAGAGACTCGGCGTCAACACGTGGGTCATCAAGTCGAGGCGACTCAGGGGGCAGCTCCCGATCGGGAGCCACCGTCTCGATGACCAAGGCCAGTACATGTACGAGCGACCTGCTCCTGGCACATCGCTGCACTGTCGGCGCTCTCCAGCCCGTGCGGATGAGGTGCAGAATGCTTAACAGATCAACGGCACCAGGTGCTCGCGCGCGCAGCCCTCGCACCGAAACCGCGCCACGCCGCCCTCGAACACGCCGCACAGCAGGAACTCCCGGAACTCCCGCTCGACGAACTGCGGCAGGCCCGCTCCCTCGCCGGCCTCCGCCACCGCGCCCAGAAAGGCCTCCAAGTGCTCGGCGACGAGCTGATGCAGCACCGTGTGCTCGGCGTCTCGCGGGCGATACACGGGCGCGACACACCCCATGCCTCTGGGTAGCGCGCCCGCGCCCGCCTGCCCATGCCCAGAGATGGATACGCCGGCTCAGCCCCCCGCCCGGGGGCGCGCGAGGGATCGTCCTCCGCGTCGTGAACACCCGCGATCCGTGGATGCGCGCCCGGCGCCTGGTGCCTGACCGAGCGTCGCGATACGATCCGCACGCGCCGAGGAGGCCGCGCGGCTTCGAGCCTGTTCGCTCGAGGAAGGCGCGCGCGAAGAGGGCCGCGCCCAGCGCCCCCACGATCTGCGGCTCGAAGCAGATGTGCGAGGCCACCCCGAGTTTGTCTGGCGCGTGGCGGAGGAGACCATGGGTTCCCGGGGGGGCCTGGATGCCCGCTGCGTGGATCGCGTGCCGGGAGCTGGCGTTGATGTTTCCCATGCGCCGCGGCGAGGATCCCGCGCGTGTCTCTGCGCAGAGACAGTTGACGCGGTCCCGGGGCGCCGATACGATGCCGGCCATGGCAACCCACGAGGCCAGGACCCGCCGCTGGACCCGGATCGAGTACGAGAAGCTGATCGACCTCGGCATCTTCCAGCCCGGCGAGCCCATCGAGCTGATCGGCGGCGAGCTCATGGTCGCCGAGCCACAGGGGGCCGCGCACTACACGGCCATCTGGAAGACCGCGAAGGTGCTCGAGGCGGCCTTCGGTCCGCGCTGGGTGGTGCGTACGCAGGGGCCTATCGGACTCGACGAGGAGTCCGAACCCGAGCCCGATGTGGCCGTGGTCCCCGGCAGCGCGGATGACTATCGCAGCGCCCACCCTTCCCGCCCCGCCCTTACCGTCGAGGTGTCCGAGTCGAGCCTCAGCAGCGACCGGGAGCGCAAGGGCAGCGTCTACGCCAGAGCCGGCCTACGGGACTACTGGATCCTGAATCTCGAGGAGGGCGTCCTCGAGGTGTACCGCGAGCCGGCCGCCGACCCCTCAGCGCTGTTCGGCTGGCGTTACGCCCGGCGCCAGGTCTTCAACGCCTCGGCGCGAGTGAGCCCGCTGGCCGCCCCGGACGCCAGCATCCGCGTCGGCGATCTCCTGCCCTGAAACCGCCGACCGTGAAGACACGACGGCTTGCCTTGATCGCGGCGATTCTCGTCGCGGGCTGCGCGACGAGTTCCCGGCCGTCCCCGCCCGCACGCTCGAGCGCGGCCGGGGAGACTCGGCATGCCGCCGAGTATCGGCGCTGCTCGGCTGCCGATCCCGATCGCTTCGCGTGGTTCTGCGTGATCGGCCAGATCGTCTACGGCACCATTTCGAACCTGCAGGCGGACGCGGGCTCCGGGCCCAGGTAGAAACCCGCGCCATCCGAGTGCCCCGCGTGGCGCTGGCGCGCCAGCGGCACCGCCACCGGGAGCATCGCGACGGGCGCCAGCAGGCTGTCGGCCGCCAGCGCCATCGGCACGCCGGCGCTCGTGGCGAGAAAACCGATCCAGAGCGTGCCCAGGGGCGGGGCGCGGATGCAGGCGGAGAGGATGCCCCTGGCACGGCCCCGCATGGCCTCCGGCGCCGCGAGCAGCACGAGCGTGCTCTGCATCGCGGCGAAGCCCGACTCTGGTGGACGGAGGGCTCACGGTGACGACGCGATGAGCGCGTCCACCGGGAGGCGCTGCAGGCCTTCGCCGAGCCGAGGGGCTGCCCGCCCTACGCCGGCCGGCGCGTCAGGCGCGCGGGACCAGGAGCCCGCTCACCGCGGCCACCAGCGCGGTGGGGGTGAAGGGCTTCGGCAGGAACGCGGCGTCCTCGCCCGCGATGGCGGAGCGCGCGGCCTCGTCGCGCACGTAGCCCGAGACGTACAGCACCTTCAGGCCCGGCCGCAGGGGCTTCAGCCGCCGGGCCAGCTCGCGCCCGTTCATCGTCGGCATCACGAGGTCCGTCACGAGCACGTGGATCGGGCCCTTGAAGCCCCGCGCCAGCTCCAGCGCCCGCGCGCCATTCGTCGCCGACAGGACGCTGTAGCCGGCCTTGCCGAGGATGTCGGCCGTCATCTCCCGGACATCGTCATCGTCCTCGGCCAGGAGCACCGTCTCGGAGGCGCCCGGCGCGCTCTCGGGCAGCGCTGCCGGCTGCCCGGCCTCGGCCGTCTCCCCCGCCCAGGGCAGGAGCAGCGTGAGGGTCGTCCCGCGGCCTGGCTCGCTGTCGATGCGGATGTCGCCACCGCTCTGCCTGACGATGCCGTGCACCGTGGCCAGCCCGAGCCCGGCCGCCTGCGCTGCCCCCTTGGTGGTGAAGAACGGCTCGAAGGCCCGCGCGCGCGTGCGCTCGTCCATGCCGAGGCCCGAGTCGCTCACCCGGAGCCTGACGTAGCGGCCGGGTCTGAGATCACCGCTCGCCCGGACCCCGGTCTCGTCCAGCCGCACGGCGGCCGTCTCGACCACGAGGCGGCCGCCCCCGGGCATGGCGTCACGGGCGTTGGAGGCGAGGTTGGCGAGGACCTGCTCCAGCTGCTCGGAATCCGCCTTCACCGGGCAGGGCTCAGGTCCCGCCCGGACAACCAGCTCGATACGCTCGCCGAGGATCTCCCTGAGCGCGCCCGCCGCGCGCGCCACCGCCTCGCCGGCGTCCACGACCTCCAGTCGGAGCGCCTGGCGCCAGCTGAAGGCCAGCATTTCCTCGAGCAGCGTCACGGCGCGGTGCGCCGTCTTCTCGATCAGCTCGATCTCCCGCCGCAGCGGGCCCCCCTCGGCCAGGTGGGCGAGCAGCATGTGGCTCCGCCCGGTGATCACGGTGAGCAGGTTGTTGAGCTCGTGGGCCAGCCCCCCCGCGAGCCGTCCCGCGGCCTCCATGCTCTGGGCCCGGCGGAGCCGCTCCTCGTCGCGGATGGGGGTCGCCGCGCGCGCCGGCGAGCTGGGCTCCGGAGGTCCCTGATCCATCGCGCAGCAGTTATCGCCCCGCCGGCAGGGGGGCGTCAAGCCCCTTGCGCGCTCGCGCCGGGGCGGTATACCGTCTTATGCGCCCAGCGGGCCAGCGCCCCCGCGGGCCCTGCCGGGCCCACCGAGCGCCAGAGGAGCCAGCCATGACGGAAGGCACGCAGCTGATCCGGGGTCTCGAGGGCGTCGTCGCCGCCGAGACCGAGCTCTGCGATCTGGACGGGAAGAACGGCCGCCTCGCCTACCGCGGCCTCGACATCGACGATCTGGCGCGCCGCGCCACCTACGAGGAGGTCGCCCACCTCTTGTGGCAGGGGGCGCTGCCGGCGCGCGGCGAGCTGGAGAGGTTCGGCGCCGAGTTGCGGGCGGCGCGCCCGATTCCCGGGGCGCTCATCCAGGCCTTCCGGCTCATGCCGACGGGGACCGATCCCATGCGCGCGCTGCAGGCGGCCGTGGCCATCCTCGGCATGCACGATCCCGACACGACCGACAACTCGCGCGCCGCCAACCGCCGCAAGGCCGCCCGGCTCACGAGCCAGCTGGCCACGGCCGTCTGCGCCCATCACCGGGTGCGGAGCGGGCAGGAGCCGGTGCCCCCGTCCGCCGACCTCGGGCACGCGGCCAACTTCCTCTACATGCTCTCCGGGCAGCGCCCCAGCGAGGTCACCGCGCGCGCCTTCGACGCGAGCCTGGTGCTCTACGCCGAGCACGAGCTGAACGCCTCCACGTTCACGACGCGCGTGATCGCCGCGACGCTCTCGGACATGCACTCGGCGGTGGCGGGCGGCGTGGGCGCGCTCAAGGGCACGCTCCACGGGGGCGCCGGCGAGGCCGTCATGCGGACGCTGATGGAGATCGGTCGCGTGGACAACGTGGAGGCCTTCACGGATCGGGCGCTCCACGAGAGGCGGCGGCTCATGGGCTTCGGCCACCGCGTCTACACGGCGGGCGACCCCCGAGCGGCCATCCTGCGGGGCCTGGCCGAGGAGGCCTGCCGCCAGTCCGGCCAGGGGATGTGGTACGACATGGCCGTGCGGCTGCACGCCACGGTCCACGCCGCGAAGAAGCTGATCCCGAACGTGGACTTCTACTCCGCGCCGCTCTTCTACTCCATCGGCATCCCGGTGGACCTCTTCACGCCCGTGATCGCCGCCTCCCGCATCGCCGGCTGGACGGCGAACCTCCTCGAGCAGTACGACGACAACCGCCTGATCCGCCCCCGCGCCGACTACAAGGGTCCCGGCCGCCGCCCCTTCGTCCCCCTCGCCGGGCGCTCTTGACTCTTGCCGAATACGGTTACGCGAATTGGCCGGGGGCCGGCAGGCGGGGGCGCTGCCTGGACCCGTG
>Ga0154440_1163_pt1 | contig 8103 bp, 8 predicted proteins | sample RifGroC2_FD_115944 | JGI IMG/M metagenome (GOLD analysis project Ga0154440, IMG submission 115944) | Candidatus Rokubacteria bacterium GWC2_70_24
TGAGCCAGATCATGGGCATGCGCTTGGTGAGGGCGATCTCGCGGGCGCGGTTGCACTTCACCTCCGCCGTGCGGCCCATGGAGCCCGCCATGACGGTGAAGTCGTAGGCGATGACGGAGGCGTGCCGGCCGTTGATCTTCCCGAAGCCCGTCACGGCCCCGTCGGCCGGCGTCTCCTTGCCCCGCATGGCGGGCGCGATGTTTGCGTGCGTCGCGAGGAGGCCGATCTCGTTGAACGAGCCGGGGTCGAACAGACGGTCAACCCGCTCCCGGACCGTCAGCTTCCGGTCGGCGTGCTGCTTCGCGATGGCCTCGGGCCCGCCCATGGCGAGCGCCCGCTGGCGGCGCGCCTTGAGGTCTTCCACCAGATCCTTCATGCCCATGGCTGCCTCCGCGGCTGCGCTCAGTCAAGAACTGCGACGGTGTCGCCTTCCTGGACGGTCTGGCCCTCGGCCACCGTGATCTCCCTCACCGTCCCCGCGCGGGGAGCCTCCACGGGGATCTCCATCTTCATGGACTCCAGCACGATGACCGGATCCCCGGCCGCGAGCACGTCCCCGGCCTTGCTCGTGATCTGGAAGACCACGCCCGTGATATGCGCCTTGACGTCCTCAGCCATCGAAACCTCCTTGTTCGACCATCTGGGTGTGAACCCTGCCGTCCCGGAACGCAGCGCTTCGAAGCACCCGCCGGTGGAAGGGGATGACGGTGGCAACCCCCTCGACCACGACGGCGGCGAGGGCGGCCTCCATGCGGGACAGGGCCTCCGCCCGCGTCGATCCCCGGGTGATCAGCTTGGCCAGCAGCGGATCGTAGTGTACCGAAACCTCGACCCCTTCGGCGACCCCTGACTCGAGCCGCAACCCAGGTCCGTGGGGACAGACGAGGCGCGTGATCCGGCCGGGCGAGGGCATGAACTTCTTGGCCGGGTCCTCGGCATAGATCCGGCACTCGATGGCGGCGCCGCGCTGGACGATCTCGTCCTGCCGCCACGGCAGCCGCTCGCCCGAGGCCACGCGGAGCTGGGCCGCGACCAGGTCGAGCCCCGTCACCTCCTCGGTCACGGGGTGCTCCACCTGGAGCCGCGTGTTCATCTCGAGGAAGTAGAACTCGCCGCCCTGGACGATGAACTCCATGGTCCCTGCATTGACATAGCCCACCGAGCGCGCGCCCGCCACGGCAGCCGCCGTGAGCTGCTCCTTCAGGACGGGATCGATCCCCGGAGCCGGGCTCTCCTCGATGAGCTTCTGGTGCCGGCGCTGGATCGAGCACTCGCGCTCGTGGAGATGGACCACGGCGCCGTCCCGATCGCCGAAGACCTGGACCTCGATGTGCCGCGGCGTCTCCAGGTACCGCTCGACGAAGAGCGCCGCCGACCCGAAGGCGGCCTGCGCCCGGCGCTGAGCGGAGGCGAAGGCGGACGGCATCCCGGCCGCATCCGCGACGCGCACCATGCCGATGCCGCCGCCGCCCGCCGCTGCCTTGAGCATGACGGGATAGCCGATCCGCTCGGCGACCTCCGTCGCGCGCTCGATGGACTCCAGCGCCCCGTCACTGCCGGGGATCACCGGGATCCCCGCAGCGGCCATGAGCCAGCGCGCCTGGATCTTGTCGCCCATCTGCTGGATCACCTGCCACGGCGGCCCGATGAACGCGAAGCCCGCGGCCTCACACGCCTTGGCGAAGCGCCAGTTCTCCGACAGGAATCCGTAGCCGGGGTGGATGGCCGCGACGCCCGCGGCGCGCGCGGCGTCCAGCATGCGCTCCGTGCTGAGGTAGCTGTCGCGCGCCGGTGCTGCGCCGATGAGCATCGCCTCGTCGGCCTCCGCCACGTGCGGCCAGGAGGCATCGGCCTCGGAGTACACGGCCACCGCCCGCATCCCGAGGGCCCGGCACGCCCGGATGATCCGGCGGGCGATTTCTCCGCGATTGGCGATGAGGACGCTGTGCAGCACGAAGGGTCAGGCGGGAGAGGCCACGTGGGCGCGAGCGATCTCGATGGATTCGAGGCGCCAGCCGTCTGGATCCGGCATCCAGCGCAGCGCCAGCGTGACGCTGGCCGAGGGCCCGCCGGCACGCAGCTTGACGATGCGCTTGGCGCCCAGGCGCGCAACCGCCACGACGCGATGGTCGGAGAGCCTCACCCCCGCGAGCGCAGGATCCATGGCTTGTCCCGATCGGGCCGACGGGGCGATCCAGCGGTCGAGGGCCCCGGCCTCCCCGTTCACAAGTGCGTCTCCGAAAGCCTGGACTGCGGCCCGGAGGTCGTCGGGAAGGGCCCATGGCGACCCCGCCGTCTCCAGACGGATGAACTCCCGCGCCTCTGCGCTCCCCTCGCCTTCCGGGACGGCGCTCCGGGGCGCGACAGGCGGCAGCCCCTCGCCGGTGACGCCTCCCGCAGCCGCCAGGAGATCCTCGAGCCTGCGCTGCCAGGCCACGGCCCGGTCGTGGAGCCCGTCCGCGGCCAGGAGATGCCCGAGCCTGCGCTGCCAGGCCACGGCCCGGTCGTGGAGCCCGTCCGCGGCCAGGAGATGCCCGAGGACTGTCTCCCCGGCAGCGACGTGTCGCCGCTCGTCCTCGATGCAGCGCGCCAGGATGCGGCACGTGGGGGGCTCGTACACCGCGTTCGCGGCGCCGAGGTGCTGCTCGTACACGGCCAGCAGATGCGGCTTGAGCACGCGGTAAACACCGACGAGCCGCTCGACCGTCAGCTCGGGAGTGTCGGGCGACTCCAGCGCCTCCATGAACGCGACGAAGGCGGGGCCCGAGGGCTCGGAGACCTGGGCGGGCGCGCGCAGCTCGGGAAGCCGCCGGCCGAAGAGATCGGCGTGCTGGGCATTGTCCCAGACGTGCCGGCCCATCAGGAGTTTCGCGGACACCTCCGGGGTGAGCGCGAGCCAGCCGCCGAGGAGGCGGGTCATCCGCTCCGCGGCGTAGCGGTAGTTGCGGATCAGCCGGGCGGACTGCTCGACCGAATGGTGACCTTCCAGCGAGTGAGTCACGGTCCCCTAGTAGACCTGAGACCGCTGCGTCGTCTTGATCAGCCGCTCGATCTCCTCGCCGGTGAAGCCGCCGAGCCGCCGCGCCTCGGTGGCAATGGAGATGAGAACCTCCTCGTGGTCCCCGTCCCGGCGGACACCCCCGAGGTTGAAGCGCTCGTCGATGGTGTCCTGGAACTCGATGGCCCGGCGCCGCCGCTCCGGGTCCCCCTCGGTGAGCCTGGTGAGCCACTTGGAGCCCATCCGCACGTGGGTGATCTCGTCGGCCAGCACGAAGTCCACGGACCGCTCGAGCACGGGGTCCCCGATCTTCCGCGCGATGTGCACGAGCTGGTTGAACACGTCGCAGGCCAGCCCCTCGAGGCCGCGGTTCACGCCCGCCACCCGCGCCGCCGCGTCCTCGGCGCAGGCGCAGCGCCACAGGATGGTGGTTTCGGGATACTCCCCGGGGTAGCCGCCCAGGTGCTCGATGAGGCGCAGGTAGATCTCGAGGTGGCGTGACTCATCCCAGACCTGCCGCGCCATGTCCATGGTGAACTCCCATGGCGCGTCAGGGAAGTCGTACACCGAGCGCCCCGCCCCCTCCATGGCCTGCATCTCGCCCACCATGATGCCGTGCACGCGCTCCCTGATGGACTCGCGGCTGCGGAGGTCCGGGAACGGCGGGAGCCCCTGCTCGATCTTGGCCTCGGCGACATCGCGGGCGCGCATGCGCACCACCCGCTCCTCCCGCGCCAGCTTGTCGTACGCGACGGGACGATCCATTCCCTCCCCCTTCTGCGCCCTGAACCGCTGTTCAGCGAGTCTAGCCGAAGCACTCTGGGAAGGCAAACGGACGGGGGCTACACGCGCTCCTTGAACTCCTTGCCCAGGAGACCCTCGGGGCGGACCAGGAGCACCACGATGATGATCACGAAGGCCAGCGTGTTCTTGAACTGGATCGTGAAGTAGGCCCCCGTGAGGCTCTCGGCCACTCCCAGGATCAGCGCGCCCACCACCGCTCCGGGGAGGCTGTTGAGTCCGCCCAGCACCGCCGCGGCAAACCCCTTGAGGAACGGATCGAGCATGAAGAAGGGGTCGAGGAGAAGCGCGGGCGCCAGGAAGATGCCGGCCACGACGCCCAGCGCCGAGGCCACACCCCAGGACACCGAGAGCACCAGCCGGGTCGGGATGCCGAGCGTCTGGGCGGCCATGAGGTTCTCGGAGGTCGCGCGCATCGCCAGACCGAGTCGGGTCTTCTGCACGAGCAAGTAGAGGAGCACGCTGCCGACCACCCCGGCGGCCAGGGTCGCCAGCGCGAGCTGGCTCACCACGACCGCGCCCAGCCGGTACGTCTTCGTGTCCGAGATCGGAAACGGCAGCGATACCGGCTCCGCGCCCCAGACGTAGACGACCACCCCCTGGATGATCAGCGCCAGCCCCAGCGTGAGGATCACCATGCCGAGGAGGTTCGCCCCCTCGCGCTGCGCCCGCACGAGCACGGTGAAGTAGAAGACGATCCCCACCGCCGCCCCCACGACGAGGCTCCCCAGGAAGGCGATGGGGAAGGAGTAGCTATTGGAGAGCAAGGAGAAGGCGACGAAGGTGGACAGCGTGGCCACGTCCCCGTGAGCGAAGTTGAGCACCCGGGTCGAGCGGTAGATGAGGACGATCCCCAGCGCCACGAGGGCATAGAGGCTGCCTGCCGAGAGCCCGGTGAGCGAGTACTGGAGCAGCTTGTCCATGGTCACCACCTGGGGGGGAGCGAGCGCCGCTCCTCCCCCAGGCCCCCCCACCCCGATGGCGGGGCCATCACCAGCGTTGCGGTGCTCACCGGAAGGGCCAGAGCTGAAAATAGAGCCGCGTCTTGAGCCACAGCCCGAACAGGCCCAGGGGCTGGAACATCAGCACGAGGAGGATGGCGAGCCCGTAGACCACGGGGACCATCTCCCGGAAGTTGGCGAACACCTTGGGCACCAGCATGACGAAGGCCGCCCCGAGGATCGAGCCCTCGATGGACGCCACCCCCCCGATGATCACCGCCACGAACAGCGTGAGCGACTCGCCCACGTTGAAGATCTGTGGCTCGATGTGGCCGAGCACCTGCGCGTACAGCGCCCCGTGCACGCCCGCATAGAAAGAGGACAGCGCGAAGGCCAGCAGCTTGTAGCGCGTCAGGTTCACGCCGTTCACCTCGGCGGCGATGTCCGAGTCGCGGATCGCGACGAAGGCCCGGCCCACGAAGGAGGAGATGATGTTGTAGGTGACCAGGGTGAAGCCGGCGAGCAGGAGCATGTACACCCAGTACTCGTAGCGGGTGCTCGACAGCCCGAACATCGGCTTGAGCTTGGCGATGGCCAGTCCCGAGCGCCCGCCGGAGAGTACCTCCCAGTTGACGAACATCTGGTAGACGGCCACCCCGAAGCCCAGCGTCGCAATGGACAGATACGGACCCTTGAGGCGAAGCGACGGGAAGCCGACGATGACCCCAGCCAGCGCGGCCAGGAGACCGGCCCCCGCGAGGGCCACCAGAAACGGGGCCCCCCAGATGCGGAAGTGGCCGAAGCTGAAGGCGCCGATGGCGAGAAACCCCGCCTGGCCGAAGGAGATCTGCCCGGTGTACCCGATGAGCAGGTTCTGCCCCATCACCCCGATGGAGTACAGCGCCACCAGCGTGGCGATGAAGACCATGTAGTCCGGCGCCACCCACGGGAACACCGCCGCCACCGCCAGGAGCAGCGCGAGGAGGGCGCGCGTGATGCGCTTCCGGGCGAAGCCGAGATCCTGCGTGTAGGATTCGACGAGATCCATCAGGTGCTGTAGAGGCTCTGGATCAGGTCGGTGTAGCGCGTCTCGAGGGCCCGCCGCTTCACCTTCTTGGTCGGCGTCACGTCCCCCTCCTCCTCGTAGAACCGGCGCGGCAGGAGCGCCACCTTCTTGACCCCCTCCACCTGGGAGAGCGTCTTGTTGACCTTGGCCACCTCGGCCTCGATGAGCCGGACGATCTCGGCGTTCTGCGTCAGGTCCTGAAAGGTCGTGAACGGCACCCGGTGGTCCTGGGCGAACTTGGTCACATTGTCCTCGTCGATGAGGATGAGAGCGACGAGGTACTTCTTCCTGTCGCCGACGACCACCGCGTCCTGGATGTAGGGACTGAACTTCAGCTTGTTCTCGATGTAGGCGGGGGTGATGTTCTTGCCGCCCGCGGTGATGATGATGTCCTTCTTCCGGTCCATGATCTTGAGATAGCCGTCCTCCCACGCGCCCACATCCCCCGTGTGCAGCCACCCGTCCCGGTCGATGGTCTGGGCCGTCAGTTCCGGGTCCTTGAAGTACCCCTTGAAGACGTGGGGGCCGCGCGTCAGGATCTCGCCGTCGTCGGCCAGCGCCACCTCGACCCCGGGCACCGGCTGGCCGACCGTGCCCACGCGCGGCTGCTGCACCCGGTTGATCGAGATCACCCCCGTCGACTCCGTCTGGCCGTAGCCCTCGACCAGGGGCACGCCGAGGGCGTGGTAGTACTCGAACAGCTCCGGCGAGGCGGGCGCCGCCCCGCACACCGCGATGCGGGTGCGGTCGAAGCCCAGGCGCCGCTTGAGCGGGGCGAGCACGGCCCAGGAGGCCAGACGGTACAGGAGCCGGAGGCCCGGCGAGGGCCCTCCGGGGGAGAACTTCACACGCGCGTAGCGACGGCCCACGTTGACGGCTGCCCGGTAGAGGGTGCGCTTGAGCCACGTCGAGTCGTCCATGCGCAGGTCCACGGTCGAGGCGAGCTTCTCCCAGATGCGCGGGACGCTGGCGAAGTACGTCGGCGAGACCTCCCGCAGGTTCTGGAAGAGGGTGTCGAGGCTCTCGACGAAGTTCACGACATAGCCGATGCGGATCGCCTGGAACACCGAGATCAGGTTCTCGTAGATGTGGGCGAAGGGCAGGTAGGAGACGACCTCGTCGTCCGACATGCCGGAATTCACCGCCATCAGGGCCTGCGTCGTCCAGAGGATGGAGGCGTGGGAGAGCATGGCGCCCTTGGGCGGCCCCGTCGTCCCGGAGGTGTAGATGATCATCGCCGTGTCCTGGGGCTCCACGCTCTTCCGCCGCTCCTCCACCGCCGCTGGATGCGTCTCGGCGAAGGCCATCCCCTGCTTGAGGAAGTCGTCGAAGAAGATCACTCGCTCGCCGGTGAACCCCCAGAGCCCCTTCGCGTCCCACACCACCACCCGCTCGACCCGCGTCTCGCCCACGACCGTCAGCACCTTGTCGAGCTGCTCCTCGTTCTCGAGGAAGATCAGCCGGGCCTCCGAGTGATTGAGCAGGTACTTGATCTGCTCCGGCGCCGAGGTGGGATAGATGCCGCAGGTCACGCCGCGGCCGGTCTGGATGCCGAGATGGCAGTAGAGCCACTCCGGCCGGTTCTCGCCCAGCACCGCCACGTTCTCCTGCGACCGGAGCCCGAAGGCCAGGAGGGCGGCGGCGACCTTATCGACCTCCTCGCCGTACCGGCGCCAGGACACCCGGTGCCAGATCCCGTACTCCTTGTAGCGGAGCGCGAGCCGATCGCCCAGCTCCGCCACGCGCTGCGCGAAGAGCGCCGGAAGCGTCGTCCCCTGCGCGTCCATCATCACCATCTCCTCCTCTTGCGGTAGAGCCGCCACCCCTTGGCCGAGGCCTCGGTCGTGCCGACTCCGAGGTAGACCTCTCGCACGTCCTCGTTCTCGCTGAGCTCGCGCGCCGTCCCCTCGAGCACCACGCGGCCCGCCTCGAGGATGGCGCCCCGTTGCGCCGCCTGGAGCGCGAGCCGGGCGTTCTGCTCCACGAGCAGGATGGTGGTCCCGGTCCGGCTGATGGTCGCGAGGGCCTCGTAGACGTTCTTGGCGATCCGGGGGGCGAGCCCGAGCGACGGCTCGTCGAGCATGAGCAGCCGCGGCCGCCGCAGCATGGCCCGGCCCAGCGCCAGCATCTGCTGCTCGCCGCCCGATAGCGTCTCGGCCTGCTGGCGGGCCCGCTCCTCGAGGATCGGGAACATCCCGTAGACGAACTCCATGTCCTTGGCGATGCCGGTGTCATGCCGTCCCCAGAGCCCCAGATCCAGGTTCTCCTCGACGGTCAGCTCCTTGAAGAGGCCCCGG
>Ga0154440_1022_pt1 | contig 7943 bp, 9 predicted proteins | sample RifGroC2_FD_115944 | JGI IMG/M metagenome (GOLD analysis project Ga0154440, IMG submission 115944) | Candidatus Rokubacteria bacterium GWC2_70_24
GACGGCGAGACCATCGCGGTGGGCTCGGTGTCGCCCATCCCCGCCAGCGCCTGCCTGCTCGCCCGGGCCACCCACGCGCCCGCCGCGCGGCTCATCCTCCTCGGGAGCCCCGACCACTTCCCCTTCACCGGCGGGATGCAGGAGTTCTACAACTTCGCCATGCGCGGCGGCCTCGATGTCTTCTTCGCGAGCGGGGCCCAGATCGACCAGCACGGGAACTTCAATCTCAGCGTGATCGGCGACTACGAGCGGCCGACGGTGCGCCTGCCCGGGGGCCGGGCCAACGGCATCCTCTATTTCGTGGCCCGGCGCACCATCCTCTTCCGCACCGACCACAGCCGGCGGGTGTTCGTGCCGCGGGTCGACTTCGTCACCGGCCCCGGCTCGACGCCGGACACCGTCTACCGGCTGGGCGGGCTCGACGCGGTGGTCACGGACCTGTGCGTGCTGGAGTTCCCCCGCGAGCGCCGGCGGCTCGAGCTGGGCACCCTGCACCCCGGGGTCGCGCTGGAGGACGCGCAGGCGCGCACCGGCTTCCCGCTCCACGCGCCCGACCCGGTGCCGCCGACGGTCCCCCCGACCCCGGAGGAGCTTCGCCTCCTGCGCACCTCCGTGCGCGAGTCGCTGGAGCGGTTCTACCCCCGGTTCGCCGGCGCCAAGTCCGGGGAGGGCGGACGCCGATCACCCTTCACAGGGAGACAGCCGTCATGAAAGCCGCGATTCTCTACGAGGCGAACCAGCCCCTTCAGGTGGTCGATGTCCAGCAGGACGGCCCGCGTGCGGGCGAGGCGCGCGTCCGCGTGATGGCGACCGGGATCTGCCACAGCGACTGGCACATCATGAACGGCGACTGGCCGCTCCCGCTGCCGATGGTGCTCGGCCACGAGGCGGCGGGGATCGTCCAGGATGTCGGCGCGGGCGTTGCCAACGTCAACCCCGGGGCCCACATCATCTTCTCGTTCCGCGCCCACTGCGGGCATTGCCTCCACTGCTCGACGGGGCGCTCGGTTCTCTGCGACGGCCACCAGTCCGTGCGCTGGACATTGCTCGACGGCACCTGCCGGATCAGGCGCGGGAGCCAGGACATCTTCCAGATGGCGCGCCTCGGCACGTTCTCCGAGTCCGTGGTCTGCCCCGCCGAGATGCTGGTGCCCATCCGCAAGGAGATGCCGTGGCCGCAAGCGGCGCTCATGGGTTGCTGCGTGCCGACGGGCGTGGGCGCGGTGACCCATTGCGCGAAGGTCGAGGCGGGCTCGTCGGTGCTGGTGATCGGCTGCGGCGGCGTGGGATTGAATGTCGTCCAGGGCGCGCGGCTGGCCGGCGCGGGCAAGATCATCGCGGCGGACCTCCTCTCGAACAAGCTCGCGTTCGCGCGCGAGTTCGGCGCCACCCACACGCTCGACGCGTCATCGGAGAAGGTGGTCGAGCGCGTCCGCGAGCTGACGGGCGGGCGCGGCGCCGACTACGCCTTCGACGCGATCGGCGGGGAGGCGACGACGCTCCAGATCGTGGATGCGATCCGCCCGGGCGGCACCGCCGTCATCGTCGGCATGGCCGCCATGAGCGTGCGCGCGCCGATCACGCCCTACTTGATGGCGCTGCAGGAGAAGACCATCAAGGGCACCCTCTATGGCTCCGTGCGCCCGAATATCGATTTCCCGCGGCTGGTGGACCTCTATCTCGACGGCCGGCTCAAGATCGACCAGCTCATCAGCCGGACGTACACGCTCGACCAGATCAACGAGGGGTTCGCGGCGCTCCGGAGCGGCCAGGTCGCCCGCGGCGTCGTCGTGTTCAGCTGAGCCCAGCCTTCGCCGGGGCGCGCCAGCCGCGACTGCGCGGGGAGGCCCCCAGTGGCCGCCCAGTTGAGAGACTCGAGCGGTCCGGATCGGTCCCGCCGTGGGGCTGGCGCTACGGCGAGGCGGACGGAGGCCGAGAATCTGGCCAAGCCCGGCGGCGGGCCGGGACCGCCCCCGTCCGCCTCGCCCGGGCGCGGGAGCGGTCAGGCCCGGGCGGCCCGCCGGCGCCCGATGGCGGCGAGGAGCGGGGGGCCGAGCACCACGGCCTCGATCAGCGGCGCGGGATCGACCGAGAGCTTGCGGAAGACGACCCGACGATGGCGGTGACGGGCCGCTCAGGATACTCGGCGGCGGCGGGGACGGAGCGGATCATGGGCGCCTCCCAGGGGTTTCTCGGTCCGTCGAGGATGTCACTGCCGGCGGAGCGCGCGCGAAGGTGTCGAGCAGGCCGGCGCGGCGCGCCACTGCGCCCGTCGCCGCCGGTCCGGCGGGGCTCAGGCCCAGAGCGCGGCCGGGGCGATGGCGAGATCGGGGAAGGGCGGGAGGGTGCCGGCCGCCTGGCCGGCCAGGCGGGCGGCGACCGCGTAGGCCTGGCCGGCGAGGCCGTAGGCCTCGATCGCGCGCGCTTCCGGGTCGACGATCCAGTAATGCGGGACCGCGTGACGCGCGTAGAGCTGCATCTTGCGCCCGAGGTCGATCTGCCGCGTGGAGGGCGACAGGATCTCCACCGCGAGAGTCGGCGGCCCCTCGATCCCGCGCTCGCTCATGCGCTCGACCGTCGCGACGTCCATGTACACGATGTCCGGCTGGACCACGGTGATGTCGCTCATGATGCAGTCCACGGGCGCGTAGAGAACCTGTCCGAGGCTTCGCGCCCTCACATGATGCCGCAGGATCTCGAACAGGTTGGCGCTGACGATCTGGTGCCTGGTCCCGGGCGCGGGGGTCACCGAGAGCTCCCCCGCGTGGAGCTCGTACCGGCGACCGTCGTCCGGCAGGGCCGCGTAGTCCGCATAGGTGAGGATCACCCGCGTCGCCATCAGCGCCTCCTGACACGAGTGTAGCACCTTCGAGCGTGGGCCCACAGGCCAGCGCCCGTCAATGCCCGGAGATGGATACACCTATCCGTGATCATCGCCAAGCAGAGTTCCTGGCTGTGCTCGAAGAGCGGAAGCACGAGGACGCCTGACTCCCTTCTGTGCTCGCGCAACGCGCACGCGAGCCCTCTCCCGCCCCAGGGATCTCGTTGGACACCTCACTGGGGGGCATGATGCTCCTTCGCGCCTGGCGGGAGCAGTTCCTCGCCGGGGCCAGGCGGCGCTGCGTGAAGCCTGAAATTCGGGAGCGCCGGCGCGCGCCGGCCGCGCTATCATTCCCCGCGGAGCCCTTCCGACGTGATCGACACGGTTCGAACGTGGATCGAAGACGCGCGGCGCATCGTGGCGCTCACGGGCGCCGGCATCTCGACGGACTCCGGCATCCCGGACTTCCGCGGGCCCCAGGGCGTGTGGACGCGCAACCCCGGCGCCGAGAAGCTGGCGACGCTCCAGCACTACCTGGCCGACCCCGAGTTGCGCCGGCGCGCGTGGCAGAGCCGGATCGAGGCCCCTGGCTGGCAGACCGCGCCCAATGACGGCCACCGGGCGCTGGTGACCCTCGAGCGCCTCGGCAAGCTGGACACCTTGATCACCCAGAATGTGGACGGGCTGCACCAGATGGCCGGCTCCTCCCCCGAGCGCGTGGTCGAGATCCACGGGACCATCCGGGAGGTGGTGTGTCTGGGTTGCGGCGAGCGGGCACCCATGGAGCGAGTGCTTGCCCGGGTCCGGGCCGGCGAGGAGGATCCGGCGTGCCGCTCCTGCGGAGGCATCCTCAAGTCGGCGACGATCTCGTTCGGGCAGTCGCTCGTGGAGGCGGACCTCACCCGGGCCCAGCAGGCCGCCCGCGGCGCCGACCTCATGCTCGCCGTGGGCACCAAGCTCTCGGTCTGGCCCATCGCCGGCGTCGTGCCAACGGCGAAGAGCTCGGGGGCGCGGGTGGTGATCGTCAACGCCGAGCCCACCGAGATGGACGAGCTGGCCGATGCCGTGCTCCGCGACCCGATCAGCCAGATCCTGCCGCGGCTGGTCTCGGGCTCCGCCCCGTGAGCCGCGACCCCGCCCGGAAGAGCCGGCTCGTCTACTCCACCGAGGCCGGGCCCACCGCGCGGCCTGCTGACCGCCGCCCCGCGCCACGCCCGAGCACCCGGCCGCCCGACGGCCTCCGGGACGGCATCGTCCGCATCTTCAGAGAGCGCGGCGGCCGTGGCGGCAAGGTGGTCACGGTGATCCGCGGCCTCCCCGAGCGAGGGGACGGGCTCGAGGGCCGCGCGGCCGATCTCAGGCGCCTCTGCGGCGCCGGCGGCACCATCAAGGACGCGGCGGTCGAGATCCAGGGCGACCATCGTGAGCGCGTGGCCGAGCGCTTGCGCGCACTGGGCTACACCGTCAAGCTCGCGGGCGGCTGAGACCTCGCCGTCTGCTCATGGAGATCCCGTGAAGATCCTCTACACGCCCACCCTCATCGTGCCATCCCTCGACCCCGGCGCCCGCGCCCGCATCCTGGAGGCGGCCGGCCCGGGCACCGCCCTCGTGGAGGCCAAGGAGCTCGAGCGCCAGCGCGCCGAGATCGTGGACGCCGACATGCTCTTCGGCCGGGTTCTGCCGGACATCTACGTCCTCAACCGCCGGCTCCGCTACTACCACTCCATCGGCGCAGGCGTGGACACCCTCCTCTGCCCCGAGCTGGTGGAGAGCGACGTGATCCTCGCCAGCGAGAAGGGCGGGGTCGGCGTCCACCTGGCGGAGCACGCCTTCGCCCTCCTCCTCGGGCTCACCCGCGGGTTGCACACGGCGCTGCGCGATCCCGACTACCGGCTCCGGGAGCCCATCCGGAGGGAGCAGCGCGAGATCTTCGAGCAGACCATGGGCATCGTGGGCTTCGGCGGAACCGGGCGCGCGGTGGCGCGGCGGGCGATCGCCTTCGGGATGCGCGTGCTCGCCGTGGACATCGACGACGTGCCGCCCGAGCCCGGCGTGGAGGCCATCTGGCGCCCCGACCGCCTGGCGGAGATGCTCGGGCTGTCCGACGTGGTGGTCATCGGGCTGCCGCTCACCAAGGCGACCCACCATCTCTTCACGCGTGATCTCTTCCGGCGCATGCGTCCGGGCGCCATCCTCATCAACGTGACGCGCGGGGAGATCGTCTACGGTGACGACCTGATGGCGGCGCTCACGGAAGGGCTCCTGTGGGGCGCGGGGCTCGACGTCACCGACCCCGAGCCCCTGCCGGCCGGGCACCCGCTCTGGACCCACCCGCGGGTGATCGTGACACCGCACACGGCGGGCGGCTCCCCGCGGCGGGCCGGTCGCGTCATCGCCACCTTCTGCGAGAACCTCCAGCGCCTGCGTGACGGCCGGCCGCTGCTGGCCCTCATCGACAAGCGCAAGGGCTACTGAGGAAGGAGGACGGGGATCATGAAGCTGATCTACGAGGTGAAGGACAGGGTGGCTTATCTCACCATCAACCGGCCCGAGGCCATGAACGCCATGGACGCGGAGGTCTACGAGGAGCTCTCGAGGGCGTGGGTCGATGTCCGGGACAATCCGGAGGTGTGGGTGGCCATCGTCACCGGCGCCGGGCAGAAGGCCTTCACCGCGGGAGCGGATCTCAAGTCCTTCATCACGCGGGCGCCGGAGAAGGCGGATTTCTGGCTGACCCAGAAAGACATGCTGCTGAATCGGGGCCTGGAGGTCTGGAAGCCGGTGATCGCCGCCGTCAACGGATACTGCCTGGCCGGCGGGATGACGCTCCTGTTCGGAACCGATATCCGGATCGCGGCGGAGCACGCCGTCTTCGAGATCTCGGAGGTGAAGCGAGGGATCCTGCCGGGCAACGGCGGGACCCAGCGGGCGTTGCGACAGCTCCCCTATGCGATCGCCATGGAGCTGCTGCTCCTCGGGCGGCGCCTCAGTGCCCAGGAGGCCTTGACCTATGGCCTGATCAACACGGTCGTGCCCATGACGGAGCTGATGCCCACGGCGGAACAGTGCGCCCGGCAGCTCTGCGAGAACGGCCCGCTGGCCTTGCGCGCGATCAAGGAGCTGGCCGTCCGGAGCCAGAGCGTGCCCCTTGAACAGGGGATCCGTCTGGAGCAATCCTTCCAGGAATTCCTCCGCAACACCGAAGACGCCAAGGAAGGCCCCAGGGCGTTCGCCGAGAAGCGAAAGCCGGCCTACAAGGCCCGGTGACACGAAAGGACAGGGACCGATGAAACCGTATCGCTCCGCGCTATTCGTTCCTGGCAACCGGGCAGCCTGGATGGAGAAGGCGATCGGGTACGGGGCGGATTGCCTGATCCTGGATCTCGAGGACTCGGTCCCGGATCAGGAGAAGGTCGCCGCCCGCCCGCTGGTCAGGGCCGCGATTGTCTCGCTCAAGGCCCGGGGACAGGCCGTCAACGTCCGGATCAACGGCTTCGCCACGGGATTGGCCTTCGACGACCTCGAGGGCGTCCTCTGCCCCGAGCTCGACGGGGTCGCGCTGCCGAAAGTCGAGACGGTGGCCGACATGCGGGAGCTGGACGCGCTGCTGACCCATCTGGAACAGCGCATGGGGATCCCCCCCGGCACGATCGAGACCCCGCTGGGCTGCGAGACGGCTGCGGCGATGCGCAACATCTACGAGATCGCCACCTCCTGCCCGCGGGTGAAGCGAGTGACACTCGCGGCCGGCCCCGGAGGCGACGCCGCCCGCGCGATCGGCTACCTCTGGTCCAAGGAAGGCACGGAAACCCTCTATCTCCGTTCCAAGACCGTGCTGGACTGCCGGGCGGCGGGCATCCAGTACCCGACGGTCAGCTCCTGGTGGAACATCAAGGACCTGGAGGGCCTGGAGAAGGATGCGCGCTGGAACCGGCAGCTCGGGTTCCGGGGACAGACGGTCATGCATCCGTCCCACGTTCCGATCGTCAATCGCGCCTTCACGCCGTCCGCGGAGGAGATCGCCTACTTCGAAGGGCTGATCCAGGCCATGGAGGACGCTCGGAAGCGGGGGATCGCCGCGGTGACCTACAAGGGCGACATGGTGGACGAGGCCATGGTGAAGACGGCCCGCGAGATGCTCGCGCTGGCCCGCTCAGCGTGAAGAGAGATCCTCGGCGGGGCGGTGGAGCGGCGAGACGATGGTGAGGCCGCCGTCGATGAGGATGGTCTGGCCGGTGAGGAACCCCGCCCCATCGGACGCGAGATAGGCGACGAGCGCCGCCACGTCGTCCCCTGTCCCCAGCCGGCCCACGGGCGTGGCCGCGATGAGCTCCAGCGCCGCCGGCGAGTAGTCGCGCTTGAGCCCGCGCTCCGTGTAGAAGCGGGAGGAATCCGTCTCGATGAAGCCCGGGCTCACGCCGTTCACCGTGATGCCGCGCGGTCCGAGCTCCAGCGCCAGCGCTCTCACGAGGCTCTCGACCGCGGCCTTGGCGGCGCCCAGCACCCCGTGGCCCGCCATGGTCTGGTGACTGTCGACGCCGGAGATGGCCACGATGCGGCCCGGGCGGCCGGCCATGAGCGGCACCGCCGCCTGCACGGCGGCGATGAACGAGTCCACCGAGATGGCGAAGGTGCGCCGGACATTGTGCTCCTTCTGCTCGAGCATGGGCCGGAAGGCCGTGGCCGCGGCATTCGCCACGACGATGTCCACGCGGCCGAAGGCCTCGCCGATGCGCTCGAAGACCGGCCCCACCTGTGCCGGCTCCCGCAAGTCGAGGGCGAGCGCCAGCGCCCGGCGCCCCAGCGCCTCGATCTGGCTCACCACCTCGCGCGCCTGCTCCGCGCTCTTGCGGTAGATGATCGCGCAGTGCGCGCCGTCCTCGGCGAGGCGCAGCGCGATGGAGCGCCCCATGCCCCGCGAGGCGCCGGTGATCACGGCCACCCGTCCGGCGAGCGGCTTCACCTCACTCCCCCCGGAACACCGGCCGGCGCTTCTCGAGCATCGCGCGCACCCCTTCCACGGCGTCCTGGCTCTTCCGCGCCCGGCGCGCCAGCTCGTCGATGTCTCCATGCTCGATGCGCGAGCCTGCGTCCACGGCACGCAGGATCGTGACCTTGAGCG